>OGWZ01000005.1_pt1 | contig 352047 bp, 321 predicted proteins | sample 1576141 | NCBI WGS metagenome assembly OGWZ01 (sample SAMEA3541512, study PRJEB24748) | human gut metagenome | biome: human gut; feature: human-associated habitat; material: faeces | place: China | collected 2012
ATGCGGCCATCTGTAACCATTCAGCCATATTTCTCACCTCCTATCCCGTCCGCTGGAACATGTACACGACAATAGACGGCTGCATATTGTTGTGGGCTGTACCGCCCCCGGCATTTCCTGTATCAAAGGTATGCGCATGTTCTCCATTCCATGACGTATTCCCAGACCAGGTGCGGGAAGCACGAAATTCTACTACGACGCCATCTTCATCGCCATCATATCCAGATTTAGCATCATATCTGGCAATTCCGCCTGGATAAAAGGAGCCCCCCGGCGCAGGTAACCCCTGTTGGCCACGCACGGCATCATCTCCCCCAAAGTTCCCCCAGATTTCCATGTCCCCTCGGTTATGATTATGTCCACCACTTTTAGCCGTTGAACCACTGTGCTTGTGAATCGGTATTTCCGCCAGGGTATTGGTGTGCTTCTCTTCGCCCAGCTTGTCCCCGGCCTTGTACATTGTCCCGCTGTCTGCTGCCCCGGCTCCGATCAGGCACCGCCCCATGGCGAAGGCCACCCAGGTCGTACCCGGCCAATACGTTGCGGGATTCTTCCCGTCCGTAGAAATGTAGATGGCATTGACAGGGAACGGACAAGCCTGGATTTTTGCCACAGCCTCTTCGTCCATATCCGCATAAGTGACCTTGCCCCAACTGCCGTTGCTGTGCAGGACGGTATTCAGTTTTCCCGCAGACGGTGACGGGACCATGCCGCTCTGGCCTGCCGTCTTTTCGCCGCAGCCGCTGAAATCCGGCAGGGTAATATCCTTCGTGCCGTCAAACAGAACCCGGTGAATCTTCCGTCCCGTCTGCAGCTTCGAGGCACTGGCCGCATTGCCGCTGATGCCGCTGGCATGAGCCTTGGCATCGGTCAGATGGGCATTGATGTCGGCTGCCGTAGCGGAAATCCGTTCATAGAGCCTGGCGTCATTACTGACCAGCTGGGAAACTGTCTTGTTCTGCTGGTTGAATACCACCGGGTCTTCCGAAAGATACTGCGGGAACAGCACATCATAATCCAGGGTATTATCTACCGCTTCTGCGGGTCGTACTTCCTGTCCGGCACGGTCAGGAAAATCTCCCGACCATTTCTCCTTGCTATACTCAGGCATTGGCCGTCACTCCTTTCCCGGATACGATGGTCGCTGTCGAGAACGTGGCTTTGCCATTCCAGTAAATTTTCCCGTTCCAGGAATATCCCAGGTAGATGGCATAACCAAGATGAGCCGGCTTGTAGATATCAAGCTGGTCAATCAGTTTCTGCAGCGTTTCCGTATCCTCGTCATTCATAATACAGTACACCTTGAAATAATATTCTTCGTTCACTTCCTCGATATGCCCAACGCTGTACAAATTAATGATAGAGTTCATAAAATCCACCGTGGACACATCCACATGCTGCAACTTGAACAGAATCCGCTGTCTGCGGAACTCATCGGTATCCCCGTCACCGGGCTTGATGCCAAGGAATGATTCATAGAGCGGCAACGCCCAGGTGGCCGTGTTCACGAAGAAGTTATCCGCCAGATTTTGCAAAGCTAGCCGCAAACGGTTATGCTCCGTGCTGCAGGTATCCGCCGCTTTTTTGAACATCGGGTCTTTCGCCAGGAACCGGGGCAGATAGTCCAATACGTTGACTTCACTTTGGCGCATCCACTCATTCGCTGACAATGCTCAGCACCACCTTTCCGGCTACTGGAATCTGTTCATTGGTCAGGCTGATGTTTTCCGCCTTGCCATTGAGTTTCAAGTTCCGATAATCTGTAATCCCGTTTACGCCAAGGATAAGCCGGCCAATCTGGGCCAGGCTGACATAGGACAGGCTGAAGCCTGTGTCCTTGAAATAATTGGATACGGTCTCAGTCACAGCTTCTGCATTAGCCGTCCCATACACCTCAGCCGTGATATCCACTGCCAGAGGAGCCGGGGACACCACCGTTACAGTGGCTCCGATAGGGCGCTGGGACTCGATATACTGGGCCACTTTCTGGATCAGCTCGTTCGAGGCCGATTCATTCTCTGCCGTCACGATGATGACTTTCACTGTGCCATTTCCAGCCCAGAGCGGGATGACCTTGCAGTTGCCTACCCCGTCCACGGACATGGCCCAGGAGCGGTAGTGGTTGGCGTTGCCGGACGTGATGGGCTGGCGGACGCGGAACAAAAGTCTTGCCAACAATGCGGCATCTGTTTCCTCATCAGCCCCGTCTGTACATTTCTCCAAGTTGGTCACGCTATACACATTAGGGATAGAATAAGGAATTTCCGTAATCGTTTCCTTCGCCACGTTGCCATTCACGCCCGCCTCTGCGGCCTGGACAGCAATGTCTGCTTCCGTTCCATCCGCCGGGATCGTAGCAGATTCTGTCGTATAGAAGCGCAGCCCGTCTTTGGTCTGGAACAAGCTGCCGCGTATGATGTAGGCCCCGGACTGCCCGGTGACCGTCACTTGGCCATTGGCCTTCACTGCCTGTTTCCGCTGAATACCGAATTCCTCAGCCCGGAGCGTCAGATATTCGCCCCAGGCAGTTTCAGCAAACGCCGCGTCCCGCAGCATGGCCATCTCGGCATAGCTGTTCTCGAATTCTACGGCATTGGCATCAATCATATCCCGGGCAAACGAACCTTCGATAGCCGTCTTGTCCATAGCAGCCAGCGTGTGCAGGGTCTGCACCATGCGGCTCTCAATCTGGTCTTTTGTCTGGGCATCGAACAAATCGCTCATGCAAGGCTCCTTTCTGCGGCAACCGTGATGCTTTCATCGCTGTAAATAGATGTCACATCCACCAAGATGGACAAATCATCTTTCTCCCGCTTTTCCACATCCACCCGGTTGATCCGTGCAATATAGGGATTGACGGCCAGCCCCTCCCGGATATTCTGGCAGATCTGGTCTGCTGTATAGACGCTGTTGGGCATCGTTCCCTGATAGGGTTCAATGGTAATGCCGTATTCATCATGGTAGGCCAGATACCGATATCGTTCCGTCATCAGGGCTTTATAAATCCACACCTTGAGAGCTTCGTCTTCCGTCACAGTGATGTTGTTCCCGTTCTCGTCATAGCGGAACCGGTGCTTCTCAAAGTCATAGCCGTATTCCGAAAGGAGCGGCAATGTTTCTCTGGAACTGGCATCCGCTCCGGATGCCAAGGCCACAAAAGGATCAGCCATAACCGTCCAACCTCACAATCTCATCTAAAATCACATACTGCTGGATTTTCCCGTTCACCAGCATGGGCATGATGGCGACTTTCATGCCCGGCTTCAGGGTATCCGTGGTAATCACCGAATCGGTGTAGTCGTCATGGATGTCGTGGTTATGCGACTGATACGCCGCATCTCCGCTGCCGCCTGCCCGGTTCTGGGTAGCCGATACCAGATGGCCGCGGGCCGTTCTTCCGTAGCCTGCCAGAAGGTAATGGGAAATCCACAGTTCCTCTTTGGTCAGGACGATGCCGTTGTATTTCACCTTGATATCCGGCGGGGATTGGAGTATCTCGCCAATCTGAATGGACGGGCTGTTGCTGCTCCGGGAGACCTGTTCCATCAGATTCAGGAGGCTGATATACGGATTTTTCTTCATCCCTCATCACCCCCTGGATGTCTTGATGATAGTCGCCGGATAATAGTCGCTTCCCATATCGATACTTCCTTCGTAATGATGGAAACAACCATAGACATTGGAGCTGTTGCCCCAGCAGCCACCGTTGCCGTCATAGACCACGACATGCCTGTTCGGGTCGGGTTTGCTGTAGCGGTTGTACATGATGATGTCGCCCTTCTCAAGCTGTGACGGGTCATAGGGAATCGCCAGCCCCTGGGCTTCGGCATCAGCCCGGAGCTGGTCGCAGCCTTTGACGTTGCTGTTATATTCCTGGGCGGCAAAAGGAGAATACCCGGCCGCAGCAAGGGTCGCCCGGTCTACACAGCCTTCGGAGCCATAAGGCGAAACGGTGCCATCAAAATTCTCCATGCACAAATCCACCACATCGCCTCCGGCAGCATTCCCGCTCATGGCCGCCCCGCTCTTGCTGCCCGAAGCGGCTGCTGCAGGCGGCACGTAATCCGGGTTGGCGTTGTACGATGCGCTGTCCAGTTCCTGCTTCTGCTCGTCCAGCAGTTTGTGAAAGACCAGGTTCAAATCCATCGTGTGTTTGTTCCCCTCAACCCGATGGCTGTCCGACTTGATGAAGAACCGTCCTTTGAGCTGTTCTTCCTGGATGTCCACGGAAAATCCGGCAATGCACTGGATATGGCCGAGGGCATGGACGGACATGTCATGGGCCACCGTCTTCAGCATGGCCCGTGCCTGTGAGGCATCATCCTGCTTGGGATCAGCCTTGCAGATAGCTTGGATGGTGCCGAATTTTTCTATGTCGATGTCATTCGGCATCTCCCCTTTTGTCTGGCCCGCGCTGTCCACGACCACCACCTTCGATACCATGTCCTCGATGGACTCGGACACGGATGCCCCGGTAAGATTCGTTTCGTCACTGATGAGGAAGTTCTCCACCACCTGGTCATTGGTACAGACTACGTTCAGCTTCCCGTCCGTCATGTAGATGTGGTAGCCCTTGCCATCCTGTGCCGACTGGTAAGATAACGCCTGCTTAATGGCATCGGTCGCCGAAATGTCGTCGGCGATGAAATTGCACACCACGGAAAGATCCGGCATCGTCCCCGCCTCGATATGAAAGTCGTGGATAGTCTGCCGGATAGCATCGGCCACAGTCACATTGGCATATTTCCGGGTAATACGGGATTTGGCCAGATAGATGATACTGTCGAAAGCCACAAAACGCATGGTATACGATTCGCTGTCCCGGCTCCGGGAAAAGATGCGCCCCTGGAAAATGGGAAACATCTCCCGCGCAGCATCATCGGTATAGGAGAAACACACCTCGTCCCCCAGTTCCAGGACGGCATTCGTCCAGTCCTTGTCCTTCGTGGTATAGGCCAGATCAAATTCCAGCTTGCGGCCGGCCTGTTCCACATCCCCCGACCAGGTATAGGAAAGTACATAGGCAGACAAGTCCGTGTTTTGGGGCTTGTCTGCCTGATTAACTTCCGTGTTCTGTGCAGCCGATTCTGCTGTCTGTTTATTAATTTTTGCTAACTGGAACATTTTCATCATTCCTTTTAAGGTTCATTGTCGTCAGGCGGATGATGTCGCCCGTCTTGAGGCCACCGCTGCGGATGATGCTACGGTAGACCTGGAATTTGGAAAACTGATCGTTGTTGAGCGTGACCGATTTCCCGATGGCCCGCCCTACGACATTGCCGATGCTGTCGCCCGGGTAATAGGTGATGTTCTTTTTCATCTTCTGCCAGAATGACTTCGGCCGTTTGGCAAGGCCCGTGGTCTTGTCGGTCTTTGCAGCCACCGTGTCCACTTCCACGTAGCGGTATTCCATCAGCCCCAGTTCGTAGTACACATCGCCGCTGCCGTCCTTTTCTCCGAATTTGAAGGAACTGATCAGGCAGGGCATGGAAAGCGGCGTATCCGATACGGTGAGCTGGCAAACCTCACCGCCAGTACGCATGGCTTCCAGCATAGAAATACAGGTATAAGGCGACATGCTGGCGTAGGCGAAGGGATAATCCTGGGCTGGAAAAAAGCCGGACAGCGTCAAAGACTTCAGCCCGGTCTTGCCTTTCATGAGATAGTCACCGTAGTTGTTGATGTTCACCGTGCCATGGTTCGTATTGACGGCTACCATGAGTTCTGCTGGCAGCACGGGAAAGGTAACGACAGAGCTGCCTGCGGATAGGGAAATCGTCAGATTCTGTGATGCCTGCCCGATGGCGTTCAGAATAGATTCAATAAATGATGCCATCAGATAGTCGCTCCTTTCATGCGGTTCATGCCGTACAGCCGGATTTTTTCCACCAGCTTATCGGCTATAGCGTCGATGTCCTGCTCGCTGCGAACGTTCATCGTATCGATGCGGATCGTGATGGAATGACTGCCTGCATTCATGGCCTGCCGGATACTTTCGTCATGAGGAACCACGGTACTGCCATTTGGCAGGTGGACCAGTTCGCCCTTTCGGTCCTCGTTGATGACAGCAAAGCCGCCGCCAAAATTCTCGACTCCTCCGGCAAAATGGCTTATGGGTTCAATGTTGAATCCCACATGGGTCGGCGTCCCGCCCGTCAGAGACGGGATGTCGATGGACAAGCCGTTGATGCTGGATATGAGCCCGTTCACCTGGTCGATGACCCAGTTCACGCCACTGCGGAAAGTTCCCTTGATGCTCTCCCAGATGCCGGATGCGGTTTCACTGATACCGTTCATGGCACTATCCCAGGCCGAAGTGAGCCATTGCATCCCGGCATCGACAGCCTCGGATACAGTCTGGACAGCCCCTTCAATGTACTGTGAAACCGTATCCCAGTTGCTCCAGAGGAGATACAGCCCGGCGATGATAGCGGCGATAATGATAAGGATAGGATTGGCCATGGCTGCCGCGCCGACGGCCCGGATGACGGTAATCATCAAACGGCCCGCTGAAAGGAATGTGCTCCCCAGCCCTTTAGCGACCAGACCGATGCCTTTCACTACCGGGATGATGCCCTTGAACTGTGCCGCTAAATATTTCGACACGCTCCCGGCCTTGCTGATGCCCGTGGCAATAGATGTAAAAGTACCGTAAGCCTTGCCGCCTACGGTCAGCAATCTTCCTAACGTAGAACCAAACATCTGGAAAGCCACGATGCCGAAAGCGACCTGCCCGATGAGAGTTTTCTGCTCGGGTGTGAGCGACCGGAACCAGGCCGCCAGTTCCTTGACGCGCATCGACATGGCCTTGAAGTACGGCGTAAAGGATACGGCCAGATCCATCCCGGCATTCTTCAGCTGGTTCATAGCAATTTGCATCTGCTCAGACGGGGTCAGCATCTTCTCGTAGGCTTCCTGCGTCATGCCCGCAGAATCCGCCATCTGTTTCATGACCTTGTCGAAGTCCCCGGCGCCCTTGCCCGTAAGAACCAGGATGCTGTTAAGGCCCTCGACAGAACCAAAGAGCTGCGCCATCTGTTCGGCATCGCCACCGGTCGCTGTTTTCACTTCTTCGAGGAACTTCACCCAACCGACGCTCTGGAGATGGGCGGCGTTGAATTCCAGGCCCAGCCGTTCCGCAAGGGTAGCCGCCTGGGAGGACGGTTTCAGGATGTTGCTGTAGGCCGCCTTGAGCCCCGTGATGGCTTCGCTCGTAGCGATACCGTTTTTAGTAAGGACAGCGATGGAGCCAAAGAGTTCCTGAGTGCTGACATTGAGCTGGGCGGCAATCGGGATGACGTTGCCCATGGACTGAGCCATTTCGCCGAATGAAGTCTTGCCGAAATTTTGTGCCAATAACATCTGATCAGTGATATAGCTTGCTTCTTCTGCCGATTTTCCGTAGGCGTTGAGGACGGTCGTGACACCATTGACAGCTGTCGTGGTATCGGTAAAGCCCGCTTTAGCAGCAATCGTCATATCTTTTACGAAACTGACGGCATGGCCGGCATCGACACCGGCAGAAATGGCCTGATAGACCGATTCGGAAAGGTCGGCTACGCCCGCCCCGGTTTCATCACTCACCGCACGGATTTCATCACGAACTTCCTGCATAGATACAACCGTTGTATCTACCAAGGTGGAAACCTTAGCCAGGCCGTTCGTGAAATCGCTGTTCAGCTTGAAGCCGGCAGTCGCAACCGCCAGAATCGGAGCGGACAGCAGAGCAAACTTATCTGACAGGCCGGAAATCTTGCCCCCGGTCTGCTCGATGCTTTTCGCCGTCCGTTTCTGGATACGTTCATGTTCCGTCAGTTTCCCCGACAGGCCGCTGACCGACTGTTTCGCCGCTGCCATCTGGGTCTTCATCGTATCCAGGCTGGCATTAACGCTTTTCACAGTCGGCGTGAATAAATCCCGCAGCCGGATAGCGGCATCGATGACGTTATTGGGCATGCTGTCTCACCTCTCAATGTTGTTACAGATATAAAAATATAGTAAGATAAAAGAAATCTATCTTTACGGAGAAATTCCAATGCGCTATTTCAATGAAACAGAAAAAAGATTAGCTGAACGATATCACCATATGGAGCTTGGTACTTGCAAAATCTGTGAAGAATGCCATAAGAAAGTGAGTTTATCCTTGCCGATTGGCTGTTGGTGTGTAGGTTCCGATTTTAATAAAACTTCCAGGAGAATCCTATTTGTCGGTAAAAATGCCAGAAACAATCCCGGCACGATAGAAGACGGCTTCCGCAATCCCTTTCAATATACCCGTGAATCTCTGTGGAACAAAAGCTGGCCATACTGGAGCTATACTCGTGCTATCACTCAGAGAATATTCGGCGACGATTCCATAGAACACATCGCATTTACCAATATTGTCAAATGCAACAATTCCGGAGGAAAGGATACTACCTCAGATTTTGTAAAATCCAACTGTATCCTAAACCTAAAAGTCCTTCAGCAGGAATTAAAGGTAATACATCCTACTCATGTCATTTTTTATACGTCTTGGTATTATGACGATTACATCCCTAACGTCTTTGACCGTTATAATATTCATTACAACGGTTTTAAAGATATTGGGAAAAGAAAAATGCCCTGGCAGGAAGCCATTTCCACTCTGGGCAATCAAACCTTTCATGTACTACGTGTCGGCCACCCACAATGCAAGAAAAAAAGCGACTTCGTCTATGAAATATCTAAATGGATTGAGCCTGCCTTATGACTTTATGCCAGATAGCCGTATTTTCAGCAGTTAATCCGATAATGCTGAAGATACTTTTTTCTTTTGTTCTTCCCTCTCATACCTTACAAATGCATACAGTATCTGCCGTTCGCCGTATCCCAATTTCATGACCGCTGACGGCAGCAGGTGATGCTCCCGGAACAGGAGATACATCGCCTGCACTTCGCCATCGGTCCGGATCAGTTTTTTATGGTTTCATCCGCTTTCTTCTGCGTGGTGTAACCGTTGAGTTCGGTAATCTGCGCCGTGAGGTCAGCGATTTCTCCTGCCAGGAACAGTTTCCGGATGATATCGCCCGGAAGGACTGCCCCGAACTTTTCCATCAATTCCTTGTTCTTGAAATCGGGGTCGGCGATGCCCGCCAGGAGTGTCTGGGTCTGCATCTGGTAAATGTCTACATTATCGGCATTGCCGTTCGTGAAATCCACGGCCATTTTCTGGATGTTGGCATAGCGTTCCGGGTCGATGGCCCTGAGCGTAATGACGAAATCGAAGCCGAACAGCTTCGAGAGCCGCTCCATCTTCACCTTTTTGGCAGGCCGTTCGGCCAGTTTATTTACTACATCTGCTTTCAGCAGCTTGTCTACCATATTCATAATCGTTTTCTCCTTATGCTAAATCCAGTAAATCCCAGTCCGAGAAAGTGAAGCTGTAGCTTTCCTCGCCCATCTTATCCACTTCCCAATCTGCCAGAATCAGGCTATCGAAGGTGGCGTCCTTGATGACGATGCGTTCACTGCCGATGGCATCCTTATCATCGAGAACCGATACAATAGTCACCACGGTCTGTTTGCCTGCCTTGATGTTGTCGTTCATCTTCTTAATCATGTAGCTGGAAACTTTGTGGAGCTTCAATTCACCCTTGCAGTCATACCCCGTAACCTTGTAGCCTTTCCCCACATGGCGGAGCATCTTCACTTCTTCCTTGGTCAGCGTGACCTCGGCCTTGAACGCCGTTGCCTCGGCCATGAGGTCGCCATCGATATACAGGTCGGCGTACTTGCCATTCATGACCCGTTTGGCTTCCATACTGTTCATCCGGCTTCACCTCCTCAGATATTGATCGTAATCGTGACATCTTCCATGGCATCCAGGAGCGATGCCTTCACAGCAATGAACACATTGCTGCCGATATTGGCCAGCTTGATGTCCATTTCAGACATATCCGCCAGTTCCTCTTTGGTATATTTGCCGTTAGATTCCAGCCAGATTTTCGTGGATTCCACGTCAATATAGGCAGTATTCTGGTCCTGTTCCAGCAGCCCTTCCTGAGCCAGCTGTTCAAGATAGCCCTGGATAGCCGTTACCAGCAGGCAACGGTTTGCATAATTGTTGGCGTACTTCCCGAGGTAATGGTCCTGAGCCGTCGTGCGGATATCATCGTGCATCATATCCATCAAATCCACAAGCTTGATTTTCTGGAAGCTCGTCCCCTTGTCCTGGACGGTCGTCACCAGGGAGTTGATGCCCCGGGCCAGTTTCACTTTCTCGCCGTCAAAGAAGAAGAACAGCTTCCCCGCACCCGTCATGGTATCCATTTCCTCTTTCGTCCAGACATCGCAGCCGATAACTTCCGGCAGCGGCGCGTAAGTGCAGGAAATCGTCATGGGCGTCCCGGCAATGATGCCGGCAATACGGCTGCAGTACTGGGCCGTCGTATACGTTTTCGTCCGGGTCTGGATAGTCTTGTTGACGAAGTTGATGACCCCTTCCGTATCTGCTGTACACTCCGGCAGCACGGCCTTTATCATCTTGTCTTTATTGGTACGCATCCCCTTGACCCAGGTGGCGATGGTATCGATGTGCGATGTTTCGATGTCCGGGATAACCAGATAGTCGAAGCGTTTGTTTTCGATGACTTTCAGGATGTCCGTATAGTCCTCAGTCTCGCTGCTGATGATTTCCGCAATGACTTTCTTCGGACTGTTCACATAACCCCGGAGCGCCAGTTCCAACTGTTCCCGGTTGCTGTCCGACAGTTCCCTGGGAATATCATCTGCCGTGTACAGGTTCACTTCCGTTTCGGAAGGCAACGTCTCTTCTTTCAGAATCATCAGGACAATGCCGCGTTCACTGCGCTCAATGGCGCTGATGCCTTTTTCCTTGAACGCGATATTAATGGATGGCATTTTCATCCGTTATCGTCTCCTTTCCCTTGTACCGCTGATGCAATACCTTCATCCGTTCAGCGGTTTCCGTTTCATCGGCGGAATCATAATACTGGATCGTCAGCGTCACCCGTCCGCCGTCATTGTCCTGCCCCATGAGTTCTTCACTCATAGAGAGGACAGCAAAAAACCTGTCCTGGACGGCAATCCCGTCACGGAACAGGTCTTCAACGGCAGCCAGTACACCATATATGGATGTGCTGGCTGCCTGTTTCTGTGGTATATAAGTGATATAAATATCCGTATCCCGGTATACTCCCTGACCGCCCTGCGGCGAAGTGACCGTCATGGACTTCAGGAAGAACGCGGGCGGCCGGAATCCTTCCTTCACTTCCTGAAGATACACGGGATACGGGAACCTCCCTTTCAGCTTCTGCTGTACGGCCTGCAGGATATCGATATCATGGATCATGTGCCGCCTGCTTTCTTAATGAGTTTCTTCGCAAGTTTTTCAAGGCCAGGCTGCAAGTCCTGCGATTCAAACAATTTCACAGCTTTTTCCGTGTAGTGCTGCCCTTCGTAGTAACCGACAGTCCTGCCACCCGGCGTTTTCTTCACATGGCCGTTGTTCAGCAGGTGATGGACCGGGTGCTTGTTGACCAGCTCGTAGGTCAGCTCTGAGCCGTTATATCCCTTTACCTTGTGTTTCCACCCCTTCTTCAGTTTGCCCGTACTGCCTTCCGGGGTCTGGTTCACGCATTCCTTCTTGAGCTTGTTGCCAATCGTCACCAGTCCCTTTTCGGCAGTCCCTGGAAAGTCCTCGATAGCAGAGAGCAATTTGCCGGACAATTCGTCAAGGCCGTGAAGTTCCAAATCTCCGTTACTCATTGTCCTGCCCCCTTATTTCTTCCGTACAGTACAGCTCCAGGGCTTCATGGCGCATGTACGGATCTACGATGGTATCGATGTCGTACAGATGGTCCTGATACTTCACTTTCATATCATGGGTGATACCCGGCCGCCAGCGGATGGTGATTTTGCTGTACTCCGTATCTGCCTTGCGCTCCATCTCATAGAACACTTTGCCACGGGCAGGCTCGATGGAAGCCCAGCAGGTGCAGTGAACGGCATCAATGAAAGTATCGAACCCCAAATCGTCAGTCTGCGCTTTCTGGCTGATAATCTGCACCCGTTTGTTGAGTTTTCCTGTCTGCATAATGATTCCCCCTAAAAAGCACTCCGCCGCACACCGAACAGCAACCACCGCAGCATCTTCAGCAAGCCGGAATAATCCGCTTCTTCCCGATGCTCATATAAAAAGGCGGCGGCATAGAGAATGGCTTCATGAAATACGACGGGATTCTCTTCGGCATCCGCTTCCTCGCAGCGGGCCAGGTCCAGGCACAGTGCCTGGGCCGTTTCCAGGGATGACAGGATGACGTCATCATTCGATGTGTCATCCTCATCAATCCGCAGATATTCCCTAGCTTCTTCCAGGCTGACCAGCATAGCTTACGCCTTCGCTTTCACTTCGAGGGCCTTGACCGCTTCCTTCAGCATCAGCATGCCATCGACGCGCTGGCTGGCGAGGAAACCAATCTGGCCGTTGGCGGCATACAGTTCGTTGAGGCGCTTGAAGGAGCGGGACTCCCGGTCGGCAATCCAGTAGTAGCTGAAATCGCCGAAGAGCAAAGGACGATTACCGGCAGCCAGTTCCGGGGCGAAGGATGTGCTGTAGCAGGGACGGTTCAGGATGGTATCCGGAGTGCCGGCCGTCACAGACGGCTGCCAGATATAGTTCCCGTTGTTGTCCTTGACCTTGCGCAGGGCCTTGATGGTGGAATCATTCAGGAGCCATACGGCCTTGCGACGGTACGGGATGCGCAGGGAATGATACAGGTCAATGACGTCATCGAAGGTGATGGAAGCCCCATTTGTCGTAACGCCAAGTTCTGCAGACGGGAATACGCCAGTCGGCTTGCTTTTGCCATCGCCCGTGAGGAAGGCTTCTTCTTCCTTGGTACCGATACGGCGGGCGAATTCGCCGGCGATATGGCTTTCCAGGTCGAAGACGCTGTCGTTCAGGAGTTCTTCCGACACACGGATAGCCGTGCCCAGCTTGTACGCCCCGATGGACTGCTGGCCAAAGGTATCCTGGCTGTCCGGATAGAGGCCGTTTTCTTCCATCCAGGCAGCTTCGCCATGCCCCGTCACGACTGGAATCTTGCGGTCGCCGCCGGTATGGATGACCGTGGCCAGGCTGCGGAAGAAGTTTTCTTCCTGGAGTTTGTCGATGAGCTGATGCTCAAATTCATCCGGCACCAGATAACCGCCATCGGCATCCGTACCCACACTCAGTGCATTCTGCACATCAATGAAGTTCTTATGGCGGATGCTGTCCCAGAACGCCTTCTGGTAGGCATTGGATGCGCGGCCTTTCTTCTCATTTTCCGTCTGAGGAGAACCCGGCTGCTCGGTAATGGGAACGCTCGTAGGCTTTGCCATTTCGGTATCCATACGCTGCTGACGTTCCAGGCGATCGATTTCCTTGCCCAGGTTCACTACATCCGCTTCCATCTTGTCATAACGGGCGGCATCTTCAGCGGAAATCATGCCGTTCTCATCGCGGGCCGTATCCAGGAAGGCTTTCGCCGCATCCCAGAGGTTCTTGCGCTTCTCGCGCAGTGCTAAAATCGTATCCATTGTATTTGTCCTCCTGTCAATGAATGAGCAATGCCAGCCGTTTCTCTAAGGAAGCGGCTGGCACTTTCTGCAAGGGTTTCTTGGGTTTCAGTTTCTGTACAAAGGAATTCGTCACCGTGACCGGGCTGTACAGCATGGCTTCCGGCTGTTCTTCATTTCCCTTCTTCTGGTCGAACAGGATTTCATCCGCAAAGCCCAGCTCCACGGCCTTGCGGGCATTGAGCCATGTTTCATCATCCATCATGTGCGAAATCTTCGTGCGGGCCAGGCCGCTCTTGATTTCATAAGCATTGATAATGCTCTCCTTAACCTCGCTCAGCATGCCGATGGTCTTTTCCATTTCGGCTTTGTCCCCGTACGCCAGGGTCGCCGGATTGTGAATCATCAGGATAGCCACCGGTGACATGCAGACTTTCGTCCCAGCCATGGCGATAACGGACGCCGCCGAAGCCGCCAGCCCGTCAATCTTGACGGTGACGTTTCCCGGATAATCCATGAGCATGTTATAAATCTGGGCGGCGGCAAAACAGTCACCGCCCGGGCTGTTGATCCAGAGAGTGATGTCACCGCTGCCCGCGTTCAGTTCATCCTTGAAAGCCTTCGGCGTCACTTCATCCCCCCACCAGGTCTCGTCCGAAATCTGGCCGTCCAGGTACAGCGTCCTATCACTGCCAAAGGCATCAGGGGCAACATTGGTCACCCACTTCCAAAATTTATGTTTCATTCGTTTCTCCCTTCTGTGCAAAAGCCCCGGCGTCCTTGAGCTTGGTCATACTGCCGTTCACCAGGTACAAGTTGCCGCCTTCCTCATCCGGCACGGGATTCATGTCTTCCATCTCCCGGATGTCGTTAGCGGACAGCCAGCCATTCTGCCGACCGATGCTGTAGCCGGTCATACGGCTTTCGTAGTCGCCGCGCATGAGGCCGTTCACATTGAATTTCAGGAAATACTGCTTCTTCTCTTCCGGCAGAAACAGGGCTTTCTGCATGGCCTGCTCCCAGCGGATGACCCAGGGGTCCAGCGTGTATTTCACGAATTCCATGGACTGCTGTTCGATATTATTGAAGGAGCTTTTCTCCAAATCGCCAATCATGTGCGGCGGGATGCGGTACAGTCTGGCAATCTCATCCAGCTGGAACTTCCGTGTTTCCAGGAACTGTGCCTCTTCCGGCGGGATGCCGATCTGCTGGTATTTCATGCCTTCCTCAAGTACGGCCACCTTGTGGGCATTGCCGCTGCCGCGATAGACGGCATTCCACGAATCCCGTACCTTAGCCGGGTCTTTCAGGACGCCGGGATGTTCCAGTACCCCGCTGGGACTGGCTCCGTTGGCAAAGAAAGACGCCCCGTATTCCTCGCAGGCCATGGTCATCCCCACAGCATTGCGGGCCATGGCGATAGGAGAATACCCGACCAGGCCATCAAATCCAAGGCCGGGGATGTGCAGCACTTCTTCCTTTGGCAAGGCCACCTGCCCATACGGTTTGATATTCGGATTTTCATCACTGGTTTTGGTGTACAGATAGAAAATCCGGCCCCGGTCGTCCCGGCACACACTGATTTTGTCCGGCCGCAGCGGATAAAGTCCCTGTACCCGTCCCAGGCGGTCACGGATAATCTGTGCATAAGCATTGCCCCAAATGAGCAGGTGGCTCATGAGCGTTTCCCGGAAAATGAACGATGTCATCTCCGGGTTCGGCTCGTCATGGAGCAGATGGTACAGCGGATGGTCATAGACCCGTTCCTTACCGCCCGGCGTGTAACGGTACATCTGAAGCGGCAGGGCGGCCAGGGTCTCTGCCAGGATGCGGACGCAGGCATACACGGCTGTAGTCTGCATGGCCGTGAATTCGTTCACCGTCTTGCCGCTCGTGGACGGGCCAAACAGATAACGGAAGTCTGTACCGATGTAATAGTCTTTAGGTTTGTCTCTGGATTTGAAGAATTGGGATAAGAATGGAATATGCATGGAAACCTCCTGAAATAAAATCAAAAGTATGATGAATCAATGCGTCTTTGCCTCCCTTGCCTTTTGATAGCATCTATGCTATCGTCTAACTAGAACTACATCCGTCAGAAGGAGGGAGAACAATGAGAACTTGGGAAGACTATAAAAATCATGTAAAAGCAATCAGTGAAGAAGAACGCCGCAATATGGAAGAAATCGAAGAAGTGAGCAATATTGTTTCTTCCATCATCCGGCGGAGGCAGGAGCTTGGCATCAGCCAGCGCACCCTTGCAGAACGGTGCGGCATCCCCCAATCCTCGATAGCCCGTATCGAAACGCTGAAAACAACGCCAAAACTCGATACACTCGTCAAGCTCATGCAAGCCCTCGACCTGAAGCTCCAGGTTGCTGTAGCTGGTTAACAAAAATCAAAAAGCTATAACGCCCCGTTCATCATAGACACTGCCGCTGCCTGTCCCGTTGCGGATGCAGCGGTCCAGTGCCATGATGGCCGCCACGATTCCGTCGATTTTTTCGACGGATTTTTCTTTGTCCGGCTTGATATTACCGGCCGGATCCTGCCGCATGACCACATTCCCCGCCATCCATTTGAGGACGGGGTTGCCACCGTGAATAATGTTCCCTTCCATCAGGAGCTTGAACAGCTCTTTGGAAGGCGGCGACATATCCTTGAACCCCTGGCCGAACGGTACCATGGTAAATCCCATGTCCTCCAGGTTCTGCACCATCTGCGTGGCGTTCCAACGGTCATAGGCGATTTCCCGGATGTTATAGGTTTCACCCAGGTGTTCGATGAATTTTTCGATAAAACCGTAGTGGATAACGTTTCCTTCCGTTGTCTGGATGAATCCCTGTTTCTGCCAGATATCGTAAAGCACATGGTCGCGCCGGCAACGTAGTTCTAGTGTGTCTTCCGGCAGCCAGAAGAACGGCAGAAGTATATATTTCTCATCTTCCGTCCGTGGCGGGAAAGCCAGAACCAGGGCCGTAATATCCGAGGTACTGGACAAATCCAATCCGCCATAGCACATCCGGCCTTTGAGGGAATCCAAGTTAATGGGAAGATTACCTTTGTCGTAGACCTGCTCAGGAATCCAGCGGATACTGGCCGAAGTCCAGATATTCAGGCGCAGCTGCTTGAACACATTCTCCTCGGCCGGGTTCTCGATGGCGTTCCGATATGCTTCCCGGACACGCTCGATGTTGATGGTGTAACCAAGGGACGGGTTCGCCTTGTACCAGTTAGCTTCGTCCGTCCAGTCTTCACCCTCTTCCAGGCCATACACAACAGGATAAAAGGTATAGTCCTTCTTCCTGCCGTGCATAAGGTCGAGAGCCTTGGTATGCAGTTCATAGCAGATACTGTTTTTGTCGTTGCCGGCCGTGGTGATGATGAAAAAGAGCGGCTGTTCACGGGCGTCACCAGAGCCTTTGGTCAGGACATCGTAGAGTTTCCGGTTCGGCTGGGCGTGGATTTCATCAAAAATCAGGCCGGATACATTCAATCCGTGTTTCGTGCCAGTCTCCGCTGAAAGCACCTGATAGAACCCAGCATTGCGGTAGTTAATGATCCGCTTGCCTGCCGACCGTATCTTGGAACGGCGCAGAAGAGCCGGACTCATCTCCACCATCTGCTTTGCCACATCGAACACGATGGACGCCTGATTGCGGTCACAGGCCGCGCCATAGACTTCCGCGCTCGGTTCGTTATCGGCATAAAGCAAATAAAGCGCTACGGCTGCCGCCAGTTCACTGTTGTGCGTCTTCACCATATTCCGTCCGGCAAGGTAGCAATGGGACGGGCTGTCCACCTGGATACACTGCATGGGGACTTTGTAGTCAAGCGGCCGGATTTCTTCCAGATAATGAAAACAGGAACGTGTCTGTTTGACGCGTTCCCGGCTCCGTGAAATTTTCCTGTGCAGTTTTGATGTCGGCTGGTCATCGAAAGTGGTGAACCGTATGGTGTACAAGGTTTCCCCTGTCGGTTTTCCGTAACGGGTGGACGGACAGGTTGTCATAGCGTTCTTAATACCCAGCGACCAGAGCAATTCCCGGACGGATTCAGCCAGCTGCTTTATGGTACTGATGTACACGCTCTGCGCTTTTCGTGTCCCTATGCATCCGTCCGAATCCATCAACCCCTGCAACAGTTCCCACCGCTGCTTTTCCGATGCCCGCAGGTAATCATGACGGATGACCTTATCCCTGAAACTTTTGACCAGAATTTTCTTCAGTTCCTTATAGACGAGAATCTCGCTCCCGCCGCAGGTCTGCGGATATCGGTTGTGCAAGTGATACGGGATAAAGGAAATGAGGTCATCCACATCGCAGTCACGCACAGTAATTTCCGGCTTCGTGGCGTTGCCATTCCCCAGCCAGTAGCCATATAAATACGGATCCACTGGAAGGTCTACCTTGGGAAGTTCCAAAGCAGCATTCACGGGAATCCGTATGATGGAACTGTTATCATCAAATTTTTCTCGATAACTTTGTGTGCGGCGGTAAATCTCGCCTGTTGTCCAGAGTCTCGGTTTCGGTTTGCCGTAGATGTAGTCCACATCCCACAGATGCCGTTCGCCCGCCACAATCCGGCCGCCATCCCGGAAAATCAGCTCGTAGGCCTGTTCCGTATCATCCACCAGGCTTTTCGCCACCACATGGCATGGCTTACCCTGTTCATCGAAAACGAAGTCACCAACGGAAAGACTGCCCATGGTCTTCCACCCGTCCGGCGTAGGGATAGGCGTATTTATAGCAATTTGTTTTCCATTTTTCTTGCCTATCTCGATATAGGCCGTCAGAAACTGTCTGTTCCCATCTTCCTTTACGATGCCGAACAGGTCACGGACTATCTGTTCCTGCCAGGGAAGGAGCAGGAATGGTTTCCCGGCCCATTTTCCTTTGGTATGACAGAGATTCTCGATGAAGGCGACTGCCCGGTCGGCCTTGTCCTTGTCGTAATGGGATGTCGGCAGCATGAACGCTGACGGCTTATATACAAATGCCAAATTTGTCACCCTCTTAACAGCAATTCCATTTCATCCGTTTCTTTTTCCGCCCCATTTTCCTCTCCGACCATGCGGCTCCGGGCGGACGGCGTCAGGCCGAACTGCTCGCAGAATTTCAGCATAATCTTGAGATTCGTCTGCGCGATGGACACCTGCGGCACCTGCTGTAGGTAGCCGTTCGGCGTCCGTACCATATCCCCATGCTGGGTGATGAACTCCTCGGCCCCTTTCCACCGGGCGTAGGCCTGGCAGTAGCCAGCAAACGCCATCATGTCCATGTTGGTCAGCATCCCCATGTCCGCCAGCACTTTGCCCAGGCGTTTCCATTCCTTCTTAGCGTCATCTTCCAGCCAGTCCGGACAGCGCGGCAGCCTGCCTTTGGGCAGGGGTTCTTTCTTGTTGAGCGGCCGATGGCCGGGATTGCCTTCCAGCACTTTAAGTGCTGTGGGTTTCGGTTTCCTTCCGCGAATGGCCATGGCCGTTCACCTCCTTCAAAAAAATGTATCAAAAAAGGAACCGTCGCGCGGTTCCCTGTTGGTTTCGTATTCAGTTTCAGTGTTTCATGGCCCACTCGATGGCGTGGCCGTCGTCTTCAAAAAGTTTGTCGCTGACTGCCGTCAGTCTGATTTTCCCTTCGCAGGTGTGGTTCTTAGTTGTGAATGTGTAGGCTGCGCCGTACCAGTAATCTTTGCCCCTGCTGAAGTAATGGCCGGCCAGGAGAACCTGGTCGCCAAAATTCAGGATACGAATCCCGTTCATTTCGAGCTGTTCCGGTGTTGTCGTTTGTGGAAGTCTGTAGGTGTTTGTTGTGGTTTTCATGGTGTGTTCCTCGCTTTCATGTGCCTTTTGTCTTTGGGGCTTGTCCCCTTCGTCGTGTATATATATCACACAAAACGCACATAATAGCAAGTCATTTTTCGATGATTTATGCATTTTATTTTCTGACAAGGAAAGGGTCTTTCGGCCTCGTCTTCAGGCTTTCCTTATTTTGTGCTTTTCAAAACATCGACCAGCCATTCGGCTCTGACATGGTATTCGCCCGTTGCCTTTTCAAGGATCCGGCTGTTTTCTTCGATATAGTGCAGTCCCTTTCCGATTTTGATGAACCGGGCGTCTTCATAGCCTTTTACATCTGTCCGGTAGACCCGTGCTGTGCGGCTTTCGCCATCGTAGCTTTTGCCGTCCCAGCCGTTGAAGGTGAAGGTCACCTTTTCCTTCGTGGCCTTGAAATGGGCTTCAAAGTCGGCGCGTGTGATGGCTGTCTGGTATTCATGGAGTACGAAATGGTTGCGGAGCGTGTAGATGTTTGTCATGGTGAATTCCTCGCTTTCATGTGCTTTGTGTTCTTGGGGCTTGTCCCCTTCGTTGTGTATATATATCACTCTAAAAGCCCATAATAGCAAGTCATTTTTTCGGATATTTATGCGTTTTTCTACGAGAAAAGAGACCTTTCAGTCTCCTTTTCTCCTTTCCTCAGTACAGTTCTTCGAGGGCTTCGTATTCCCGTTCCAGCCGGCTGAGTTCCTGGCAGATGCACTGGAACCGGAAGCGGTTCTTGCAGGCCCGCTGTTCTTTCTTCAGCTTCTGGATTTCGGCTCTGCGTCCCTGTAAAATGTACAATCCTGCGCCTTTCAGCATTTCGTGGTAGTCTTTTTCGAATCTCGTCATCGTAAATTCCTCGCTTTCTGTTCCTTTTGTTGTGTATATATATCACTCTGAATGGACATAATAGCAAGTCATTTTTTGATGATTATTCGACAAGTTCCCACTCGTCCGCTCCCGGCACAAGGCCGAGGCTGCCACCCGTGTCCCACTGTACATGGATGGTGCCGGTGTCATCGACGTACTGGACAGTGCCTTCCGTCCCCGCAGGCGGGGCCTGCACATCGTCCATGGAAATCAGCCTCACACGTGCGCCTTTCGTCCGCACCCGGCTTTCTGTCAGCCCTTTCCGCAGGATGGAGAGGTCGAAACCGAACTTGCGGTAGTCCCGCTCCATGTTCTGGTAGTACCAGTCGATTGGCTCACCGAATTTCCGATCCTCATGCATGATGTACACGAGGCCGCGGATGATCCCTTTGTCCGTTTCAACGGGAATGGTTTTCTTGTAGTAGAACTTGGGAAAGCCCTCGTACACATCGAGCCGCCGTTCGTCAGCCTGCGAGATGCACCAGATAACCACCGGCACAAAGGCATCATCCTTCTTCTCGATGGTGGCGTAGCATCCGGTCAGCGAGCCTTTGAAAAGAAGCTCATAGCCGTTTACTTTCCCGGTTCTCCAAAGGACGGCGTCAGGGCACCGCTGTTCCATCTGCACTTCACTCATGTTGCTGCCATAGGCAATGTAGAATCTTTCGTTCATCACAATCATCCTTTCCGAAGGGAATGCCCTTCTACCACCCCAAGGGCAGCCGAAGCTGCCCGTGAGGCTATCCCCTTCAGGCGGCGTTGCGCCATGCGGAGTTGCCCGTAAGGTGTTTGAGGAAGTGGAGCCGGCAGGTCTTGAATTCGTCACCGATGAGTCCCAGCCGGAGCATCCAGCACCGGAAAGCGTATTTTTCATTGTCCGTTTCCGTCTTTCGTGCCGAGGCCTTTTTCTGCGTCAGGGCCTGATGGGCAACCGCCAGGCAGAACTGGATGTAGGCCTTGATTTCTCCGGCGTGTAAAGTGCCGTTGAAAAGGCGGAACTCGACCGTTCCCTTGGTAAAGGTGGCATGCAGGTTCAGTCCGTGGTAGCGGGTGCTGTTGTAGTGATGGTCCCGTCCGTAGGGATCTTCCTGATACCAGAGGTCGGCGATGCCGCTGAGCGTATCCGGCTTTTTCCGGTTGAGATCCTTCAGGAAGATGGTGTTCGTCTTCCGGCAGTACCGATGTTCCCGTGAGGGGTTAATCTGGAGAGCGCGGTAAATCATGTCCTCCTTGCTGGCCATGATGTTTACCAGATTCCGCAGGGTCTTTGCCGTGAACCGTTCCGCCCCGACATGGATGTGGATGCCGCAGGACTTGTTGGCGAAGGCCCCGGCCTTGCGGAGCGTCCGCACCAGTTCCTGCAGTTTGGGAATGTCTTCGTAGGAAAGGATGGGGCTGACCACTTCGGTGCGGTAGTTCGTGGACGCATCCATGATTTCGCCATTCACTTTTTTCTGCGGAATCAGGCTGGAGTCGTTCATGGCTTTCCATTTCCGTCCCCGGTCATCCTTGGCAGTGTAGGTATCGTAGGCTCCGCCTTCATGGCAGCTTTCTGTTCCGAAGAAGCGGGCCATGAGGCTGGCCGCCCGGTTTCTCGTAATCCCTGTCATTTCCATTTCGATTCCAAAGTGCAATGTTTTCATAATTTTCTCTGTCCTTTCTATATGTGCGTGTGTTCTTTCGGTACACTATATATCACTCTAAAGGCACACAATAGCAAGTCATTTTGAGAATAATTATGAATTAAATCGAGGATTTATCGGCTTTGATTCCGGCGTTCCTTCTGTCGTTTGGCGTGTGCGTGGGCTTCCGCTTCTGTGCGGAAGGCACTCCATCCATTCAGTCCTTTCAGCAGGGCCATGCGTGATTCGTGGCTGGCTTTCGTTCCCATACCGATGCGCAGGAGCCACATCCGCAGATAGTACTTCTCGTTCTCCGGTTTCCGTGTGGCAGGATTGATCCGTTTCGCCTTCCTTGCTGCGGAAACCATGAAGGCGGCCAATTCCACGAGGGCGCGGTTCTTGACCGCGTTCCCTGTCGGGACAAAGTAGAACGTTACCATGTCTGGCGTGATTGTAAAGCCATGCCCGTCCTTTTCATAATTCTGATAAATGGCGAAGAAGGAAGTCTGGTCCGTTATCGTCTCCTGTTGCAGATTCTCAATCAGACCGTCCGGCACACAGATATTGTCGTATTCCGCAGCCCGGTTCAGCAGGTACTGCTGGGCATGAAGCATGAATACCAGATTGCGCATCTGCGTTCCGTCCATCCCGTCCGCCGGGACGCTGACTTTCATCACATCCGGCTCATCCCGGGGTGCTGCCACCGTTATCATTTCGGATTCCGGTTCCTGTGCTGTTTCCGGCACTGTCAGAAGGCCTTCGTTCTGCAGGAAAGTCGTGATGGCAGCTTCTGTCTTTTCATCATCACATTCAATTTCTCCGCTGCGCAGGATGCGAAAACCATGCCCTTCAAAGGCGAAGATCGGTGTTCCCGCGTAGTGAAGCTTTTCATTATGGTTAAATGGAATCAGCCGTCTGGCCAGTTCCTTTCGGTCGTTCAGATTGGTATGGATTGTCATGGTCTATGCACCTCCTTGTTTTGCTAGTACATATATCACTCTGAACGCCGATAATAGCAAGTCATTTCTGCATTTTATCATAGGGAATTTTCTCATTTCCACGTACCACAAATACACCATCACTTCCTGCCTGTTCGATGTACCGTTTCACAATGACATCAACAAACTTCTCGTCCAGTTCGATGCCGTAGCAGATACGGTCTGTCTGCTGGCAGGCCATAAGGGTGGATCCGGATCCGAGGAACGGGTCCAGGACGATGCAGTGGCTCATGGACGAATTCTGGATGGGATAAGCCATGAGAGCCACCGGCTTCATGGTCGGATGTTCCTTGCTGGCTTTCGGACGGTCATATTCCCAGATGGTCGTCTGCTTACGGTCAGAATACCACTGGTGCTTCCCGTTCAGTTTCCATCCGAACAGGCACGGCTCGTGCTGCCACTGGTACGGGCTGCGGCCCAGGACCAGTGCGTTCTTCTTCCAGATGCAGCACCCGGACAGGTAAAAGCCGGCATCTTTGAAAGCCTTTCGAAAGTTCAGTCCCTGGGTGTCCGCGTGGAACACGTAGATGGAAGCGTCCGTTTCCATGTTCTGCTCCATGTTTACAAAAGCACTGAACAGGAACTGGTAGAATTTATCATCCGGCATATTGTCGTTCTTGATTTTCCCGGCCGTTTCTTCCACGTTGACGTTGTACGGCGGGTCCGTCAGTACCAAATTAGCCTTCTTCCCGTCCATCAGCCTTGCATAGGTTTCCGGCAACGTGGCATCCCCACAGATGACGCGGTGTTCCCCCAGGAGCCAGATGTCACCAGCCTGGGAAAAAGTCGGCTTCTCCAGTTCCCTGTCCACATCGAAGTCATCTTCTTTCACCTTCTTGTTGTGGACTTTGGAAAAGAGCTGTTCCACTTCCGGCGCCTCGAAGCCCGTCAGGTCTACATTGAAATCGACGCTCTGCAAATCAACGATGAGGTCAGCCAGGAGCTGTTCGTTCCAGGCCCCGGTGATTTTGTTGAGCGCGATGTTAAGAGCCTTGACCTTGTGTTCGTCCTCGATATGGACAACCACGCACTGGACTTCTTCATAGCCCAGGTCTTTCAGCACGTTGAGCCGCTGGTGGCCGCCGATGACCGTCATATCGTAGTTCACAATGATAGGTTCCACATAGCCGAACTCTTTAATGGAGTTCTTGATCTTTTCGTATTCCTTATCACCGGGTTTCAGCTGTTTCCTGGGATTATAGGCCGCAGGCTTCAGCTGGCCGATGGGCAGGACTTTCCATTCCATATCAGATGATTTCATACACCGTTTCCTTTCTGAAAGCCGCGGCAACGGCGGCACCGTATCCGTTCAGGTGATGCCAGCGGCAGTAATTCCGTACGCTGTCCCGTGACAGCTTTGTTTCCCGGGCGATGGCCTTGTAGCCCATCCCCTGTTTCCGCATCGTTTCTATCTGCCGACGCTGGCAGTCATCCATAAAATCGACTCCCTCCTGCACAACAAAAAAGCTCCTGGCCGAAAGCCTGGAGCTGTATGTTATTTGATTCCAAATTTTTTCTTATATCCCCCCTATGGAATTTCGCGGTTTTTCACGTTGGAGGGGGCGGCGGTCATGGACGGAAGGGCTGCGGAGATTGACATCCCCCCACCCCGCTTGTTTTCAGTACCGGTACTCGATGTCTCGGTCTTCGGTCATCGTCTTATGGTCATGGCAGCTCTTGCAAAGGGGCTGCCAATTCGTTTCGTCCCAGAACAGTTTCGCATCACCGCGATGAGGTGTGATGTGGTCGACGACCGTCGCAGGAACAAGGCGTCCTTTTGCTTTGCAGCGGACGCACCAGGGATGACGTTTCAGGAAGAACTTCCTGGCCTTCTGCCATTCCCAGCCGTAGCCACGCGTCTCTGCGCTGGCCCGGTCGCCCTGGCACTGCCGTTCATGTTCCTCACAATATTTTCTTCCATACGGCACCAGCCTGGGGCAGCCCGGATATTTGCAGGGTGTCTTTGGTCTTCTTGGCATTCTTCATCATCTCCGGCATTAAAAAAGGACCGCTGGCATTTCGCCACGGTCCTTTATCCTTTTCTTGGTAACTATATCATATCACACAGATGGGACTGTAAACAAGAGAAACCTACTGCAACTTTGTGCAATCCGGCTGATTGATTTCTGACAGGTCAAGGTGTGCCAAAGCATCTCGGTGGATCTGGTACACACGGCGGGGCTGCAGCTTCATTTTCTCTGCAATCTCCGGCCAGTCTTTAAAGGCCAGGTATCTCAGTTCCAATACGATTCTTTCTTTGGGGTCGTCCAGTTTGCAGATTGCTTTCATGATGCTGCCTTTGATGTCCACCAAGTGGTCGATGGTTTCATCCACCTCTTTTTCCAGATCCACAAACCGGATAATCACGTTTTCCATCCGCTTGGGGTCCGGCGTACCGCTGGGCGGTGTTTCACTAAAGGTATTATTCACTTTGCAGGCCAGATGCCGCAGTGCCGTCACATGCTCCAGTTTACTATCGATTTCCATATTGATGTAACGCGCCCGTTCTAAAAATTCTCTCACTTCCATCTGTTTATTTGCTCCTTCTGTTTCCTGCTTCATAATATACCCCCATTTCCCATTTCCGTCATGCCCAGGTCAGCCTTCACCGCCTCGATCAGCGCGGCCTGGGTTCCGTCTTTGTGTTCCAAGACGTTCAGGATGCGCTCGTCAATCGTGTCCCTGGCTACGATGTGCTGTATGATGACCGTCTTGTCCGCCTGCCCCTGCCGCCAGAGCCGGGCGTTGGTCTGCTGGTACAGCTCCAGACTCCAAGTCGGGCCAAACCAGATCAGGATGGAACCGCCCTGTTGCAGGTTCAGCCCGTGTCCGGCAGATGCCGGATGGATGAGGGCCACAGGGATCTTTCCCGCGTTCCAGTCGGCGAAATCCTGCGGCTCCTTCAGTTCCCTGGCTTCCATCCGCTTCCGGATGCGGTCCTTATCGTGCTTGAACCAGTACGCCACCAGGACTGGCTTGCCGTTGGCACTTTCCACCAGGTCTTCCAGAGCATCCAGCTTCCGGTCATGGATGGCCACCACATCCTTGTCGTCTGTATAAATGGCACCGTTCGCCATCTGCGAAAGCTTCAGGGTAAGCGACGCAGCATTGGCGGCTGTGACCTCGCCGCCTGGAAGCTCCAGTACCAGGGATTTCTTCAGTTCGTCGTACCGTTTCTTTTCCTTTTCACTCAAGCTGACTTCCTTCACTACGCTTACCAGTTCCGGCATCTCCAGATAGTCTGTTGCCTTCATGGAGACGGTGATGTCGGCAATCTGGTGATAGATGGCTTCTTCTGCTCCCGGCAGGGGCTTGTAGGAATACACCACCATGCCGTTGCGCTTATCCGGCTTGAAGTATAAGTTACGGTACTGGCTGATGAACCGTCCCAGCCGCTCTCCCATATCCAGGATCCGGAACTCGGCCCAGAGGTCCATCAGCCCGTTCCCGGTTGGTGTCCCCGTCAGCCCTACGATGCGTTTCACCTTCGGCCGCATAGCCTTCATGGCCTTAAAGCGCTTGGCCTGATGGTTCTTGAAACTCGACAGCTCATCCAGCACCACCATGTCAAAAGACATCTCGCAGTGTTCATAGAACCAGACCAGGTTCTCACGGTTCACGATGTATATGTCGGCTTGTTTCTGCAAGGCTCTTCTCCGCTCAGTGGCTGTTCCGTTTACCAGAGAACAGGTCAGATTGCGGAGATGATCCCAGTGCTTGATTTCATCGCGCCATACATTACATACCCGAAGCGGACACACGACCAGAATTTTCTTGACAGAAAACTCATCATATATAAGGTCATTGATGGCAGTCAACGTTATCACCGTTTTCCCAAGTCCGCAATCAAGCAGCAAAGCAGCGACAGGATGATCCTTGATGAACTGTACAGAGTACTTTTGATAGTAATGCATATCATCTTTTCTTAATAAACCGTCCAAAGATATCCCTCTCTTTCTGTGACGCATGAATCCGTGCATGTTCACTTTTGGAAACAACCATCAGATTCTTCTCGTCATTGTTCAAATGGTTCCCATCAACGTGGTGAACTTCTTCCTTTGTTGTAAGTGCGTGTCCGACCTTTCTCCCCGCTAAATATCGATAAAGCACTTCTCCGCACACCCTCTGATTTGCGGCACCTGCAAGTTCCATATTGATATAGTCCAAATAACACCCCCAACTGCAAAAGTTATGCTTTCGCCTTTTTATATCCGATTGCTTTTTCCAAAACGATTTTCCGCACCAATCGCAATGGATCTTGCTTTTTTTCACCCTGAATCTCCAAGCGCATTCCGGACTGCAGAAAAGATGCTGATTTCTTGCGCCATGAAGGCTTTTAGGTATGAATTCCTTTCCGCAATTATCACAGATTTGGGTTCTGTTCTTTTTTAACCGTTCCCCATTTGCCTTGCCAAGGCAACCACGTGAACAATAATTATGTCTTTTAATTTTACAGGCATTTTTCTCAAAGACATTACCGCACCAGTCACAAGTCACTTTCACCTTCATGCACCGTCGCCCCCTTTCCCATCAGGTGCGTGGGCGATGTTTTCCAGCACTTCCGGAATTTCCTCTATGGCATCCAGGACGAATACCTGAAAGCCCAGTTTCCGCAGCATGGCATGACGCTTCAGCTGCAGCGGCCGCGGTTTCCGTCCCAGCGCCTTTACTTCTACAAAGGCCATTTTCCCATCCGGCAACAGCAGCAGCCGGTCCGGCATGCCCGCGTACCCCGGAGAAACGAACTTTACCGCCAGTCCTCTGCACCGCCTCGTTTCCTTCACCAATTTCTGCTCGATTTCCTTTTCACGCATACTACATACTCCTTCCAGCATTCTTCAAACACCTGCATACAGCCAGTACAGGCTCCTTGCTTTAAGAGATAGCTCTTGATGATGCGATACCATCCATCCAATTTATGTGGCGGATTCTTCGGGAAGTCTTTCTTGTCCTTTTTCATATTCATGGCAAAATCATGTTTGCCGCCTTCAGCATTTGAATATTTTCTCATCATAAAGGTATAAAACGTCATTTTATTTTCCTTTCGAGTGCCGTCAAATGACGGGGCTGAACTAAACCTCTCTATATATGATTTTTGTCATATTTTCAGCCCTAAAGGGGGTTTTAGTGAGAGACGTCATTTGACGACACCATTTTAATCTAAGAAGTCTGTAATCCTAAGCTGCAAGCCGATGATGAAGCGTCCATCCTTTTTCCTCTTTCTTATGAACCCTCTTTGTTCCAGAGTCTTTGTGAACTCGATGGAACTGCGGGCAAAGTCTCCATTCCGCTGGCAAAAGCTGCGGTATTCCTCATACAGTTTTCCTGATTTTTCATGCAATGATGGAGAAACATCACAGCACTCATCAAGAAAGTGTGTCATCCAGTCATTGTCATTCCGGTACTGCTGGACTGCTTCTTTTACACACGCAGGCTGTGGGAAATTAAAGCTGCACTGAATAGCTTTTTCCGCACCTTCCATCACCCATTTGAGAACATATGGTGCCGCATGACTCATCAGATAGCCTGCATAGTTTTTGATATCCCTTTTCTTGCTGATTGTTGCGGTAAAGGGGATGACAATAAGCCGTCGCCAGATTCCTGCGTCCATCGCACCGACCCTGGGCAGGTGATTTGTATAAAGGACAAGGGTATGAGAAGGCGTAAAGTCAGATGGGTCCTTGTACTTTTTCTCGGCCGAAATTTTGTCCGTAGAACAAAGCTGCTTGACAATGGATGTAGAAAGCCGCATTCCCTCTTCCAGTTCAGCTGCGATGAGGAGCCGTTTGCCTTTGGCTTCTGCCAGTTCCGGTTTCACGTTACGCTTGCAGTTTGCTGTCAGAGCATCAGCGGAAATAGTACCGCTGTAGCTTCCCAGGACTCCCGCGACCGTATTCCAGAATGTGGACTTGCCGTTGGCCCCTTCACCATAGGAAATAATCATCGCCTCCAGTTCTACCTGGCCAATGGCAGCCAGACCTGTAATCATCTGGACATACTCAATGAGTTCCTGGTTACCCTGGAATGTCTGATTGAGCGAATCCAGCCAGAGCTTTTTACCTTCGTCACCGGGCGCAGCCGCAGTCATTTTGGTAAGCAAATCCTCCGCTCTATGTTCATGCCGGTTTCTGATTCCTTGCCGCAGGTCATAGGTACCATCAGGGCAGTTTAAGAGAAATGGATCACTGTCCAAAGAATCATACGGTATTTCAATCATGGGCATTGCTGCCGTCAGTGCGGTCAGGATATACTTTATATCCCGGCGCTTTAAGACAAATTTCTCATAGCTGACAGCACCAAGATACTCGTAATAAATAGGTCTCACACTGTTATCAATAAGTTTTTCCAAAGCGCTGCCGCCTTTACGAATGGCGGCTTCATTAATTCCAGTTTCCAATAGAGCTTTCATGGTTTTATCTTTATTGTCTTTTGCATCATTAAGCTGCAAATCCAAAAATTCTTCTGCGGCACCGATGGCTTGAGATTTGGATTCAATCCAGCGCTTCCCGTCATAGCGGAGATACCCGGTTGCTGGTGTATATTTCAGTTCATTGCCATATTCCCGCACTAGTACTTTCGCTTGGCCGATGTCAGTGTAGTCCTCCGGCTTTAAACTTTCCTTGGTTCCAAAATCATTGTTATATTGCTCCGGATTGATATACCCTACCTGCTTGGCAATCTTTTCACCAAAGCGTACAGCACTTTGCCAGATATGATTGAGTTCTTCATCAGGGAGCGGCGGGTCGCACTTTCCCGCTTCGTCGAGGAAAATCTGGTACGCCTTTTCTGTCGCTCCGTATCGTTTGATGACGCGGCCGGCAAAGCGGCTCATGGTGCTGTTCCTGCATCCAGCTGGGATACTGCGCGATTCGGTATCTCCCACGTTGAGTACCTGGTCGATTGTCGTTTCCCCGTCCTGCCACAACACTTTCTCGACGGGACAGCCATAGATGAACCGGGCTGCATCGAGGGCTGCTTCATCGAAGAAGGGATAGGCACGGTAGATTGCATGTTTCAATTCTGTATAGTGCTGTTCATCCGTGATATCCGGAATCCCGAAATAAACATGGAAGCGCGGTCTGGCACACTTCCCCTCCTTGGGCTTCATGTGATTCCGTGACGGCACGACGGCCACTGAGACTTTCGGCAGCATGTTCAGGAGCTTTTCCGGGTTCATCCAGTTAGCAGGATTCTCCGAATGGGTATTGTCACAATCCATGACCAGGACGTCGGCAGAGAGGAAATTCTCCCGTTTCCGATAAAAATCTTTGAAGGCTACGCAGACATGATCGAAGGCGGCTGCCGCCTTCAGATCCTCGGCACAGCTGATTTTCTGCTGCCTGGGATAGCGGCAATTCGCTTCCACGCCAGCAAAGTCTGACCTATACAGTGTAAAATCCATCTTATTTCACCTCGTTAATATACCGAATTGGTTTTCCTTTTCTTTGGGCGTACTGGATTTCTTTTTCCATTCCCGCCGAAATCACATCGCCAAAGACCCAGAGTTCGACGCAGCGGGACAATAGTGCGATATCCATAAAGAGTGCCAGTTCCCGTTCCGTTTCTTCATCAAGGAACTGTGGCAGATATAGATGCGGTGCCAGAGGGATACATCCATGGTCTGCCGCATAGCGGCAGTAGGCACAGGCTTTCCGGATATTTTCTTCCACATTCCCGGCATAGGGCGAACACACGTATACAACAGGCATGAATGGGAACCTTTTGGGTTCCACGTTCCTGATTGCCTGATACGCCGTCGGGTCGGGGTAATGCTCGGCATTACGTTTCGGATTTCTTTCCATGATTTTTCATCCATCCCTTAGCACATTCGTCACACAGGACAGCCGTACCGAACAGGTCGCCGTCCCCTTCTTTTAGTATTGATTCCAGGTCTACCGGGATTTCTTTCCCGCACACCGGGCAGTGGCCGAATACATTTTCATCATTGATTTCGACCGTTACATCCACACCATCCGTTAGTGGTTCTTTTACGTAAAACATATTTCATCCCTCCAATTCAGTCTTGTAATACGCCATGAGCAGCTGTTTCCGCTGCTGGAAATCCGGGCAGGAATACAGCAAGCCGTAGTCCAAATGCTGCAGCAGATCCAGGGCATGGATCTGCTTAGCAGTCAGATACGGCCGAATACTCTGCCCTTTTTCGATGCCGTTGACCAGCCGGAACTGTTTAGCAGACATCCCCAGGACGATACGGTTCAGCAGGTCGGCTTCATTGCTGAAGTGATATGCCTTGGGACTTTCATGCAGCCGGCTAATCATATCCGTAAGCATCGGGAATTCCTGTCTGGCAGACAACAGCGACTGGATGCACTGTTCCATTGCATCGAAACGCTGGATGTAAAGTTCCTTGAAGTGCATCGCCTTCGGCCCTGTATAGCCCATGACCAGCATAGAAAGGCCACTACGGGTCAGCAGGTAACGCGGCAGTTTTCTTCCTCTGGCATCCTTGTACGTGCCGGGTATAAAATTATCACGGATGAAACTTTCACTGAGTCCAGATTTGGGCTCAATGATTCTGGCGATATCCCGCAACACATGACGATGCTCTTTTTCAAAAGCTGCGGCGACAAACAGACTATCCACCATTGCCACACCTCCCTGATTTGCAAACACGCCGAACTCATCTTCCGGAATCAAAAACTTCATAGCGAATCCCGCCTTTCCTAAAATAAATGTCCGAGGGAATTCCCTCTGATAGTAAAAGGACAGAATCCATCTGTTTAAGTACTAAAGAATCAATCTTTTTTATAAAAATCGCATTCGTAGCCGTCGGCCCGCAGCAAAAGGCCTTCTGCCCAGGGCGGTGTCCGACCCATCTGCTCACAGATGGCAGTAACACTGGCATCTTTCCGGCACTCGATAATCAGTTCATCGTGGACGTGGCCCACAATGGCACAGCAGCGCAGTGTCTGCATGGCGTAGCAGAGAATGTCGCGGCTGATGGCCTGGACGATGTTTTCAACGAACTTCGGCCCATAACTTTCCAGCCGTTCCCACTTCTTCGTAGCCCCGATGCCTTCATAGGTGACGGATTCGCCGCCGAATTTATTCTCCCCGATGCCGGGTTTGACATAGGAAAGTCTGCGGCCGCTCGGAAGACGGATGAACAGCATACCGCTCTGCCAAAGAAAGCGGATGCCCCGGGTTTCCTGCGGAAGATGTGTCTTGATGGCCTGCTTTACACAGCGGTCGACGTCCCACCAGAACTGGACGATATGCGGATTCGCCGAGCGCCAGGAATCGACCAGGGGCCGCAGTTCTTCTTCGGCAAGCCCCATGTCGAGGGCGCCCATGGCTTTCAAAGCGCCCACCGATCCGCCATAGCCACAGGCCAATTCTGTTATTTTCCCTTTCTGCCGCAATTCCCCGTTCACGCCATGCTTTACGACCGGGACGCCAAACATCTTGCTGGCTGTAGAGCAATAGATGTCTTTTCCCTTGGCAAAGGCCTCCGATTTCCATGTTTCCCCCGCAAGCCAGGCAATGACCCGGGCTTCGATGGCTGAGAAGTCCGAAACGATAAACTTCATCCCGGATTTGGGGATGAAAGCCGTCCGGATGAGCTGCGACAAAACATCCGGCACTGAATCATAAAGAAGCGTCAGAGCTGCGTAGTTTCCCTGCCGTACCAGCGCTCTGGCTTCTGCAAAGTCAGGCATATGGTTCTGGGGGAGATTCTGTAATTGAATTTTTCGCCCAGAAAATCGCCCGGTCCGGTTGGCACCATAGAACTGGAACATGCCGTGAGCCCGGCTATCATCACAGGCTGTCATCTCCATGGCCTGATATTTCTTCACGGACGATTTTGCCAGCTGCTGCCGCAGGAGCAGCACCGACCGCAGCGGCTCCCGGACGGTCTTGAGCATCTCGGCCACCTGCTTCTTACCGAGAGACTCCGTTTCCATCCCCTGCTCCGCCAGCCAGGAACGCATCTGCAGCACAGAGTTCGGATTTTCCAGCCCTGTCTTTTCTTTCAAAGCGGCCATCAGGTGTTCCCGCGACATGGCATCTATGGCCACGGCCTGCCGTACCAGTTCCTTATCGACAGCGATGCCCCGGTCGTTGATTTCCTGGTCGATGTGATATTCATCCCAGATCTGTTCAGGCACCGGGTAATGATGGAGCCGCTGCTGGATGACCATTTCCACCTCCACATCCCGCTTGTTGTAAGATTTGAACGTAGCCCACTTTTCTGGTACGTGGAATGGCAGATTCCGCGTCCTGCCGCCATTGGTCTTCGTCGGTTTGCAGGGAACGCAGAAATAGCGGATGAGGTCTTTGCCTTCTTTCATCTTCTGGCTTCCCAGTTTGAGGACTGCCCCAACGCCTTCCAGGGAAAGCGGCAGTCCCATGTAGGCCGACCAGATCATCGAACACTTCCACCCGGCCGGATTCAGGAACTGTGCAGTCTCTGTTGAAAGCGAATGATGGTCGTGGAAGGGGTCTATACTCCTGCCAAGGTCACGCAGGTACCGTGACAGACATACCCGTTCGAAGCTGGCATTGAACGCCCACTTGGTGACAGATTCATCCGTCAGGGCGTCCAGGATTTCTTCGGGGATGGTTTCCCCCTGGGCAAGGTCGATGACCTGCACTTCGCCGCCATCTACGGCATAACCAAAAAGAAGGATTTCAAAGGCCGGTGATTCGGCGTATTTGTACACGCCGCATTTGGCCAGATTGATGTCGCTGAAACTTTCGATGTCGATGCTAATGGTTTTCATGTTTTTCACCTCGATAAAAACGGCGAGGCACAAGGCCCCGCCGCCACTACTGTCTAATACTTATTTCCTGAAGGATGCCATCTGTTTGCGGTGATATGCTTCTTCACGTTCTTCCCGGTGGCGGGCCATTTCTTCATCCCGCTGATCCTTTTTAAGATCCGTATAGATCAGGGCTACGAAGAATCCGCTGGCGCACAGTGCCACCAGGCAATACAGGACTTCCAGAATCATTTTCAGCGTCGTTTCCATGATGAATCACTCCTTACGCCAGAAAATCGTCATCGTCAGCCGTTGCAAAGTCATCTTCTGCACGCGGCTTGCCACCGAGCGGTTCACCGTCACGGATTTTCTGCAGGTTGTTCAGGCCGCAGGCGATGCCTTTGTTGCCGTTGCTGTTGAAGGCATAGAAGCTGATGGAAGCGCGGCCATACACGCCGGAGTAGACTTCCGAGCGTTCGATGATATGCTGGCAGTCGGCGTCGACGATACCTGGCTTCGTGGCAGAGTTGGCGTTGATGAAATAGCTGTTTTTATAAGCATCATCACCCGGGCGTTCCAAGTCGCCGTCACGCAGCGGGGTCTTGATGGCTTCAAGCGCCGGTACCACACGGCCATTGCCTTTGAGTTTGCTTTCGCCTTCTTCGTAAGCAGCCTTGATGGCGGCTTCGATTTTCTTGACGGTCTTCGTATCAGACTTCGGGATGATCAGGCTGACGCTGTACTTGGGCGTACCGCCATTAATAGACTTCGGTTCCCAGACGTTAGCATAAGACCAGCGCGTATTGACCCCGGTGATTACCTTGCACGGATTGACGTAGTTGTTAGACATAGTAATTTCCTCCTTAATTTTCATTGCTAAAATCATCAGCTGCCGTATGCATCGCCGGACGTTTGTCCGATTCCGGCACCAGGACCGGCTTGCCCTGCGGCTTTTCCACTAAATCTGACAGCAGTTCTTCGAACCGTTTCTTGCCGAGCTGTTTCGTCATCGCCGTGATGCCGAGCAGCTTCTTTTCATATGGGTCGAAGCCTGCTTCTTCCACTTTGGCGGCGACTGCTTCTTCGCTTACATAGCGGCGGTTCGACCGGCCTTCGACCAGTTTCCATCCGTCCCACTGCTTGCCGGACAGGGCCTGCTGCAAAGCGTATTCTTTGACATCCCCGACCCAGTTCACCAATTCATCGGCCCTCTCCAGGACGGCTTCGATTTCTTCATCCTGCAGCGTGGACGGGACGGCGAAATCGTACCGGGCCAGTTCCAGGTTGTACTCAGCCCGCTTGCGGCAGGTTGCCTTGATTTTGCAGAAGCGGCAGTGGTCACCGGCTTTATATTCGCCCTCACCTTTCGCCGCCAGTTCTGCCGCAGGCTTCAGCACCGTTTCGGCCCACTGGAGCAGTTCTTCCTTGCTCATGGTGCAGGTGCTGACGTTGTCCCGGCGGGGCTGGAAGATAGTCATAGACACCTGGCGGATATCATAGATACCATCAAACAGGTTCAGCGCACCGAGGGCATAGCACATCATCTGCGGATTCTTCTCGGCATCTACCAGAACTCCCAAGCCATGCTTGTAATCGATGACTGTCAGAGTATCGTCAGCTACGATGAGGCAGTCGCCTGTTCCAAATCCGCCTGGCACCCACTTGGAAAAGTCCAGCCGCTGTTCGATCATGATCAGCGGATCCTTGCAGGATACTTTGGCCGCTGCCAGACATTCCATGACGAATTGCGCGTATTCATCGGTGCATTCCGCCATCTCCTCATCAAAGTACGTGAGGGATTTCGTCGGGTCTTCCAGCTTCTGGCCCAGGGCTGTCTTCACCTTGAATTCACAGAGCGTATGGGCATCCGTCCCCTGCCGGGCGAATTCACTGGAGGTATCCGGCAACTTGGCACATTCCTTTGCAGACGGTGGGCAGGCCAGCCAGCGGTAGCAGGAAGATGCGGACAGCACCGCATGTTTATCCGGCATGGTCAATCACCTCCAGTTCCTTCAGGAATGCTTCGTACTGTGCCGCATCAATACCGGACAGCTTGTCCGCTCCGTACTTCTGGATAAGGCTGCGGACTTCTGCTGTAAACCCCTTGCGGGCCTTGTCGGCAGCGACTTTGCGGACAGCTTCCAGTGTCAGCGGCTCTTCAGCCTTCTTTGATTTTGCTTCTAAAGGTGGCAGATTGTCTTTCTTCACCGCCATAGTTTCGGAAATCTTCAGCAGCGCCTTGCCACAATCGGCCAGGGCCGCTGCCAGTTTCTGCAATTCATCGTTTGTCATACGGATTGACTCCTTTCACATGTCTTTGCATTGATAAGAGATGGATGTTCCTGGCAATACTGCGGGTCGTGACGCTGATGGTCATCAGCACCGCCGCCAGTTCCCGGTCCAGCTTTTGCCGCTGTGCCAGTTTTTCAGGTGTCTGTGTGTGAATCATCTGTCTGCCTCCTTCCTAAAGGGCTTCTTCGTTCGCCCTTCACCAGTAATAGGACAACCGCGTCATCGTTAAGTACCGATTTAAAAAAAAAATCCGGCCACTTTTTTTGCAACCGGATCTTTTTCTTCTTAACGGAAGTCTTTGAGATGTTCCTTCAGGAGTGCATACAGCTTGTGTTTGCGCTTATTCACCGCTTTCTGGCTCAAGCCGACGGCCTTCCCGGTTGCCGCTTCGCTGGCACCGTCGGCAATCATCAGTAGGATGGTCCGGTCGATATCCTGCAAGGCCGCCAGTTCATGGCGAAGCGCTGCCAGCAACTCTTTCTTCACGACTTCTTCCTCTAAGTTGAAGTCATCAGGCACCTCCAGCTCGTAGTCATCCCGCACTTTGTCCGCCGATACTTCATCGGCACCATGCCGCTGCTGGCGCTTATCTTCCCGCCAGAGCGGACGCATGAATTCATAGTACTGTTCTTTGGTGGCTGGAATCAGGATAGTACGTACCTTACGGCAACCGATTTTGAACCAGCAGACTTCACAGTCCTTGTACTCCTCGGTGATGACGGTTTCTGAAGTGAGTTCCAGAGGAATGTAATATTGCTTCTGTTTGTTTGTCTGTAGATTGGCCATGCGCGATCTCCTTCGCATAATGCGAAGCGAGAATCCACGCAGGCAGCCTGTCGAAATTGACCATAAGATGCATCCTCGCTTCTATGGCCAACCATCCCAGTAGGCTGACGTGATTAACTTTCCAGACCGTCTCTCGGCTCTGGGCACACCCGCGTCCGGGAGTAAACGTTGAGACGGGAATCAATATTTGATTATTAATATGTTACATATAGTTATTACTTTTTATTTCAAGCAAAGTTGCTGACTGAAATAAAAAAAGAGCTATCTATATGACCTTTCAGTCAATATAGATAGCTCCATTTTACAGCTCCGCATAAATACATTGGGCTGTTGAGGTAACTTCTACTTTATCTTAGTAAGCTTATATCTTTTGCTGCATCCACCTGGGATACAACATCTTCCCAAGGGATTTGCACAAGTTTTCTTTGACTAGTTTTGATTTCGAGTGTGACCTTATCCCCTTCAACGATAGCATCAAAAACTCGTTGTCCATTAGGAGTTGTATCGTGCAAGTTTCTAATCTGTTTCCTAATTTTCACCATATACACTGCCTCCTCTTTTAAAATGGAATTTCTTCATCAAACTGTTGTGGCGGATCATCCTCATTTTCACCTTTCATGAAAGAATCAATGATATACCTGAATTCCTGCTTTACTTTGGGATGCTTTGTATTTTCAGCCACTGCTGCATAAAGGTTGTTAATGAACTCTGCCAGCTTAGAATCACCATGGTCACCGCACAGATATTGCGGTTCTTGTCCCGGTATGCTCATCCAAACCTCTTTTGCAAAGGCATCCTGGTCATTAGTACGATATACACTCTTAGAAATATTCATGAGATGCAAGTAGGCTCCATTCTTTAACCTCAATTCGAAGCAATCCCCATGAATCGAAGTATGAACACCGAACGAATTTGAAACAAATACGACTCTTGAAACCTCTTCCGGGTACTCGCTCTCTCCCTCTTCATAGAAACGATGGAAATCAAATAATGGATGATTCGTAATACCATTCTGATCCGTTTCCATGTTGTTCAAACTTTCTGCCGACACTCTTTCCCAGGCTAATAAATCATGAACCGTATCATGTTCCAACTTTTCCAAAAATGATATTAAATATCGTTCTGTAGGTGTGAGCGAAGATATATCTACTTTCAAAAGAGTATCGATACTAACATGGAGTACTTTTGCTATATTCATGATGAAATCAATGCCTGGCCGACTTCCACCGTCCTTGCTAGTTCTAGATATATATCCGGCGCTGACACCTGCTTCACTTTCAACCTCACCAATTTTCCGGTTCTCGCTTTTTATTAAGAAGTCAATGTTGTCAAACAGTATCTTAGGATTGAACTGTTCCGTCATTTTTATCACTCCTTCTTCTACTATATGTAAATAGTATCATCTTTTTACTTATACGTCAATATTTCAAATGTATTTATTCATAAGTCAAGTATTTTGTTATATCGGCCTTTTCTTGAACTTCATGATTTACCCCGTAGTCATCCTCTACGGCAGTAACGATAAAAAGCTATCGTTACTGCCGTATTCTTATTGCCATCCATTTCTTCTCCTTTGCCTTAAGGCCACTCCCCTATTTCCAGACACAAAAAAAGCCGGCTATCTGCCGACGTTTGCCAAGACCTCGCTATATATGGACTTTTTCGCTATGCACACCGTTCCCAATATTGTATCAATCCCAAGCATCTTTGCTCTACGAGTAAGATATGCTTATTCTTAACATCGGCTGTTTCCCGAAGGCCGAAGGCGCGGTGGACGTTTTCGGAGCGCTGACTTCTGGGAAGATGCCACTGAGCATCTGTGGGACGCAGGCGCTGGAGGATGTCGGCCCAGCGATAATGATCGTCAGCCCATGTTTTGAAAAGGCTTTCGACTTGGTTGAAGCCGCGGCTTTTCATTTTCTCCGGTGCTAAGGGCACGGGAACGACCATATCGATGTTTTGCAGTCGTTCGGGCCAGGGAAATCGATCTAATAAGACGCGGCAGGATCGGCATTTTCCCTCTCTGCCCTTATATTTAATATCGTGAATCAGACGGCGCATGGCCCCGTCATAGTCGGCCAAACAGTAGCAGGCGTCGAGGGCCTTCAACTGTCGGGAGCGGTTGATACGCCGCGGATGCCAGACCGACGCCAGGCACGACGGACACCAGTCGCCGTCGCGCTTCATGAGGATGCCGCAGGCCGGGCAGGTCGGCGGATAGAAGAGGTTGGTAATAAGGGTGAGCAGTGACATAAAAATGCCTCCTGTCGCAAAATATTACGTAAGCAGCTCTCCTTGGAGCCGCGGGATGAGCAGCGTAAATCGCCGGCTCGTCCGCTGATTCTGAACGGCCGTTTGGACGGCCCGTTTAGTGCCGACTAAGATGACTTTTCGTTTAGCCCGAGTAACAGCCGTGTAGAAAAGGTTTCGCTGGAGCATGATGGAATGGCTGTTGACCAGGGCCATGATGACCGTATGGTATTCGCTGCCCTGGCTCTTATGGACGGTAATGGCATAAGCCAGGGTGATTTCGTCGATTTCCGCGCCTTCATACTTGACGTCCTGCTCAGGGTAACGGACGTAGACCATGTCGTGCTGTACGGCAAAGATTTGGCCGATGTCGCCGTTGAAGACACCTTTTTCATAATCGTTGTGCTTCTGCATGACTTTGTCGCCGACGCGAAAAATCATGTGGCGGCCCTTCAATTCGCCCTTCCCCGGAATGGCCGGATTGAGCCGTTCCTGAATAAGCTGATTGAGGTTGTCGACGCCGCAGGGATCCTTGTACATGGGAGACAAGACCTGGACGGCAAATTCGTCGCCCGTTTCCTCAACTTCACTGCGGTACAAGGCGCCGATCTGCGTCGCCCCGTCGGCTTCCGTCTCGATTTCGACGAAGCGGAATTCCAGGTCTTCGTTGACCACCGGCAGGCGGCCGTTATTGATGAGGTGGGCGTTGGTGACGATGCGGCCCCCTTCTTTTTGGCGGAAAATCGTGTCTAAGCGGACGACGGGAACCCTTTCCGAGGCAATGACATCGTGGAGGACGGCGCCGGCTCCGACCGACGGCAGCTGATCGGCATCGCCGACGAGGATGCAGCGGCACTGGGGCTTCAAGGCATTCAGTAAGTGGTACATCATTTCCATATCGAGCATGGACACTTCGTCGACGATGACTAAGTCGGCCGGCAATAACTTCGTTTCATTGTATTCAAAGGACTGGACTTTGCCGACATGGCCGTCGGGAATGAGGAGTCGATGGATGGTCTTCGCCTTTCGCTGCGTCGTTTCGGCCAGTCGCTTGGCGGCCCGTCCCGTCGGCGCACAGAGCAGGATGCGCAGGCCTTCTTGTTCGGCCAAGCGGATGATGGTCTGAACGACGGTCGTCTTCCCTGTCCCGGGACCGCCGGTGATGACGGTCATCCCCGATTGAAGGGATTTTTCGACGGCTTCCCGCTGCTTGTCTGCCAATTCAAAATGACAGGAATCCTGCCAGCGGTCGAGAAACAGTTGGACGTGCGTTTTCATAGAAAGAGGCTTCATGGCAGCCATCTCACGGATCCGGCCGGCAATGGCTTCTTCCTCTTCATAGGCTTCCGGCGTATAGACGTAGACCGTCCCCTCAAAATCCGCCGTCCGTAATTGCCCCATATCGACGGTATCCTGTAAGATATCGTGGAGGCCCAGGGCATCGGCCTGCAGGAGAAAGGCCGCCCGCCGCACCAGTTCGGAATCGGGAATGCAGACGTGGCCGTTTTGGGTCATAGTCTGAAGGACGTATGCCAAACCGGCACCGAGACGCTGCGGCGACTGACGGTCCATGCCGTACGCCAAGGCGATCTGGTCGGCCGTCTTAAAGCCGAAGCCGTCGATTTCCTGAATCATCCGATACGGTTCTTCGGTCAAGACGTATTTCACATCGTCACCATATTTTTGCAGGAGCCGACCGGCATAGCGTCCGGCGACGCCGTGTTGTTCCAGGTCATAGGCGATGTCGTTGATCTGTTTTTCTTCGTAGAAAGATTCCGTTATGACGGCCAATTTTTTAGGACCAATGCCTTCGATTTCTAAGAGGCGCTGCGGGGCCTTTTCCAAAATGTCCATCGTATCCTTGCCAAAACGGGCGACGACGCGGTGGGCCAAAGCCGGTCCCATGCCTTTGACGGCGCCGCTTCCGAGGAAGCGTTCAATGCCGTCGACCGATTCGGGAATGACGCGGCTCCAACCGTCGGCCGCAAACTGGCGGCCGTAGCGCTTATGCTGGACCCAGTGGCCTTTTACTTCCAGGCGGTCGCCGACGAGGGGTTTCGTCCCGTGACCGGTCACGGTATAAGTCGTATCGTCGCTTTCATCGTGGAGGCGAAAGACGCGGTAATCCGAATCGGAGGCCTCAAATAAGATGCGTTCGGCTATGCCTCGTACAATAAGTTCTTCCATCAGCCTATCCCCATGTGTTCCCGTTCGTATTTTTTGCTTTCATCCATGATGCACTGGTAGATGCGGCGCAAATAAGGGGCCAAATTTTTCTGCTCCGTCAAATTAGAAATTTTATCCAGCACTTGACGCTCCCTTCGCGGATCATAGACTTCCATGTGATGCTCTTTTTTATAAGCGGCGACAGCAGCCACGACCTGCATGCGCCGTTCCAGTATCTTGGCCAAGTCCCGGTCCAATAAGTCAATCTCCCGGCGGCATTCTTCTAATTCCATAATCTATCCTTTCCCATTACGCATGATAACACTACCATTATAGCCGAAAAGCCGCTAAAAGGCTACAAATGATTCGCTACCCTATATAATTCTTGCATAATTGCAGAATATTTATTTGTCATCGACGCCAACATCCTATATAATATATTCGTATGAGTTTTTTTAGATTTTAGTTATCAATTTAATACAAAAGGTTGTGATTTTGCATGGAAGAAACTCAACAGCAGCAGCAAAAGCTGCGCCGCAGTCTGAAAGCCCGCCACATGAACATGATTGCCATCGGCGGTGCAATCGGCACCGGCTTGTTCGTCGCCGGCGGTGAAACAGTCAGCACTGCTGGGCCGGGTGGGGCACTCGTCGCCTATGCCCTCATCGGCATCATGGTATATTTTCTTATGACAGGACTGGGTGAAATGGCTTCATACCTTCCGGTCAGCGGCTCCTTTGAAACGTATGCCAACCGCTACGTCGACAAGTCCCTGGGCTTTGCCCTGGGCTGGAACTATTGGTTCAACTGGGCTATTACCGTTGCGGCCGAACTCGTCGCCGGCGCCCTCATCATGAAGTACTGGTTCCCCGACGTACCGGCAGCCCTCTGGAGCGGCTTGTTCCTAGTCATCTTATTCGCCCTCAACTACCTGTCGACCCGGTCGTACGGCGAAAGTGAATTCATCTTCGCCGGCATCAAGGTCCTGACGGTCTTGATCTTCCTGTTTACAGGGACCCTCTTGATCTTGGGCCTCGGCTCTGAACCGTCACCGGGCTTCGTCAACTGGACCGTCGATGAAGCGCCTTTCGTCGGCGGCTTCACGGCTATGTTGGGTATCTTCATGGTCGCCGGCTTCTCCTTCCAAGGGACAGAAATGATCGGCATTGCCGCCGGTGAAAGTGAAGACCCGGAAAAGAATGTTCCCCGTGCGGTCCATTCGATTTTCTGGCGTATCCTCATTTTCTACTTAGGCGCTTTTACGGTCATCGGCTTCCTCATTCCTTATACCGATCCGAACCTGCTCAATACGGATATCGTCAACATTTCCATCAGCCCCTTTACGCTGGTCTTTGAACGGTTCGGCTTAGTCGCCGCCGCTTCGATCATGAACGCCGTCATCTTGACGGCCGTCCTTTCGGCCGGCAACTCGGGCCTCTACGTGTCCACACGTATGCTCTACGCCATGGCTGAAACGGGCCAGGCTCCGAAATGCTTCCTCAAACTGAATAAGCGCGGCGTCCCGTCGTATGCCTTATTTGCAACGGTCGTCTTCGGCTTGGCCGCCTTCCTCACGTCCCTCATCGGCGAAGGCAAGGCCTATGACTGGCTGGTTAACATCAGCGGCATGGCCGGCTTCATCACCTGGATTGGTATCGCCATCTGCCACTATCGCTTCCGCCGGGCCTATATCGCCCAAGGCAAGGATCTGAAAGACCTGCCGTATAAAGCAACCTGGTTCCCCTTCGGCCCCCTCTTGGCATTGATCATGTGTATCATCGTCACAGCCGGTCAGAACTACTCGGCCTTTACCGGTGCCGAAATCGACTGGTACGGTGCCAGCGTCGCCTACATCGGCATTCCTGTCTTCCTGGCAGTCTTCCTCTATCATAAATTTAAACACAAGACACACCTCATTCCGCTGAAAGAGGTTGACCTGTCGCGTGATAAGTAACACCGAGACCGTCCGTCATGGGCGGTCTTTTCTTTTTCTTTAAACTTAAACGTTTATCTATATATTTTCAAAAAAATATTATTTTTCTTCCTTGACTTTTTAAGTTCTTGGTGATATCATAGCCACATCAACAAAAAACGCCATAAACGCGACGACGCAAAATAGTACGTTCGCACCCCTCGTTTTCAGAGAGCTGCCGGCCGGTGCAAGGCAGTACAGGAGCCGAACCGAACTCATTGCCGAGCGGAGACGCTGAACGAAGTAGGCCGACACGGGAACTCCCGTTACAGAGCATGGATATCGCAGACAGCCGTATCCGAGAGTGCATCCGAAAGGATGAAACAGAGTGGTACCGCGGAAGGATACAACGCCTTTCGTCTCTTAGCAAATACCCTTGCAGAGAGACGAAAGGCGTTTTCGTTTCTCTCCCTGTCCATCAAAGGAGGAAACCATTATGACCAATATTTCATCGATTAAAACGGCATCCCTCAGTATGTGCTTTTCCGTCGGCGCCGTCCTGTTCAGCTCTCACGCCGGCGGCGGTTTTGCCACAGGCAATCAGGAAAACGTCTACTTCGTCAGCCTGGGCTGGCTCGGTCCCATTACGGCGATCATCACCATGCTGCTCTTTACCCTGACCATCAAAGAAGCCATGAACATGTACAATTCGCGGCACCTCACCAGTTACCGTCAGTTATTCCAGAACTTATACCGCCCCTTTACGGGCATCGAATACTTCTTTGAAGCCTTCTTCTATATCATGGTCTTAATGGCCGTATCGGCTACGATTTCCGGTGCCGCTTCCGCCATCAATGCCCAAACCGGCCTCAACTACTACGCCGGTATCGGTGTCGTCGGCATCATCATCTTCTTCTTGACGATCTTCGGTGCCGGCCTGGTCCGCCGAGCAACGACGTACATGGGCATGGCCATCCTGGCCATGGTCGCCATCATTTTCTCGGTCGGCATCTATACGGCAGGTTCCGTTGAAGGAACCCAGGCCTTTACAGCCGTCATGGCCCAGGACTTTTCCGCCAACGGTTTCAGCAACGTCCCGACAGCCATTCTCCACGCCTTCACCTATGCCGGTTTCCAGTGCGTCGTCATCCCGACCATGATCGTCGTCGGCACGCCCTTAGTCACCCGTAAGAACTGCGCCACATCGATGTGGATTTCCTTCGCCATGAACGCCGCTGCCCTGACCTTAGCCGTCGTCATGCTCTTAGGCTGGTCCGGCTTCTACGGTAAATCGACGCTGCCGACGCTGACCAGCAGCCAGGCCATGGGCTTACCGTGGCTGACCATCATCTATAGTGCCTTCCTGATGCTGTGCCTCATTTCCACCGGCGTCACGACGGTCTTCGGCTTCACCGCTCGTTTTTCGGAAATCAATATCCTGAAAAAAATCAGCTCCCGCTCGGTCATCCGCGCTGCCATGGTCACGGCCTTCATCATCATCGCCTCGATGACCGTTTCCATCGCCGGCCTGACCAATATCATTAAATACGGTTACGGCTACTGCGGATACGCTGCCATCGCCATCATCATCGTCCCCTTCCTGACCATCGGCCGCTATAAAAATAAACGCTATGCCAATGATAAGGAATACCGGGCCCGCATCGACAGCATGAACGAAAATCCGCAAACGTCACAGGCTTTCAAGCCGACTGCCGAAGCTGCCGGCCATTAATTGAGATAACTCAAGGTATCATCAAAAGAAAGTTCTATTTACAGATAAGAAAATGCCTTGCATCTACGAGGGTGCAAGGCATTTTTTATCGCTTATAATATTTTTTATTCGACTAAGCGGTCAGGCACTTTCAGTTTCATGAAACCGTATGTGCCGTTGGCAATCATCAGCAAGTCCCGGTCCTGTACGTTGAGTTTCTGACGGATTTCAGTATCCCGATTCGCCAAGATCTTGGCACTCCAATTGGGATCGATGAGGGACGAGCAGCCGGCAGCGACGATTTCCGAATGGGCCAGTGCCGCTTCTACGTCGGCACGAGTGCGGACGTCACCGACGGAAATGAGGGGCATGCGGCCGCCAATGGCGTCGTGGACATAGGCCAGCATCGATTTTTCCTGGTATTCCGGAAGGTTGGTCTTGCGGTCATAACGGGTCAGGGAAATATGGAGATAATCCAATTTCTTATCGGCCAGTTTATCGACGAGCCACAAGGTTTCCTTCAAATTGAAGCCCGGATCCGTTTCTTCCCGCGGCGAAAAGCGGTAGCCGATGATGAAGTCGGGAACGTTCATGGCATCGATGGTTTCAATGACGCCGTCGACGACGCGTTCAATGAAAGTATAGCGTTTTTCCAGGCTCCCACCCCATTTGTCGGTGCGGCGGTTGGAATGGGGAGAAAAGAACTGGTGCAGCAAGTAGTGATTGGCACCGTGGATTTCTACGCCGTCAAACCCGGCTTTGACAGCTCGAACGGCAGCCTTTTTAAAGTTTTCGATGATTTCTTCGATTTCGTCATCCCGCAGTTCCCGCGGCGTTTCGGCACCTTTCTTGGCAGCAGCGACGGCGCTGGGGGCTACAGGCTGTTCGCCTTCAATGGTCTTGCTGTCGGTCATGCGGCCGGCATGGAAGATCTGCAGGATAGCCCGGGTCCCGTCCCGTTTTATCGTCGAAGCCAATTTACTGAGGTTGGGAATGAATGCATCGTCATCGACGCTCAATTCCCCGGTCCACCCCTTGCCGTTCGGCTGGATATAGGCTACGCCCGTAACAAACATGCCGACAGCACCGGTGCGCATGCCGTAATAGGCGATTTCGTCACCCGTGACCGTGCCGTCATAATAACTCATGCGCGTCGTCATGGGCGGAATGGCCAAGCGGTTCTTTACCGTAAGGCCTCGTTTGAAGGTAAGAGTATCCGTTAAGTTAGTCACTGTATTCACCTCTCTTGAAAGATTATGTCAGTATACGTTTAATAGAGGCACGCCATCATGCCGGCATTTCGTGCTCAGTCCCGGTCGGACGCACTTAAATTCGACGATTCCCGTCGGAATTGAATCTAGCCGTAATAACAGTGCCTGCATTATACCATCTAGCGTGGTTTGTTTTATCATACCCCAGGCCCTCCAACCCGTCAAGAGACGTCATCAAAAGAAGAAGGAGCTGCCCCTTGAGGATCTTTTCCTCAGGCACAGCTCCAGTTTCTTATAATTCAAATACGTCTCTGCGGCGCAGGGGCAAGTATTGTTTTTCATCCCGCAGTTGGCGGGCCTTTTCGTAATCCAAGTCAGCCAACAGGAGTTCTTCGCCGGCTCCTGCCAAGGCCGCGACAGATCCGTCCGGTCCGGCAACGATGGTCTGACCACAGAAATCCATGACGCCTTCTTGACCGGTACGGTTGACCATGACGGCATAGAAACTGTTCTGGAAAGCAGGGATCCGAATTTCCCATTGGAATACATCCAGCGGTTCTGTCGTTTCATTGGCCACAGCCGTAATGACCAGATCCGCCCCTTTCAGCGCCAGCGTCCGGAAGCTTTCCGGATAATGACGGTCAAAGCAGACGATAAGGCCGATATTGCCGGCTGATGTCGGCACGACGACGAAACCGTCATCGCCGGGCGAGAAGTAATCCTGCTCATAGAAATGGAGGGCCCGGACAATATGGTTCTTGCGGACAATGGCTTTGATTTCCCCATTTTCATCGATGACCATCATCGTCGGATAAATCTTTCCGTCCCAAGTCAATACCAGTGAAAAGACGCCGATGATGCCTTCTTCCCGGCAGGCCCGGCACAGCCCTTCGATATGCGGATCATCCAACGGAAGGGCGATATTGTCCTTAGAAAGACCGGCATACTGCGGTATATATTCCATCAGCTGCCCTTCCGGAAAGCAGACCAGCTGTGCGCCGGATTCTTTCGCCTTATGAAGATAGGTCAGGGCCTTCTGATAATTTTCTTCTAAATTTTTTCCCAACCGGAGCTGGGCACAAGCAATGCGTACCATGAGTTACCTTCCTCTCCTTCTTTATTGCAAGATACGCTGCAGGCGGCGAACCGTTTCCTGCAGGACTTCCATAGAAGCCGCAAAAGGCATGCGGATACAATTTTCAGCACCTCGGCCAAAGGCATCCCCCGGCGCTGCAGCAACACGGCCCTCGGTAAGGAGGTATTCACTTAAGGCTAGGGAATCCATGCCGCGGTAATCAATCCGCGGTAAGACATAGAAGGCACCTTGAGGAGCCCGGCAGGTGACGCAGGGGATTTCATTCAGGGCCTGTACAAAATATCGACACCGTTCATCATATTCCCGGCACATGCGGCTGACGTCGGCTTCACAATCGAGGGCCGTAAGAGCTGCACTCTGCACGAAGGATGTCGCACAGTTGAGGATATGCTGCTGGACTTTCGCCATTTGCCGAAGCAGGTCCGGATCGGCAGCGACGTAGCCCAGGCGCCAGCCGGCCATGGCATAGGCTTTTGAAAAACCGTTGAGCGTAATGACCCGGCCCTTCAATTCAGGCAGGCTGGCCGGACTGATATGCTTGAACCCGGAAAAAATGATTCGTTCATAGATTTCGTCGGAAAAGATGAGCAGATCCCGCTCACAAGCCACTTCGGCAATGGCCTTCAGTTCATCAGCCTGGCAGACGCGGCCCGTCGGATTATTGGGCGAGCATAAAATAATGGCCTTCGTCTGCGGCGTAATGAATCGCTCAATCTCACTCTTGCGAATCTGATAGTTATCCTCATAAGACAAAGGGATGCCGATAGCTTTGGCCCCCGTCAATTCAATAATGGGCTTATAGGATACATAGGCCGGTTCAAAATACAGGGCTTCATCACCGGCCTGGAGGCAGGTAAAAAGGCCGATGAAAAGCGCTAATTTCGTACTGGCCGTCACTAAAATCCCTTCCGGAACGGCATCGATGTGATTTTCGGCCTGCAGTTTCTGTGCCAGTTTCCGGCGCAGTTCCGGCAGGCCCTGACTCTGGATATAAGAGGTGAATCCGGCCTTCATATCCGTATAGGCCCGTTCGATAATCGGTGACGGCGTCTTAAAATCCGGTTCACCACCGGCTAGGTTAATGATATCCTGGCCTTCTTCTTTCATCTGTTTTGCCAAACTCATGAGCCGCACCGTTGCAGACGGCTGCAGCTCCTTTACCCGTTGGCTGATAAAATCACGCATGGCTGATCCCTCCTGTTTCAATTACTGCCACTTCTTGGCAAAGCCCATCAAATCGGCCGTCGTTTGGCCTTGCTGCAACAGAACTTTCAATTCGTCTTCTTTGGCTTTCTTAGCTTGTGATTTTTCAAGAACTTCTGCTGCTTTTTCCTTGGGAATGACGACGACACCGTCGGCATCGCCGATGACGATGTCACCGGGATGAACGATTCGTCCGCCGCATTCAATGACAGCATTGATGGTACCGCATGTTTCTTTCAGCGTCCCGTTCGGGCAGACGCCTCGGGCAAAGACGGGATAGTTCATGTCGATGATATCCCGCTTATCCCGGCAGGCCCCGTCGATGACGACGCCGGCGATTCCCTTGGCCCGGCAGGATGTCGCAAAGAGTTCCCCAAAGACACCGGCCTGGAGATATCCCCCGCACTGAATGACCAAGACGACGCCCGGCTTGGCTTCGGCAATAGCCCGGTGAATCGTCAGGTTGTCGCCGGGCACGCAGGTCACGGTCATGGCATAACCGGTCATTTCAAAATGATAGTCCAACGGTTTTATAGCCTCATCCATACTCCCTTCCCGGCCGTTCATATCACAAATGTTCCCTGTCGGGATACCTTTAAAAGCACTGGCAATATCCATATCGATTCCCCTTTCTTACTGTTCTTCGTGTGTTTGCAAATGATGATAGCCCATCTGTGCCCGAGCTTCTTTCAAGGTCTTGCCGCTCTTGACCAAGGCTACAATCTTCTGTTCCGTCTCTTCAATGGATTGGGCGATTTTCAGCGTCGTTTCTACGGCCTGCAGTGGAATGCAGACGGCACCGTTTTCATCGGCTACGATCAAATCTCCGGGGCAAACCTTGACCGACGAAATAGAAACAGGTTCGTTAATCGAAGAAACTTCAACGCGGTCCTTGCCGGTCATCATGTAATTGCCTTTTGTAAAGATCGGATATTTTAACGCTTGAATCGTCTTAACGTCCCGGCATACGCCGTCGATGACCGTACCGGCCACGCCTTTCCATTCAGCGACCTGGGACATGATATCCCCCCAGACCGTGCAGTACTGTCTGCCTTCATTGGCAATGACTACGACATGGCCCGTCGGCACATCGTCGAGGAAATCGCCTACAGTCCCCTTAGTTTGACCGCAGGGAATATACTGTACGGTAAAAGCCTGGCCACAAAGACGCGTTCCCGGGACGACGGCTTTGATGCCCAAAAGGCCACCGTCAATATCCTGCTTATCAAGAGCATCGGTCAGGGAAGACGTATCCAATTCTTTAAAAGCTTCTACGATTGATGTATCTAATTCTTTATAGTTCATTTTGACTGCATCCTTTCTGTGGTTCCATAAAAGTTACCGGTTTATTCATACCTGTAAAAAAATAAATGACTGTGAGAGCAGCATACAATACCAAGGCCACGCAAAAGCCGATACGAGTCGACTCCCCATAGGCGATGACGACCAGGGAAACGGCGATAAAAGCGGCGGCAATCCACGTCGTCAAGGGATAAAAAGGCAGGCGGAAACGGCTTTCCTGTATTTTCCCGGCGGCCAACAGCCGACGATAACGGTGGTGTGAAACCAAGATGATCATATAGGTCACCATGATGGACGTCGAACCGGCTCCGACCATGGCATTGAAGACATCCTTCGGCACGAAAAGGCTTAAGATAACGCCGGCAAAGAGGGAAATGGCAATGACGATGACACAGCGGTACGGAATGCCGTTGCCATTTATCTTACGGAGATACTGCGGCGCCTGATGCTGTTCCGACAAGTTAAACACCATTCGCGTCCCGGCAAAGAGATTACTGTTAAACGAAGACAAGGCCGACGTCAGTACGACGAAGTTCATGATTCCGGCTGCTTCTTGAATGCCTGCGTAGTGGAAAACTTGGACAAAGGGACTGCCGAAATTTCCGCCTACCTGATCCCAGGGGAAGATACACATAACGACAAATAATGAGCCGACATAGAAAATGAGGATTCTCAAAAAGATATTGTTAATGGCTTTCGCCAGCGTTTTTTCAGGATTCTGTACTTCACCGGCCGTATTGCCGATCATTTCCGAACCGCCGTACGCATAGATACAAAACGGCAGAGCCATCAAAAATCCAGAGGCGCCTTTCGGGAAGAAGCCTCCCGTATCCCATAAATGAGAAATCCCGACAGGTTCCGAAAATTGCCCGATACCGACAAAAATAATGAGTCCGCCAAAGAAAATCATGCCGACAATGGCAACAATCTTAATCATGGCAAACCAAAATTCCAATTCCCCAAAATTGCGGACGGCCATGAAATTCATCCCGACGATCAGGGCAAAGGCCAGAAACGACCATAACAATCGCGGCGTATCCGGAAGCCAAAACTGCATGAATATCGGTGCTGCAATGATTTCTGCCGTGCAGACAGCCCAAATCATGTACAAATAATTCCACGAAGCCATAAAGCCGGCCCAAGGACCGATATAGTCCCTGGCATGGCGGGCAAAGGACCCGGAAACCGGATTATGTACGGACAACTCGCCTAAAGCCCTCATGACAATAAAGACAATCAAGCCGCAAACCATATATCCCAGGATAATCGACGGCCCTGTCAGCTGGATGGCCGGGGAAGACCCCAGGAACAGGCCGACACCAATAGCCGTGCCAATGGCCATCAACTGAATATGTCGTTCTTTTAAACCACGCTGCAGACCTTCTTTCGTTTTTTCAGCCATAATATAACCTCCTTATACCCGACCGAGCTGAGACTGACGTACGTACACATAGCCGTCCATGATGAGCCGGGCAGTCCGGTACATAGCCGCTTTGCGAACGATAATAGAATCTTTTTCAATATCGACAATCGATTCTGCCGGAATGATTCCTGCCGGATGACCGATACGGATGTCCAGGTTCTGCTTCGTCTCCGGTCGGACGACCGGACTGACGACAGTGCCGGGAAGTTTTGCCGCAATGGCCAAGGTAACCGTTGACGTAACAGGATAACTCTTGTGGACTTGCTGCATGAACAGCAGGCGGCTGACAATATCGATATCCTGTCCGTCTACGTGCTTGCCGTCAAAGGTCTGATACGACGCCGGCGGACTGACCAGTGCAATAAAGGGAACGTATCCCGATTCCTGTACGGAAGACTGCCAATGCTTCACCATTCCGATTTTTTCAGCTGCTTTTCCTCGAATTTCTTCCAACAGGTCCATGACTTCCTTATTGGCTTCGAGCATTTTAGGCGTTTCCAGACCGGTCAGATTGAGTTCAGCGGCTTGGATAAAGACCAAGGGATTGCCGACATCAAAGATGGAAACGCGATAATTCCGACTGCGGGCTTCAATGACATCGGATAAATTTCCGGTAGGCAGCATCTTTCCCGTAAAGGCTCCCTGACCGTCTTTCCAGTCTAAGGTGATGCGGGCCCCGAACCCCGGCACGCCGTCAATATGAAGCTCTCCGTCGACGACGGCTTCGCCTTCAGAAACGGGTATTTCCGCGGTGACGATATTGTTAGAATTCGTCAAGTGGATCCGAACGGTTGTCACCGGTTCCGTTACCGGGACCAATCCGTGATGGATGGCAAACGGACCGACAGCAGCTGCAATATTGCCGCAGTTCCCCTTGCGGTTGACACGGGCTTCGTCGAGTGCCACCTGAGCAAAGGTATAATCTACATCCGCATCAGGCCGTGACGGCGGACCGATGATGGCACATTTGCTGGTCAGTAGGTCACCCCCTCCCAGCCCGTCTATCTGACGGATATCCGGTGTCCCGAAAATCTGTAAGATGACCTTATCCTGCTGATTCCGATCCGACGGCAAATCGTGAGCCATAAGAAAAATTCCTTTACTCGTGCCGCCGCGCATAATACTACAGCGGATCATGTTCATTCCCGGATACATTCAATCAACTCCTTTCAACTATTCCTATTGGTTAATCTCATTATATACGCTAGTCATTCATTTGAATAATGAATGATTTAGCATTATAATATAGATAACTTAGATATTTTATGATATATATCCGCCGTAAGAAGGGATCATTATGAACATCACTGCCATCCGCGTCTTCTTGGAAATCGTCAAGACGCACAGTCTTTCGAAAGCAGCTGAAAACCTCTACTTATCACAGTCGACGGTCAGTCATCATTTAAAAACCATGGAAGCCGAACTGAACAGTCAGCTCATTATCCGCCATCAGGGCCAACGGACGATTCACCTGACTCCCAAAGGCGAAAATTTTCTTCCCCTGGCAGAGCGTTGGCTCTCCTTATTTAAGGATACACAGGCGCTTCAAGACATGCGGCCGCACAGCACCTTGTCCCTGGGCTGTACAGACAGTCTCAATACCTACGTCTTTCCGGAGCTGTACCAAAATCTCCTCTCCCATGAAGAGACCCTTGACTTAGACATCCGAACCCAGCATTCACAGGAAATCTACAATCTCCTCTTAAATCATGAAATCGACACGGGCTTCGTCATTACCTCCTTCGCTTACAAAAATGTCGTGACCCGAATCTTATTCACCGAACCGATGGTCTTATTGTGCCAAAAAGACATGCCGTTTCCTTCTGCTTCGATTCATCCCCAGGATTTAGACGTAAAAAAAGAAATCTTCATCGACTGGAGCCCTGAATTTCGAGCCTGGCATGATTTCTGGTTCAATACCGTCACCAGTCCGCGCATCAAATTCAATAATCCGTCATTGAGCCACTATTTTCTAAAAAATAACTACTGGTCTATATTCCCGATCTCCATGGCCCGTTTACTGCTGAAAGAAATGGATTTGGCCGTCTATCCACTGACCTCACCGCCGCCGGATAGGACCATTTATCAAATCACCCATAAGGAGCCCCTTTCCAATCACATTCCCGTACTCACGACATTTCAAAAATACGTCACCTACTTCCAGGAAACGACGACGCTATTTCAAAAACTCTAAAAGGAATGCCCCTCCGCTGTCGCCGGGCCGGCCAAACAAAAACACCCGATATCAAAGGAATCCCTCTGATATCGGGTGTTGTCATGTATTCCGTTTTTGCGGTGCCCCTTAATGGAAGCGCCAGGTCATGCCGGCGTTGAGTTCCCATTCATTGTCATAGGAGCCGTTGAAATTCCGTTCAAATTCGAGCCACAGGCTGCGGTCGTTGCTGAATTCGGCCGTAATGCCGGCGCCGATGTCGTACCACGTATCGTGATGGGTCTTATCGAAGCGCAGGCGTTCCAAGCCGTCCATAGAGGTCAGGTTGAAGGTGCGGTTTCCGGCAAATTCATGGAGGATGTCGGCCTTGAAGTACCAAGCCTTGTTGGCGTCGATGTCACGACCGAGGCGGAAGCCCAGGCGGCCGATGAAGCTGTGAACGCTGTCGAAGTCCTGGCCGACGCCATCATTGCTTCGGAAGTCGTATCCGTTGATGTGCGTATATTGGAGCTGACTCTGGGGCTCGATATACCAAGCATCATTCAAGACCTTCTTGCGGCCCCATTCGACGCTGGCCTGTTGGTACCAGGTCCCGGAGGAGCTCTTCGATTCGTCGCCGTCGAAAAGTCTTGTCGTCCCTTCGCCGTTAATCTTTCCAATGCGGCCGACAACGTCGAGGTAATGGCCGTTCTGTCCGAACCAAGTCCGGTACAAGCTGCCCGTATAGCCTTTGTATTTTCCATTGCCTTCATCAAAAGAGGTCCGGCTCTTCAGGTAGCTGAAGTACAGGCCTTGACGAAGGAGGCTGCCGTCATCTTCGTTCACCGGATCGTCGTAGCCGAGTTCGAAGCGGTTGCCGTGGCCGTCATAGCTGTCGCGTCCTAAGTGACGATAGGTCCAGCGGGCCCACATGCCCGAATCTTCACCGTCGGCATAACGCGCTTCGCCGAGTCTCTTATTGAGGGTGTCCATATTGGTCGCCAAGTCGAAGAGAGCTCGATTCTGTACGTCGGCGGCCGGAACGACGTTGCTTTCGACCCTATCGACAGCCGTGAAGTACCAGTCCGTCATATCATCCGTCGTTTCATGAGTGAGTCCGATAACGGGGTCATAAAGATGACCTTTATTAGCGATTCGTCCCTGAATGGAACTGGTGAGGACGGCGTCACTATTATGTAAAGAGGCGATATACAAGCGGTCATTGACCGTCATCTTATCGAGATTCATGGCCGACGAATCAGCAACTACAGTCTGCGTTCCCGTGGCACTGTCGGTCACGGTTACATAATCGCTGTTAGCCGTAGCACTCTTGGCCCCCTGATTGGACAGCCAGTCCAAATCCATGGCCAGCGTCCCCTCACCAGAAAGGGTATTGACCGTTAACTGCTGACCGGTCCGGCTGCTGTCTTTCATATTGACGGTGCCGTTATTGGTAAGGTTAGTCAGAGAGCTGTCGCCGGTCACGTTCCAAACGGTTCCATTCTGAAGGGTCAAGTCCAGCGTCCCCGTGCTTTCATCGGTACCGTCTGCTGCTCGATTGCGATAAGCAGCACGAGCAAGGCCTGCGCCATCAGACACGGTCGTCGTCCCGGTCAGGTACGAGCCGGCCTTATTCAAATCGAGAGAAATAGAACCATTGTCGGCCACGATATGGCCTTCAATGTATTTAGCCGAATCCTCTGCGGTCGCCTCGATGACGCCTCCATCGACAGCCTGTAAAGCCGTACCGCTGCTGCGAATCGTCAAAGGTCCATTGAAAAGGATGGTCCCTTCATTTTCAGCTACTGCCCCATCTGCCGCATCCAATGCAGTATCACCATCGACGATGATATTACTGCCGTCAGCCGTAAGTCCCACGGCACTGCTCTTAAGCGTCAAAGGCCCGTTAAAGAGGATTGTTCCCTCATTAACAGCCACCGCTCCGTCTGCCGTGTCCAAAACGGCGTCACCGCCGACGGTAATGTCACTGCCGTCAGCCACAAGTCCCGCTGCACTGCTCTTAAGCGTCAAAGGCCCGTTAAAGAGGATCGTTCCGCCATATTCAGCAAGGGCTCCGTAGGCCCCATTCAGGACAGCTTCACCTTCGACAGTAATACTGCCCTCGTCAGCCGTAAGTCCCGTCGCCGTGCTATTAATGGTCAAGGGTCCGTTAAAGACAACCGTTCCGCCATTTTCAGCAATGACTCCGTCTAACCCATTCAGGACAGCTTCACCTTCGACAGTAATACTACTCTTATCTCTGTAAGCTACAAGGCCGGTATCCGTACTGCGTACGCTCAAAGGCCCTTTAAAGAGAAGTCTTCCGCCGTTTTGAGCAATAGCTCCATCAGCGGCCTCCACCTCAGCAGCCCCGTCGAGCGTAATCGTACCCTCATCGGCATCAAGTCCTGCGTCACTACTCGTAAGCGTCAGAGAGGGGCCGGTAAAGGAAATCGTTCCCCCATCGATAACTACGGCGCCATCTCCCGTATCCATGACCACCTTTCCTCCGAGGGTAATTTTGCCGCCGTTATCGGCATAGACCCCGACAGCGCCCTTATTAGCGATGGTCAGCGTACCATTTGTAGCCTCAGCCGTAATCACAGCCTTTTCGCCATCGGCATACAGATTGGCAATTTTCGGATTTCTATCATCTGCTCCGGTCGTCGAAAGAGTCATATCGTTGCCGGCTTTCAAATTCACCGTGCCCTTGGCATGGACGACAGGTGCTGCTACGCCGATATCTAAGGTCATGTCGTTACCGGCCGTAATATTCGCCGTGCTGCTCGCATCGGTATCGATCAGGCTGACGACTTGACCGGCCTTGGTATTGACCGAGATGTCCTTACCAGCTACTGCATTGACAGACGACGTCCCCTTAAGGTCAAACATTTTTACCGACTGGGCATCCTTCAGGGTAATATCGTTTCTGGCCTCGATAGACGCCTTGCTTTCAGATTCTAAAACATAAACGGGTCTAGCATTCTCCCGCTGATTATTATAGGTAATATCGTTCCCGGACACCAAATTGACTTCTGCCTTATTTGTACCGTATACAACGATTCCATTCCCTTTATTGTTGAAACGTATATTTTTATCGGCGGACGATAAATTCAATTGAGTATGATTATTCGAGTACAGCAGGTTCAACGTATCAAGTTCCTGATTAAAAACAACATCGTTCGTGGCAGCTATCGTCACGGTTCCTGTATCTCTAAGCTCTATGATAGTACCCGGATTTTTATTATCTATAACAACATCCTGTCCAGCCGTTAAAGAAAGAGAACTACCTGTATTTCTAACATAAACCAGAGACGTATCATTATGAATCTTATTGTTCATAAATTCAATATTTCCTTTTGCATCAAGGGAAATTTTCTGTCCCTCTCCTTCAGCGTAGATAGCAGGAGCCCTATGGGAGTTATTAATGATATTGCCGGCATTGGTAATCGTAGCCTTATTATTACTTCCTCTACCTGACAAATTAACAAAAGAACCATAGTCGCCAGCAGTCAAATCGTAACCGCCCATATCGATAGTAAGGGATGCATTGATTACTCCAGGAGCACCAATAATCGCCATAGTACCCTTACCGGGGATATAATCAGCTTTTTCCGTATTTTTTATGATCACATCCCCCTCCGACCGAGCCTGTTTATCAGGCTCATCAAAATAAACCCAGATATTTCTTCCATTAATAGGATATTCCCCAGCTATATTATTGTCATTACTCCAAGGATAAACTCCCGAAGCTGTACTGACAACAGGCATAGCCAGCAGCATGGTCAAAATACAGGCTCGCAATACATTCCGTTTCTCAGTTTTCATTGTATCCTCTCCAAACATAAAAAATCCGAAAATCATTCATTTTATTCAAGTATAAATTACTTTTGGTCATTTATCTATATACTTTTGTAATGAGATGGTCATTTATTTGTATAATATATGTAAGTTTTATGTTAATATAATTGATTTATCTATATTTTTCTGTGATATATATATTTTTTTGAACGAAAAATCCCCGATATCAAGGAATTCCGCCTGATATCGGGGATAATAGTTTATTTATTCAATTATTTTCCTTATTTCGCTTAATGGAAGCGCCAAGTCATGCCGACGTTGAGTTCCCAATCGCGGCCATAGGATCCGTTGAAGGTTCTTTCGAATTCAAACCACAGACTTCTGCCGTGACTGAGTTCGGCCGTGATGCCGGCACCTACGTCGTACCACGTATCGTGGTCGGTCTTATCGAAACGCAGGCGTTCCAATCCATCCACGGAACTCAGGTCAAAGGTGCGATTGCCGGCAAATTCATGGAGGAGGTCGGCCTTGAAGTACCAAGATGTATGGGCGTCGATATCTTTGCCGAGGCGGAAACCTAAACGGCCGATGAGACTGTTCATGCTGTCGAAGTCTTGGCTGATGCCGTCGCTGGTCCGGTAGTTTTTACCATTGATGTGCGTATACTGGAGCTGGCTCTGAGGCTCGATGTACCACTGATTATTCAGCACTTTCTTACGGCCCCATTCGACGCTGGCCTGTTGGTACCAGGTACCAAAGGAGCTCTTCGATTCGTCACCGTCGAAGAGTCTCGTCATCCCTTCGCCGTTCATCTTCCCAATGCGGCCGACGACGTCAAGGTAATGGCCCTTCTGTCCCAGCCAGGTCCGATAGAAGCTACCCGTATAACCCTTGTATTTCCCATTGCCTGCATCAAAGGAAGTCTGACTATTGAGGTAACTGAAGGATAATCCTTGACGAAGGGTACTTCCGTCATCGCGTTGATCTACACCGTCGAAGCCCAGTTCAAAGCGGTTGCTGTGTCCATCGTAGCTGTCGCGTCCTAAGTGGCGATAGGTCCAGCGGGCCCACATGCCCGAATCTTCACCGTCAGCATAGCGAGCTTCGCCGAGGCGTTTATTGAGGGTATCCATATTCGTCGCCAAGTCGAAGAGAGTCCGGTTCTGTACGGCCGCTGCCGGAACGACGTTGCTTTCGACGTTACCGACGGAGCCGAAGTACCAATCCGTCGTATCGCCCGTCGTTTCATGGGTCAGGCCGATGATGTAATCATAGAGGTGCCCTTTATAGACGTTGCGCTGTTGAATGGAGCTGGTGAGGACGGCATCGCTGTTATTGAGTTCGGCGACATAGAGGCGGTCGTTGACAGCCATCTTATCGAGGTTCATGACAGTCGGATCACTCACCAAAGCCTGCGTTCCCGTGGCGATGTCGGTGACCTTCAAATAATCACTGTTAGCCGTCGCGCCCTTTGTCCCCTGATTAGACAGCCAGTCCAAATCCATGGCCAGCGTTCCCGTACCGGAAAGGGTCTTCGCCGTTACTTCCTGCCCCGTCCGGCTGCTGTCCGTCATATCGACGACGCCGTTGTTGGTAAGGTTGGTCAGGGAGCTGTCGCCGGTTACATTCCAGACCGTGCCGTTTCCAAGCGTCAAGTTCAACATCCCAGTACTGCTATCAACGACAGCCGCCCGTTCCGAAGCTGTGCCGTCAGAAACAGACGTCGTCCCGGTCAAATACGAGCCGGCCTTATTCAGAGCAATAGAAACGGTACCGCCTTGTGCCACGACATTGCCGTCAATATATTTTCCCGTATCGGCTGCATCGGCATAAATGACGCCGCCATCGACAGCCCGCAAGGCCGTATCGGTGCCGTGCAGCGTCAAAGGACCCTTGAAGAGAATAGTCCCATCATTAGCCGCTGCGGCACCCGTTCCGACATCCATGACGACGGGACCTTCAAGGATGATGCTGCCGCCGTTATCAGCATAGGCACCGACAGCACCATCATTTGAAATAGACAGCGTTCCGTCAATGACCTTGGCCGTAATCGTGCCATTGTCAGCATAGAGATTGGCTGCCAGTGGATTTCCCCCATCCTTACCGGCCGTCGAAAGCATCATATCGTTACCGGCCGTTAAATTGGCCTTACCTCCGGTATCGACATGGACGTTAGGGGCTGCGACGCCAATCTTTAGCACCATATCATGACCGGCTGAGACGTCAGCCGTACTCCTGGCATTCACGGCAATCATACTGAGCTCATCAATAGCCCCCGGCGTGTCAAAAATGAGGTCATGATCGGCCCGGACCGTCAATTGCGAATCGTCACGGGTTCGTAGAGTCCGCTGGGCATTACTGAAAAAGTTTCGGCTTTGGAGAGACAGGTTTGAATTATACATGCTGTAAGCACTGGGAGTCAAAGCCAAGGTCTTCACCTTAAAGACGATATCATTGCCTGCTACGACGTCTGCCGAAGAGCCGTCCTTGACGTTAAACAGATTAGTCGAGTAGACGCTGTCTATAATCAGGTCGTGGCCGGCCTTGACGTGAGCCTCCGTCTCATCCCCCAAATAATAAACGGGGTTGCTGTTTTCATGATTCTGATAATGGATAATGTCATGACCGGCTTCGATATGTATCACGGCTTGATGACCATTTACTTCATTGGGCCTTCCATCGCTATTAAAAATAATGTCATTGTCCGCAACGAGATGCACTCTCCCCTGCTGCTCAACATAAACCATAACGACGTCGTCCTTATTGTTCATGACAATATTGTTCCCCGCTGATAAGGAAAGGTCATTCTCACCGCCCCAATAAATGATAGGATATTTGTCTTCAATCGTATCTTCTCTATTTAACTGAATATCTCCTGCAGCCTCTAAGGAAATGACATGGCCCGTACCGGTAGCATGTATGTCATTAGAAAGATGTGAAGTGCTGACGATATTTTTTGCATTTTTAACGATAATCTTATTATGACTCCCGTTTGTCAAATTAACAAACGAGCCATAGCCTCCGGAAATAAGGCTATGCCCCTTCATATCGAGGGTAAAAACCTTGTTAGATCCATCCGTAGCTCCAATAATAGACCGGGTCGTATCGTTGGTGGTATCTCCGTCCGCAGCCTCCGTATTGGAGATAATCACATCAGCCACGGCCTCAACATCTCTTGACTGTCTAAAAAAAATGGCGTTGTTTCGCCCCTCAATATGGTATTCACCACCGATTTTATCACCGGACAAGGGATAATCTTCTGCCGCCCAGACTCCGGTGACGGGCATAGCCATCAACATGGTCAGAATACAAGCTCGTAGTACCGTTTTTCTCTCTTTTTTCATAGTTTCGTCTCCACTGTAAACCTAAAAAAATCGGAACTTTTTTATCTAATTACATTGTAAATCAATTCGAATTATAAATCTATATATATTTGTTATTATTTATACTTTTAATTGAATTATAATTGTTTTCTAATCGTTAGAGAATCCGCTGAAAGAACCATTCCGCCTCTGACACAGGCATTTTAAAGAAATCCCCGATATCAAGGTATCCCTCCTGATATCGGGGCTAATAGTTTATTTATCAATTGTTTTCCTTATTTCGCTTAATGGAATCGCCAACTGAAACCACAAGCTCCCGTCGTGGCTACGTTCCGCCGCAGGACCGGCATCGACGGTCATGACCTTTATTTTAATGATATTTTCTGTTTCCCTGTAGCCTTCCGGCATCAACCTGAAAATACATGCTGTAAAAGAATTCGTAATTTTCACAAAAAAAATCCCGGCAGCGATGGTGGCTATCGGGATTCAGGTATTCACTTTTTGATTGTCTTTCACAGACAGAAAATTTAAAACGGTCGCCGTTCAGGGCACTCCATCACGAAATAAAAGGCCACGCACCTCATTTTCCTGCGCCTATTTTGGACAAGGTTGTCAGACACCAGGCAAAGGCTTTGGCACAGCGCTTATCCGTATGTTGGAAGTGATTGCCTTTATTCCATTCGAGCGCCGCTTCCAGTCCTTCGAGCGATTTCAGATACTCATAGTGGCTGCAGATGGAGTCTTTGACGGTGGCCATGGCGGGATTACGGGTCCGCCATTCGCGATCGCCGAGGCTGAGGTAGACGGCCTTCGTCTTAGGCCGGTCCTGCCGGGCATAGTCCGGCCAATGGGGGAACCAAACCGACGGCGACGCGGCAGCAATGGCTGAAAAGGCATCGGTCTGCCACGCCGTCCACAGTGCGAAGAGTCCGGCCAAGGAATAGCCGCCTAAGATGATAGGCAGCTCTTGAGGCAGTCCGTATGCTTCGGTTGCCTTCGGAACGAGCTCTTTTTCGATAAAGGACAAGGTTTCTCCTGCACCGTGACCAAAGGCAGTATTGCCAAAGACAGGCGGCGCATCCCAAGGGGACAATGCTTCATAAGGCTCAGACACGGAAAAGGCCAGTAAGGAAAAAGGCACGTCCACGGCATCGACAAGGGCCTGCACTTCTTTGTCCAGCGCCGCTTTATCCGGTTCGTCGACGGGCTGGATCAGCAGATACGACGGCGACGCCCCTTCGTAGAAAACGCAGTCTCTGCCGGCAACGGAAAAGAAATGTTTCTCCACTGTCTCACCGCCCTTCTTTATCCGCCAAAAAGGCTTCGGCATCTTTGCGGACATCTTCTAAATCGAGGCCCTGGCTGCGGGCACCGAAGATACAGCCGCAGTAAGGCTGGCGATAGAGTCCGTAGGCTTCGGCCATCTTAGTCGAGGTCAGAAAGCCGTTGCCCTTCTTAAAGTCCGTAGGCAAGTAGGAAATCCCGCATTCTTCTTCAATCTCGCGGCCGACGTCATTGATGACCTGCGAATTTTTATGAGGGCTGACGGTCAAGGTCGTCGTGAAGTAATCGAAGTCGAGCTCCTTCATCTTTTCGGCAGCGGCCTTCATGCGCTGCTCAAAACAGACGCGGCAGCGGGCGCCGCCTTCCGGCTCGTCTTCCAGGCCTTTTACGGCTTCAAAATAAGATTTAGGCTCATATGGGGCGGCCAAGAAGTGAACGTCGTGACCCGTTTTTTCATTATATTCGGCAATGAACTCTTTCTGCACCCATTCCCGCCGCTTATATTCCGCTTCGGGATGAATGTTGGGATTAAAAAAATAGACCGTCACTTCGGCAACGGAAACCAGGCGATCCAAGACGGCCGTACTGCAGGGACCGCAGCAGGAGTGGAGCAGGACCTTCGGCTTGACGCCCTCTTGCTGCCAGCTCTTGACCATCCGCTGGTACACCGTATCGTAATTGATGCGCTGGTTCGGATTCATTCGCGCCAACACTTCATGAAAATCAATCATCGTCTGTACTCACTTTCTGCCGGGTCACGACGATATCGCATCCCGGTCCTATGTAAAAAAACACCCGCGCGGCTTCCCGGCTGCGTGGGTATGGTCTTTCAAATTGGTGGAGCATAGGGGGATCGAACCCCTGACCTCAAGATTGCGAACCTTGCGCTCTCCCAGCTGAGCTAATGCCCCAATACTTCCTTATTGTAACGCAAAATACACTGAGGTACAAGAAAAAGTTAATCCCCGCCCCGAACCGGCCCCATCATTCAAACAGTTTTTCTAAGCGATAGATCACACCGTCGCCTGTAGGTTACCTTCTCGACTAAATTTTACTCAGGTTATTTTTAGTCAGAAAATCCTGACTCAGTTTCATCCGACTAAAAAATTTCTGAGTAAAAAGTTCTCCCATTTCAAGTTTTCGCGGCTACAGGGAAAGAAGAAGAGGAAATTTATATCCCCCCTATGGGCTTATATTTCTTCCTTTTTTTCAGTAAAATAATACTATATTAAACTATTCGTGGAAAAGAGGTCATTATCAATGCATATCCCTGAGAATTATCTGAGCCCTTCGACGTGCGGCGTCCTCGGAGCCGTCATGGTTCCGATTTGGTTGCTTTCAATCCGCAAGGTCAAGGAAACGGTGCCTCGTGAAAAGCTGCCCCTCCTCGGCGTCGCTGCGGCTTTTTCCTTTTTGGCCATGATGTTCAACGTTCCCCTTCCGGGCGGTACGACGGGGCATGCCGTCGGCGGAACGCTCATCGCCATCCTCCTCGGACCTTACGCGGCCTGTCTCTCTGTCAGTGTAGCCCTTCTCATCCAAGCTCTCTTCTTTGGCGACGGCGGCATCTTAGCCTTTGGCGCCAACAGTTTCAACATGGCCTTTGCCCTGCCCTTTACGGGATATTTCGTCTATCACGGCGTAAAACGCCTCATCTCTTCGGATATCATCGCCGCCGGTATCGGCTCTTATGTCGGCATCAACGTCGCCGCCTTCTGCGCTGCCGTTGAATTCGGCATCCAGCCATTGCTCTTCACTGATGCCGCCGGTCAGGCATTATACTGCCCGTACCCTCTGTCCATTTCCATTCCGGCCATGATGATCGGCCATATCACGATTTTCGGCTTGGCTGAAGTCATCTTCACGACAGGTGTCCTGGCCTACCTCAAGAAGACATCGCCGGATCTCTTCCGGATGACGGCTCCGGCTTCGTCCAGTAAATCTTTGTTCGGACTCTTGGCTGCCCTCATTTTGGCCACGCCTTTAGGGCTCTTAGCTGCCGGTACGGCTTGGGGTGAATGGGATGCGGAAGAACTGGCTGAAACGGATTTCTTCGGCTCGGCCTTAGGCTATACGCCGGCCGGTATGGAAAACGGCTTCTCCTTCGACGTCCTCATGCCGGACTATGCCATTGCAGGGCTCCCCGACGTTTTAGGCTACATCATTTCCGCCCTCGTCGGCACGGCCCTCTTAATCATCATCTTTAAAGTCATCGCGTCCTTCCTGCCGGCCAAGCCGTCCTTTGACACGCCGTCTCAGCATTAGGAGGCTAAACGATGAAACTCCCCGAATGGGCGCAGCGTGAAGAAATTTATAATCCCGGCCGTGACCGGGATTATTTCATTTCCCGCTCTCTCCTGCGCTTAGTTTCTATATTGAAATCCTTGCGTCAACAGCACGGCCCGTCGCGATGGTCCGTCGGTGCCGGTCCGGCATTGATGACAGCCTTACTCATGATTCTCCTCATCGTCCTCTGTCGGACCATGGCCTTTCTCTGGGCTGTCCTGGCCGGTGAATTGGTCCTCCTGGCCTTCCATCCGGGACGTGAGCTGCGCACGACCTTGGCGGCAGCCTTGGCCGCTTCCGCCGTCTGTGCCGTCATCGTCGCCCCGGCCTTCTTTCTCGGCAACGGACGCCACGTCTTTCTCCTGCCCTGTAAGACCTGTCTCACCGTCCTCTGTCTGATGCTCCTCCAGCAAAACGTATCATGGCACAAACTGACGGCCGCCCTCAGGGCCTTTCACGTTCCGTCGCTGGTCATTTTCATTTTGGATACGACCCTTCGCTACATTGCCATCCTCGGCCAGGAATCGGCAGAACTCTTGACGGCCCTGAAACTGCGCTCCGTCGGCCATAATCCCGATAAAAAAGCGGCCCTCAGCGGCGTCGCCGGCATCATGCTGCAAAAGTCCCAGCGCCTCTCGCAAGACCTCTATGAAGCCATGCGCTGCCGCGGTTTTACCGGCGAATACCAAGTCTATGATGAGGGAAAAAGGCGTTCCTTGTCGCCGGCTACGGGCGTGCTGCTCCTGATGCTCTTGTCTTATGTCTATCTCTTCGTCCGCTTGGAAGGAGTTCTTTCATGATTATTCTCGACGACGTCTGTTTTGCCTATGACGACAGGCCCATTCTCAGTCACCTGACGGAAACGATTGAACCCGGTCAGGCTGTCCTCCTCACCGGGCCCAACGGCTCCGGCAAATCGACCCTCCTGCGGCTGTTGAACGGCCTGATTTTCCCGCAGCTGGGCACCTATACCTTTGACGGCACGGTCATTACGGCGGCCAAGATGCGCGACCACCGCTATTCAAAATGGTTTCATCAGCGCATCGGCTATATTTGGCAGCATCCCGATTCGCAGCTCTTTTGCAGCAGCGTCCGCGAAGAGCTGGCCTTCGGTCCCGTCCAAATGGGCTTACCTGCCGCTGAAATCAAAAAACGAGTCGACGACGCATTGGACCTCCTGGGCCTGACGAAACTGGCCGACAGAGCGCCTTATTCCCTGTCCGGCGGCGAAAAAAAGCGGACAGCTATGGCCTCCATCCTGACCATGAATCCCCAGATTTGGACCATGGACGAACCGGAAAGCTACCTCGATGCCGACGGCCTTGCCTGGCTGGAAGACTTCCTGCCCAGCCTGAAAGCAGCCGGAAAAACCCTCATCGTAGCGACCCACCACGCCGGTATCATCGAAAAGATTATCGATAAAGAAATATCAATGAAGTCATAAAAAAACAGATGCAGACCTATTCGTAGGCTTGCATCTGTTTTTGATTGGCTTTCACACGTTCATTCATGGTGTTGATTTGTCCTGCTTTGTGCAAAGCCTGCCGGCCGGCATCGTATTTCCCCTGCCTAAAATACAGGACGGCCATGGCATTGGCAGCATCTGCCGACTGCGGTGAAAAGCGGAGGATTTCTCGGAAAGAGCGCAGAGCCTCTTCATCGTTTCCAAGGTCCATGGCCAGCGTTCCGCGATTATACCAGGCCTCTAAAAATTCGGGCCGAAGGGCAATGGCCTTATCATAACTGGTGAGGGAATCGTCGAGGTTCTCTCTTTTTTGCTGGGTCAAGGCCAGATCATACCAGGCTGCCGAAGACGTTTCATTTCGCTTTATGGCTTGGCGAAAATCCTGTTCGGCCAGCCAGTAATACCCTTTATGGAAGAAGACGATGCCCCGATAAAGATAGGACGTCGGGTCGTCCCTGTGGAGGATGACTGTTTCAAAGCCTGTCAGTAAATCGTCGTCGCTCCCGTCCGGCGTCTGGGCTTCGGTCCACATCCAGAGGATTTCCTGACCGTAGTGCTTGCCGGGGACGGCCCAGCGGCCATTGAGGCCGGTCCAATTCGTCACCTTGCCGTAGAGGTCGGGATGATTTTGAACGAGGAGTTCATAACGGGGATCGACGATAGCCGTTTTCGGCCGTTCCGGGCTGGCATAAGCCAAAAGATGCTGGATATGGGCGCGGACGCCGAGTTGAGGCGTGGCAAAACTGGCTCCGGGGGCCCCGTTTCCCGTTGCACCGAGGCCGCAGAAATTATTCTGCTCAGACGACACGTCACCGCCATAAGCAAAGTAGCCCGTCTCCTTCAAGGCCTGACAGAGGGCCACATCGGGACGGATGCCTTCGCGGCCGGCTTCGTCGTAATAAGCTTGTACGACGTCTTCTAAGGGAGCGTTTAATTTAGGATCGGCATTGCGCTGACGGATGAAGCGGACCATCTGCGCCTGAGATACTGTCGCCGGCCCCATGATCGTATCGGAGCCTTCCGGCACGTCGAGGAAGGGCCGGTCATAAGGCGGCAGCATCTGCCAGTGAGCCTTCTCGACAGCCTGTTTGTCAACGCCGATGTTAGCTTGAACCGGAAGAGACACGAAAAAGGACAGGCTCAAGAGTGCTGCCCCCATAAGGCCTGCCAAAAGGCCTCTTTTCAGCTTAGAATTCACGATAGATGCCCTTCTTCCGCTTAGCTTCCGTAGATTTAGAAATATACGTCCCCAAGACTAAGGGATAGCCCTTGCGCTCGATGATCCGGGCCATGTAATTCCGGAAGGGACAGGGCGGCCGATGGTACGAGTCGGATACGACGCACGAGGCGAAATGGATGGTGACATTTTCTTTATCATCGCCGTAGCGCTTCATCTTCCGGGCCAAGTTTTCGAGCTTGGCAGAAATGCCGGCACCGCAGCACCCGCCGCAGGTCATCATGAGAAACCGCGTATCGGCGGGATAATCAGCCATGGTGTCCACGCGGTTGGCGAAGGTATTCATACAGGCGTAGCCGCTGCAGCGCTTGGTGACGATATCGCATTGGATGACGACGACTAATTGGGACATAAGGTTCCCCCCTTTTAGTTATATACGTAGGTATTCAAGAAGTCCTGCGTCCAAGCCGGATTGATGCGGGCCAGCACCGGTTCTTCTTTCGGCAGATTTTCCGATAAAGACTGTTCAAACTGGTTGTACAAGGGGCTGAGGCCGTCCTTAAAATCAATATAGGCGCCCTGTTCCGAGGCCTTGTCGAAGAATACCAGGCGAAGGGAGCCGTCATCCTGGCTGACAAAGTGGCAGCTCGTAACCTTAAAGTCCTTATCCTGTTCCTTAAATTGAGCCAGGGCTGCGGCTTTGGTCAATTCCATCAAGCGGTCATCGAGGCCGGCTTCAAAGATTGTTATTTTTTCCAGCAAATCTTCTTTCGTCCGGACCAGGCGGAAAATATACTGATTGGCACTCATGCGTTCAAAGACCTGGTGATTTTCCGCCATGTCACGGTCAGCCCGCTGTTCGTCATTCTCAGTCGGCCCGTAAAACACCATGAAGCGGCGCGCTGCGTCGTGATATAAGAAACCGTAGTCGATATTCACCGTCGTGCCGCAGTGCGGGCAGTGATAGTGAAAGGCGTCTAAGGACGCGATGCGATCCTTCATTTCCGGGTTTTCGGCGATGTCGACACTATCCCAAACGGTAAAATTCCCGGCCTTTTGACAGGCAGGACACGTGATTTCTTCTTGGTGCTGCATACTCATGATGAATACCTCTCTTCTCTGCCACCGTAGATGGCGTTTTTTTTATTATACCACAATCATAAGACCGGGCATACGGCCGGAGTCGGCCTCAAAGGAAGCCTTCTAAGCACCGCTGGTCACACGCAGTCCGACGATACCGGCGACGATGAGAGCGACCGACAAGACCTGCCAGGGCGACAGGGATTCGTGAAAGAAAATCAGTCCGGCGATGACGGTTCCGACGATGCCGATACCCGTCCAAATGGCATAGGCCATGCTGATAGGCAGATGACGCAGGGCCAAACTCAGAAAGATGAAGCTGCCGGCCATGGCGACCAACGTAAGGACGCTGGGCACGAGCCGTGAAAATCCGTGAGTATATTTCAGGCCCACGGCCCACCCCATTTCTAAAATACCGGCAATCAATAAGTAAATCCAAGACATACAAATCCTCTCCTTCTCTAAAAAAAAGGTACGCTGCACGATTCCAACAAAGGCCTACTGGAATCGTATCGCGTACCCGGCGGTAATCTATATATGCAGTTAACATGTTTCTACGGGAGGCATTTTATCACAGAAATTTTCCCTTGTCAACAGTCCCGTCCTGTATGGAAAGTCTCGTGGCATCCACAGAAAATCTCTTTCAGATAAACGTTTGACCTTTTACAACCTACAGACAGACAAGAGCGAATATGCTATAGTAAAAACAGCAACTGTGAAGGGAGGCATCTCTATGAAAGACGCCTATGTAAAATTCATGCTGGCAACGGTCATCTACGGTACCAACGGCATCATTGCCAGCCACATTCCGCTGTCGAGCTACGAAATCGTCCTGACCCGAACGGTCCTGGGCAGCCTGTTTCTAATGGTCCTGACGACCTTTCGCCATGAATGGAGCACCCTCCATCAGATGACGCCAAGAGAATGGCTGCTCTTAGTCCTGGCCGGCCTCTTTCTGGGCGGAAACTGGATTTTTCTCTACGAAGCCTACCAGCAGATCGGCGTCAGTTTGGCCACCCTCTTGTGCTATATCGGGCCCATTTTAATCATGATACTGTCTCGGTTCGTCTTTAAAGAACCCTTCACCCTTCCCAAAGTCACAGCCATGATTTTGGTTACCTTGGGCATCATGGCCATCAACGGAGCCGACTTCCAGGCTCACGGCCTGTCCTGGGGCGTCGCCTGCGGCTTTCTCGGCGCCGTCTGCTTTGCCCTCTTGATCATCGTCATGAAAAAAGCAAAGCCCATGACGGGTTTCTTTTCCCCGGCCTGTCAGCTCGTCGTCGCCTCACTCCTCGTCGGCGCCGTCACCTATACCATCCCGGCTCCAGCCGTCGATTTAACCCTCCAAGACCTGTCCTACATGGCCATCTTAGGCATCGTCAATACGGGCCTCGGCTATGCCCTTTATTTTACCGGCGTTCAACGCCTGTCGGCCCAGAGCGTTTCCATCTGCGGCTACTTCGAACCCTTCACGGCCCTCCTCTTGTCGGCCTTGATTCTCGATGAAATTCTGACTCCCATGCAGTGGCTCGGCGCCGTCCTCATCCTCGGCGGCGTCGCCTTGAGTGAATTATGGCATCCCCGCAAAAAAAGACAAGAAGCATTGTAACGCCTCGGTCATGCCGTCCTGTCGATACGCCAGGACGGCATATTCGGTAAAAGCGTCGGCTAAGGGAATGACTCGAAGCCCCGGATAGGCATCGCCCTGATGGAGGGGCAGGACGGCAAAGCCCTGGGACATGCTGACCGTCAAGAGCTGCTCGGACAAGTTCTTACAGCGATGGATTTCTTCAAAGTCCTGATGAAAAGCCTGTCGAAAATTCTTCCGTATCTTCTCGACATAAGCCGGGCTGTCCGACTTGGTCACAAAGGGTACATGGCCGACGACGGCTTCGATGTCCCCATATCGTTCCCACAGGGAATTGGCGCAGACAAAGGACTGACGAATGGCAAATAATGGCCGATACGTAAAGGAGTCCTTCACCGCCTGGGCGTCAGAAAAGACGAATCCGTCGAGGAGACCGGCTGCTAAATGACGCTCTAAGTCGGCCACGTCATCAAAACTGAAGTACAATTTATATTCCGGATAGGCTTCTTCAAACCGGCGCAGCCATAAGGCTTCGACGTATTCCTGCATGGCCATTCCCAGACGGATTTCGGTATGCCCCTTCCGCCGCAGAGAATCGCGCAGCTCTTCATAAGACCGACAAATCCCCTTCATGCCCTCGTAAAAACGGCGGCCTTCTGCCGTGAGTGACACACCGCGGTGTTCCCGGTAGAAAAGCGGACACCCTAGGTCCCGTTCCAAATTAGTAATATATTTTGTCATCGTCGTCTGGGCAATGTGGCAGTTATGGGCAGCCTGGGTAAAATTATTCAGCCTGGCCGCTTCTAAAAAATACCGTATCTTGGAAAGATCCATGGCCAACCTCCTTATCCATCACTTTTTTTCATGGCAAAGGCCGCAGGTTTCATTAGTCAAGACACATCAGGCATGATAAAATAAGGAAGTTTCAAGAAAGGAGTCTTGCCAATGAATTACTTTTCCATCGTCCTTGTGCAAATCATCGGCTTCGTCATCTACATCCTTATCGGTATTGCCGGCGTACGGATGAAAGTCTTGACCCCTCGTTCTCTCGGCGTCTTATCGCAGTTCATTACCAAGATATCCCTGCCCCTGCTCTTATTCACGAATACCCTCAACGGGGCGACGCGCCAAGAGTTCGTCGACGACCTTCCGGTCTTGGCCGTAACGGCCCTGCTTTATTTTTTATTATACCCCCTCAGCCGACTTTTGGCACGCCTCTTTAACCTAAAGGGCAATGAAAATCACGTCTACAGCGCCTGTTCCATGTTCGGCAACATCGGCTTTATGGGCATCCCCATCGTAGCTGCCGTCTTTCCCGAACAAGGCATGCTCTATATCGCCTTATTTACCGTCGTCGACCAGCTCCTGTTGTGGACGGTAGGCGTCAATTTAACGGCGCCGACAGATAAGGAAAACGCCATGTCCATTGCCAGCCGTCTCTTAAAGATGGTCAACCCGGCTACGATTGCCGTCACCTCAGCCGTCATCGGTATCTTTATGGATGCCCATCTGCCGCAGTCCATCAATATTCCGTTGACCAAAGCCGGTGCCGTGACGACGCCCTTAGCCATGATTTACATGGGCGGCTTATTCTGCTTCATCGACCTGAAAAAATACATTGGCAAAAAAGAGTTTTATGGCACGGTCCTGGTCAAGATGTGCCTCTTTCCCATTTTCTTCTACGAACTGGGCACGATATTAGGCGTTATGAACGACATCGTCATCACCTTGAGCCTCCTCTCTGCCCTTCCTACCATGGCCGCCGTCGTCATGCTGGCTCAAAACCAGCAGTCCGCCGGAGAATATGCCGCCGGCATGACCTTAGTGACGACGATTTGCTCCATCTTCACCCTGCCTCTGGTCTGCCTCTATTTCGGCTGAGCCAATTTTACACAAAATGCAAGCTGTCCTATGAGGACAGCTTTTTTCGTGTAGACAACCAAATTCATGAACTTGTCAAACTTACGCGCAGACAACATGCGAAGGCTACCGCCAGGCTCAAACGCAGCGTATCGCCGCCGTCACAGTCTCCTGGCTGCGATAAATAAGCTTACGAAGCCATCGGACCGGCCTGTACCGGATTGTCGGAAAGACTATATAGGGTCCGCTGTTCCCTTATGACGAAGAAAATGGAAATGATAAGGGCCAAGGCGTCACTGATGGGCTGGGCCATGAAGATACCATTGATGTCCCACAGTACAGGCAGAATATAGATGAGCGGGATGAGGAACAGGATCTGTCTTAAAAAGGTGATAACGATGGAAGGCATCGGTTTGGCAATGGACTGGAAGAATGTCGTCACCAGCATGACAAAGCCCAGGATCGGGGTGATGCAGAAATTGGCCCGCAGTCCCGGAACACCGATGGCCAGCATATCTTCCGTAGCCCCAAAAGCCGCCAGGATGGCTTCGGGAAATACCATGATCACGATCCAGATGATACAGGTAATGCCGACCGAAAAAGCGGAGGCCTGATATAAGGTGGCCATGACCCGATGGTACTGTTTCGCTCCGAAGTTGTTGCCGACGATGGGCTGAATCCCCTGGCTGATACCGCTGGCCGGCATGATGACAAAGGTCATCATACTGGAGACGACGGCGTAGACACTGATGGCCGTATCGCCGCCGTATTGGCCTAATTGGCTGTTATAAACGAGGCTGATGAGGCCCATGGCCATTTGGGCAATCCAAAAGGCAAAGCCGCAGGAAATGATGGTCCGCGACAGCCAGGCATCAAAGGCAAAGGTATCCCGTTTGATTTCGACTTTCGTATGCCCTTTCCAAACGAGATAAGCCCCAAAAAAGGCCGAAAGGAATTGACCGATAACCGTCGCCCAAGCTGCACCGGTGACGCCCCAGTCGAGGCCGGCCACAAACACGGCGTCGAGGATGATGTTGGTCACAGCCCCGACAGCCGTTACGCCCATCCCCAGGACGGGCTTTCCGGAAACGCGGACAAAGTCGCAAAAAACCTGACTCAGCCCTTGAAAGAGGCAGCCCAGGGCTACGATGCGGTAATAAGCGAGGGCGTATTCATAAGCCGTTTCGGTAACGCCGAACACCTTTAGGATAGGATTGGCAAACAACAGTAAAAAGACGGACAACAGCACTTCACAGATGACGACTAAAATCAGGGAATTGCCAAAGGAACGGTTCATATTCTCCTGTTCCCCTTTTCCGGAAAACAGGCTGAACAGGGACGATCCGCCGGCGCTGCAAGTCAGGCCGAAAGCCATCATCATGTAAAAAAGAGGAAAGCAAATCGAAAGACCGGCCAAGGCCGACGTGCCGTTGAAGTTGCCTACAAAGATCCGGTCGACGATGTTATAAATGGCTGTAATCAAAAGAGAAATAGCCGCCGGAATAGAGTATTTTAAAATCATGGGAAAGAGCTTTCCCGTCGAAAAATCATTTTTTTCATTCATATTGAAGTGCCTCGCCTTTCTATCATATCTTAGTTTCCTAAGTATTTAGTTAAAGAGAAAGGATAACGCGTCTGCCCTTTCAGTCAGACAGGTTATCCATCATCTTCTCAACGACCTTCACAAAGACTTGCAGGTCCTTTTTAGAAATGTCCTTGATCAGTCTTTCATCTAAGGCCGTCAAATCGTCTATGACTTGCTGCCGATACCGCAGGGCCTTTTCCGTTAAGACAATCTTTTTTAAGCGGTTGTCATGGGCGGCCGCCTCACGGGTAATGAGTCCGTTCTTTTCCATCTGCTTTAAGAGCTCCGTTGCCGTCGACGGCCGGATGCCGAACTCTTCTTCAAGATCTTTTTGGAAGACGTCCTCTCTTTGGGCCAGCAAAAAGTGAAGGGTCCGCCCTTGAGAGCCGCTGAATTCACCGCGGGACGGAAGCATCTCTAACTTTCGGCGCAGCTTGTTGGACAATTTGCTGACATAACTTCCAATATGTCGGTTACCGGATATCATGGCGCCTCCTATATCTTAGTTTCCTAAGTAATTGTATCTCAAATATGACTGCCTGTCAATAAGGCATCCGACGCATAAAAAATCACCGCCAAGGACCAAGTCCCTGACGGCGACGGTTTTCCCGCTATAGTTCATGTATGCATTTTTACAAAAAAGTGATGGTCATGACACGGATACGAGGCTTACCAGTCCAGTTTGCCCGTCATGAGGTAGACCAAGAGTCCCTTTTCGGCGTGCCGTCTGTTTTCAGCTTCGTCGAGGATCGTTTCCAAATGGGCTTCCATGACGTCTTGACTGATTTCATAGCCCGGATGGATGGGCATATCGTGGAATACCATGGTATCCGTCCCTTCCATGAGGTCGGCGTCGATTTGATAAGGCATCATCATGTTGATGATCTTGTCTTTCTTTTCGGCGTAGTCGGGATTGGTGAAAAATTCCATGTCGACCCAAGTATCGGTGTAGACGCAGTCGACGTCGGCGACGACTTTCTTGAGGTCTTCTTTAGAAATATCCGTCGGCAGTTCTTTATAATGGCCAGTCGCTGCCAAGGTGTCGTAAAAGTCAGCCGGCACGTTGGTGATCTGACTGAAGGGCGTCAAACCGTACATGGTACCGCCCAATTTGACGACGATTTCACTGAGCGAGTTGTAGGTATTATTTTTAGCCCCGATATAGAGGACCTTGGCTTCAAAGCGTCCCGTCTTTTCATAGAGGGTCAGCATGTCGGCCAGGGCCTGAGACGGATGGAAGGTATTGTCACAGCCGTTGATGACGGGAACCGTGGCATATTTCATGAAGCCTTCCGTCGTTTCGGCCTTCTTGAACCGGCCCATGATACAGTCAACGTTGCGGCAGACGTACTTGACTTCGCTCATGAGGTCGCCAATGGTGAAGTTGCTGTCCTTCCAGAGCTGGTTGTAGGCCTTGCCGCCCAATTCTTCCATGCCGATGGAAAAAGACAAATAGGTCCGGTTCGACGTCTTTTCAAACAAGGTATATAATTTTTTGCCGTCGAGAATATGGCTGTAAGCGTTTTGGTCCTTCTTAATCTTATCGGCTAATAATAAGATCCCCTTCAATTCTTCGGCTGTATAATCGATAAAGCTGTTGGCGTGTTTCATGTATATCCATCCTCTCATCCTGTAAGACTATAACTTGTTGATGGCTATATCATAGCACAAGGCCTTTCCTTTATCAAGTATTTATACGCAATTTTCTTTAATTTATACATATAAATCAATTTCATGCAGCGCAATATACTTTCGGAGACGCAAAAAACCGGTAATCACGATGATTACCGGTCCAAAAGGTCTATGTGTTACTTTCCGATTAAGCTTTAACTACGTTAGCTGCCTGCGGTCCGCGCGCACCTTCAACAATATCGAATTCAACATCCTGACCTTCGGCCAAGGATTTGAAACCATCTTCCTGAATGGCAGAGAAATGAACGAAAACGTCGCCGCCGTCTTCTCTTTCGATGAAGCCATAACCTTTTTCTGCGCTAAACCATTTTACTTTACCGTGCATGATAAATCCTCCTAAAAATCAAAACAATTACAGCTATCCATAGCAAGTGCTACCTTATAGCTCTTTTGTTAGTGTAACATAACAGATTGCTAATGTCAATCGAATTTATATAAGTAAATTCCCGAGTATTTCCTTATTTTTTTACATAATGAGCAAAGGCAAACTTATATTTATTATTATTATTTTTATCATGGACTTCCCGTTCTGTTTCTGTCCACTCGTCGCTCTTCCACTCCGGAAAGAACGTGTCAGCACCGGGAAAAACTTCGTCGATTTCAGTCAGATAGAGGCTGTCCGCCAAGGGCAAAAAGGCGCGGTACATGGCAGCCCCGCCGATGATGAAGTAATCTTCCTCCGCCTTCATAGCGGCACACATGGCCTCCGGGCTGTGAAAGAGGGTCACTGCCGGACTATCGACAGGGTAGTCCGCCTGATGGGTCAGGACCCAATGAGGGCGTCCCGGCAGAACGCCCGGCAGGCTTTCGAAGGTCTTGCGGCCCATGAGCATCGTGTGATTCATGGTGAGGGCCTTGAATCGCTTCAAGTCGGCTGAAATATGGCATAAGAGGTCGTTGTCCCGGCCGATGCCCCGGGCTCTGTCGACGGCGGCAATGAGATGGATCATCAGACGGCCACCTCCATGGACAGTTTGCCCAAATGCTGATAATCGTCGAGACGGATGTCGTCCGGTGTAAAGGCGTAGAAATCGTGAATGTCCTTGTTGAGTATCAATTTAGGAGCGTCCAAGGCCTGATTTCGGCGGGCCAGCTGGGTCTTCATGGCTTCGACGTGATTTTCATAGATATGGGCATTGTTGATGACGTGCGTAAAGAGGCCCGGACGGAGGCCGGCAGACCTGGCAATGAGGTGGATGAGAACGGCATACTGGGTCATGTTGAAGGGTACGCCCAGGCCCATATCGCCGCTGCGCTGAATGAGCATACAGTTCAAGCGGCCGTCAGTGACATCCCACAAGGTCTGGTAGGCACAGGGCTGGAGGGCCATGTCATCCAAATCCTCGATATTCCACAAGGATACGATCATGCGCCGGCTCTGAGGATCGTTTTTCAGGGTATTCAAGAGCTTATCGACCTGCTTGTACTTCCGGATCTGATAGCCGTAAGCCTTGCCGATGGTCCCGTCAGGACGCATCCATTCGTCCCAAACGTGGCAGTTCATCTTCTGCAGCTCCCGCACATCGTTGCTCTGGAGCTGCCAAATCCAAAGGATTTCTTTGACGGCTGTCTTAAAGGCCACGAACTTCGTCGTCAAGATGGGAAATTCATGTTCCAAATCGAACTGCATCATCTGATGGGGCAGCTTGTACGTCCGCACCCCCGTGCGGTTGTTGTCGAAATAGCCGTGATCGAGGATATTTTCGACGATATTCAGGTATTGTGTATCGGCCATGCTCATGTAGTATCACCTCAAAATTACTGATTATTCATATAAGACTGAATGGCGCTGACGAAGCTGCGGCCATATTTATGCAATTTAAAACTGCCGACGCCCTTGATGTCACCCATGGCGTCGAGGCTGCTCGGCTTAAGGGCTGCCATATCCCACAAGGTAGCATCGGAAAAAATGACGAAGGGCGGAATGTTTTCGTCCTTGGCTAAGTCGCGGCGAACAGCCCGCAGGGTGTCGAATAAGGGACGCAGGGCCTCTTCGTCAAAGGTCCCGGCACTGCGTTTTTGCCGGCGCTTGGGAATGGCCGCCGGAAGCTCTTCGACGACTCGTTTCTGCTGAACGATGCGTTTATGGCCCCCCATCGCCTGCCTTCCGTCTGCCGTCAGGGAGACGACGGGATACTTTCCGTCAGACTGCTCGAGATAGCCGTCGTCGATGCACTGGCGCACCATATCGCGAACTTCGGACAGAGAAAAATTACCGAGCATGCCAAAGACGGCATTGCGGTCAAAGCCATAGCGGCGAATCTTAGCATTCTGACTCCCTTTCAGGATGTCGGCCACCATGGTCAGGCCGAAGCGCCCTTTCAATTCATCGACACAAAGGCAGATGCTGCGCACCTGTTCGGTCATGTCCTCTTCTACCATTTCCTGGTCACAGTTGCCGCATTTATCGCAGTGCTCCCACGACGGATGCTCACCAAAATACGACAGGATATAATGGCGCAGGCAGTGGTTTCCTTCACAGTAGCGGACCATAGCGTTCAGCAGTCGGAATTCGACGTCCTGCTGTTTGGCGTCGCGAGTCGATTGCTCGATGAGGAATTTCTGAATCATGATATCCTGGCGGTTAAAGAGGAGGATACAGTCCCCCGGTGCCCCGTCGCGGCCGGCTCTGCCGGCTTCCTGGTAGTAACTTTCGATGTTTTTCGGCATCTGGTAATGGATGACGTAGCGGACATTGCTCTTGTCGATGCCCATGCCGAAGGCGTTGGTCGCTACGATGACCTGTATTTTATCGTAGGTAAAGGCTTCCTGCATGGAACGGCGCATATCGTCGCTGAGACCGGCATGGTAACGGCCGGCCTTGATGCCCCGCCGATTCAGTTCATCACAGATGCGGTCGACTTCCTTACGCGTCGCCGCATAGATGATGCCGCTGTCTTCACGATGTTTGGCAATATAAGACAGGGTGAACTCCATCTTGCCCTTGGCGTGGACGACGCGGAAATAGAGGTTGGGCCGGTCGAATCCGCCGATAAAAATGCGTTCCTTTTGAAGGCCCAAGAGAGACATCATGTCGTGCTTGACCTTTTCCGTCGCCGTCGCCGTAAAAGCCCCGACGACAGGCCGCTTGGGAAGGGCTGCGATCCAGTCGCGGACGGCGCAGTAACTGGGCCTAAAATCATGGCCCCATTGAGAGACGCAGTGGGCTTCGTCGATGATGAACATGGAAATGGGCAGGGTCTGCATAAAAGCCGTAAAGAACTGATTCTCCAGTCTTTCCGGCGAGATATAGACCAGTTTGATGCGGCCGGCACGGATGGCGGCAAAGCGGGCCTTCACCTCTTCAAAGGTACACTGGCTGTTGATATATGTCGCCGGTATTTCCTGATTGACCAGACTGTCTACCTGGTCTTTCATCAGGGAAATGAGCGGTGAAATGACTAAGGTCACGCCGGGCATCATCAGGGCCGGAAGCTGGAAGCAGATCGACTTCCCCGCCCCGGTCGGCATGATTGCCAGGCAATCGCGACCGTCGAGCAGGGTCTGAATGACTTCGTGCTGGCCCGGCCGGAATGACGAATAGCCAAAATACTGTTTTAACAATGATTCAATTTGAAGCATGAAACAAGGCATCCTTCCTTGAGTGAACGTACAAAGGGAGCTGCCGCAAAGCGACAGCTCCCTTATATCATATCATTTTTAGGCTTATTTTGCCAATTCTTCTTTCAGTACTTCAGCTAAGCGTTTGATACCTTCTACGATGCGTTCTTCCGGCATGTTGGAGTAGTTGAGGCGGAAGTGGTTAGCATTGCCGCCATGCGGGTAGAACGGACCGCCCGGCACGTAGGCAACGTTTTTCGCTAGGACTTTAGGCATGAGTTCTTTTGCATCCATGCCTTCGGGCAACGTTACCCACGTGAACAGGCCGCCTTCGGGGTATGTAAAGGTGATGCCTTCAGGGAAGTATTCTTTCATCGAATCGCACATGAGATCGCGGCGTTTTTTGTACAATTCTTTGATCTTTGCAACGTGAGCATCGAGATCGTACATATCGATGAAGAAGGAAGTCTGGCGCTGACCGAAGGACGAGGACTGGAGGTCGACGGCCTGTTTCAGCTTAACGACTTTATCAATGATGACCGGATCAGCAACCATCCAGGCAATACGCAGGCCCGGCATGAGGATCTTCGAGAAGGAGCCGAGGAAGATGATGTTGCCCTTGGTATCCATCGATTTGAGGGACGGAACTTTGTCGCCGTCGAAACGGAGTTCGCCGTACGGATCGTCTTCGAGAACCGGGAAGTCATAGCGGTTGATGATGTCCATGAACGCTTTGCGGCGTTCCATCGGCCAGGTAATGCCCGTCGGGTTCTGGAATTCAGGAATAACATACATCATGCGGACGCGGTCGCCGTATTTTGCCAAGATTTTTTCGAGTTCTTCCGGGATGATGCCCTTGTCGTCCGTCGGAACTTCGACAAATTCAGGACCACAGAGTTTAAAAGCGTTGATAGCGCCGAGGTAGGTCGGGCTTTCTACGAGAACGACGTCACCGGGGTTGAGGAAAATCTGAGCCAAGAGGGACAGACCCTGCTGGGAGCCGGACGTGATGACGATGTTTTCAGGGGTGCAGTCGACCATGAAGGATTTTTTCATGCGGCCTGCGATCTGTTCGCGAAGGGGCGTATAACCTTCGGTCGTGCCGTACTGCAGGGCTGCCTGGCCTTCTTTGGTCAATACAGCTTCGTCAACTTTTTTGAGATCTTCTGTCGGGAACAGTTCCGGAGCCGGCAGGCCGCCAGCGAAGGAAATAATTTCCGGCATGGTCGTCAGTTTCAAGAGTTCACGGATTTCAGAGGCTTTCAAATTCATAGCTAAGTTGGAAAATTGCATATTCACTCACTCCTTCATAATTGTGCATAGCGCATATCTATGTTTATATAGTATCATTTAAATTACTTTTATGCAATTAAACGTTTATGTCATAGCTACATTCTCATTTATGCAAACCTATAAATTCGTGGGTATTATGGTAAATTACTGATAATACTAAAAGTAAACTCCATAAAATATTAAGTAATTCATGTAAAAAATTTTTAAAAAAAATAAAAAAAGAAAAGACGCCCTCGGGAGAGAGCGTCTCATTTCCTGCAAAGTTTAATTATTTTCCCATCTTTTCTTTCAAAACTTCAGCTAAGCGTTTAATGCCTTCGACGATGCGGTCTTCCGGCATATTGGAGTAGTTCAAGCGGAAGTGATTGCCGTTGCCGCCGTTAGGATAGAAGGCTCCGCCCGGGACATAAGCGACTTTCTTTTCGATGACTTCCGGCATGATGGCCTTGGCATCGATGTTTTCGGGAAGGGTAACCCAAGTGAACAAGCCGCCTTCCGGATAGGTAAAGGAAAGGCCCTGAGGGAAGTATTTTTTCATCGAATCGTACATCAAGGTGCGGCGTTTGCCGTAGAGTTCACGGATCTTGGCGACGTGGGCGTCAAGGTCGTACATGTCGATGTAGTACGAAGCCTGGCGCTGAGCAAAGGACGAGGACTGGAGGTCGACGGTCTGTTTCAGCATGACCGCTTTTTCGAGGATATCGTGATGGGCTACCATCCAGCCGATACGAAGGCCCGGCATGAAGATTTTCGAGAAGGAACCGAGGAAGATGACGTTGCCCTTGGTATCCATCGATTTCAAGGTCGGCATGGTCTGGCCTTCATAGCGAAGTTCGCCGTACGGATCGTCTTCGATGACCGGGATATCATGTTTATTCATGATATCCATGACGGCTTTGCGCCGTTCCAGAGGCCAGGTGATCCCCGTCGGGTTCTGGAATTCCGGGATGACGTACATCAGGCGTACGCGGTCACCGTACTTTTCAATGGCCTTTTCCAAGGCTTCCGGTACCATGCCCTTGTCGTCCGTTTCGACTTCGACGAACTGGGGGAAATTGACGGCAAAGGCGGTCGTAGCGCCCATGTAGGTCGGGCTTTCAACGAGGACGACGTCGCCTTCGTTCAAAAAGAGTTGGCCGAGAAGAGACAGGCCTTGCTGAGAGCCGGCGGTAATGATAATGTCTTCATAGGTGCAGTCCGTATTAAAGGACGATTTCATGCGGGCAGCAATCTGTTTGCGCAGCGGAATGTAGCCTTCCGTCGTGCTGTACTGCACGGCCTGACGCCCTTCTTTCTTCAAAATTTCCACGTCCACCTTCATCATTTCATCAATCGGGAATAATTCCGGAGCCGGAAGGCCGCCGGCAAAGGAAATAATTTCCGGATTTTCAGTGACTTTCAGGATTTCACGGATGTCAGATGCGTGCAAACTTTTTGCTTCTTCAGAAAACATTACCATAAAACTTCACTCCTATCTATTGACTTGCTTTCGATACGACGTATAACAACCCGTCGTAATGGTTTTTATTATACCACTTCAGAGTGTGTTATTCTACATTTTTTATGAAAAAAACAGGAAAAGTTGCTCGAATTAAGAAATTTACAAGCAAAACCTTTTCCTGTTAACGGTTTTTATTCATTTTTATCAGCTGCAAAAAACTGCTGCGTCGCCTTTTCGTCTTCTTTCATCTGGGCGATGAGGTCGTCTGCCGAGGCAAAGACTTCTTCACCGCGAAGACGCTTTCGAAAACGCAGGCTGACGTTCTTGCCGTAAAGATCCTTATCCCAGTCGAGGACGTGGGTCTCGATGCGGCGGTACTGGTTCTCAAAGGTCGGGTTGTCGCCGATGTTGGTCATGGCCGGGTGCCCTTCCCCATCCCACCACAGTTCGGTAACATAGACGCCGTCCGGCGGAATGGCCATGTTGATGGGAATGAGCATATTAGCCGTAGCAAAGCCGATGGTCCGGCCGCGGTGGTCACCGGGTACGATGGTCCCGGTCAAGGCAAAGGGGCGGCCCAGAAGGTTTTCAGCCGTCTCCATGTGGCCCATTTGAATGAGTCTTCGGATGACGGTGCTGCTAATGGGTGTCGTACCGCCCGGTCGTTCGAGAAGGGTCAGGGCTTCGACGGGAATATCGTAGTCCGCCATGAAGGCCTTCATCGTATCCGTATTGCCGGCAGCCTTGGCCCCATAGGTAAAATTGGAACCGACGACGATGACCGACGGATGAATATAAGTCACGAGATTCTGACAAAATTCCTCCGGCGATTCACGCAGGAGCCCTTCGCTCATGGGCAGGAGGACCAAGCCGTCGATGCCGACGTCTTCGATGTATTCTGCTTTTTGGCCGATCGTCGCCAAGCGAAGCGGTTCTTTTTCCGGGCATAAGACCGACATGGGATGAGCCGTGAAGGTGACCACCATGGTTTTCACACCGCCGGCTGCAGCCCGCTTGATGGCCGTCTTCATGACCATCTGATGGCCTTTATGGATGCCGTCAAAGGTCCCGAGGGCCACGACGGCGCCCGTAAAGCCGGTTATTTCCTGAAAGGAGTGGAATATTTCCATCGTTAGTTACCTCACAATCCGTCTGCAAACATCTTATGGGGACGCAGGATATGGTGCTGTTCATCGTAGCGGACGATGCCCATCAATCGCCCGTCAGGGCCATAGACACGCAGCACGTCTCCATCGGTGAGGTTCGGCCCGGCAAAGGGCACAGGCCGCCCCTGAAGGAGAAAATCACACTGCTTGGTCGAGCAGTTGGCCCGCCTTATATCGTGAATGGCCATGTCGGCCGGAAGGACATAAGATGCTGGATCTTGTTCCAACATCTCCAAGGTCGCTGCTTCTTCAATCGTAAACAGACCGGCCCGGGTTCGGACGAGATAGGTCATGCAGGCACAGGTCCCGAGGGCCGTCCCCAAATCGCGGATGAGGGATCGGACATAGGTTCCCTTCGAGCAAGTCACGGCAAAGGTACCGCGCCGACCGTCAAAGGACAGGAGTTCCAGACTGTGGATTGTCACCTGCCGCACAGGCAAGGTGAAATCCCGGTCCTGGCGGGCCAATTTATAGGCCTTGACGCCGTTGACGTTGATGGCCGAATACTTCGACGGCGCTTGATCGATATCGCCGCAGAAAGAGGCCAAGACGAGGCGGACATCTGCTTCGGAAAGATCCGGAACCGGCAGCCGTTCGACGACCGTCCCCGTACTGTCTTCGGTATCGGTTGCCAGCCCCAGGACGAATTCGGCATGGTATGACTTGACGTCGCTGTCGCCGTATTCGATGAGGCGCGTCGCCTGCCCGGCATAGACCGGCAGGACACCGGCCGCCAAGGGGTCGAGGGTACCGGCGTGGCCCATCTTCTTCATGCCGTAAATGCGCCGCAGGCAGCCGATGACGTCGTGGCTCGACATCCCCGTCGGCTTCAGTACATTAATGATTCCATGTATCATAAGCGCTTTTCAATTTCCTTTACGATGATCGCCTTAGCTTCATCTAAAGGCTTTTCGATGGTACAGCCGGCAGCCCGAATGTGACCGCCGCCGCCGCCAAAAGAAGCGGCCACAGCATTGACGTCGATGCCTTTCGAACGCAGGCTGACCCGCGTTTCTTCAGGGCCGATATATTTTACCGTAAAGGCCACTTCAGCGCCCTTGATGCGGCGGGCATAGTCGATATAGATGCCCGTGTGCTCGCCGATGACGGAAAGGAGTTCCGGCGTGTAGGACAGGCAGGAAATGCGGCCGTCGGCAAAGAGTTCCAGCTGATCGAGAACCTTCGACAAGGCCCGGAGCTTGTTGAGTGACCGAGCGTCGAGATGGTCTGAAATGACGTCGGGCTGAGCGCCGTTGTCGACGAGGACGGCTGCCATGCGCAGGGTATGGCCCGTCGTGTTGTTAAACTTGAAGAAGCCGCAGTCTGTGGCGATGGCCGTATAGAGGGCATCGGCTATGGCCGGAGACCACGTGATATGCCACTGGTCAAAGAGGTAGGTCAGGATTTCTCCCGTCGCCGCATAGTCGGGCTTAAAATATTCCCACTGGGCAAAATGCTCATTCGAGACGTGATGATCGAGGTTCAAAACCTTGCCGCAGACGAGGTCGGCTGTCTTACCAATCCGTCCTAAACCTGTCGCATCGAGGACGACCGTCAGCCACGAGGCATCGGTTTTGACCTGGTCGGGCCGGCAAATAGCCGACAAGCCGTCGAGGAAGTTATAGCGGTCGTCAATGTCATCGTCGATGACCATGACGGCATCCTTCCCTTCTGCTTTCAGCCAATGCCACAAAGCCAAGACGCTCCCTAAGGCATCGCCGTCAGGACTGACATGCGCCGTCACCAAAATGTGGTCATAGTGGTGAAGGAGGGTATAGATTTCCTGGGCGGAACAATTCATGTCATCAGTCCTTCTTTTCAATGTCGTGCAGAATCTTATCGATTTTCATCCCATAGTCAAGGGACGTATCTTCTTTAAATACAATGGACGGCGAATAGCGGATGCCGAGGCGTTTTCCGACTTCCGTCCGAATATAGCCGGTGGCGCGTTTTAAGGCCTCTAAGGTCTTTTTTTTCGCTTCATCGTCGCCAAAGAGGCTGACGTAAATCGTTGCGTCGCGCAAGTCGCCGGTGATGCGGGCATCGGTAACGGTGACGAAACCAATGCGCGGATCTTTTAATTCATTCAGGAGCATCTTCGATACTTCCTGTTTAATAAATTCCTGGATTTTTCGTACTCGTAATTCTCCCATCGAATGTCCCCTCCTTTATTCGGGTTCGACTTCGACCATTTCGTAGGCTTCGATTTCGTCGCCTTCCTTGATGTCGCGGTACTTTTCAAGGGTAACGCCGCATTCGTAGCCCGAAGCGACTTCCTTGACGTCATCTTTAAAGCGGCGCAAGCCGTCGATTTCGCCTTCGTGAACGACGATGCCGTTACGGATCAGGCGGATCTTAGACGTGCTGGTGATCTTCCCTTCCTTGACATAGGAGCCGCCGACGATGACCTTCGGCGTCGTAATGACTTTACGGACTTCGGCACGGCCGATAATCTTTTCTTCGTATTTCTTTTCGAGCATGCCCTTGATAGCCGCTTCGACGTCGTTAATGGCGTCGTAAATGACGCGGTACATCCGCATGTCGACCTTTTCGTGTTCGGCCATTTTACGGGCAGCCGCATCGGGACGGACGTTAAAGCCGATGATGAGGGCGTTCGAAGCCGAAGCCAGCATGATATCCGATTCGTTGATGGCGCCGACGCCGGAGTGGACGATGGCAATGCGGACTTCGTCGCTCTTGATGCCCATTAAGGACTGGCTGAGCGCTTCGACGGAACCTTGGACGTCGCCCTTGATGATAAGCGGCAGTTCCTTCAATTCCCCTTGCTGGATCTGGTTGAACAAGTCGTCGAGGGTAACCTTGGCATTGACGTGGAGTTCGGACGAACGTTTCTTTTCCATTCGTTTTTCAGCAACGGAACGAGCCGTCTTTTCGTCGGTCACGTTCAAGATGTCACCGGCTTCCGGGACGTCATTGAGGCCGAGGATTTCGACAGGCAGGGACGGTTCGGCTTTCTTGACCCGTTCGCCCCGTTCGTTGTTCATGGCACGAACTTTCCCGAAGGCCGTGCCGACGATGATCGTATCGCCGACGCGAAGGGTCCCTTTCTGGATGAGGACGGATGCGACAGGACCGCGGCCCTTATCGAGTTTGGCTTCGATGACGACGCCTTGGGCCGGACGGTTCGGGTTCGCTTTAAGATCCTGTACTTCTGCCAGGACGAGGATGTTTTCGAGGAGTTCGTCGAGACCGATTTTCTTATGGGCCGAAACGGGAACCATGATGGTATCGCCGCCCCAGTCTTCACTGATGAGGCCGTATTCGGTCAGCTGCTGCATGACGTGTTCCGGGTTGGCACTTTCTTTATCGATTTTATTGATGGCGACGATGACCGGTACGCCTGCCGATTTGGCATGGTTGATGGATTCAATCGTCTGAGGCATGACGCCGTCGTCTGCAGCGACGACGAGGACGGCAATATCTGTAACCTGAGCGCCGCGGGCACGCATGGCCGTAAAGGCTTCGTGGCCCGGCGTATCCATGAAGGTGATCTTCTTGCCTTCGTAACGGACCTGGTAAGCCCCGATGTGCTGGGTAATGCCGCCGGCTTCGTGGCTGGTGACATTGGTCTGACGGATGGCGTCGAGAAGGCTCGTTTTACCGTGGTCGACGTGACCCATGATGGTGACGACAGGCGGACGGGTTTTCAGGGTTTCCGGGGCATCGATGATTTCTTCGATTTCCGTCGGATCTTCCGGCGGAGCTTCCATGGTAACGGTGACACCGAATTCATCGGCAATCAAAGAGGCCGTATCAAAGTCGAGTTCCTGGTTGATAGTCGCCATGATACCTCCCATGAGGAGCTTCTTCATGACTTCACCGACATCGCGGCCCAGCCGTTCTGCGAAATCTTTAACGATGATTGTTTCCGGCAGTTCAACCGACGTCGGATAGTTCTTCTTCGGCATTTCAGCTGCGACAGGAGCCTGATTTTTCTGATTCCGCTTGTTTTTATGCTTGCCCTTGTTCAATACGTTGGACAAGAGCGTATGCGGACGGCTGCCGCCGTTATTGCGGTTGTTGCGGTTCTGCTGGCCGCCGCGGCGATTGTTGTTCTTATTGTTGCCGCCGCTGCGGTTAGCGCCTTCGTTTCCGCCCTGCTGGGAGTTGCCGAAGTAGCGGGTACGTTTCGTATCGCCGCCCTGACGGTTCTGCTGGCCGCCTTTATTGCCGCTCTGATGCTGGCGGGAAGTACCCTGTTTTTGACCGGCCTGGGCATTTTTAGCGTTATGGCCCTGTTGACCTTGCTGCCCCTGTTGGCGTTTGGCATTCTGGTTCTGGGTATTCTGCGTTCCCTGATTGTTCTGGCTGTTCTGTCTGCGCGGGTTGCTCTGTTTTCTGTTTTTATTCTGTCGGCTCGTTTCGTTCACTGTTCGGCTATTTCCTTCCCCTGTCGTTTTATGTTCCTGTTTCTTTTCCGTTTTTCTTTCCGGTCTGCTTTCCGGTTTGCGGTCTGCCTTGGCATCTCCCTTGGGACCCTTTTTAAAGGCTGCGTCGAGGATGCCCTTCATTTTATCATCGATGCTGGTAAAATTACCGGCTTTAATCTGATGATCTTCTAACGTCTTTCTAACGATTGTCGTAGAAACGCCGTATTCTTTCGCGACTTCGTATAATCGTTTCGTCATCTAGTTACCCCCTTCTATATATCACGCTTCGCTTTCTCTATGGCTGCCGCAAATCCTTTATCGTCGACCAGAACGATGACGTTCTGGGCTTTGCCGACAGCGCTTCCTAATTCATCTTTTGTATATGTATCAATGACGGCGATCCCTTTTCTTTCGGCCAGGCGGCGGTATTTGGTGACGTTGTCATTGCCGCCGTCGGTTGCGAGAAACAGTAAAGGGACGCTCTTTTTTTTCAATGTTTTCTGTGCGGCTCCATCACCGCAGACGGTCTTACCGGCCCGGCAGGCAAGGCCTAAGAGATTGAGGATTTTGTCGCTCACAACAGGTCCTTTCTCAATGCTTCATAAATATCATTCGATACCTTGGTCTTTAACGACCGCTCCAGGCGATGCTCTTTATACGCTTTTTCGAGGCATTCGCTGTCCGGGCAAAGATAGACGCCGCGGCCGGACTTCTTGCCGGTCTTGTCGATTTCGACCGTACCTTCCGGCGTGCGGACGACGCGGATCATCTCTTTCTTGCTCTTGAGTTCCTGACAGCCGGCACAGACGCGCATCGGAGTTTTTCGGGTCTTCATCGTTTATTCTCCTTCCGTCGGTACGGTCGTATCGTCATCTGAAGGCAGGGCCATTTCGCTGAGGACGTCCAAGTCGTCGGCTTCTGCCGTTTCCGGAGCCTCTTCGTCGAAAGATTCTGCTGCCTGGCTTTCGCTCTTGATGTCGATTTTCCAGTTAGTCAATTTCGCTGCCAAACGGGCATTCTGGCCGGCTTTGCCGATAGCCAGGGACAGTTGATAGTCGGGAACGACGACGCCCGAAGATTTTTCAGCTTCGTCGACGGTAACCGAAATGACCTGAGCCGGGCTGAGGGCATTGGCAATATAGACGGCCGGGTCTTCATCCCATTTGACGATGTCGATCTTTTCGTTCTGCAGTTCCGAAACGATGTTCTGGACGCGAACGCCTTTCGGACCGACACAGGCGCCGACGGAATCGACGTTTTCATCACGGGAATAGACGGCGACTTTAGAACGGCGGCCCGGTTCGCGGGCTACGGATTTCAGTTCGACGACGCCTTCGTAGATTTCCGGTACTTCCAATTCAAAGAGGCGCTTGAGCAGGCCCGGATGAGTCCGGGATACGAGGATCTGGGCGCCCTTCGTCGTCTTGCGAACTTCGACGACGTAGCATTTGATGCGTTGGCCTACGGTGTAGGTTTCCGTCGGAATCTGTTCCGACGCCGGCAGGATGGCTTCGGCTTTCCCGAGATCGACATAGACGCTCTTATTTTCGATGCGCTGGATGATCCCCGTAATGATGTCATCCATGCGGTCGGAAAATTCATCATAGACGATATTGCGTTCGGCTTCACGCAGGCGCTGAATCATGACTTGTTTGGCAGCCTGGGCGGCGATGCGGCCGAAGTTGGCCGGTGTGACATCGACGTTGACGATGTCGCCGACTTCATAGCCGGGATCGATGAGCCGTGCCTTATCGAGAGAAATTTCGATATTTTCATCTTCGACGTCATCGACGACGGTCTTGGCAGCCCGGATCTGGTAATCCCCGGTCGTGCGGTCCAAGGTGACTTCTGCCGTCGGATTGGCATCGGGCTCCTTTTTGTAAGCCGTAATCAAGACGGCTTCCAGAGAGTCGCAGATGACATCCGAAGATACGCCTTTCTCTTTGGATAAGTAAGCAATAGCATTGAGCAATTCTTTATTCACGGTAATAACCTCCACTAAAAATCAATATGCAAACGGACTTGCGATATTTCTTTCCTGTCTATCTCGTGTTCCTCCCCATCGATCAGAACGACGAGCTTATCGTCTGCCGTCTTTTTGACCAGTTCAGCCGTCACATCCTTGACGCCGTTCCAAGCTTTGAAAAAATGAATATCAACCGATCGGCCGGCATAGCGGATAAAGTCTTTATCCTTCCGCAAGATGCGGTCCAGTCCGGGCGACGATACTTCGAGGAGATAATTTTCGCGAATCGGATCCTTTTCATCGAGGACCCGGCTCAGTTTTTCACTGACAGCCTGGCAGTCTTCCAGGTCGACGCCGCCTTCTTTATCGATAAACACGCGCAAGTACCAGTCCCGCTCACGCACGTATTCGACATCGACTAACTCGATATCAGATCCCGCAATAATCGTTTCTACTTCTTTAGCAATCAAATCTTCAATGTGTTCACGTCTCATCGTATTCACCAGCCTGTCCTCAAAAAATTTCTGTTAGGTAAAAGTTAAGAGTGGGCTCTCACCCACTCTTCGCATCGAAACATCTAAATTACTTTTAGTATACCACTGTCTGGTCATTCTGACAACGACTTGTCCCGGTCGGCACCGATATCATCGAGGACCGGAAGTAACCGCTTGCGCAGGGCTGCTTCCAATTCCCGCAACGTCGATGTATCGAAGTCGTGGACCAGATTGGGGAAGTTCTGCACCCGCCGTTCGGCAAAGAAATCGTCGCGCAGGACGTTGTACATCAAGGACAGCCCGCTTCGCGATGCCTTATCGTAATAAGATAAGATCATATAAGAGCCGTTGATGATGCGAACGGCCTCGTCCGGCTTGATAAGCCGCCGAAACCCGTCGTACGATTCAGGCAGAAAGTCATCCCAGGAAAGGTCGGGCAGTCCCTTGTTTTTCAGAATGACACCGAAGTTTTTCCTGCGTTCCACATAGGAATCATGAATGATCCGGGCCAGCCGCTCTTCCACCATTTTACGAAAGGCGTCGAAGGACCCGGTGATAAATTCGATAAGGGCAAATTCCAACATGCCGATATCGACCCGAACGGCGTATTCTTCCGATTCGGGATTGAAGATAGCCCGCACAGTCCAGCCGTTCTCCTTATTTTCATAAGTGAACAGGCGATATTCGACGGGGTTACCGTCTTTTTCAACCATGCGATATTCTTCCAATAACTGAAAATCTCCCACCGTAAGTGGGAGAACAGTCATGATATTCCATTGTTTGAGTGTTTCAATCAATGTGTTATCCATAGTAATGAATGGTGCGGTTGGCGGGAGTTGAACCCGCACGATCGAAGATCACTGCCGCCTGAAGACAGCGCGTCTGCCATTCCGCCACAACCGCATAACTTAAAAATCATAAAGCTGCTTGTAGTGCTTTTCGTTCAACAAAACTATTCTAACATATTCCCGCGTTTCTGAAAAGGGTATTTTTTCAATTTCTTGAAAATCTTTTGTCCAGCCATATTCCCGAACCCAAGAATCGACGTGTCCCCGACCGGCATTATACGCAGCCAGAGCCAGTATTTGATTCCCATCATACTCTTTTAACAGATAGGCGAGATACCATGTTCCCAGCCTTATGTTGGTACGGACGTCACTGAGTTTATCCGGCGTGTAGTCAGTCATTCCCATCTCATCGGCAATCCATTGGGCCGTATCGGGCATGACCTGCATCAGGCCATGGGCTCCGGGTTGAGACGAAGCCCGTTCGTCGAATTTGCTCTCAACTAAGATGACCGACGCCACCAAGGCCGGGTCGATTTTGGTTTCATAAGCATACTGCCGAACGAGATAATCGTACTGAAGGGGATAGACGAACTTGCGCATGACATCGTCTTTCCATGAATAGAAATACGATGCCGAAAAGAAAAGCAACAGTGCTGCTATGATGATTGTCCCTTTGGTACTTCCCTTTTTTCTCACGTCTTTTCCCTACATTTCAATGCGGTCCATCAAGTCCTGCCAAGCGGCTTTCACTTGTGCCCGCGTCGCTTCAGGCGACCCGTTATTATCGATGACAACCTGTGCCAAAGACCGTTTCTCGTCGATGGGAAGTTGGGCGTGAATCCGCGCCAACGCCTCTTCTTCCGAATACCCGTTGCGCTTCATCAGCCGCAAAAGCTGAGTCTTCGGATCGACGTATACGAGCCATGTTTCGTCAACGTACGAATTGTATTTTATCTCATAAAGTAAAGGCATGTCAAGAAAGATGACCGGATTTTTTTTATCTTCTTCGATTTTTCGGATTTCTCGTTCGATGCCGTCATGGATGAGGGGAAACAGCAGGCCTTCGAGTTTTGCCTTTTTCTCCTTATCTTGAAAGACCAAACTGCCGATATAGGCCCGGTCCATAGAACCGTCCTCACAAAGAGCCTTAGGCCCAAAAGCAGCGGCAACGGCGGCAAGGCCCTTCGTCCCCGGCAGGACAACGTCATGAGCGATGACGTCGCAATCGACGATGCCGGCACCATACTCTCTAAGCATGGTCACAACGGTACTCTTCCCCGACGCAATGCCGCCGGTCAATCCGATATGAAGCATAAAAATCTCTCCCTCTCCGTGCAATATACTTCTATTATACTGATAGAATGACCTTCTGTCCAACGCCCTTTGGTTTCTATACAAAAAAAGCACAGCTCTCGAAAGAACTGTGCTTTATCAAACGTCGGATATGATGTTTTTGACCTTATAAATGAATCTTAGAGGCACATTTCGTAAATCTTTACGATGTCGTCGGGCGTGAGGTCGATGAAGCCGTGAAGGGTTCCGCCGAGCTGTTTACAAGCGTTTTCAGCCATATCACGGAAATGTTTATCGTCGATGCCGAGGTCAGACAGGCGGCTGTCGAGACCTAAGGTCTTAAAGAAGAAGTCCGACAAGGCTTCGATAGCCTTTTCGGCCCCTTCGCGGTCAGACAATCCGTCGTCGAGACCGAAGACGTTCGTTCCCAAGCGCTTGATCTGCCAAGCGTTGTCATCGTTCATGACGTATTTCAGCCAACGCGGGATGAGGATGGCCAGGCCGTGACCATGGGTAATGTCGTAGACGGCGGAGAGTTCGTGTTCCATGCGGTGGCACGACGTCATCTGAGAAACGCCGCCGGCCAAAAAGCCGTTGAGGGCCCACGTCGACGCCCACATGAGGTTGGCTCGGGCTTCGTAGTTATCCGGTTCCTTAAGGGCAATGGGAGCAAATTTCACGACGGTTTTCAGCACTTCGTCCTGGACGCGATAAATCATGTCCATGCGAGGCTGTCTTGAAAAGTACACCATATCAAAGATATGGGCCATGATATCGACGCTTCCGGAAGCCGTCTGATAAGCCGGTACGCTGAAGGTGTTGGTCGGGTCGAGGAAGGATGCAGCCGGCTGAACGGCCGGTGAAAAGTACGGCAGCTTATCCTTCGTATCGACGTTGCTGATGACGGCGCCGGCATTCATTTCAGACCCCGTGGCAGCGATGGTCAGGACCGTCATGAGGGGCAGGGCCTTCGGACTTACGACCTTCTTCATGACCAAATCCCAGCAGTCGTCCGTATCGGCGGCCACCGTGGCTGCCATGACTTTCGAAGCGTCGATGGTCGAGCCGCCGCCGACAGCCAGGATGACGTCAATGCCTTCTTCCCGGCAAATCTTGACGCCCTTATTGACCGTCGTATGGCGCGGATTCGGTTCGACACCGCCGAGCTCGGAAATGGTCATGCCGGCTTTGGTCAAAACATCGACGACCTTATCATAAAGGCCGATCCGTTTAATGGAGCCGCCGCCGTAGACGAGGAGTACTTTTTTGCCGAAAGCCGCCGCTTCTTCACCGAGGTGGGTTAATTGATCTTTCCCAAAGTAAATTTTTGTTTTATTTTGAAATACGAAATCGTTCATCGTAAAACTCCCTTCTTAAAGAATGACTCTATATATATGTAATTCGCCGCCCCCGGCAGAATCCCTTTTTCAAAATCTTAATACATCCCTTTCCTATACGGCAATGCAAAACAGGCCGCAAAAAAAAGCACGACTGTCTGTCAAGCAGCCGTGCTTTGATATCAGGCTTTATCGAAAAAATATCAGTGTGTCTCTTTCAAATACTGCAAATCACCGAACCAGTACGAAGCCGTCGTACCGCCGTCGATGAGGATGTCGCTGCCGGAGATGAAACGGCCTTTGTGGCTCATAAGAAATTCCGCCAAGTCACCGATTTCATCGGGCGTACCGGCGCGGCCGGCCGGGCTGAGGGACAGCATCTTGCGGTAGCCGTCTTTGCGCGGACCGTTCAGTTCGTCCTTAGCCAGGGGCGTAATAACGATGCCCGGACTGATGGAATTGACCGTCGCGCCTCGTTTCCCCCAGTTCGTGGCTTCGGCCATGACCCGCAGGACGTTGCAGCGCTTCGAATACTGATAGGCCTTCAACGTATCTGTGATGGTTTTGAGAAAGGGCAGGTCCAACAGTTCTTCCGTCGGCGTCAGGGCCAGTTGATCCGTTTCTTCCTGAGACAAGGCGCCCAATCGATGGCCGGACTGGGACGAAATGATGATACCCGAACCGCCGGCTTCGATGACCTTGCCGAATTCTTCCAGCAGGACCGCCGTGCCGTAAAGGTCTACTTTCAAGATCGTTTCGATCGATGCCTGAGACGGCGATACGCCGGCGGCATTGATGAGAAACTTAATGGCACCGAACTGCTTGGCATGATCGATGAGAGCCAAAATGGACGAGCGCGATGAAATGTCAACGGCCAGAGTGCTCGTCTTAAAGCCTGTATTTTCTAAAACCGCAGCCGCCCGTTCAGCCTGTCCCTGATTCACATCGGCCAAGACGATGTGACGGCCGCTTCCGACGCGGCGGGCAATGGCCTGGCCGATCTGGCCGGAACCGACTAAGACGACGACTTCCTTTTCATTTGCATTCATGAGAATTACCTCCTATATATACACGATACAGCACAGACAATGGCTGCTGTCAAATTTCTTGTTCCTGTCGACATTGGTATTGTACCGAATTCGTCCATTTAACACAATTCGAAATCAAAAGGCGTTCCATTAGTTTTACTTATGTCAAAACTACGGTATAATAGCAGTAACGTTTCAAAAGAAAGGAGTGAGTCCATGCTGTTTCGCCAAATGAAATACTTCATGGCCGTCGTCGACGCCAAGAGCTTTACCGAAGCCTCCTATGCCTTGGAAATTTCCCAATCTGCCGTATCGCAGCAAATCAAGGCCCTTGAAGAGGACTTAGGCGTTCCCTTATTGATTCGCCATCATCGGCATTTTTCCCTGACGCCGGCCGGTGACTATTTCTACCGCCACGGAAAGGAACTGCTTCAAGAAATCGAAGCGTTCAAGGCGGAAACCCGCAGGCAAGGCGAAGATAAAGAGCTGCACCTATCTATCGGCTATTTGAATAACTACGTCGGCAGCGAACTCTATGAAACGATTGCCGCTTTTTCCGTTTATTATCCGGAAGTGACCATCCATATCTTCAATGGAACTCACGAATCCCTGTACCGGGAACTGCGTACGCGAAAGGCCGACTTGGTTCTCAGCGACCAGCGCCGCGCCTTTTCCGACTTATACGAAAATGACATTCTCATAAAGGGTACGGTCTATGCCGAGATATCTCGTCAGAATCCCCGGAGTCAACAGGAATTCCTTACCTTGGAAGACGTGAAGCGCTTCCCCTGCATCCTGGTCACGGCGGAAAATCAGGAAGCGTCAGAAGCTGCCTATTATACCGAGACCTTGGGCTTTGCCAATAATTTTCTCTTTGCCCGTACCATCGAAGAAGCACGGCTCCTCGTGGCCGGCAACCGCGGCTATCTGCCTTTGGAAAGTTTTTCACCGACGCCGCCGTCGGGCACGGCCTCGCGCTGTCTGCCCCTCTATCGATGCGGCAGTCCCATGATGCGCCATTACTGTCTCTTTTGGCATAAGGACAACAGCACCTACTACGTCGAGGAATTTGCCCGCCTGCTCCACCAGCGGATTAAGGAGTACTAAAAAGGGTAACCCGCCAAAATATACGTAACGTTGTCGTTCTATTTATGAATTGTTTAAGCTGTCTCTGTACCATAAAGTATCATTACCATTAGGAGGGATCTTATGCTTTCTGCCTTACGGCACCACCGGCGCCTGGTATTCGTTTTTTTCCTGCTGGCCGCCGCTTTTCTCTACTTCGCCCACATCGACTCGTACCATCTCATCGAGCTCGACGAGGGCCGCTACCATCGTATTCCCATGGAAATGGTCCTGTCCGGCGACTATCTGACGCCCCATTTCGATTACATGCCCTACTTTGAAAAACCGATCTTCCAGTATTGGGTGACGGCCCTGGCTATGAAACTCTTCGGCTTTAAGGAATTTACAGGCCGCGTCCTGCCGGCCTTGACCGGTTTTGGAAACGTCATCTTAGCCTACGTCCTGGGCCGAACCATGTACAACGGACGAACGGGCCTCATGGCCGCCATCATACTGGCCACGTCGGCACTCCAGCTCATTGTCGCCTCCATCGGCGTCCTCGACATGGCCCTGACCTTTTTCGTCGACGCCTGCCTGGTCACCTTTTATCTCTTTGAAAGGACGGAAGAGAAGAAATATCTCCTCCTCTTCTATGCTTCCATGGGTCTTGGCATGCTGACCAAGGGACTCATTGCCATCGCCTTTCCCGTCGGCATCCTCTTTTGGTATGCCCTGTGCACGCGGCGGCCGCGGCTCTTCTTAAAACTTTTCTACGTGCCCGGAATCCTGCTCTTCCTTGCGATTTCCGTCCCTTGGTATTACCTCGTATCGAAAGCCAACCCGGATTTCTTCTATTTCTTCTTCATCCGCGAACACTTCCTTCGCTTTGCCACCAAGATGCACGAACGCTTCCATCCTTGGTACTACTTCGTCCCGGTCCTCATTGCCGGACTCATGCCCTGGACGGGCTTTCTAGCGACCTTTTTCAGTAAAAAAGGCATCTTCCGCGCACCGGGCACGCTGCGTCACAAACAGGATCTCATCCTCCTCACCTTATGGGCCGGCCTGATCTACGTCTTTTACAGCATTTCCGATTCCAAACTGCCGACGTATATCCTGCCCTGCTGGCTGCCCTTATCGGTCCTCTTGGCAGCTTCCCTGGAACGGTGCCGCCGCGAAAAATCCTGGCTCGGCCACAGTTTCCTCATCAACTCCCTGCTCTGCCTCCTCTTTACGGCAGCCGGCGTCGTCTACCTCATGCACACCGATTTTCTGACGATTGCCGACTTCTTCACTCACGGCGGTCTGCTCATCGCCTCCCTCCTCATCGGGACGGCAGCCGCAGCCTGGTCGTGGCACAAGCGGCGCAGCTTCCTTTCGGTGTTCGTCATCCTCACCATCATGGCCTATGGCTTCGGCCTCGGTGCCCATCAGATTCAAGGCCAGATCCACGACCATCAGACGGCCTATACGGTCAGTCAGGATATTAAAAAGCTGAACGTACCGGACAGTACGCCCATCATCATGTACGGCTACTTCATCCCGGGCCTGGTCTATTACCTCGACCGTCCCATTGCCACGGGCAACTTCATGGGCGAATTGAACTTCGGCATCCATCACACGGAGCGGACGGGCATGTACTATGGCAGCAACGAATTGTATGCCCTCTGGAACAGCGATAAGCCGGCCGTCATCGTCGTCGAAAAGAAATACTTGGAAGAAGCCCTGCGCGTCGTCGGAACACCTCCGGCCCGGCGCATTACCGACGAAGACTACACGGTTCTTTTAAACGGCCCTGCCGCTCAAGACGCGGCTCGATAAAGAGCTGTATCGCAGCATCGATACCTGAAATAATTCGCTAAACAACAAGATACACAAAAACCAGCACCATGACGATAAACATCGCCATGGTGCTGGTTTTCTTATCGGTGAAAATCCCGAGGCAAGGATTCTATTTCAGTTGTTCTTTGAAAAAATCGGCAACCGCCCGAGCTGCCCCGTCTGTATCGTGACTGAAGACATGGTCTTCGCCGTCGATGAGATGGAGTTGCCCATTAAAGTAGATGCGCTGATAACGCTGGCTGTACGTATAAGGCGCAATGACGTCACCTGTACCGTGAATCATGTAGGCCGGGCCCTGATACTGGGACGCCGTTTCATAAATGGGAAGGGTCTGAGCCGTTTTGACGTAGTTGGCTCCGACCTGATAATCCCGGACCTTGATGGTTTCCGGCGGATTGAGGGGATCGTAGTGAATCCCAAAAAGCTGACCGCGAATGGCATCCTCCCTAAGGACGGCGGCCGGCGCCATGAGGGCCAGGGCTTTCACCTTCTGTGTCCCCAGTTCGCCGGCAGTCATACTGGCAACGACGCCGCCTTGAGAGTGACCGGCCAGGGCAATTCCCGTCACGCCGGGAAGCTTACCGGCATAGTCATAGACGGCTTTGGCGTCTTCGATTTCGTTGAGGACGGTCATATCTTGGAATCGTCCTTCGCTCTTCCCATGACCGTTAAAATCGAAGCGGATGGACGCAATGCCGTCTTTTTCTAAGTCATCGGCGAGTTTCGTCAGAAGGGGCCGCTCCTTATTCCCCATGAAGCCGTGCATGATGATGACTAAAGGATATTCGCTCTTTCCGTCAGGCCGCTGAAGGATAGCCGACAGTTTTCCGTGATCGCCGTCAATGGTGACGTCTTGGGACTGAGCGGCACCGACACCGGTCCCCATAGTGAAGAGGCCCAAGGTCAGTAAAGAAAGGCCCAACAGTCGTTTAAAATGACGCATAACAAAACCTCCTAACGATATGATACTACCATCTGATGTTGTATTATCATTGTACCGCCTCTCCACAATCATGTCAATAATTACATATTCAAGATAATGAAATTCCAATACTGAAAAACGTCCCTCCAACGAAGTACGCACCGCACACCCTCAATGCCGTCTGCCAATGGAATTCGTCGACAGGTCTCAATCCCGCAACGCCCCAACGGGCCAAGCGAATCGAGAAAGGATACGTGCAAGAAAGACACTCCGTCACGAAAAAAGAGAGCCGTCTAAAAAGACAACTCCCTTTTGTATGTGAATGACATCTAGCGTTAAGCCGGCTCCTCACTTCTGGCATTTCGGGCAGTAATGGGTGCCGCGGCCGTTTAGTTTTACGTATTCAATAGTCGTGCCGCAGACCGTACACGGCGTCCCTTCGCGGCCGTAGACGCGGAGATTTTCCTGGTTCTGCCCTTCTTTGCCATTGCCGCTGATGAAATTCCGTATCGTCGTACCGCCGTGTGCGAGGCCTTCTTGGAGAACAGCCGTGATAGCCTCATGGAGTTTCACCGCTTCTTTTTTCGTAACCTTACAGCCTCGGCGCAGGGGACGGATTCCGGCGCGGAACAGGGCTTCGTCGACGTAAATATTGCCGATGCCGGCCACCTTGGTCTGGTCGAGAAGGACCGTCTTTACCGGCCGGCGCGTTTCCTTTAAGAAACGATACAAGCCCTCTGCTGTAAAAGCCGGACTGATGGCATCGGGGCCGAGGTTGTCATAGCCTTTGATTCCCGTCGGTCCTTCTGTCGGTACGAGCCATAAACAGCCCAAGGTTCGGATATCGCGATACAGGAGTCGGCCTTCCGTCAGAGAAAAGACGACGTGAACGGACCGTCCGGCATACTCTCCAGGCATAGCTTCATAGAGGAGGCTGCCCGTCATCCGAAGGTGCACCAAGACCGACCAAGGGCCGCTGCAGCGGAGAAAAAGGTATTTTCCACGGCGGCTGACGCCTTCGATTTCCGTTCCGGTCAGAGCCGAAACGAAATTTTCTGCCGTCGTATTGCGGATGAGCCGCGGCAGGGATACGTCGACAGCCGTGATGCCCTTATGCTGTACTTTGTTTTCGATAAAGGAGCGTATCGTTTCTACTTCCGGCAATTCCGGCATAAACTCACCTACTTCGCTTCTTCCCAGTTGGCGCCGCTGTGAATGTCTACTACGAGGGGAACGGAAAGTTCGACGATGTGTTCCATCGTATCTTTTAAGAGTTTCTCGATTTCCTCTTTTTCGGCAGCCGGCACTTCTAAGACCAGTTCGTCATGAACCTGGACCAAGAGCTTGCTTTTCAGCTTCCGCTTTTCCAGCTCATCTTGAACGGCGTTCATAGCCAACTTGATGATATCGGCGGCACTGCCTTGGATGGGCGTATTCATGGCCGTCCGTTCGGCAAAGGAACGGCGCGTGAAATTCTTGCTGTTGATGTCCGGCAGGGCCCGGCGGCGGCCGAACATGGTGACGGCCATGCCGCTCTGTTTAGCCGACTCGATGAGGCCGTTCATATAGGCGTGAATCGTGCTGTAGCGGGCAAAGTAGGAATCGATATAATCCTTGGCTTTCTGGCGGGAAATGGAAATGTTGCGGGCCAGACCGAAGTCACTGATGCCGTAAATGATGCCGAAGTTGACGGCCTTGGCGTGAGACCGTTCTTCCGGCGTAACTTCGTCCCAGGGAATGCCGAAAACTTCCGACGCCGTCCGGCGGTGGATATCCTGTCCTTTTTGGAAGCCGTCGATCATGGTCGGGTCCTGAGAGAGATGAGCTAAGAGGCGCAGCTCAATCTGCGAGTAGTCGCCCGATACGATATAGTCATAGCCCTTGCCGGGAATGAAAATGGACCGTATCTTGCGGCCCTGTTCAGTCCGGATGGGGATATTCTGCAAGTTTGGATCGGAGCTGCTGAGACGGCCCGTTGCCGTCACCATTTGGTTGAAATGGGTGTGGATGCGTCCTGTTTCCGGAGAAATGAGCGGTTCCAGCCCGTCGAGATAGGTCGAGATGAGCTTCTTCAAGGCCCGGAAGCGGAGGATCTTATCGATCATGGGATGCTTATCTAAAAGGGCATCGAGGACGGAACTGTCCGTAGAATAACCGGTCTTGGTCTTTTTAATGACCGGCAGCTTCAATTTTTCAAAGAGGATGACGCCGAGCTGTTTCGGTGAGCTGATGTTAAACGTTTCGCCGGCGTCGTCGTAAATAGCTTCTTCCAAAGCATCGGCCTGGGTCGATAACTCACTCTTCATAGCCATGAGCCGTTCCGTATCGACAGTAAAGCCGTTCATTTCCATGACTGCCAGGGTACGGACCAGAGGTTCTTCGATGGAATCGTAGAGGTCGGTCAGATTCCCTTCTTTCAGTTGTGCTTCAACTTTCGGCCAAACGGCAAGGGCAAAGGCAGCATCACTGACCAGCCGCTGCACATCGTCATCAGCCGGTTCCTGAAGGCTGACGTCGAAGGTTTCTGAAATATAGGTCAGGCCGTAAGACGTCCGCGTCGGATCCAAAAGATAGGCTGCCAGGATGATGTCCTTTAAAGGCAGTCGACCCGAAGTCACGGCGGAAACGGCCTTGATGAGATTTTTTCCATCAGCCGTAATGACGGCTTTAGCTTCCGGCAACACGGTGAGGTAGGCTGCATAGTCCCCCTGAGGTACGGTAAAAGCCCCCTCTTCCGTCGCCATGGAAAGACCCGTAATCCCCGGAACGGGCTGATGATCGTCAAATTCGGCGGCTACGGCAACGATTTTTTCCTTCAAAAGTTCGGCCCGCGGAGCCTCGACAGCGGTGACCGCGGCTTCTTCAGAGCCGGTTCCATTTGCGAGATGGGCAAAGCGGTCAAAGGAGGCAAAGCGTTCCAAGAGATTGCGGAAGCCCAGGCTCTTAAAGAGTTCGGCTACGTCAGCCTGGCGGGGCTGGGGCTGGAATTGGTCGATGGTATAGGTCAGGTCGAGGTCGCAGCGAATGGTCGCCAAATCTTTGGACAAGAGGGCCTTATCCTTATTGTCGGCCAATTTTTCCTGAAGCTTCTTCCCTTTCACCTCGTCGAGGTGTTCATAGACGCCGGCGACGCTACTGAATTGGGAGATGAGCTTCAAGGCCGTTTTTTCGCCGACACCGGGGACACCGGGAATGTTGTCGGCCGTATCCCCCATGAGGGCCTTCATTTCGATGACCTGAGCCGGTGTATAGCCGTATTCCGCTTCCATGACGGCCGGTGTGACGGCCAGCATCTGGGTAATGCCTTTCTTGGTCAGGTAGACCGTAACGTCGTCAGTGACTAACTGGAGGGCATCGCGGTCACCGGTAACGACGTCGACGGCATAGCCTTCAGCGGCCATGTTTTTCGCAAGGGTACCGATGATGTCATCCCCTTCATAGCCTTCCTGCTCGAGGACGGAGATGCCCAGGCAGTCGAGGACTTCGCGAATCAAGGCGAACTGAGGGCGCAGGTCGTCGGGCGCTTCCTTACGGGTCGCCTTGTAGCCGTCATACAAGTCGTTGCGGAAGGTGTACTTTCCCTTGTCGAAGGCGACGGCGACGTACTGCGGATCGAGTTCGCTGTAAAGCTTCAATAACATATTCAAAAAACCATAGACGGCATTAGTCGGCCGTCCCTGAGGATCACTCAGATGGGGAATGGCAAAAAAAGCCCGATAGAGCAGGCTGCTGCCGTCGATGATGACGATATTTTCTTTCATACTCTAATTGGCCCTTTCTTTAATATATAGTCTAGCGGTGCAGGATGGAGCTCAGGATGCTGTACAGGCAGTAGATGACAAAGATGCCGAGCAGATAAGGCATGGCCATGACGATGAGTCCCAAGGCACCGATGATGACGGCGACGACGCAGAAGACGATGACGCCGATGGCTAATTTTACGCGCCATGACAGACCGCTGGTCACGATATGGATTCGCTGCTGCTGCGCTTTCTGCTGTTCCCGCAGCCGTTCTTCATAAAGGGACTGCTGGTCGTGGACCGTACCGTCTTCATCAATAGTCGGTCCGCTGAAGTTGTCTCGTTCGTGATCCGAGAGAATTTTGGGATCTTCTGAATTCATAACGTAATACTCCTATCTTTAGTAATTTCTGTTTTTCATACGGCGTTCAATATCGCGTTTGGCTTCTTTTTCAGCCAAGGCCTGGCGTTTATCGTACAGTTTCTTCCCTGTCGCTAACGCCACGGTTACCTTGACCTTCCCCTTCTTAAAATAGAGATTAAGGGGAATGAGGGTATAGCCTTTTTCCTGGATCTTGCCCAACAATTTGATGATTTCATACTTGTGGAGCAAGAGCTTGCGCGTCCGCAGCGGGTCATGGTTAAAGCGATTTCCCTGTTCGTAAGGGCTGATATGCATCCCTAAGAGCAGGACTTCGCCGTTTTCAATGCGGCAGAAGCTGTCTTTCAAATTGACCTTGCCCTGGCGCAGGGATTTGACTTCTGTACCGGTCAGGGCGATGCCGGCTTCATACGTTTCATGAATAAAATAATCGTGACGGGCCTTGCGGTTATCCGAAATATATTTCACACCTTTAGTCGGTGATGTTGACACTAGTGATTCCTCCTACTTCTTACTCTTTTTATTGCGGCGCACTTTGGTATTCTTGCCTTTGCGGTCGTTTTTACGGCTGTTCTTCTTATCCTTGCGGATTTTCTTATCCTTCTTTTTATCTTTCTTCGAGCCGCCTGCGCCGGCGAACCAATTGCGCTTGGTCTTGCCTTCCTTGTTGTCGCTGCTCTTTCGTTTATGGCGCCGTTCACTGCTGGCGGCCATCAACTTTTGGACGTCTTCCAGCGATTCATAGCGGCCGGGAACGAAGTCGATTTCTCCTTTTTCGACGTTGACCTGAGCCAAGGTGACTTCCATGGCGTCGCCGAGACGATAAATCTTACCACCGAACTGACCTCGAAGCGTATAAGACGTTTCGTCGAATTCGTAGGTATCATCGGTCAACAGGGAAATGTGGATCAAACCTTCGATACCGTTTTCGAGGCCTACAAAGAGACCAAAGGACGTGATTCCTGTGACATGGGCTTCGAAAGGCTGGCCGATGAAGGGCAGCATGTACTGACATTTTTTGAGGTCGTCCGTTTCCCGTTCGGCTTCAACGGCAATGCGTTCCCGCGAACTGGCCTGATTGGCGGCCATGGTGTGGAAGGACAAGGACTGCTGCGCTTCTTCTTCCCGCAGTTTGCCGCGGCGCTGATACTGGCGAATGAGGCGGTGGACCATGAGGTCCGGGTAGCGGCGGATCGGCGACGTAAAGTGGGTATAGCAGTCCGAGGCCAGGCCGAAGTGGCCGGCGTTGGCCGTAGCATACCGGGCCTGCTGCATGGAACGCAGGGCGATGGTCTGAACGACGGCGGCTTCATCGGTGCCCTTAGTCGTTTCCAGCAGTTTTTGGAAATCAGCCGGTTTGACGTGTTCCGAATCGGGTACGGGCAGGTTGAAGCTCGACAGGACGGTGCGCATCATATCCAGCCGTTCCGGTTCGGGAATTTCATGGATTCGGTACACCGACGGGTTATCGCTGTCGCGGAGATAGCAAGAGACGGTTTCGTTGGCAATGAGCATGCTTTCTTCGACGATCTGTTCGGCCAGGGTCCGTTCCCGTTTTTCTAAGCGAAGGGGTACGCCTTCCGGGTCGAGGATGACCTTGTATTCCGGGAAATCAAAGTCGATGGCCCCGCGGCGAAGGCGCATATTCTTTAAGATTGCCGACAGTTCCTGCAAATCCCGGAGCATGGGCATGAAGGGCTGCAAATCCTCAGGGATGATGCCGTCGACCAGGGCTTTTCGGACTTCGACGTAGTTACAGCGGCGCTTGACGCGGATGACAGCCGGTCCGATGTCGGATTTGACGACCTTGCCCTTATCATCGATTTCCATGACACAGGTCATGGAATAGCGGTCTTCCCCGGCGTTGAGGCTGCAAATACCGTTGGACAGGACTTCCGGCAGCATGGGGATGACCCGGTCGACGAGGTAGACACTGGTGCCCCGATTATAGGCTTCTTCATCGATGGCCGAGTGAGGACGGACGTAGTAGCTGACGTCGGCAATGTAGACGCCCAGGCGGAAATGGCCGTTGGGCAGTTTTACGACGTCGATGGCGTCATCAAGGTCTTTGGCATCTTCACTGTCAATCGTAATGAGCTGACGGTCGCGGTAGTCGCGGCGGCCGTCTTCGAGGACGACGGTCTGGTCGATGGCATCGGCTTCGGCCGTTACCTCTTCCGGAAAGGCAAAAGGCAGGCCGTGGCGGGCCATGATAACCTTGATGTCGAGGTCGCGGTCGCCGTTATAGCCGAGAACTTCCGTCACTTCCCCTTCGGCCTTGCGATTCCGTGTCGGCCATTTGGTAATCGTCACCAAGACGCGGGCACTGCTGCGGGCATTGCCCGTTTTATCGAGAGGAATGTAGATATCTTCACGAATCCGTTCATCATCAGGCTTTACAAAAGCGCTGTGTTTTTCCAATTGGAAGGTACCGACTAAGGTCTGGTTAGCTCGTTCGACGATGGAAATGATTTCCCCTTCCTGCTTGTGACGGCCGTTCCCAGCATGGATGATACGGACCGTGACCTTGTCGTTATTCATGGCCGTGTTGCGGTTCTGCTCGGAAATATAGACGTCCTCCGTCAGATCTTCGCTGATGACAAAACCAAAGGTCGGCGTGTATCCCTTATAGATACCGGTAATTTCCTGCGGCGTTTTGGCAGCAATATATCGATCGCCTGTAATTCTCATGAGCTTCTCACTCCTCACCAATTCATCAAATGTTTCAAATACGTCAGCCAGTCTTGCACCGGCAATGCCGAGCTGTTCGGCACAGTCTTCGACGGTCGCCCCTTCGGGGGCCATGGCAGTACATATATTTATTATATCATGAGCCAGCTTTAAATCCATAGTGCTCCTCCCGACATGTCCGCTTATAAAAAAGAGCCGCCGCATATGCGACAGCCCTCATTAGTTTCATTAAAAGGTATGCATCAATCTGCCCAACACGAAGGTACAGACGGCAAACAATACCGATAAGATGATAGTCATTTTGGAAAGCAAGGCATCCATGCCGCGGGCACGACTGCCAAACAGGTCGTCGGCACCGCCGCCAAAGCCTGCACCCATCCCCTGGGTCTTGCTCTTCTGCGCTACGACAACACCGATGATGAGCAGTGCCAAAATGACAACGATGATTTCTAATGCAGTGATCACGTTAATCCTCCTCACACAATGACGCTAACAGTATTATTGTACACTTATTTAGCCTTTCTATCAATAGTTGATTTCGGCTCTTTCTCAATCTTTTCTGTTCCTTCCTCTTCATTGCGTGTTTCCAAATAGTGCTCCAATTTGCGTTTGACCCGCTGCAGGGCATTATCGATGGATTTTACGTGACGATGGAGCTCTCGTGACATTTCATTATAGGACTTGCCGTCTAAATAGGCCGTCAAGACGTTCCATTCCAGATCACTGAGGATTTCATTCATCTTCAGCTCGATGTCATTGAATTCTTCTCGCCCGATGATGAGCTCTTCCGGGTCGCTGACGCGAATGCCCGACAAGATATCCTGAAGGGTCCGGTCGGAATCTTCATCATAGATGGGCTTATTGAGGGATACGTAAGAATTGAGAGGTATGTGTTTCTGCCGCGTCGCCGTCTTAATGGCCGTAATGATCTGCCGGGTAATGCACAGTTCGGCAAAGGCCCGAAAGGACGACAATTTATCACCGCGAAAATCCCGCGTCGCCTTATAAAGGCCGATCATTCCTTCCTGGATGATGTCATCCCGGTCGGCACCGACGAGAAAGTAGGCGCGAGCCTTCGATTTTACAAAGTTACGGTACTTGTGGACGATATAATCGGTAGCCTGCCCGTCCTTTTCGGACTGGGCAATCCTGACGATTTCTTCATCACTCATGCCTGCAAAGCGGTCATTTTTTTCAGTTTCATGAGACGCTGCCTGCATTATCGTCACCTCACTTATTTATGGTATTCGCCTGGCGCTGACGCACGACTTCATACATGAGCAATGCCGCTGCTACGGAGGCGTTGAGAGAATTGACGTGGCCAAACATGGGAATTTGGACCAGGACGTCACAGGTTTCCTTAACCAAATGGGAAATCCCCCGTCCTTCACTTCCGATGACCAGGACGACGGGATCGGTCAAAGAGCTGTGGAAGTAATCGGTTTCCCCCTCCATATCGGCGCCGATAACCCAAAACCCCCGTTTTTTGAGTTGTTTCAGCGTCTGGGAAATGTTCCCTATCTGCACCAATGGCAGGTATTCGATGGCCCCGGCCGACGTCTTGCCCACCGTTTCATTGATCGGCGCTGACCGGCGTTTCGGCAAGAGAACGGCATCGGCACCGGCACATTCGGCGGTCCGGATGATGGCCCCTACGTTATGGACGTCTTCCAGGCCGTCGAGGAGAACCAAAAAGGGAACCTTGCCCTTTTCATCGGCGGCGATGAGAACGTCCGTGAGATCGGCATATTCCACGGCTTTGGCAAAGGCCACGACGCCTTGGTGACGGTTGTCCGGTGCCAGGCGATGGAGGACCTTTAAAGGCGTCTCTTCGACGAGGATATCCGCCTGAGCTGCCAAGTCACGAATCCGCTGCAAGGGCTTTGTTTCATTGCCCGACGCGACGTATATCTTGGTAATGGACCGGCCGGCCTTCAAGGCTTCGGTGACGCTGTTGCGGCCGATGATCAGTGTATCCGCGCTCATTCCTTACCTCCTCTGGTTTGGCTGCAGTAAGCCTTGGTTTCTTCATAAATCTGTTCCATAATCTCAGCCAACCGTTCCTCCTGCCCGGCCATGACAAAAAAGCCGACTAATGCTTCAAGGGCCGTACTGTCGTGGTATTCGGCAACGGTGGCACTTTTAGGCGCCATAGTATGGGCGTTCCGCGCCCTTTGACAGACGCTTTTTTCTTCTTCCGTAAGGGTATCGCGAAGGCGGCGGTAGACCCAGGCCTGGGCCTTAGCCGACACGAATTCCGCAGCCAGGCCGTGGAGGACCTGTACCTGGGGAATCCCCGTTTCAACGAGTCGCTTGCGCAGGGTCAGGGCATAATAAGCGTCACCGACAAAGGCCAGGTTGATGGAATCGAGACGGGCGGCATCGCTTTCAGGGACATCGAGGCGCTTACCTTCGGCAAAGGCCTGATAGGCCCGTTTTTTTAAGGCTTGGAGTTGTTTGAATTTCACTTTTTCCAGCGTGCTCCCTGGGGAGAATCTTCGATGGTGATGCCGAGGGCGGCCAGTTTATTGCGGATGGCGTCGGCCAGGGCAAACTGTTTCTGAACGCGGCATTCCTGACGGATGTCGAGGATGACCTGCATCAAATCGTCGTAGTCCTTGCTGCTGGCATTGGCTTTCTGGCCTTCCCAGCGTTCTTCCAGGATGCCGAGGATATCCGTAAAGGTCTTGAAGATCCGTTTTACTTCCGACATAATCGCCGAATCGACGGGAACGTTGTTGGTAACGACGGCATTTTTATAGATATTGACGTTCTTCGCCAAGTCGAACATGGCAGCACTGGCAAGTGCCGTATTGAAATCGTCGCACATGGCCGTTTCAAAGTCGTCTTCGTCCTTCTTAGCTGCCGCCAAGAGCTGTTCGGCTTCAGTCGATTTGCTGCCGGCCGGCATTTCCATGAGTTCCAAGACGTTGTCGATGGCCGTGCCCAAGCGTTCCAGGCTGCGCGTCATTTCGTCCAGGCGTTCATCGCTGAAGTCCAAGGGGCTGCGATAGTGGTTGGAAATGAGGAAGAAGCGCAGGGCATCGGGGCTGTAATGAGCCAGGACGTCTTTTACCAGGAAGAAGTTATTCAAGGACTTACTCATCTTTTCCGAGTTGATCGTAATGAACCCGTTGTGCAGCCAGTATTTAACCATCGGTTTCTTGCCGGTGTAGGCTTCGGACTGGGCAATTTCATTTTCATGATGCGGGAAAATGAGGTCGCTGCCGCCGCCGTGGAAGTCAAAGGTATCGCCGAGGTACTTATGGCTCATAGCCGAGCATTCGATGTGCCAGCCCGGACGGCCTTTGCCCCAAGGGCTGTCCCATGCCGGTTCGCCCGGTTTAGCACCCTTCCAGAGGGCAAAGTCCATGGGATTATGTTTGCGGTCGTCGACTTCGATGCGGGCGCCGGCTTCCATGTCATCGAGGCTGCGGCCGCTCAATTCACCGTAGTCATCAAATTTTTCGACACTGTAATAGACGTCATTGTCGATGACGTAGGCATCGCCCTTATCGACCAGGCCCTTTACCATTTCAATGATGTCATCCATATGTTCCGAAACGCGGGGATAACGGTCAGCCCGACGGATATGGAGCTTATCCATGACGTCGAAGTAGGCCGCAATGTAGCGGTTGGAAATCGTATCCCAGCTGACGCCTTCGCCATTGGCGGCATTGATGATCTTGTCATCGACGTCGGTGAAATTCTGGATATGCGTGACTTCGTAGCCGAGGTGTTCCAGGTAGCGCTGGATGACGTCCCAAGTTACGAAGGGACGGGCATTCCCCATGTGGGAATGGTTATACGGCGTAATGCCACAGACATACATTTTGACCTGGCCCGGCGTGACGGGAACGAAGGTCTCCTTTTTACGAGTCAGCGTATTGTATACTTTCAGTTCTCTCATACTGTTACCCCCCTGAAAATTAAACCAAAAAAGCCACCATCCCTTATGACAGAGACGGTGGCCCGCGGTTCCACTCTGTTTTTACGGCACAGCCGTAATCTTTACTGCGCAGTAACGGGCGCACCCGGACCGGATTACTCCATTCACCCGGCCTGCTCACAAAGGCAGCGTTGCAGTCTTATGACCTGAAAAAGCTCTCAGCCACGGCTTTTTCTCTCTGGCGGATGCCACTGCAACTCATTTTGCTCATCGCAGATGCGTATTCAAACATACTATTTGATACATGTTATTAATTAATATGTACGTATATAGTACCCAATAATCACTTATCTGTCAAGATATAATCATTATTATTTATCAAGGACGGCACTCAGGCGATTCAAAACTTTTTCGCGGCCCATGAGGGCGACGATGACGTTCAAATCGGGACCGTGCATGACGCCCGTAATGGCCACGCGGATCGGCATGTAGACGAATTTCCCCTTCACCTTAAGGCCCTTTTGAATCTTTTTGAACAAGGGCTGTACCGTATCGGCCGTGACTTCGTCGAGGGCCTTCAGTTCGTCGCGGAACATGGACAGGACAGCCGGGGCCGTTTCTTCGGCGAGGACGGCTGCCGTTTCTTCGTTTTCCGGGGCAAAGTCTTCGGTGAAGAAGACCTTGGCGGCATCGACGATCTGAGCGCCGTACTGAACGTGTTCGCGCATGGCGGCGCAGACAGCTTTCAGCCAGGCAGCTTCGCTGCTGTCCGGGTTTTCACTGGCATAACCGGCCTTCTGGAGATGGGGCAGGCACAAGGTGTAGAGCGCATCTTCATCGAGTTCTTTCATGTAATGGAAGTTGATCCAGTTCAATTTTTCAATATCGAAGACGGCCGGATTTTTAGCCACGCGGCTCAGTGAAAACTGTTCATTCAATTCGTCGCGGCTGAAGATTTCCTGGTCGCTGTCCGGCGTCCAACCGAGGAGTGCCAGGAAGTTTACCAGTGCGTCAGGCAGATAGCCCATATCGCGGTACTGCTGAACGGAAGTGGCGCCGTGGCGCTTACTCATCTTCTTCTTGTCGGCGCCGAGGATCAGTGATACGTGGGCAAACTGCGGGGCTTCAAAGCCGAGAGCTTTATAGATGACCAGCTGACGCGGCGTATTCGACAAGTGTTCTTCAGCACGGATGACATGGGTAATGTGCATCAAGGCATCGTCGAGGACGACACAGTAGTTGTAGACCGGAATGCCGTCAGATTTGACGATGACGAAGTCGCCGACGTTGTTGGAGTCGAAGGATACGTGGCCTCGGACCAGGTCGTCGAGTTCAATGGTTTCATTTTTCGGCGTCTTGATGCGAATGACATGAGGACGGCCTTCTTTTAAATACTGTTCGACCGTTTCTTTCGGAAGATCGGCGCATTTTCCCGAGTATACCGGCGTTTCGCCCTTAGCCAGCTGGGCGTTCTTTTCGGCTTCCAATTCTTCCGGCGTGCAGAAACAGTAGTAGGCTTTGCCTTCAGCCAAGAGCTTATCTGTATATTTCTGATAAATGTCCAGGCGTTCGGTCTGGCGATACGGGCCGTCGGCACCGCCGACATCGATACCTTCATCCCAGGTAATGCCCAGCCATTTCAAAGCTTCTTTAATATTTTCTTCCGATTCGGACGTCGAACGTTTGCGGTCCGTATCTTCGATGCGGACGACGAACTTGCCGTTCGTGTGTTTAGCGACAAGGTAGTTGAACAGTGCCGAACGGGCGCCGCCGATATGGAACGGTCCCGTCGGGCTCGGAGCAAAACGAACGCGTACTTCCTGTGACATAAAAAATTCCTCCTAAATACATACTTATAGGTACGATTGATAGCTTAGGATCATGGCCGCCGCTTGAGCTGCCATGCCTTCTTCCCGGCCGACGAATCCTAATTTTTCGGTCGTCGTCGCTTTGACGGAAACGGCCGACTTAGAAATCCGCAGGGCCTCGGCAATATTTTCAATCATCTGCGGCACAAAGGGTTTGATTTTAGGCTGCTGTGCCAACAGCGTTACGTCAAGATTGACGATGCGGCAGCACTTTTCCTGCAAGAGATGGCGGACCTTAGAGAGCAGCACCAGGCTGGAAATGTCTTTAAAGTTCTCATCCGTATCGGGAAAATAGGTCCCGATATCGCGAAGCCCTGCCGCGCCTAATAAGGCATCCATGACGGCGTGAATAAGGACGTCGGCATCGGAGTGGCCTTCAAGGCCTCGATCAAAGGGAATGGTAACGCCGCCGAGAATGAGCGGCCGCCCTTTGATCAAGCGGTGGACATCGTAACCGGTGCCGATGCGCTGGACCTCCCGCCCTTTCAGGTACAAGGACAGGATGGGAATGTCGTCGCGAGTCGTCACCTTGCGGTTCTTATCGCTGCCTTCGAGGATGATGACGGGCACGCCCATGGCCTCGACGAGGGAGGCGTCATCCGTCGCCTTAAGCCCTTTCAGCCGCGCCTGTTTATGGGCTTCCATCAATAAGTCGCGATGGAAGATCTGCGGCGTCTGGGCCGCCACCAAGCGGCTGCGGTTCAGCGTATGGAGCCGGCCGTCATCACCGCGGACTTTAATGGTGTCCTTTAACGGAATGCCGTAAATGGCCGCCCGGGAGGTCTCCATCATGACCGCCCCCTGGTCGTACCAATCGGGTGTGGCAAAAGGCCGGGCCCCGTCGTGGACCATGACGACGTCCATGTCGGGACTGACGGCCAAGAGGCCATTATATACCGAATCCTCTCGTTCAGCCCCGCCCAAGGTATAGCGCACGGGCTGGATGGGATGGAGATCATCGACAATACGGCGGATCTCCTTGGTATCGATGCGGGAATGGACGATGACCACTTCATGGACCGAGCGGGCTGCGAAGATGTTCCGCAGGGTATGGGTCAGGACAGGTTCGCCGCACAGCGGATAAAAGAGCTTATTCCGCTCGTAACCGAAGCGGCTCCCCGTGCCTGCGGCTACCACGATGACAGATACTTTCACACATTTCACCTACTCATTTGCGATTTTTACAAATATCATGCGGCCGGCAGACGTCTGCAGGACAGACGTAACCGTAACCGGCATATTCGAGCCGATATATTTCTGACCGTCTTCGACGACGATCATCGTTCCGTCGTCGAGGTAGGCAACGCCTTGATTTTCTTCCTTGCCGGCCTTGACGATGAGAACGTTCATCTGCTCACCGGGAACGCGGGCCGGCTTTAAAGCATTGGCCAAATCGTTGATGTTGAGGACGGCGACGCCTTGAAGGCCGGCAACCTTATTCAGGTTGTAGTCGTTGGTGACGACCTTGGCATTGATTTTTCGGCCCAGGCGGACGAGTTTGGAGTCGACGCCCTGGACATCGTCAAAATCGTCATTGATGATGCGTACTTCGACGTAGTTGTCTTCCTGCATCTGCTTTAAGATATCGAGGCCGCGGCGTCCCTTATTGCGCTTCAATAAGTCCGACGAATCGGCAATGAGCTGGAGCTCTTCCAAAACGAATACCGGCACCAAGAGCGGTCCTTCGAGAAAACCGGTGCTGCAGATCTCGGCGATGCGGCCGTCGATGATGGCACTCGTATCGAGGAGCTTCCCGGAAAATTCCAGTTCCCTGCGCTTGTGCTCCTTGTTCGGACGACCCAGACGCAGGTTGCCGACGAGGGCAATGATTTCACTCTTCTTGCGGACGGCAATGCTCATGCCGGCATACCCAAAGACGATATTGAATACAATCGGTCCGTAAGCGCCAATAATCGGCAGTCGAGCGAAGGCCAATCCAATTAAATTTGCAATGATAAGTCCAAAAAGCAAACCTAACGTCCCGACGATGATATCCTGGCTTTCAAAATCATTAAGACCCAATTCGATACGATGAATGGCTGCCCAAATGAGGCGCAGCGCAAAAGGCGAAATACCGTAGCCCACGAGGGCCCCGAGAATGATGCCGACAATATAAGTCATGACGGCCATGATGGTCGTCCCAAAAATACTGCCGTGGAAAAATTCGCCTTCGATTTCCGCACTGATAAACGGCGTCCCGATAAGCTGGTCGGCAATCATGACAAAAATGACGACCATGATCAGGATGATGACGCCTTTCATGATATTATCAGCTACAATGCGGGCATTAAACTTCTTCGGTTTCCGTTCTTTATAGTCTGAACCCGTTTTATCTTCCATACGTAAAAAGACACCTCTCTCTCCACATCTCAACTGTAACTACACTAGTTTACCACATTTCCGGACAATGTACCACAATTGCCCCGTAAAGTTTTTGGTTCTGAAGGCAGGCGGTACCTGGCTCGACCGTTTCACTGCCTTCAAAGGTTAAAAGGTAACGCCAAAAATGCCATGACGACCCGTTCATGACATTTCAGCAACAGATAATTATTCACAAAGATAGGTGTAGAGTTTCTCTTCGACAGGCTTATCGATGACAAATCGAAAATTGACGATGGGCAGCTGCACGCCGGCATCGTTGGCAATGGTCGTCTCTACGGGATCGCCGAGAACCCTTAAATCGCCGATATAGTAGAAGTTCGACCCTTCGGCATCGCTTTTTTTCACGAACAACAGCTTCCTCGTACGGCTGTCCTGAATAGCCGGAATCTGGGAAGAGGTCAGGCGAACGCGGGCCCGGGTCATCCAACTGAACTCCTGGGGGGATATGAATCGGTCTTCATACTTCGTATTGGCTGAAATATCGTCACATTTTTCATAGGTAACGAAGATGGGACACGTATGTCCGACGATTTGATAGCCGTTCAGCGTCCCTTCGCGGTTCGTATCGTAATTGAGAATGCGCGATACGTCTTTTCGGGAATAGCGTCCATAGCGTACAAAACCGCCGACGATATCTGGATCATCTTGAATATACAGGGATTCAAAGCGATACGTCCCGTAATCGAGGACATCGTGGACATAGGCCTTAAATTCGGCGTTCTGTTTCAAGGATTCAAAATACGGCGTCGACCGATAGACATGGTTTTCAAAAGAAAGGAGGGGCGAACCTCCGTATTTCTGCTGCGCCTTTTTGCCAAAAAATTGCAGACTTAATACCCGTGCAGCATGGTCCATCGTTTCCGTCGAAGGCAGGAATCCGTACAATCGCTCCATCTCTGCCGCAAGGTCCGCCGTCGACCACGACGATCCGGCCAGTACATGACGAAGGATCAAGATTTCTTCGATGCGTTTTCCATTTGAAAGTTCCAGGCTCATCAGCTTCAGCACGGCCCGGTGGGCGTCATTCAACGTCGACGGCTGCGGCTCCATATACTGGAAAAATTCATAGAAGGACTCTTTTTTGGCAATGAACAGCATCGGATCCTTATCGCCAAAACGGACGAAATCCATCATCATGGGCTCTCTGCCCAAACGGCATTTCATGTCGCGATAGGCGTTTTTCAAGTCATCTAAATCGGCTAAGGCCTTCTTTTTGTCGATGGCCGCATAGATTCGCTCCTTGGCAATGTCGTCGAAGTGGACCGACGTCGGTCCGGGCAGGAAATTGGTCTGCATCAGACTGCGAACAAAATCCTTATCGTAGGTCCGGTCGCCAAAGAGGGCAATGGGCAGGAGAAAGTTATTTTCATAGTTGCCGATGAAGTCGAGGACTTCTAAATAGCGCTTATAGGGATACTTTCGAAGGCCGCGCCCCAGCTGCTGGACGAAGACGATGGCCGATGCCGTCGGACGCAGCATGATGACTTGATTGACCTGAGGAATATCGACGCCTTCATTAAGGATATCGCAGGTAAAGATATAATCCAAATAGTCCCCGTCTTCTTCGGCCTTGGCTTCTAAATGACCGATGGCGTCCTGCCGTTCACGCTCTGTCGAGGCGCCGGTCAAGGCCACGGCCCGTCGGCCGTGTTTGACAAAAGCAGCCGCCAGGGTTCGCGCTTCTTCGACGCTGCGGCAAAAGACAAGGCCTTTGACGCGGTCCGTATCACTGCCGTAGAGGTCGGCATAATAGAGAATATGCCGCACCCGTTCTTCACAGGTCAGGGCCGTAAAATCACTGTTGTCATCGAGGACCTCGCCATTGACCGTGATTTCGCTGACACCATGATAATGGAAGGGCACCAGCATATTTTCGGATAAGGCGTCGTGAAGGCGGATTTCATAGGCAATCTGGTGGTGAAACAAGGCGTAAATATCGAAATCATCGGACCGTTCCGGCGTTGCCGTCATGCCCAAGAGGAACGTTGGCTTAAAGTAGTCAAGTACCTTCTGATACGTCGCCGCTCCCCCATGATGGACTTCATCCATGACGATGTAGTCAAAGGTATCGGGAGCAAAGGAATAGAGGATGTCATCGCGGGATAAGGTCTGTATCGTCGCAAAAAGATAAGGCTTGTCGACGTCTTTGTCGTGCCCTGTCAATAGACCCGTGTCGGCCGGATCGACGCCGACTTTGACGTAGCTGGCACGAGCGCTTTCGACGATGAGCTCGCGATGGACGACGAAGAGGAACCGCCGCGGCCTCAGTTTCATGACATCGAAGGCCGACAGATAGGTCTTACCGGTCCCCGTCGCCGAAATCAACAGCCCCCGGTCTTCCCCCTGGTCACGAAGCTTCTGAATGCCCGAGAGGGCCGCCTTTTGCATAGCATTGGGCTGAATCTTATGAAAGGGCAGATACAAGCCCCTTTTTCTCGGATTCTGGCGTTTATAAATGCTTTGATAGGCCTGGATCCAATCTTCATCGACGACTTCCGCCGTATCCCACAAGGCTTGAAATTCTTCCTGTGTCTGACGGATGAGGGCCCCGTTTTCAGCCGACGTAAAAAAGACGTTCCATTCCTGATTCTGGGTCAAGGCATTGGCCGTCATATTGCTGCTGCCGATGACCATGGTATAGTTTTCGGGCCCGGCCTGAGCTCGGTGAAAGAGGTAGCCTTTGGCATGGAAGGCCCGTTCTTCGGTCACCATCCGCAGTTCTACATTGGGAAATTTCAACAGCTCCCGCAAGGCATCGGGCTCTGTAAAATTCAGGTACTGCGAGGCCAGTATCTTCCCTACGGCCCTGTGATTTTCGATGAGGGCATCCTTCAGGCAGGCAATGCCGCTCTTGGTCAGAAAGGCGACAGAAAACAGAAACTGATCGCAGACGTAGAGCTGCGACAAGATGGTGTCGAGGACCTTTCGTTTCTTTTCTTTATTATTCGTCAGGATTTTCGGCACATAGCGCTGGTCGGCTTCGATGGTATAGTCGATAAAGCCTTCGCGCAGGCACTGTTCAAGGGCTCCGTATTCCGCCATGACTCCGCCTACTTTCCGGCTAATTTAAGCATGATCGGCACGTCCGCCGGGGCCCAGTCCAAGGTCGGCAGATCTTTTGGCGCCAACCACTTGGCAGCAACGTGTTCTTTTCGGATGAAATCAGGATTATCCAGCCGGCAGTAAAAGGCATGGAGGCTGATGGAAAAATCGGGATAGTCGTGATGGACGGTCATATAAAGGTCGTCTTCTTTGACCGAGACACGGACGTCCATTTCTTCCCGCAGTTCCCGTTCAATCGCTTCGTGCTTCGCCTCACCGGGCTCGATTTTCCCGCCCGGGAATTCATACTTAAAGCTGACGTAGTCGAACTTCCCCTGTCCCCGTTCCATACAGAGGATCTTTCCGTCGTATTCTAAAATAGCTGCCACCACTTCCAAATGCTTCATCACACGTCCTTCTTTCCTCGTTTTTCCCTATTTTACCATGGTAAAGACTTTTTGCCTACTGAAAGCCGGCTTTTCCCAACAGAATCGGGATGATCCGCCAAAATCAAGCAAAGGCCTTTTCAATAGCCTCCCGAAGGGTGGCCACGCCGACGAAGCGGCAGTCCTTCGGAAAGGCACCGGGATCGACGTCTTCGAGGTTCCCCTTCGGCATGATAAAGGTCCGAAAGCCCATTTTCGCCGCTTCCTTGACGCGGCGCAGGGCCTGGGGCACGCGGCGGACATCGCCGGTCAGGCCGACTTCTCCCATGACGACGGTCCGGCTGTCCATGGAGATGTCGCGCAGGCTGGAATAGACGGCCAGGAGGACCGGCAGATCCGCCGCCGTTTCCGTCAGGCGCAGGCCGCCGACGACGTTGATATAGACGTCCTGACTGCCAAGGGCGGCACCGAGGCGCTTTTCAAGGACGGCCAGGAGGATGATGAGGCGGTTATAATCCATGCCCGACGCCGTCCTCCGGGGAACGGCAAAGACCGAGTGGGCCGTCAAGGCCTGGATTTCCCCCAGCATGGGCCGCATGCCGTCGAGGACGGCGGCAACGGCAGAGCCGGCTTGGTCGGCCGCCCGTTCCGCCAGGAGGAGCTGAGACGGATTTTCCAGTTCTGACAAGCCGCCGCCAGTCATAGTGAACAGGCCCGACTCGTTGGTCGAGCCAAAGCGGTTCTTAATGCCCCGAAGGATGCGGAACTGGTAGTTGCGTTCCCCTTCAAAATAGAGGACGACGTCAACCATGTGCTCCATCATCCGCGGCCCGGCAATGGCCCCGTCTTTCGTGACGTGGCCGATGACGATGACCGGAATGGCTTCACTTTTGGCAAAGGTCATGAGGCGGCTCGTCCCTTCGCGGATTTGGGACAAGCTCCCCGGCGTCCCTTCGACAGACTGGCTGTACATGGTCTGAATCGAGTCGACGATGACCAGGGCCGGCCGCCGTTTATGGGCTTCACTTAAGATATTGTCCAAGGACGTATCGGCCTGAATGACGAGATTCGGGGCCGCAATGCCTAAGCGCTGAGCCCGCAGCTTTATCTGTCCGGCCGACTCTTCACCTGAGCCGTAGAGGACGGCACCGTTCTTATCACAGACGGCCGCCGCCAATTGGAGGACCAGTGTCGATTTGCCGATGCCCGGATCACCGCTCAAGAGGATGAGGGCTCCCGGCACGATGCCGCCGCCGAGGACGCGGTCTAATTCACCGATGCCCGTTTCGACGCGGATCATGTCTTCTAAGGCGATGTCCGATAAGGAGGTCGCCTGCGACGCCGGTCCGCTGCGAGCCATGCTTTGGGCCGCCTTCGGTGCCTCAGGGACCACCTTTTCTTCTTCCATCGTATTCCACTCGCCGCACTGAGGACAGCGGCCGAGCCAGCGGCTGGAAACGCTGCCGCAGCTGGTACAAACGTAACGAACTTTTGCTTTTGCCATAAAGACTCCTTTGCGCTGTGTTTTAGCGCGATTTATAAAAAAGGCTTCGCATGACAAGCACTGCCTTCATGCGAAGCCCTTTCATCATTCTGTCGTAAAGACGAGCTTCTTCTTATCTAAGCTGTCGACGTGAATCGTATTGCCGTCTTTGACGTCACCGCTTAAGAGCATTTCCGAAATCGGGTCTTCGACCAGTTTCTGGATAGCTCTCTTCAGCGGACGGGCGCCGTAGGCAAAATCGGTTCCATCCTTGACGAGGACGTCATCGGCGGCCGTCGTCCAGTTCAGGCCCACACCCTTTTCGCCAAGACGCGCCGTCAGCTCTTTGAGCATGATATCGACGATCTGACGAAGATCGGACTGAGCCAAGGGCTTGAAGACGATCATTTCATCGATACGGTTCAAGAATTCCGGCCGGAAGAAGCGTTTCACATCCTCGAGGATTGCCTTTCGCGCTTCGTTGAAAGCCTTTTCTTCACTGCCGTCACCGTCACCGCCGGTAGCAAAGCCCATGACCGGACCGGACGGACGGAGATGGGAGGCCCCGAGGTTACTGGTCATGATGATGACCGTATTGCGGAAGTCGACGGTCCGACCTTTCGAATCGGTCAGCCGGCCTTCGTCGAGGACCTGCAGCAAGAGGTTGAAGAAATCGCTGCTGGCCTTTTCGACTTCGTCGAAGAGGATGACACTGTACGGTTTTTCCCGGACGGCATCGGTCAGTTCGCCCCCTTCTTCATAGCCGACGTAGCCCGGAGGGGCGCCGACCAAGCGGGAGACGCTGTATTTTTCCATGAATTCGCTCATGTCGATGCGGATCATGTTGTCGGGACTATCGAAGAGTTGGGCCGCTAAGGTACGGGCCAATTCCGTCTTGCCGACACCGGACGGGCCGAGGAACAGGAAGGAACCGATAGGACGGTTGGCATCTTTCAGTCCGGCCCGGGCACGGCGAACGGCTTTCGCTACGGCCGTAACGGCGTCGTCCTGACTGATGACCCGCTTATGCAGCTCTTCTTCCAAGTGGAGCAGGCGCTGCGATTCCGTTTCCGTAATCTGCTGGACGGGAACGCCGGTCCACATGGAAACGACGTCGGCAATGTCGTTTTCGGTCACGACGAGTTTTTCATCGTCATGCTGCTTCTTTTCCTTCTGCAGGGCCGAAATTTCCGAAGCGATTTTTTTGCCGGCATCGCGCAGGGCGGCGCATTTTTCAAAGTCTTCTCCATCGAGGGCGGCTTCTTTTTCCTTCTTGATATCGGCCAGCTTCTGTTCCAGGACCTGCAGTTCATGAGACGGCGCATAGACTTTCATGCGGACCCGTGCCGTCGCTTCGTCCATGACGTCGATAGCCTTATCGGGCAGGTAGCGGTCGGAAATATAGCGGGCCGACAATTTGACGGCAGCCCGTACGGCTTCATCGGTGATACGGGCCTTGTGGAAGGCTTCGTACCGATCGCGCAGGCCGAAGAGGATGGATACGGCGTCGTCTTCATTCGGTTCCCCGACCTGGACGGGCTGGAAACGCCGAGCCAAGGCGGCATCTTTTTCAAAATGCTTCTTATATTCGTCAGCCGTCGTCGCCCCGATGCACTGCAGATCGCCGCGAGCCAGGGCCGGTTTCAGGATATTGGCGGCATCCATAGCGCCTTCTACGGCACCGGCGCCGATGAGCTGATGGATTTCATCGATGAAGAGGATGATCGTATCGTCGCGGGAAATGGTATCCAAGATGCGTTTGATCCGTTCTTCGAATTCACCGCGGTACTTGGTGCCGGCGACGATGCTGGCGAGGTCCAGGGAAAAGACGCGCTTGTCTTGCAGGCTGTCCGGGACGTTGCCGGTAATGATACGCTGTGCCAGCCCTTCGGCAATGGCCGTCTTACCGACGCCGGGAGCGCCGATGAGGACCGGATTGTTCTTCGTCCGGCGGCTTAAAATCTGAATGACGCGGCTGATTTCTTGTTCTCGGCCGATGACCGGATCGACCTTATCCTTTTTGGCCCATTCATTGAGGTCGCGGCCGAACTGGGACAAGTCGCTGCCCTTTTTATCCCCGGCAGGCTCACTGCCGGCTGCGTCACCGTCGTTCATGAGCTCGCTCAAGCGCTGGGACACGAGGTCGGGATCGATATCCATATTTTCGAGGATCTGGACAGCCATGCCCGTTCCTTCGGCCAGGATGCCGAACAAGAGGTGTTCGGTTCCGACGTAATTCTGTTCCAGCCGATTGGCTTCACGGACGGCCATTTCCATGACCCGTTTAGTACGCGGCGTCAGACGCAGTTTCCCCGTCGTATCGGTGCCCCAACCGACCTGCTGTTCAATGGCGCGAGTAACATTCTCTGACGTCAGGCCCAGCTGAGAGAGAATCAGTCCGGCAATGCCGTCTTTATTTAAAACGAGACCGAGCAGGATATGCTCTGTTCCGACGTAGTCATGATGAAATTTCTGTGCCGTATCCTGTGCAAACTGAAGCACGGCTTTGGCATCGTTGGTAAATCTGTTGTTCGCCATGGGAAATCACTTCCTTCTGTACTCACGGAGCACTTGCTGCACCCTTTTGGCGCGTTGGTGCTCTAAGTCTTCGCCGCTTAATTCAGACCCTGCCTGAAGTTGGATCCAAGCAGGATCTGAAGCGGCCATAATGGCTTCATAAGCCAGAGGCTGCACGGGGATGACCCCCATGTCGATGCCGAAGCGAAGGTCGCTGGCAAAGTTCAGCGTTTCCCGGTCATCGAGGAGCCAGGCCTGACTGAGGGTGCCCCAGGTGCGCAGCCATTTATCTTTCAAGTTATTCTTATTGTGATCCCAAACCAAGGTGCGGCAGTTCTGTTCTTCCTGCACGATCTGGGTCACGATTTTTCGCAGTTGTTCCATCGTATCGGCTTCGGTCACCCCCAGGGTAATCTGGTTGGTAATCTGGAATATGTTACCGATGGAATCGTTCCGTTCTCCGTAGATACCGGAGAAGGTAAATCCAAATTTCGTCGACCCTTGGACGATGCGGTTAAAGCGCTTCATAAGGACTAAGGCCGGGACGTGGAGGGTTACGCCGACGGTCAGCCCCGTACCGGTCAGGGAGGGACTTGCCGTAAGGTAGCCGAAGTCATCACGGAAAGCAAAATCCAAATGGCTTTCCAAAGCATCGTCAATCTGGGCGGCCTGATCCCAAACGCGCCGCAGGTCAAAGCCCGGGGCGGCAACTTGGATACAGAAATGGTCGTCTTCATTGACCATGATCGACACGGCACCGTCGTCGCGGAGGAGAATCCCCCGATGGTTCGGCAGTTCAATATGGCCGGCCGACGACAGATGCTTGACGGCCAGTACCTCCCGTTCGAGAGGCGACAAGTCTTCAAAAGAAATGAAGCGGTAATGGCCCTGTCCCAGGGTGTTCAGTGTACCGAGCTGTCCTTTGGCTTCGTCGAGGACGGCCGACAGCTCTGTATCCGAGGCTTTATCGGGAAATACATATTTCTTTAAATTCCGATTCAAGCGGACCCGACTGTCGAGGACGATGTCCCGGAATTCACCGGTCCCGTCCTGCCAAGGACAGAGCGGCGCCATGAGCATATCGCGTACCATGGCTTATTCCCCCTTTCCATCAGCCGGAAGCTGGCGTTGGAGCGCCCGGATTTCATCGCGGACCTTGGCCGCTTCTTCGTAGCGCTCTTCCTGCACGAGCTTTTGCAGGTGCTGGCGCAGGCGCTTGACCTGCGTTGCCGTCCGAAAGACGCCGGTCCCGCGATTCGGCACCTTGCCGACGTGCTTGCTGTGGCCGTGAATGCGCCGCAGGAGAGGCGGAATTTCTTCCTTAAAAGCTTCATAACAATCGGGGCAGCCGAATTTTCCCACATGGTTAAACTCCCCGTAGGTCATGCCGCAGCTGGCACAGCGCGGTTCATCGCCGCTAGCCCCTTGGTAATCGGGATAGGCCATCTTACGGAAAAAATCATTATCGATAATATTGACATCTCGCATATTCGAAAAGTTTGACTGTCTTTTAGCGCAGGCTGCACACAGGTGGACGTCCGTGCGCTGCCCGTCTTCAATTTTGACGATATGGACAACAGCCTCGCGTTTTTTACAGGCATCACAGAGCATGGCCCTCACGTCCTTTCTATCTTCAATGAAGGTTCAGATTTTTCAAAATGTCGCTGATGACGAGTAAGCGTGAAGCCTCATCATCGATGCGGCGATAGAGTGATTCAAAGGTTAAATGGAGGATGACCGCCTCGTTGTTGGTGAGGCTGCGCCTTTTCAGCAGTTCATACAGCAAGGCATCGAGGTCTTCCATGGAAATACTGACCGCCGGCAGGCGTTCGTGAAGCAGTACCGGCGTGCGGTCCTCCTTCTTGGGCGTCAGTTTGATGATGCGGACGAATCCGCCGGACCCGCGCCGCGACTCGACCAGATAGCCCCGGTCGTTAGAAAATCGCGTACTCAGCACGTAGCTGATCTGCGACGGTGCACACTGCAGCTCGTCAGCCAGCTCATTGCGGCGCAACACGATATCGGAATTGTCTTCTTCCAATAATTTATGTAAGATAAACTGTTCGATTTTATCTGCTAATACACTCATCGTAAATCACCTCTTAAAAAAAATCGACGGGTTTAATTTTTCTTTTTGACTTTCGTATAGGTATATTATATTCGTCTTTTTGACTTTACGCAAGAGGTAAGAATGTAAAGAGTTCTCAAATTACAAAAAATAACGGCCTTTTCCCTCGTCAATCCCTCCGATATGGTGTATGATAAATGGATTACAGAAACGAGGTGTTACTCTTGAAACAGTGTGGACCCGGTTCCGTTTATTATTACTTTTTAAAAGAAAAGAAATTACTCCTTATCATCACCATCAGCGGCCTGCTCTACAACGTCGGCATGATTGCCGGCCCCTGGTTTGACGGCCAGCTGGCCCAGTCCCTCTACGACATGTTCGGAGGCACCAAAGAGGCCTCCGACATGTACGCCCTCTGCCTGATGTATGCCTTGGTCATCATCGCCGTCCAGAGCATGCGCTACGTAAAGCGGCTGTACGTTCGAAAATTTGCCAACAACGTCAGCCTGACCATGAAGGACCTCCTCTATCAGCAACTGGTACAGACTCCGACGGCCGCTATGGAGCACGAACACACGGGAACCTTGATGACCAAGGTCATTTCCGACATCGACACCTGTGTCGAAGGGATGCGCAAATTTACGACGGAAGTCTTCGATACGGGCGTCGTCATGGTGACCTACCTGGTCATGCTCTTGGTGTACGACTGGAAACTGACCCTCTGCGTCCTCATCTTCCCGCCCCTGGCTTATTTTCTGGCCAATCGCCTGCGCCGCCTGGTCGCCGAAACGGCGGCCCGCAGCAAAGAGAGCAGCGGCGCCTTGTCGGGCATCACCCTGGACCGCATCAGCAACGCCCTGACCTACCGCGTCTACGGCGAAGAAACCATTCAAGACGCCCAATATGAACGCTACCTGAAAGACTATGAACAGAAGATGATCCTAGCTAATCTCTGGGAAAATACGATGCAGCCCATCTATAAGATCATCGCCATGACCGGCACCATCCTCGTCGTCTGGCTCGGCGGCCGCAACGTCCTCGGAGAGGGTTGGCAAGTGTGGGACATCGCTGCCTTTTCGACGTACCTGTCTTGTTTCGTCAAGATGTCCATCAAGACCTCCCATGCAGCCCGCCTGTTCAATGCCGTCCAAAAAGCCCAGGTATCGTGGGACCGCATCCAGCCCCGGCTGGCGGCCTCCCATCCCCTGCCGGCCCCGGTACCGACCTTTCCGCCGGCCTCCCTTACGGTCCGCGACCTGTCCTTTACCTATACTCCGGGCGATAAGCCGGTCTATCAAGGCCTGTCCTTTTCCGCCAAGCCCGGCGACATCATCGGCATCACCGGCCCCGTAGCCTGCGGCAAATCGACGCTGGGTCTTACCTTCCTCGGTGAAAAGCCCCACGGCGGTGAAATCCGCTTCGGTGCCTCCCGATTAGGCAACGGCCATACCGGCTCCGAAGGCATCGTCGGCTACTGCGGCCATGACAGTGAATTGTTTTCGGCAAGCCTTGAAGAAAACATTCGCTTCGGCCTTCCCGGCGACGTCACCAAAGTCATTGCCGAAGTCTGTATGGATGAAGACTGTAAGACCTTCCCCTTAGGGATTCAGACACCGATCGGCGAAGGAGGCCAGCGCCTCTCCGGCGGTCAACAGGCCCGCATCGCCCTGGCCCGAACCCTTTTCCATCGCCGGCCGCTCATGATTTTCGACGATCCCTTTGCCGCCGTCGACATGGCGACGGAACGAAAGATCTTCGAGCATCTCCGACAATCCTACAGGGACTGTATCATCCTCCTCATTTCTCACCGCCTGTCCCTCTTTTCTGAGCTCGACCAAGTCATTTGGCTCAACCATGACGGTACGGCCGTGACGGCAGACCATAAAAGCCTGTATGAAACTCATGACGATTATCGGAGGCTCTACCGGATGCAGCAAGCCCAGCGAGGTGACCGCCATGACTAAGATATTCTTACAAACCGTAAGGTCCAATGTCCGGCTCATCGTCGGCCTGTGCCTTTCCATCGCCGCTTCTATCGGCGTCAACGTCGCTCCGCCCCTCATTTTGCAGTACATCGTGGACAGCCTGGCCGGCGGCCATTTTACAGCCATGCCCTTACTGACGGCAGGCGTCGTCTATTTTGCCGTAAACGCCGGCAGCGGCCTCGTCGACGCCCTGAAAGAAACGTTGATCACCATCTTCGGCCAAAAGATCACCCACAGCCTGCGCTCGGCCATGTGCCGCCGCCTCGACGTCCTGCCGGCACCGTATTTTGTCAGCCACGAATCGGGCGCCGTCACGTCCCTCTTCGTCAACGACGTCGATACCTTGGAAGATCTGTTCGACTCCGGCGTCGTCAGCATGATTGCCGACGTCCTGACCATCTTCAGCATCCTCGTCGTCGTCTTCCACCTCAGTCCCGGCCTGGGAATCTTATTGTGCATCGCCCTGCCCCTCTTGTTTATCCTGACCCGCTACTTCCAAAAGCGCATGCTGAAAGCCCAGCGGGACAACCGCATCGCCATCGGCCGGACGAACGAACTCATCCCGGAAACGGTCCACAACATCCGCACCATCCATACCTGCCAGCAGGAGCGCCACCTGCGGCGCCGGTACGGACAGACGATCAAGGCCAGTTTTTCCGCTATGGAGCGCAGCAATTTCTGCGACGCCATCTACTCGCCCATCGTCATTACCCTGTCGACGCTCATCATCTGCATCATGATGGCCTTATCGGTCAGCAGCTCCTTCCTGCAGGACCTTTTCGGCATGACCGTCGGTACCGTCGTCGCCCTCATTGCCTACGTCCGCCTCATCTTCTCGCCGATTGAAAGCATCGGCATGGAGATCCAGAATATTCAGTCGGCCATGGCCGGCATCAGCCGCCTGAAAGAATTTTTCGCCCATCCCGTAGAAGAACAAGGATCCACAGCCGATTTGAATTTTACCGCACCACCGCTGGTTATCGACGACGCTGCCTTTAGCTACGGCCGTGAAAATGTCTTCCGCAATCTGTCCCTGGCCGTCAAGAAAGGGGAAACGGTCACCATCACGGGCCGCACCGGTTCCGGTAAGAGTACCCTGTTCAAACTCATCCTCGGCCTGTACGCGCCCCAAGAAGGCTCAATCCGAGTCTTCGGCTGCGAGCCGTCTCGCCTGGCCCCATCGGTTCGGCGCCAAGTCTTCGGCTACGTAGAGCAACAGTTCCACGACGTCGCCGGTACCATCGAAGACCAAGTGACCCTCAAAGACCGGCGCATCTCAAAAGGCGCCGTCGAAAAAGCCTTGCACCTGGTCGGCCTGTGGGACCTCTGCACCTCCCTGCCCGAGGGACTTCACACGCCCTTCCGGCAGGAATATTTCTCCCGCGGCCAACTCCAGCTCCTGTCCATCGCCCGAGCCGTCGTCATGAATCCGCAAGTCCTCTTACTCGATGAAATCACAGCCAACCTCGATGCCCTGACCGAACGCCAGGTACTGGAAGCCCTTCAGGCAGCCTCCCAAAACCGGACGGTCCTGTCCATTTCTCACCGCCTCTACGAAGCCCAAGGCGGCCGCCTCGTCGTCATGGGCACCGCCCAAAAGGGCCGTCCTTCGTAAGACACTGCCACAAACAACTCCACAGACTCACCTGATAAAGCGCTTCTCCGGCTTTTGGCCCGTGGGAGCGCTTTTGGGCTTTGCAGCCGCCGGAGTCGGACGACGTCAGTAACAAGACGCGCCTTCCCATCCTGGCCAAAGTCTATGAAGCCTTAGAAGAAGCACGAAAAAAGCCAGCTCCCGGAACGTATGAATACGCGGGAACTGGCAGAAAATCTCTGCGTCCTGGAAAAAGGATGCATTTTTGAATAGGCCCTCTCAGACGGCCGTTACCCCTTATGGGATAGAAGCCGAAAGGTGCTTTGTGCTGTTTTAAAAGGGACGGCTACTGATTAAAGATGGTCAGTCACCCCTTCGGCGCCTCGATGGGGTCGTAATCGGCCGGTTTATCGACGATGGACGCTTCATCGACGGCAGACGGAGCCGGATCAAAACCGTCGCGGAACAGCTTGTGAACAGCTTCGATGTACGGCGGAACAATATCATCCATGAGGAGATACCGCTTGCGGAAGAGATTGCGCTTCTGCGACTTAATTTCGTCGTACTTACGGCGCTTTTCCTCAATGGGAAGGCGGAAATACCACGATTCGCTTTTATCGGGCACGGCCCCTTCCCCGATCCAGAAATCATTGAAGTTAGTTTTCTTGGAACGGTTGCCGCGCAGCATGTGGCTGTTGGTATAGAAGCCGTCGTCAGTGATGACGTACATATCGCGGATGCCCAAGGTCTGGACAAAGATACGCATCAAATAGAGGATGAAATTCTTAGGCCGGTAGCCAAAGAGCTTCTTGGTCAGGATCTTGGTCGTTTCCAAGCCGTGCTTCGAGCCTTGGATGGTACCGATATACATGGACGGCGTACCGTCTCCGTTGTAATCGAACCGGAAGTTAAAATGGTAGATCATCTGACCTTCATGATAGAGGTAGAGCGACAAGAACCCTTCTTTTCGCTGGCCCGTATCAAAGATGAGCCGCACTTCAAGGGGCATCGACGGATCGTCAGACGTCCAGAGCGTATAGCCTTTGCCCCAATAGATTTCGCGGATGACATCATCGGAAAAGAAGGTCCGCAAAATCGTGAAATGATGCTTTAAGGCGTCGAGGCGTTGGCGCATGGTCGAATTTTTGAACAAGAAGACGCGGGTCATGACTTCCTGGAAGTCCGGGTCATGCTGCTCAAAAAAGCCCTGCATCGGCTCATAATGGTCAAAGAAATCGTACATTTCTTCGAACAAGGCCCGATTCGAGACCGCCCTTGCAAAAAAAACGACAGCCCGCTTGTTCTCTTGAAAATTCCGAGGTCCGTATATGAGTCGCGACAAGTGCCAAAAATAGGAAATACTATGCATGAAATTCCTCCTATCAAGTACAATCCAATAGGACTATTATACGGGCAGGCCGGCGGGCTGTCAATTATTCATGTTTTAGAAGAGCTTATAACCGTCTTAAGATATCCGGTGATACGTTGGACAAATCGTGAACGCCGGTAATCATCATGGCATCCATGATTTCCCGTTTCAAAGCATCTAAGTAGAGCTTGACGGCTTCCGCCTGGCCGCCGATAGCTGCGATGGCAACAGGACGGCCGATGAGGACGGCATCGGCACCGAGGGCCAACATCTTAAGGACGTCTTCCCCATGGCGGACACCGCCGTCGACGAAGATCGTAAGACGGCCTTTTACAGCCTTGGCGATTTCCGGCAGGACGTCGGCCGTTCCGACCATACCGTCGAGGATGCGGCCGCCGTGGTTGCTGACGACGATGCCTTTGGCACCGGCATCGGCACAGGCAACGGCTTCTTCAGGAGACATGATGCCTTTTACGATAAAGGGCAGGGACGTCGATTTGACCAGCTCGGCAATGTCACTGGCGCTCTTAGGGCCGACGGGCTGGCCAAAGATATGCATATTGATCAGCGTCGACGCATCGATATCGCTGGCAACGGCAAAGGCATGGGCCTTTTCAGCGACTTTTATCTTTTCAATAATCTGGTCGTTGCTGCGCGGTTTGATCGTCGGAATGACCGTTTCTTCCCGTTTTTTCGAAGCTACGATTCCCGATTCAAACATGTATTCCATACCGCCGTCACCGGTAAAGCACAGAGTGCCGGCATCGAAGGCGCCTTTGGAAACGGACTCGTTATAATCCATTTCAACCGTAGCCGGGTCACCGGGGACCTTGGAATTGAGGATGACGCCGCCGACCGGAGCGACGAGGACCGGCATGCTGATTTCTTTACCGAAAATCGTAACCGCCGGATTGGGGTCGACCACGCTGTCCATACTGCGCATGATAAGGCCGTATTCGGCCAGTGCTTCTACGTTGCGCAGGAACGATTTTGCCGTCCGCAGACCGCCAAAGCCGGGAATCATCCCCTTACAGGCCTTACCGTCGCATTCGGGACAGACGAAGCAGCCCTTCATCTTTTTGCGAGCGAGTTCGCGAGCTTCTTGTAAATCCATAGAAAAACCCTCCTTCAGTTTATAAAATATATAAAAAATTTAAATAGTAAGCAAAAATAACCGTTTTCAGGACCATTCTTCCCTTGTTTATCCCAATAATAAACAAATTTCATACGAGGCTGCTGCCAGCGAATGTAATGCAGCTGCCGCGGAGACGTAAGGTGCTTAACGGGTAAAGATTTTATTAAAAGCCCGTGTCCTATAATGCTGCTCCAGCATCCTCACATGAGACAAGAAGGCCGGATCGTCAAAATACTTGGCCCCATAGGGACAGGAATGGACGCAGCGCTGACATTTAATGCAGATTCCCGTCACCTGATCTGGCTGAGCAAGGTCAATAGAGCCCATGGGACACAGGCGGGCGCAGAGGCCGCAGGATACGCATTTTTCCATATCCGTCTTGGGGACGGCCTTCAGGAATTTCGCCGGCTGTCCGTCTTCCCCCTTAGGAATATAATAAGGGGCTTCGGCATCGCCGTCGACGACCAGGGAATCGGTCGGCCGATTTTCTCCTTGAAGGAAGTGAACGACGCCATGGGCCAAGCTCCTGACGTCAGCCAGGTCATCCTCATCGGGACGGCCTGAGGCCAGTATCTTAGAAAAGGCATGCTGGGCGACAAAGGCACCGGCACCGACGAGGTTGAAATCGTTTTCTTCCAGAATGGCACAGAGTTCGGCCAGGGAATTGTCAAAGGAGCGGTTGCCGTAGGTCACCATGGCGACAGCCGGCGTTTTTTTACCGAATAATTTTTCTCTGTACGTCGGCATGATCTTATTGGGAAGCTTTCCGGCGTAGGTCGGCCCGCCGACGACGACGAGATCCTCCGCGGAAAAGCGATGTGTCTCTTCTCGCTCAGCCGGAAGGTCCAAGGATATCGTCTCAAGGGGCACCTGAAAGGCCTCGGCCACCTGGCCGGCAAGGGCGCAGACGATGTCCTTCGTGTGACCGGTCGGGCTGAAATAAACAGCATAGACTTTCTGAATCTTCAAATAAATCCCTCCCAACACGAGGAACGATAAGTTGTATACCTCCATTATATAGAAAACAGGCGCTAAAGTCACTGACTGCGCCTGTTTTCTTTTTATTTTTTGTGGTACAATCAAATCCGTAATTGACGACGAAAGAACGAGGTGTCTCATGAAAAAGAAAGTATATGCCGTCCGGAACGGCCGCAAGACGGGATTATTCATGTCTTGGGATGACTGCAAAAAACAAGTCGACGCCTTCCCGGGGGCTCGCTATAAAAGTTTCACCGATGCCGACGAAGCCTGGAAATGGCTGAACGGTGAAGACGTACCGTCGGTTCGAAAACCGACGAAATCAAGGACTCCGGCCATGAAGTCCATCGTAGCCGAAAAGGCCCTTGCTGCCGATGACGATCAGGATTTTGTCATCTACACCGATGGTTCCTGTCTGCGCAATCCCGACGGTCCCGGCGGCTGGGCCGTCGTCGCCCGCAACGTGGCTACAGGCGAAGTGACCGAACTCTCGAACGGCCATCCGTCGACGACGAATAACCGCATGGAGCTTCAGGCGGCCATCATGGCCCTGCGCTTTGCACCGGAAGGCACGAAAGTCGCCCTCTATACGGACAGTCAATATCTAAAAAACGGCATCACTAAGTGGATGGTCAATTGGAAGCGCCGCGGTTGGAAGAAAGCCGACGGCCAGCCCGTCTTAAACCAAGGACAATGGATGGAACTCGATAAGCTCTACGGCTCTCATAAAGTCACCTTCCACTGGGTCAAAGGCCACGTCGGCGTCGCCTTAAATGAACGCTGCGACCAACTGGCCAAGGCCGAAGCGATGAAATATCGCTGAGACGTCAGCTTACGGCACGGATGAGGTTAAAGACCTGCTGAGCCGTTCGAGTCATGTTGCCCATAGCTGTGTCGCGGTCCATGGCTTCCTTTAAGGGCATGGCCTTATCGACGATGGAAAAGAAGGCGTCGATGCCCTGCCGGTTACACTCGCCGGCATCTTCCGTCGTGCAGCCGGCCAGGGCGATGACCTTAGCCCCGTACTGTTTGGCAAGCTTGGCCACACCGATGGGGGCCTTGCCCATGGCCGTCTGGGCATCGAGGCGGCCTTCGCCGGTAATGACATAATCGGCATCGGCGACGACATCGGCTAATTTAATGGAATCGAGTACGATTTGGATGCCTGAACGAAGGCTGCCTTTCAGATACGCCAAGAAGGCAAAGCCCAGTCCGCCTGCCGCTCCGGCACCGGAGGCCCGGCTGTAGTCGTTTCCCAAATAAGCTTCGGTAACGGCGGCAAAGGAACGGCTGGCCTCATCTAAAGCTTTGACATCGGCCGCTGACGCCCCCTTCTGAGGGCCAAAGACAGCGGCCGCTCCTAACTCTCCATATAAGGGATTGGTTACGTCACAAGCGACATCGAAGGTACACTCCTTCAAAGCCGGCAAGACCTGACTGTCGTCGACAGAGGCGATGTCCCCCACGGCAAGGCCCCCGGTCCCGACGACGCGACCTTCTTTATCACGAAAGATCCAGCCCAAGGCTTGGAGCATGCCGACGCCGCAGTCGCTGGTAGCACTGCCGCCAAGGCCGATGATGAAGTGGCGGATGCCCCCTTCCATGGCTTTGGCCATGACCTGGCCGACACCGTAGGTCGTCGTATAGAGAGGATTGCGCAGCTCTTCCGGCACTAGGCCGAGACCGGCAGCACCGGCCATTTCGATGACCGCCGTTCCCGTATCGGGCAAATATCCGTAAGAACAAGAAACATCATTTCCCAAAGGACCTTGAACGACGGCGCTGCGAAGCTCTCCATTCATGCCCTCTACCAGGGCTTCGACGGTCCCTTCTCCCCCGTCGGCCAAGGGTTTGACGACAATCTGTACGGGCTGGCTTCCATAGGCTTTGCGGACACCGGCTTCGACGGCTCTCCCGGCTTCGACCGACGTCAGACTATTTTTTAACGAATCGATAGCAATGACAACTTTCATATCCCCCACTCCTTTATACACTATGAGTTATCTACATATTTATTGTGCCTCTAGTGTAACAGAGGAGTTTTTTCATTTCTATGTTACCCATACCAAGAAACGCTGCCATTTTTCGGTTTTAGAACCATGGCAGCGTTGCAATATAAAGGGTGACGGCATCGCCGAAAGACCGTGGGTCGAGACCCGTCGTCTCGGCGATTTTTTTCAGCCGGTACTGGAGGGTATTCTTATGGATAGAGAGGATGTCTGCCGTCTGCTGAATGGAAAGGTTTTGCCGGTAATAGACCTGCAGCAAATGAATTTCACTGTCCGTAAGGCCCTTGCAGACATCCTGCCGATAGCGGCGCCGAAGGGGCGCGCTCAGGCTCTGCAGTAAGAAGGCCAGTTTCATATCGTCAGCATGGATGCTGAAGGCCTCTCGGTCTGCCGCGGCCTGAAGGGCTAATTTGGCAAAGCGATACGATTCGTAGACGCGGTGAAAAGGCTCTTCGGTCCCGATACCGACGCGGACAGACGGATAAAACTGCCCCTTCCACCGGGACAGCTGCTTATCCCAACGGGGATAGATGTCTCGGGGAATGATGAGCACGAAGCTGTCGGGATAGATATAGGTAAAGAGGGAAATACGGAGTTCCCCACAGGCCGTCGTCATGGCCTTGCGAAAATCGTCGGCCCGGCCGGCTCCGTCCTGCCAGCGAAAAACGGCAGCGACATAGGAACCTTCCGTCAGTTCGGGCCGTTCGTCGGCCATCTGCTGCATCGTGTCCCGGTCATGATAAATAAGGGCCATGACCTGGCGGCTGCGGTACTCCTGTTCACTGAAGGCCTCTTCATTGAGGCCGTATTCTTTAAGGAATACTTCACAGATCTTGGTCAGCAAAAAACCGTACTGGCTGACGACTTCCGGTTCACCCGTAATACCGATGACGCCGAGGACTTGCCGGTCCATGATAATCGGGTAGTTGACGCCCTTACTGACACCGTCTTCCGGTCGGTTCTCATGAACGGTTTGAACCTGGCGCAGCCTGGCTGCCGCTGCCCCCACTTTATGATACGTACCGATCCGTTTCTCATCGGTACTGGCCATGATGCGGCCGTGGCGGTCGATAAAATTGATATTCCAGCCGATGACAGCCTTCGCCGAATCGACGATTTGCTGAGCCAGTTCATCGGTAATGCGGACCTTCATGTCCCCTCACCTTCTTCCGATACGGCCGGTCAGGACAGGGCTACGTCCATGGCCATCATCACCGTAAAGCCCAAGGCAAAGGACAAGACGCCGATATCGGAGTGCTCGCCGGCCGACATTTCCGGAATCAATTCTTCGACGACGACATAGCACATAGCGCCGGCTGCCAAACTGAGGAGATACGGCAAGACAGGCAGGATAAAGGCCGTCAGAGCGATGGTGACGACAGCCCCGATCGGTTCGACGATACCTGAAAGGACGCCGCCGAGAAAGGCCTTATGAGATCCCATTCCGGCCGACTTCAAAGGCATGGAAATAATGGCCCCTTCCGGCATATTCTGGAGGGCAATGCCGAGTGATAAAGCTAGGGCACCGGCGGCACTGATACCGGTCTGATCGGCGAGGAGCCCTGCATAGACGACGCCGACGGCCATCCCTTCAGGGATGTTGTGCAAGGTGACGGCCAGGACCAGCATCGTCGTCCGCTGCAAATGACTGTGCGGCCCTTCGGCCTCTTCACTGTACATATGAAGATGAGGAACGAGGCGGTCCAAGGCCAAGAGCAGAAAGATACCCAGCCAGAAGCCGACGACAGCCGGCACGAAACCAAAGCGGCCTAAATGGGCCGATTCTTCCATGGCCGGAATGAGGAGACTCCAAATCGAGGCGGCAATCATGACGCCTGAGGCAAAGCCCGTCAAACCACGCTGAACCTGGTGATTCAATTCCCCCCTCATGGCATAGACGCAGGCGGCCCCTAAGGAGGTCCCGGCAAAAGGAATTAAAATGCCAATAATGGCACTGTTCATTGTACTGTCCATAGTAAAACCCCTTTCATTTCCTATATTTTTCCTTTCATTTTACCTATCTGCGGCCCTCCTGTCAATGACCCTAAAGGCGTTGAAAATGGGATTAATCCGCAATTTCCAGCCGTTTTCATTTCGCTCGGCTCGGCGGAAAGGAAATCACAAACAAGACAGCAAAAAAGACTATAATCATCGTGACGGGTGCAACAATAAATTATAGCCTTTCCTGACTTCGATTATATTACGTTGTAAAAACCCAAGTTTCACCAAAGATGCAAATCGCTATGGACAAGGGGCTTGAACACTTCGTCTCATAGGCCTGAAATCCCTCGTGGGAAGCCCTGGTTTTATCTGAAAGCTTGGATTTAGGTTACTCTTCACTGGCCAAGGCACTGTCACCGGTAATCTTGCCGGGAAGGACCAAAGACAAGGCCATGCACACTAACGCCGGTGCCAACCAGCCTAAGCCGCTGTCCCCTAAGGGCAGTCCCTGAATCAAGGTTCCTGCCGACCGGACACCGAAGAACTGATAGGCGATGTCGATGGCCGATACCATGCCGGCCGCTGCCGCCGTGCAGCGCATGCCTAACTTCGACAGGCTGACGAATTTATTGAGAATGGTCAGCATGACGACGACGATGGCAATGGGATAGACGAAGAGCAGCAATGGCAGGGTAATCTGAATGATCTGGTTCAGGCCCAAGTTGGCCAACAGGAAGCTGACGACGCAGATGAGGGTGACGTACTGCTTATAGGACAGGACGGTAAATTCTTCGGCAAAGAAGGTCGAAACGGCAGCGATGAGTCCGACCGTCGTCGTAAAGCAGGTCAAGGTGACCATGACGGCCAGGAAGGCCATGCCGACGGTGCCGAAAATCTGGAACGACGTCTGGGACAAGACGTAGGCGCCGAGGTTGACGCTCGGGTCGGAATAGACCGACTGGGGAATGGGAAAATGATTGCCGAGAAGGGCCAGCCCCAGGTACAAGCAGCCCATGAGGACGGCAACGGCCGCACCGGCCATCCAGACACTGGCCATGTGTTCCTTTTTCGAAGTGAACTGAATCCGCTTCAAGGCTCCGATGGCGATGATGCAGAAGGCAAAGGAAGCCAGGGTATCGACGGTGTTATAGCCTTCGATAAAGCCGGTGCCAAAGGCCGAGGCCGCGTATTTTCCCATGGGAACCGCTTCCGACGGCGTCGTATAGGCGATCATGCCGACGATGATGATCAGAATGATCATGACGACGAAGATCGGCGTCAATACCTTGCCGACGCGGTCGAGGAGTTTCGACGGCGTAATGGACAGCCACCAGCCGCAGGCAAAATACAAGGCCGTAAAGATGGCCAGGGGTATCATGCCGTCACCGGTAATGGGCAGGATGCCAATGGAAAAGGACGTCGCTGCCGTTCTGGGAATGGCCATCAAAGGTCCAATGGCCAAGTACATCAACGTTAAAATAATAAGAGAAAATAAGGGCGAAATCTTACGATTCATTTCAGCTCGGAAGCCTCCGGGATTAAAGGTCCCCATGATGACGGCAACGACGGGCATGCCGATGCCGGATAAGAGAAAACCGAGGATGGCCGGCGTGAAAGCCTGACCGGCCTGAAAGCCTAAGGACGGCGGGAAAATAAGGTTCCCGGCGCCAAAGAACATACCGAATAATAGCAATCCAACTTGTGCTCCATTTTTGAACATAAACGGGATAACTCCTTTCTGAGTAGACATTACCTCCGTCTATTTTAAAGTTTAAAGCTGGCGCTGTCAATTATAAAGTATGCATCACAAGACCCTTGTTATTTCAGAATTACATTACCCACCGCTTGGGCGACGAGTGCTTCCCCATTCGGTTCGGAATGGAGCATGTTGAGATACATACAGGACAGCTGGGCTTCCGCATAATTCTTGAAGTAATTGAAGGCTGCGCCGTTGCTGTCGCTGTCGCTCATGCCGTATTTCTGAACGGCGATTTTCTTTAAGAGGGCTGATGTTTTCTGAGCAGACGGGGAGCTGAGGACCCAATCGTGGTCGCCGAGGTGAACGATATAGCCTTCCTGACGATGCGGTGCCGGAAGACCGTCGCCCATCTTATTGAGGGCCCCGTAGGCAATGGGATCTTTCTGAGCGATGATGGCCGCCGCTTTGATCCACGATACGACGTCGGCTTCCCCTTTGGCATCGTTCGGTGCGCCGTGGGCACAGGCCTGAGCGACGACTTCTTCCGCCGGCAGGCTGCGGTACATCGATTCGGCAATGGACAGGACGTGATGAGCTCCTTGACCGGCAATGGTGTATTCCTTTAAGGACGAGCCGTCGGCCTGCCACTGGAATACGAAGGGTTTCATGATATCGTGGAGGAGCTGACCGGCTAAGGCAATGTCAGACTTCACGCTGTAGCAGAACACTTCTTCATAGGTACGGATGATGCTTTCCGTAATATGGACGTTGGCACTGACGTGGGTGGACAGGCCGCCCGGATAGGGATGGTGGCTGCCGTAGCCGCTGCCCGGTGCCGTCATGAAGGGCTGTACCTTGCCCGAGAAGGGCGGCAGCAGATGCTGGACGTCGATTTTTCCGGTATCGATAAGACCGGCTGCTGCCAGCTTCGAATAGAGCATGCTGATGGACGAAGCCGACGTATATTGCTGCATGAACATCGGCGTCGGATGTTGGATCATGGTCGTTACCGTATCGCGCAGCCAGCCGTCTTTCAGTTGACGAGCCTGTTCCAATATGTAAGAATAATTACGGGTAACCAATTTCGATGCTTTGGCACAGACTTCGGCATCTTTCGGCAACTGGCTAAACGATAGGGGCGTCAATTCTTGTTTTGAAAGACTCGACCCGCTCCCTTTCGCCAAAGAAAGCCCGGGCATGGAGAATAAGGCTGCACCTACAGCCGTTCCTGCAGCCATCTTCAAAAATGTCCGTCGTGAAAAATTATGTTGTTCCATGGTATAATCCCTCCTAAAGTACAAACTAGGGACAGTATAAGTCAATTTTGTATAAAAAATGTATATCCTGAGAAAAAATAAAGAAAAAATAAATCACTCCGGATGATTTTACAAAAAAGAAATTCTATCTTTACCCAAAGGCCACATTTTTTACCTATACTGATAAAAAAAGCAAGGAGGTTTTTCTTATGTTTGGTTTAGGTGTTCCTGAATTAGTCCTCATTTTAGTCATCGGTCTGGTTATCTTCGGACCGGGCAAACTGCCCAGCATCGGCAATGCCCTCGGCAAGAGCCTGAAGGAATTCAAAGAAGCCGTCCACGAACCGGCCGCTGCCAAAGAAGACATCAAAGAAACGGTTTCCGAAGCCGTATCGCCGGCGTCGACTGACAATCATGGAAAGTAAAGAAGCCGTCATGCCCCTCACGGGGCATCTGTCGGAACTGCGCCGCCGCCTCATCATTTCCATCGCCATGCTGGCCGTCGGCATGATCCTCAGCAACTTTTGGCTCGATGAGATCATGGCCTTTCTGTCAGCGCCGGCAGGAAAGCTCTATTTTATGAAACCGGCCGAAGCCTTTTTCATCTATTTCAAAGTCATGTTAACTGCCGGCGCCATCATCACCGCGCCGGTTCTTTTTTACGAATTTTGGGCCTTTTTGGTCCCGGCCTTTACGACCCACGAAAAGCGTCTGCTCTTCTTTTTAGTGCCGACGTCCTTGAGCCTCTTCCTGTCGGGCATCGCCTTCTCGTGGTTCATCGTCCTCCCCCGGGGGCTCCAGTTTTTCCTCAACTTTTCGTCAGATGCCGTCCAGCCCCTGCTCTCCATGGAAAGCTACCTCAATTTTGTCTTTATGCTGGTCCTGCCCTTCGGCCTCATCTTCAACCTGCCCTTGGTGCTCATCGTCTTGGCAAAACTCGGCCTCATCAGCTCGGACATGCTGGCGAAAAAGCGGAAATACATCATTCTCCTATCCTTCGTAGCCGCTGCCGTCATCACGCCGACGACGGATATTTTATCGCAGTGCCTCTTGGCCATGCCCATGATCGTCCTCTTAGAAATCAGCCGGCTGATCATCAAATACGGCCTGCGGACCTGACAGACTCATACCTCTTCAGACTGCCCTTACGCGGCAGTCTTTTTTTATGGTATACTAAGGGCGAACGTCGTACAGACGAATCCAGATAAAAGAGGCATTCCCATGGAAAAACATTTTGATATTAACGAAGAGGGTTACAGCGTCCGCTGCCGGCTCTTCGTTCACGACAGCCATAAAAATGAACGCACCTTCGACCACGTAGCCATCGTCACCCACGGCTTCGGCAGCAGTAAAGACACGGCCGGCACGGCCCACTTTGCCGAACAGCTGACCTCGAAGTATAAAGATTTTGCCGTCATCGCCTTTGACTGGCCCTGCCACGGTGAAGACGCCCGAAAAAAGCTGGCCGTTCCCGAATGCATGACCTATTTGACCTTGGTCACAAACTATGCCAAAGACACGTTGGGCGCGAAATTCCTTTACAACTATTCCACCAGCTTCGGCGCTTACCTCACCTTGCGCTACATCCTCGAAGTCGGCAATCCTTTCCGAAAAATCGCCCTGCGCAGCCCCGGCGTCAACATGTATGACAGCATGAGCAACCATATCGCCGAAGAAGGCTTCGCCAAGCTCAAAAAGGGCAAGGAAATCCAAGTCGGCTTTGAACGGAAAATGAAAATCGACCAAGCCTTCATGGATGATTTAAAGAGTTTTGACGTCAATGACCACGAGTACTTCGACGTCGCCGACGACATCCTCATCATCCACGGGACGAAGGATGAAATGATTCCCATCGCCTTATCCCGGCAATTTGCCGAAAATAACGTCATCGAATTCTATCCCGTCGAAGATGCCAACCATCCCTTCCAGAACCCCAATCACATGGCCCTGGCCATCCATAAGATCATCGAATTCTTCCAACCGGAATCGTAATAATCCATCAAAAAAACGACCTGTTGACGAAAGCATCGTTCTTTCATCAACAGGTCGTTTCGTATATCATCGTTTTTTAAAAGGAGCCGCCGCGGCCGCCATGACCGCCTCCGCCTCCTCCCAGGTTAAAGCTTCCCGGCCCGCTGTCATCGTCATCACGACGGCGAGGTTTGGGAATGCGCTGTACCGTGAGGAATAAGAAGGTATCGGTCTGCTCGGATAAGTGGAAGCTGTGCGAATCAAAATAGGTATCGGCAGCCGTTGCCCGCCGGACGTTGCTCATCCTCATAATGAGGTAGCTGCGGAAGATCATGGCAGCCAGCGCGGCCAAGACAGCCGCCGTCGCCAAATCCAGCCATTGATAGGCATCGTCCTTATCATAGGCCTTGCCCTGATCGTTATAGTAGGCCAAGAGCTGGCCCGACGAATGGGCATATTCCTCGAAGGCCTCCATGTAATTTCCCTTCTTTAAGAGGGGCAGGACGGCATCTTCGATATGCTTCAACCCATCCGTATCGCTGACCTTGTCGCGCATGGTACGGTCCGTCACGATATACCACTGGCGCTGGTCCATGGCCACTACGAAGACCATATTGCCGTTTTTCCCGTCGCCGTACTGCTCATCGAGGACATGGTCGGCATAGTCACCGATTTTCATGCCGTGCGTCGAACGAACGATGTAAACGGCCAGGCGCACATCGTACGTAAAGTTGACGTTCTTTAAGGACCTCTCCAGTTGGCTTTGCTGCGACTTCGTAAGGACGCCGGCCTGATCGACGACATTGGGAACGCCTTCCGCCAGGGCCGTCCCCATGAGGATCAAAAAGGATAGGACCAACAGGGCCGTCCGCATGATAGTTTTCAACACAAGACTCCCCCCTTATATTGGCCACGGTTTACCACCCATAATGGCGTGGACAATCAGATAGAATACCGGCAGCGTAACCAGCATGGCGATCAGAAAGGCCCAGTAGGATTTCACCTTATCATAGGGCAGAGAACCGACAAAGCGGCCCGTCTGGCCGTTCATCATAAAGGTATAAGGCTTGTCCTGATAGCGCGTCGTCAAGATCCATACCGGCGCCATGGCATATTCCACCGAGTCTTCATCCTTATGGACGAAGCCTTCTTCCAGGGTGCGGCGCTGATGATTGACGACGGTATTGCTGAGGAGGTCAAAGGAGCTTTTCTCCAAGCGCGAATCGGCCCGAGGCACGGCGGCTTCGGCATCGACGTCGTACTTATCGGCTAAGCAGCCGGCAAAGTAGGCCGAGTTAAAGGGCACGATTTGGCTGTAGTCAAAGGGCTCGATACTCTCCATATAGAGGTCATTGATTTTCTTGCTGCCGTCGACGGGGATCCGGTTGAAGGTCAGCTGCCCCGTCCGGTTGCACTGATAGACCCTGGTCTCGACGATTCGTTCATCTTCCGTCTCGAGATAAGAATCGTCTTCAGCCCGAAAGGAGGCCGACGCCGTAACCTTGGCATTGAACAGCCAAAAAGGGACGTACATGGGCTGAACGTCTTCGATGCGGTTGTTCACCGTAAAGGCCTTGGGAAGAAGCCAATGGCCCTTATAGAATCGTTTCAAGGCCGCCACGGCCTCGTCCTTCGTCTTTTTAAAGGGAATGATGAAGTCGGGCCGCAGCATCCCCGAAAAGCGGCTGGGAATGAGGGTCGGATTGCCGCAATAACAGCACTCGGTAGCCATCGTATTGTCGTCGCAGACGATTTCAGCCCCGCAAGACGAGCAAGTATAGCCCTTCAGCCGGGCCGCTTCCTCATCGCTCCATTCGTTGCCGGCCTTTTCGGTCTGCCACTTAGCCTGTCGGGCCGCATCGGCTTCAGCCGCCAATTGTTCCTTTTTCGCGTACAGCCCTTCGAGTACGGAAACGTCGAATTTCGTACCGCAGTAGTCACAGATGACGGTCTGTTCCTCGGGCTTAAATTGAATCGGCGCCCCGCAGTTGGGACACTTATAACTGACTGACGTATCGGCCATGGGAATCACCTCAATCTTCAGGTTTCTTCGTACCGCAGTTCATGCAGAATTTCCCCGTATTCCCTTGTTGGCCGCAGGATGGGCAGGTCCAGTCCGGCGAAGCTGCCGGTTTCGGCTTGCCGCAGTTGGTGCAGAATTTTCCCGTATTGCCGCTGTGGCCGCAGGACGGGCAGGTCCAGGAAGCAGCAGGTTCCGGTTTCGGCTTCCCGCAGTTCATGCAGAATTTTCCCGTATTCCCCTGCTGACCGCAGGAGCAGGTCCAGCCCGTCTCCGATGTCGGAGTCGCTGCCGGTGCTTGAGCCTGTTGGCGGGCAGCCAGTTCCTGGGCCAAACCGGCTCCGGCCTGACCGGCCATATTCATGCCCATATAGCCCATAGCCGCACCCATGGCACCTTCGTTTCCGGCAGCCGTCCGCATGGAGTCCGCCGTGGCATCGACCAGGGTACCCAATCCGATATCGGGGCGGCCCATGGTCATGCCCATCTGAGCCTTCTGGATCTTTTCTTCATCTTCTTCATTGGCCTTGACGCTGTTCATCCCCATAGAGACGATTTCAATGCCCCGCAAATCGCGCCACTTCGGCGATAAGACGTCGTTCAGGGCCTTCGTCAGTTCTTCCGTATGGCCCGGCAGCTGGGAATAATCGATGCGCAGGGCCGACAGTTTGGCAAAGGCCGGTTGGAGTGCCGTAAGCAGTTCCGACTTCAGCTGGCTGTCGAGACGGCTGCGGTCATAAAAATCCGCTTCATTGCCGGCAACATTCGTATAGAACAAGATGGGGTTCACCATGCGGTAGCTGTACTCGCCAAAGCAGCGCAGGCGCACGAGGAGCGCGAGGCCCGTCGTATCGTCATAGGTCTTAAAAGGCACTTCACTGGGCGTACCGTACTTATTGCCGATAATTTCTTTCACGTTGAAATAGTAGACCCGTTGGTCCTTTCCGGCATCGCCGCCAAAGGTAAAGCGCTCTTTCATCTGCGACAGGAGCTGGTGCAGCATTTCGCCTAAATCCCCGGCATAGTCACCTGAAAAGATAGACGGTTCCGTCGACGTATCGTAGGTATATTCCCCCGATTCGGCACAGACTTCAACGATCTTCCCCGATTCGACGATCATCATGCACTGGCCGTCGTTGACGGCAATGCGCGAGCCGTCGGAAATGATGTTGTCTTCACCGGACGTGTTGCTGCTGCGGCCGAACCGGCTGATTCGCTTTTGGCCCTTAGCCATCAAAATCGTTTCGTTCAGGCTGTCGCAGTAGAAGAACTCCTTCCACTGGTCGCCCAAGACACCGCCTGCGGCGCCGATGGCCGCCTTAATTAAGCCCATAAGAAATACCTCCTACATATATGTGATATTATTTTAAACTACTTTTATGCTTCAGCCAGCGGCGGCTGCCAAAGAGCAAGACCGCCAACAGACAGACCATCAGACAGACGGCTATCAGGCTGTGGGGGTTAAAATGAATGAGATCGTAGCCCAGCCAGACTTCCATACAGACGGCAAGGATTTTCCCGGCCATGGTCGCTGCACCGTGTTCGGCAAAACCAATGCGGCTCAGGGCTGCAAAGGCCGTGACGACAAAGTTGGGAGAATAGGGAATGGCCCGAAAGAAGAAGACCAGCTTACAGTCGATTTTCCCGTTGAGCTGCGACAACCAGCGGCTCTTATCGACTAAGGCCTGGGCCTTATGCCGAAAGACGTAGCGCATGATGATGAAGGCCAATACGTTGCCGATGACCTGCCCGGCCCAAGAGATGAGAATCCCCGGCACGAGGCCGAAGAGGATGCCGTTGACGGTGACGAATTGGACCGACGGCAGTCCGGTCATATTGGTCAGCACGATGAGCAGGATCATGATAAAGACGGCTACGCTGCCAAAGGACGAGATATAATCGGTCAGTCCCGGAATATCATGCTGCAGCGTCAGCTGCCACAGGGTGCTGTAAAAAGACGGCATAAGCCAATGAATGGCCAGACAGATGCCGACCAGCAGCACCAGCGTCAAAGGCTTCATCAAATTGGCAATCATCGTTCGATTCATAACAGGTTCCACTTCCCATAATCATAGATTCACGCTTAATTTCATTTTATAGCAAAGAAGCTAAAGGCACAAGGCAAAAACAGCATTTTCCCGTAAGAGCAGCCGGTTCCCATCGCCCTCGGTGCCAAGAGTCCCGGAACTTTTTTCAAGGATACAGGACGAGGCGAACGTCCATGTCATGGTGTCTTAAAAAGTCGGCCACTGCCTTTCGGGCAACGTCTAAGGCCTCTTCCTTGGGATAACCGAAGATGCCCGCTGAAATAAGGGGAAAAGCGATGGATTGGCAATTCGCTTCCGCGGCCAAGCCTAAAGCCGTCTCATAACAGCTGTACAAGAGTTCCCTTTCGCCTTGCCCTCCTCCCTGCCAAACGGGACCGACCGTATGGATGATGTATCGGGCCTTCAGGCCATAACTCTCGGTAAGGACCGACTGCCCTGTCGGACAAGGGGCCTTGGCCAGACATTCTTTTTGAAGTTCATCAGCCCGCGTCCCGACAGCGCGGAAAATAGCCCCGCAGACGCCGCTTCCGGCCAGTAATTGAGAATTAGCCGCATTGACGATAGCGTCGGTCTCCATCGTGACGATATCGCCGTGAACGATTGAAAAAGCCATGGAAATCACTCCTTTTAAAAAGTATCCCGTACGAATATTCAATTAAACAAAGAGGACTGCCGCTCGAGCGGCAGTCCTCTCTCATACATGCTCCGGCCGTCGATACGTCAAAGCTATGTTTACTATCCAACGGTACGGACTAACAATCTTCGTCCCAGGCGTTGATGACGACCGGTTCCGTTTCCAGCATGGCCGCCTGATCCGGACTGAAGTGGCGGCGATCGATGACGGCTTCATAGACGTATTCTTTAAAATACTTAGCCGAGCAGACGAAGTAGCCCTGATCGCCGACGTCTTTGCCCCAGGAATTTTCGATTTTCCAGCGGTCGGCTTTGCCGTCGCCATCGAAGTGGACGCCCGTGAGCAGCATGGCGTGCGTCGCCGAACTGCTGCCGTACTGCAGGCGTTCCCCTTTCGGCATGTCCGTCGAAAAACCGCCCAGCAGGGCTTCGTACTGAACGCTGTCCGGATCCCAGACCCCGTCTTTTCGAGCGCCGAAGGCACCGGCATCGCAGGCAAACCACACGGCCTGTCCGGCTTTGAGCTGCTTGATGCACAAATCTTCCAGCTCTTCTTGGGACAGGTGGAGGGCTTCCATATCGGAGCCGGCCATATTTTCAATCCCATGGAAGCGGATGAGGCGATGGAGGGGCTTATCCGGCGTCGGTTCGTGGATGACCGGCACGTAATCACGAAGGGAGATGCCGACGTACTTCTGATAAAATTCCTGAGGCGTCAGATTTCGTTCTTCGTGATAGACCTTGTCCTTGTCACGGTAGGCGAAGTCAAAGGTCTGGACGGGCTGACCGAAGGCGATGCATTCGGCCTTATAAATTTCAGCCAGCATTTCCTGTTTGCGTCCATAAGGATCTTTTCCGGCCAGGACCAATTCCCGCAGATCCATGGCGTCTTTGCGCAGGAGGCGGTTCATCATGGCCACGAAGCGGTCGGTGTGGTCCGACTGGTACGATTCGGGCTGGACCTGTTTAGGAACGACGCCGTATTTTTCGATGAGGTCTACGGCTTCCGTCCAGTAGCCGCCGTCGGTCATGCCGCGCAGGACATACTGCATAGCCTGTCCTTTGATCGGTTCATGGGCATTTTCAATGACCATTTCCAAGAAGTTGTTGGCTTTTTCTAATTTGTCATAAAAAGACAGATAATTTTGTGACAGTTCAAAGCTGTCGAGACGGCACGTTTCAGCCACCTTTTCCCGGAGGATATTGAGGGCCGCAAAGAGCCAGCAGCGCCCCGATTTCTGTTGGGCCGTAACGCCTCGGGTCACGACTTCGACGGAAAAGGCGCCTTTTAATTTAGCCCCCGCTGCGGGAACGTAGGAAAGTTCCGCCATATCGGTCTTAGCCAAGGCCGAATGGAGGACCTGAGCTTCTTTATCGGACGCATAGGCCTGATGAAAGCCTTGCAGTACGTCTTTCGTAATCTCTTTCATAGCTCCTCCTATTTCTGTAACGTATAAGCCCGTTTGGCGATTTCAATGACCGTTTCGCAGGCTTTGACCAAAGACTCAATGGGCAGGTATTCGAAACGACCGTGGAAGTTGGCACCGCCCGTAAAGAGATTGGGGCACGGCAGGCCGCGGAAGGAGAGTTGAGCCCCGTCGGTACCGCCGCGGATGGGAGCCACTTCCGGCGTGACGCCGACGGCTTCCATGGCCGTCTTAGCCAGGTCGACGACGTCCATATGACCGTCTTCGATTTTTTCCAGCATGTTATAGTAGACGTCCCGTTCTCCGAGGTCCACCGTCCCTTGGCCGTATTTATCGGTAAAGAGAGCAGCCATCTGCCGCAAGAAGGCCTTGCGCTGTTCAAAGCGCGTCCGGTCGTGGTCGCGGATGAGGATGTGCATCGTGCACGTTTCGACGTCGCCGTTCAGTTTATAGACGTGGAAGAAGCCTTCATGGCCTTCGGTGTATTCCGGTTTTTCTCCGGCCGGCAGGAGCTGCTGCCACTCGGCGGCCATGGTCAGGGCGTTTTTCATCTTGCCCTTGGCATCGCCGGTATGGACGCTGCGGCCGTGGAAGGTAATGGTCCAGTTAGCGGCGTTGAAGTTTTCATATTCAAGACCGCCCAATTCGCCGCCGTCGACGGTGTAGGCAAAGTGAGCGCCGAATTTTTCGACATCGAACAAGGCAGCACTGCGGCCTGTTTCTTCGTCCGGCGTAAAGCCGATGCGAATCGTGCCGTGCTTCACGTCCGGATGTTGGATCAAATATTCGACGGCGCTGACGATGGCCGTGACGCCGGCCTTGTCGTCGGCACCGAGGAGGGTCGTGCCGTCGGTGAACAAGATGTCCTGACCCTTATATTTGAGGATTTCCGGGAAGGATTCCGTCGAAAAGACGATGTTCTTTTCTTCATTCAAGACGATATCCTTGCCGTCGTAATTATCTTTGCGGACGACTTTGATGTCCTTCCCAGAGGCATCGGGGCTGGTATCGACGTGAGAAATGAAGCCGACGACAGGGCCGTCGACGCCGTTGGCAGGCAAGGTGGCCATGACGTAGCCGTGTTCATCGATGGAAACGTCGGAAAGGCCGAGGCCCTTCAATTCTTCGGCTAAGGCTTTGGAAAAGACGAGCTGGCCCGGCGTACTCGGGCAAACGGCATCATTTTCTTCGTCCGACTGGGTATCAAAAGAGACGTATTTCAAAAAACGATTAATCAATGCATCGCGATGGAGCATGGTAACACTTCCTTTTCTGTACTACAATTTACGCCTCTATTATAACAAAAAAGAAGGATCGCTGCATTAAGGCCGACCAGACCTTTCTGCGCAATCCTTCTCTTCTTACAGGACCTTGACTTGCTGATTCTTTTCGCCGAACTGTTCCATCAAGAGGTGCTTAATGGATTCCCGATCAGTCCCCTTTTCTTCTTCCTGCTTGATTAATTTATAGGCCCCGAATAAGGGCGACGGGCCGATTTCAGAACTGAAGAAGCCGATGCCCTGATTCCAGGCAATGAGTTCGAAGACGTCGTCTAAGGCCCTAGAATCGATGCCGTGGATATAGGCTTTGACCAGTTCCCGCACAGCCTGGCGATGGCGGCCGGCACCGACGGCATTGGCCAGGGACAGCATGAGCCGCATTTCATAGGGCAGGTAATGGCGTTCGTCGTTCCACGTTTCGTCCCAGAATTCGACGGCAATGCGGCCCAAATTCTTATCGATGATGGGGAAATTCAAGAGGGCTGCCGGACCGAAAGGCTTCTTCCCCGACGAAGCCTTGGCTTCAACTCGGTAGAACCAGATGTGGTATTCATGAGGCTGTACTTCTTCGACATGGTATTCAAATCCCCGGTCGGCCATGGCTTCATAGAGCGGGTACGGTTCAAAACTCTGAATCAGATGGAGCCCGCTGCCGGCTTCAACCTGGTCGGCCTGTTTAAAGAGGCCTTGGGAAAAGTTGCCCTTCGCCTGACGCAGATCGATGACCTTAAACTGTTCTTTTTTATCTTTCCATTCGTTATACATAGGAATACCTCCTGACGAAATCTCTTATCTTCATAAGCTCTCGCTTGATGATCTTATCCTACCAGATTACGTACAGGAGGTATGTTGCTTTTCTAACGCTTTTTGATTTTTATTTTCAGAAATAAAATTTCTGTCGGAGCGAGCTGACCCGAGCGGATGAAAACAGACTTACGCTCAATCTTCCTCCGATTCCACCAGATCAGATTGGCTCTTTGCCCTTGCCAAGTCGTCCCTCATCCATGTCAGCCAGCGAATATCCTTGCTCAGTCGGTACTGCAGGAGGTATCCTTCGTAAGAGGTCAATAGCAACCGCGACATCCCTTCCGCCTTCCCTTCCGGCACCCCCGACTGACGAAGGACGGTTTGAAACAAGACCCGTATCTTTTCCAGTCCCTGTAAGAAGGCTGCTGCCAAATCCGGTTCGATAAAGGCGATTTCCATGCCCAGCACCGAAAAGGGACACCCATAAAACCGGCCTTCTTCGGCCTCCTCTATCATAGTCGCTGCGATGCCTCGTATAAAAGGTTCCCACGCCCCTTCCCGGTCGGCGATTTCTTCCATCATCCCCAAGACCCGGTTTTCATAAAATTCCGCAGCTGCAAAACCGACGTCTTTTTTACGCTTGAAATAAAAATAGAATGAGCCCTTGGTCACACCGGCGGCCGTCAAAATATCTTGGACACCGGTTGCCACATAGCCCTTTTCCCAAAACAAGCCGGCAGCCCGGCAGATAATCTTTTCCTTCGTTTCTTCACCTTTAGTCATAACGCGTCCCTCCTCCGCTACTATACAAAAAATAGAGCGGGAATGCAATACAGGTATTGACAAAATAGACTAATCGGTCTATAAATAGGCCAAGTGGTTTATTTTTTTATCAGAAAGGAATCGCCTATGACTACCTCCCCGTCTCTGCTTGCTGAAAAAATCTATCAACAGGCCTTGCTTTCCGGCTACGACGACTGCGGCATCATCGCCATCGACGAGATGGATGAATACCTGGAACGCTTTCAAGAGCGACTGGAAAAGGAACCGACGAGCCGCCCCTTTTATGAACGCATAGGGCCCGGCATGAAAACGAAACAGCGCTTTCCCTGGGCCAAATCGGTCATCATTTGTACGTGGTGGCTCGGCCGATACTGCCTGCCCGAGTCCCTTGAAGGGAAATACGCCCGAGCCTTCTTTCTCGCCCCGCAAGTCTCCCTCGATGAGGAGGGCCTCCGCAAGAAAGATGCTTTTACCGACTGGCTGACGGCAGAAGGCATCCGCTGGGAAGGCGGCGAAAAAAGCTCCCACCTTCAAATCGGCGGCCTTCGTCATGCCGCCATGAAGGCCGGTCTGGGCATAATCCGAAAAAATAACTTTCTCTACACCGAGAAGGGCTCCTTCGTCATGCTCGAAGGCTTCGTCATCGATGCGTCCTGTGAACTCCACCAACATCACGACCTGAAGCCCTGCGCGCCTCAATGCCGCCTCTGTCAGGACCATTGCCCGACTCGGGCTCTTTCAGCCCCCTTTACCATGAATCCTTTGAAGTGCGTCTCTTTTTGGAATACCTTCGGCAAAAGCCAACTGCCGCCTGCGCTGCCTGAAAAAGCCATGGGGTCTTGGGTCGTCGGCTGCGATGCCTGTCAAAATGCCTGCCCCTACAACCGCATTCCCGCTGCCAAACCGGAAAAAGAGACCCCGGAAAAAGTAAATCTCGCCCTGCCCTGGCTGGACCCGGAAAGGCTGAAAACGGCGCCGGATTCCGTCTTACAAGATCAGATCCTGCCGCTATGCGACGACCATATCCAACCGGATGAACTCGATACCCTGCGGTGCAGTGCGGCCCGTTATCTCCGGAATCAGCAAAATCGCTAAGGTCTTACAGCTCCTCTCTCACGCGATATACGAGAATTTTTTCTTTCGCATCGCCGCCAAAGAGGTCGCTGCAGTCGATCGGGTCTTCTGCCACGAGGCGCAGGTGGTGGCTGAGAAAATCTTCCACGTCTTCATAAGGATAGTAAAAGAAGATTCGCAAGCGCCGCGGCCGACGCTGCAAAGAATCGAAGATCTTCCCCAAGACCCTTTTCAGGGTGTGCAAGGCAAAGGGGTTGAAGAAGAAGCAGCAGTCGGCTTCATCCGGCAGGTCATACACCGCTGCATCGGCCAGGATAAAGGCCACCTTGTTTCGAGCTGCCGGGCTCTCGGCGTTGACCAGGGCTTTCTGCCACAACCGTTCGTCGTATTCGATGCCGATAGAGCGGCAGCCGGTCTGATAGGTCATGAAGATACTGACCCTTCCTTTGCCGCTGCCATAGTCGATAAGGGTATCCTTCTTACGGATAGAGCCGCTGTTGGCCAATTTTTCGAGGACCCCGTAATCCGTCGGCTCGTAGGGATGATGCTCGCCGTCAGCGTGACTGTCGTCCCGGCCGGCCGTCTTGATTTGTAAAAGTTGTTCCCATTCTTGTTCCGTCATGTCCCTGTCTCCTTTTCAATGCCTTTGCTACCATTATACACCATCCTCGTTTTTACACAGCCCTTACCCGTTCATCACAAAACATTGATGACGTCTTGATACAATGGGTTGAAATATGCAGGAGGTGCATGATCACTATGAAAAAACAATGGAAACGCTGGCTCGCTTTAGGGCTGACCCTTACCGCCATGGGAAGCATGGCCCTGAGTGCCAAGGACGTCGAACCGACGGCCTACATCGTCCATGCGGATGCCTATCAGCTCCCGTATAAGGGAAATGAAAAAGCCTTTAACCATCACATCAATCCCGGCTACGGCTCGGCCCTGGCCCTGAAATCGGTCAAAGCCGACGGTACGATGGAATTCTACGCCATCACCGACCGCGGCCCTAACGGCGACATCCCGACGTACGTCAAAGACGGCAAAAAGATGTCCGGGAAATTCTTCCCGACGCCGAACTTCACGCCCAGCATCGGCGTCATCAAGGTCAATCCGGCTAAAGACCGGGCCGATATCATTTCTTCCATCCCCTTGAAAGTAAACGGCAAGCCCATCAGCGGCAAACCGATTCCGTCGGGCCTTACCGGTTCGACCAATGAAGTCGCCCTGGACTTCAAGATGAATGACCTCGGTACCGATAGAAACGGTCTCGATACGGAAGGCCTGGCCCTCGATAAGGACGGCAATTTCTGGATCAGTGACGAATATGGACCCTTCATCGCTAAAGTCGATAAAAAAGGCAATATCCTTGAAAAATACGGCCCCGGCATGGGCCTGCCCAAGATTTTAGCCGACCGCGTCCCCAACCGCGGCAGTGAAGGCCTGACGGTCGATGAAAAGGGCCACGTCTTCGCCCTCATCCAAAGCCCCTTAAACGTCGATGGCAAAACGGGCAAGACGGCCAAATATACGCGCATCGTCGAATTCGATCCGGTCACGAAAGAAACGACCATGTATGCCTATCCCGTCGACACGGGCTATAAGAACACCGGCGCTGCCAAAATCGGCGATATCACGTCCATCGGCAAGGGCCAGTTTCTCATGATCGAACAGGGCAAACAGCACGGCGAAATGCAGAACCTGATTTACAAAGTAGACCTCAACGGCGCGACCCCCATTGCCGATAACGGCGATCTCGAATACGGCCGCCTGGACGACAAGATTGTACCGGCTAAGAAGGAACTCGTCCTCGACCTGCGCGCCCAGGGCTGGAACATTGAAAAAGCCGAAGGCCTGGCCCTCTTGCCGGACCGCAAGACCCTCGCCGTCGTCAACGACAATGACTTCGGCATGGACATCGATGTCAAAGATCCGGCCGTCGCCGATCCGGAAGTTTCGGACTACACCTACGACAGCGACAAAAAAGCCATGATCTACAATAAAGACAATAAAGTCCATAAGGTCAAGATCAGCCTCAAGAAGAACGCTCCGACGGAACAGGAAAGCCAGATCTGGTTCTTTACCCTGCCGAAAGCCTTATAAGAAAGAATCAGCCGCCTCCAAACGGATGAGATGAAAAACGCAGCCACGTCATGTAGCTGCGTTTTTTTATGTCCCCCTCCCCCAAGAGTGGTGCCCGCTGCCGGCGTCTTCCACGAAAAACAAGGCCCTGACCGCGCAAAAAAGACCACCCATGGCGGAGTGGTCTTGGTAAATTCCTTGACAGAGAAGGATTAGAATACGAAGACGAACTGGGCACGCGTCAGTTCTTCCGGATCTTTGCCGTCGCCGTCTTTCACTTTCGAAGCGAAGGACTGCCCGACCTGGAACTGAGCGTTTTTCGCGAAGGTATAGTCGATGCCGACGCCCCAGGATTCGAGGTTATCCAATTTGCCGATCCGTCTCCAAGAGCTGGTGGCACCAAAAGCCCCTACCGCATAGGCACCGTCCTGAGCATTGATGTATTCAACCCAAACATCCCAGGTCTTGGGCCTAGCCATGACGGCCTTGCCGTAAGTCAAGCGGCCGATCCAAACGCCGGCCGAATCTTCGCTGCCCCCGTGCCGTAGAGATTGCCTTTTCGTAGCTGACCCGTTCGTAGTTCGCAAGGAGCTTCCAGTCCCGGCCGAAGAGGAAGCTGGCATAGGCCCCCCAGAGATCATCGAGGTTGGTGTCCTGGAAGGAGTTGTAGTAAGTACCGACAGCCGTGCCGTTGCCGAAGGAACCTTCGATGAGCCCGTAACCCGTCTTGGCGCCTTTCACCGTGTCGGACCCTGCCAGGCGGCCTTTCTTGAGTTTGCCGTAACCGGCTGTAGCTTTGAAGCCGTCGCCCTTGTACGCCAATTCCGCACGGTCGAAGATATCGCCGTAGTTATAGCCATAGGAGTTGTTGCCGCCGATGACATATCGATCCGTACGGCCGACGCTGAGGTTCCAAGCCTTGCCGCCAAAATTATAGTCGACTTTAGCGATATCGGTCACGATATCATTTTCATCTTCAGCTGCGCCATTATCCGCGAAGGAGTGGTAACTGCTGCTGATACCGTACGTAACCTTCGTGCGGTCGTTAACCCTGGCGTTAGCACGGAGGCGAATACGATAATCCCAAGATTTATCGTTTTCTTTGTTGTTTTTCTGATACCGATACCGAAAACGAGCGTCACCGGTCAGTTTCACGTTGCCCACACGGTTTTCGAGAGCGCTTACGCGAACGCCGAGGCTGTTGAGTTCGTCAGCAAATTCATCAGCCAATTTGTTGATGAGGGCCCGCTGTTCAACAGAAGCTTTGTCCATGTGAGCCATCGCTTTGGCGACCATTTCAGCGGCTTCGTAACGGGTGATGTTACGCTGGCCCTGGAAGTGTTCCCCGTCAACGCCCTGGATGATGCCGGCGTCAGCCAATTCGACGACGGATTGATAAGCCCAGCTGTCGGACGGTACGTCGACAAACGGGTTCGCTGCAAAAGCACAGGCTGCGCCAACGGCCATGGCCGCGGCAAGAGCTGCGAATACTTTGGCTTTCATAAGTAGTAACCTCCCTTTCGATATAAAATGAAATTGCTGTAAGCCTTCCCCGTCACGGGCGCGTGTCAACACATATGCTTCAAGGGTCTTTTGGCGAGTTATCCCGGTTGCCTCTCTGTTACGGCCTTGAATCACACCGTTGTCGGCCCTATGGATCAAGTGCTGCCTGCCTTGGCACAACACTCTTTGTAATGAGTATACATTTTGTATTCTAACCTGTCAAAGTATCTTGTAAAAAATCCCTTTATTTCTAAATATCGGCTTCAGTACGCCATTTTAGTTTGTGAATTTACCAACTTTTTTTGCACGTTACATCCAAGTGCAGACTCATCCATCTTGGTTGATTCATTTTATGCGATATTCGTCAATGGTTTCACCGGCGTTGTCCGCAAAAAAAAGACCACCCATTTCTGAGTGGTCTCTGTAAGTTCCTTGATGAGGAAGGATTAGAATGCGAATACGAACTGAGCACGCGTCTGTTCTTCCGGATCGCTGCCGTCGCCGTCTTTAACTTTCGAAGCGAAGGACTGCATGACCTGGAACTGAGCGTTTTTCGCGAAGGTGTAGTCGATGCCGGCACCCCAGGATTCGAGGTTATCCAGTTTGCCCCATCTCCAGGAGTTAGTGGAACCGCCAATGTATGCACCGTCTTCAGCGTTGAGGTATTCAACCCAAGCGTCCCATGTCTTCGGCGTAGCCATGACAGCTTTGCCGTAGGTCAGGCGGCCGATCCAAACGGTAGCCGAATCTTCGTCGCTGCGAACTTTAGAGGTGGAGATATTGCTGTTGTAGTTGACGCGTTCGTAGTTAGCGAGGAGGTTCCAGTCTTTGCCTAAGTTGAAGCTTGCATAAGCACCCCAGAGGTAATCGAGTTCCGTACCTCTTACAATCGCATTGTATTCATCGTTGTCGAAGGTATTGTAGTAACCGCCGATAGCCGTGCCGTTGCCGAAGCGGCCTTCGATGACGCCGTAAGCCGTCTTGGTGCCGTCAAGACCTTCCGGCAAGACAGTTCTCAACGGATCAGCTGCAAGACCTGCAACACCGCCAGCCTTAAATTTACCGTAGCCGGCCGTAGCCATGAAGCTGTCGCCGCTGTACTTCAATTCAGCGCGGTCGAAGATATCGCCGTAGTTGTAGCCATAACCTTTAGAACCGCCGATGACGTATTTGTCCGTACGGCCTACGCTGAGAGTCCAGTCGCCGCCGCCGAAGTTGTAGTCGACTTTAGCGATATCCGATAAGATGTCGTTTTCATCTTCAGCTTTGCCATTGTCAGAGAAGGCATGGTTGCCGGTGCTGATGCCATAGGTAACCTTCGTGTTTTTGTTGACCATAGCATTAGCGCGGAGGCGAACACGATAATCCCAAGAATTGTCGTTTTCTTTGCTGTCTTTCTGATAACGATAGCGAACACGAGCGTCACCGGTCAGTTTAACGTTGCCGACGCGGTTTTCGAGAGCGCTTACGCGAACGCCGAGGTTGTTGAGTTCGTCAGCGAATTCATCAGCCAATTTGTTGATGAGGGCACGCTGTTCAACAGAAGCTTTGTCCATGTGAGCCATAGCTTTTGCGACCATTTCAGCGGCTTCGTAACGAGTGATGTTACGCTGGCCCTGGAAATGTTCACCGTCAACACCCTGGATGATGCCGGCGTCAGCCAATTCTACGACGGATTTGTAAGCCCAGCTGTCGGACGGTACGTCGACAAACGGGTTCGCTGCGAAAGCACAAGTTGCGCCAACGGCCATGGTTGCTACGAGAGCTGCTAATACTTTGGATTTCATGAGTATAACCCCTTTTCGATAAGATGAAGTTTCTGTAAGCCTTACACCGTTACAGGCGAGTGTCGAAACGTATTCTTCAAGGGTTCATTGGCGAGTTGTCCTAGTTTCCTCTCTTTTACTGCCTTGAATCACACTGTTTGTCGGCTCTATCGGGCGAGTGCTGCCTGCCTGCGCACCACACTCACTGTAATTATTATACATTTTAGTTTTTACCCTGTCAAAGTAAAGTCCTTCGTGAAAAAGTTCTTTATTTTTAAATATTAGCTTCATTAAGCCATTTTATTTTGTGAATTTACTAACTTTTTACGATTTACAGCTTAGTAATTTTACATATCCATTCATTTTATGTTTATTTATTCATTTTATGCCATATTTGTCAATTTCGTATGCATAGTAAGAAAGTATTTCATTTTTTACAATTTCATTTCGTTTTAATCGGACGCACCGCATCATTCAGCGGCTAACATATCCGCCTCTCCCATAACAGAAAAAAACACCCGTTGAGAAGGTATCTCGCTTCTCAGCGGGCGTTCTCGACTATGGATTTTGCTGCAGACTGCTGCGGAGCTCGGCGATTTCGTCGGCTAACTTCTGTTCCTCCGCTTCATTGCGCTCGATGGTCAGGGTAAAGACCATGCCTTCATCGGCCCCTTCGGGCAGGAGTTCGACGGGAAATTGGAGTTCATGCTCATCATCATTCAAGAGGATATAAGCTGTCTGTTCCGTAATGCGGTCGATGCTGCCGATGAGTTCTTTTTTCATCATTCATGCTCCTTTTCAATGCTGTACGACGAACCGTCGGTCTTGATGGTAATGACGCCGTTGCGGTCCGTTCTGTATACGTCGACATGATATTTCTGAAGGGTCTTCAAGGTCGGTTCATGCGGGAATTTATAGGAATTATTGACGCCGCAGGAAATGGTCGCCGCCTTAGGGGCTACGGCCTTCACGAAGGCATCGGACGACGACGTCTTGCTGCCGTGGTGGCCGACTTTCAGGATATCGGCCCTGATGTCCTCCTTGAGGAGCTGCTGCTCGACTTCCTTTTGGGCGTCGCCGGTGAACAGCATGGAGAACTTTCCGTAGGTCATCTTGCAGACAATGGAATTGTCATTGGTCAAACCGCTTTCCGAGACACCGGTCGTATTCTCCTTGGTGAAAATCGTACCCGGCGAAAGGACTGTAAAGACGACGTCATCGCCAAGGGTCAGGCGGTCCCCTTTCTTCAATACCTTGTAGGGGATCTGCTTGGCCTTGATGTTCTTTAAGTAGTTGCGGTACATGACCGTATTGGCTGCTTGTCCGTTATCGTAGATCTGCTTGATAGGAAAGGCTTTAAATAAAGCTGCCATGCCGCCCATGTGGTCGCCGTGAGGATGGGTGATGATAATGGCGTCGAGTTCTTTTACGTTGCGCTCTTTCAGCTGTTGTACCAAAGAATCGCGGCTGTCGACGTCGCCTGTGTCGATGAGCATATTTTGGCCCTTATACTGGATGAGGGTCGCATCAGCCTGGCCGACGTTCAGGACCGACACCTTCAGGTCTTTATCAGAATCGGTCAGGGACTGGACGGCACTGGCCCCGGAAGAAGCCATGGACGTAAGGCTGTTGGCACAACCGGCGAGGATGAGCATACAGGTCAATAACAGGGTTACAGGAAATAATAAAAATCTTCGTTTCTTCAACTTACTTGCCTCCAATTAAAGGCTGCTGCAAAATAGGCAGGGCCAAATTTTCTTCGAGGTCTGCTAAGACCCTCGGCACGGCATCGGCCGTTTCCATGGGCGTAAAGCCGTAAGGGCCGCGGTCTTTTCGGCAGGCGTCGCCGGCGGCACCGTGGAGATAGACGCCGGCACAGGCGGCACTGCAAAGATCGCTCATGCCCTGATGGGCCGTCATGGCGGCAATCATACCGGTCAGGATATCGCCCATGCCACCGCAGGCCATGCCGGCATTGCCCGTCGGGTTGACGTAGACGTTGCCCGTCTTGGCCGACACGATGAGGGTCGGCGCCCCTTTGAGGACCAGGTTGACCTTCCAGTCTGCCGCAAAGGCTCGAGCCGTTCCGATGAGGTCCTCTTTGATGTCATCCAGGGACAATCCACTGAGGCGGGAAAATTCTGCCAAGTGGGGCGTCACGATGAGTCCCTGTCCCAGGGAACGGATGAATTCCTTTTCACCGGCCAAGAGGTTCAAGGCGTCGGCGTCGAGGACGACGGGGCACGTCGTTCCGGCTAAGACGCGCTTCAAGAATTCCCGCGTCCGGTCATCCTTCCCCATGCCGGGACCCATGGCCAATACCGACCAGTTCCGGCTTTCTTCGATGATGGACTCGGCGTCCTCTGCCGTAAAAGAGTCGCCGGTCCCGACACTTTTGACCATGACTTCCGGCTGGACACCGATACAGTAGGGCCCGACCTTACCGGGTACGCGAAGAAAGACTTTCCCGGCACCGCTGCGGACGGCTCCGTGAGCGGCCATGAGGGCTGCCCCTGCCATTTGGCTGCTGCCGGTGACGACGGCGATCGTCCCGTGACTGCCCTTATGGCTGTCGGGGCTGCGGGGCACGACGATTTCGGCGATATCCGACTGCTGCAGTAAATAGACGGCATCGTCGTTGGCCCCGTATAGGAGCGGCCCGGGCATGCCGATGGAATCGACTTCGATATGGCCGGCGCAGGCCCGTCCGGGATAGAGGGAAAGGCCTCGTTTCAAGACACCGAAGGTGACCGTCATGTCGGCAAAGAGGGGTCCGTCTTCTTCGTCGTCGCCATGGCTGACGACGCCCGTATCGGCATTGACGCCGGTCGGCATATCGACGGCGATGACCGTCACCGCCCCGACGGCAGAGGCCACGTTGACTTCCGCGACGATGGACGATACGGGTTGGCGCAGGCTGCCGTGAAAGCCCGTTCCGACCATGGCATCGATGACGATGGACGAGGCGTGGAGCCGTTTTCGCAGGAGCTGCCAATCGGCTTGACTTTCCGGCGCCGAAAGGAGAAGACACGTTTCGTCATCTGCCAGCTCCCGTAAGGTATGCAGGTGTTGACGCGCTTCGTCGCTGTAATCTCCGTCATCGCCTAAGATGTAGACATAGGCTCTGGCTCCGGCCGCTAAGATATAGCGGGCGATGACGAAGCCGTCGCCGCCGTTATTGCCCTTACCGCAAAAGATAACGACGTCTTTGCCGTCCCAGCCTTCAATCCATTTTTCGGCCCGTTCGGCAACGGCCCGACCGGCGTTTTCCATGAGTACCGCCGGTGCTATCGCGTATATTCCGTGCATGGCTTCATAATCCATTTGCCGCATCTGGGCGGCTGTATTTATTTTTTTCATGGCCTGGCTCCCTTCTAAATCCTAAATCGTATCGCCCTTACAGGACGACGAAAGCGACGGCATAGTCCCCGTCATGAGCAATGGACAGGGACGGCGGCTGACAGCTTTTTTCCCGCACGGCTTCGGCATAGAAACCGTAACAGCAAAACTGCGGCGCCCCCCATTCATCGTGAACGACTTCGACGTCGGTCCATTTTCCCCGGCGAAAACCCGTTCCCAAGGCCTTGAACAAGGCCTCTTTGGCTGCAAAGATGCCGGCCAGGGACTCCGTCCGCCACGACCCGCCCCGCTGACAGTAGGACAGTTCCTGTTCCGTAAAGAATCGATGCAGCGACGTGCCGTGACGCCGCACTAAATCATCCATGCGGCTGATTTGTACCATATCCGTTCCGCAGCGCATAATTCCTCCAAAAAAAGAGCCGCAATCCCCTCAGGAACTGCGGCAACGTTAACTACCACTTCTGCATTCGGATACAGACCCCCAGCCCTTCCAGCAAGACCCGAAAGGTCGTAAAGGACACGGTCATATCATCGTGAAGGCCGTGGGCTACTTTATAAGAAATCGTAACAGTTTGATGCTGGTAATCGTACCGAAAGCCATGTAAATTCGTTTCAAAGGTATATTTCGGTGCCGGAATGGAAAACTTCGGCGGCTTCTCGACTTCCAGCCCGTGAATGAGCCGCTCCAAGGTCACTCGCTTGGGCAGTTCAGACTGCAGCATTTCTTCGGTAAAGCTATCCAATACAGACATGGATCCCCCTAGTCTTCTTCGTCGAAGAAGTGCTGATGAATGGCTTTGACCGCCGAATCGACGACTTCTTCCGCAATGAGGCAGGTAATACTGATTTCCGACGTAGAAATGATTTCGATGTTGATGTCATTGTCGCTGAGGACGCCGAACATGCCGGCAGCAATGCCCGGGTGACCGGCCATACCGGCGCCGACGACGGAAACCTTAGCCATCTTGTCGTCGATGATGATGTCTTCAACCGGCATTTCCGTGCGCAGGGCATGGAAGACCGATTCGGCTTCTTCGAGGTCCGTGCGGGCAATGGTAAAGGTAATATCCGTAACGCCTTCGTTGGCATAGCGGACGCTCTGAACGATCATGTCGACGTCGACGTTCTTTTCTGCCAATTCAGAAAAGACGCGATAAGCAAACCCCGGTTTATTGGGAATCCCGAGAACGGTGATTTTAGCAACATTTTTATCCGAAGCGACGCCGCGGATGAGATATTGTTTGACTTCCATAGAGCAATCCTCCTGTATCATAGTTCCTTCATCTTCCGAAAAAGTCGAGCGCACGTAAATGGGAACGCCGAAGCGGCTGCCCATTTCGACGGCCCGGGGCTGCATGACACCGGCGCCGAGTTTCGCCATTTCCAGCATTTCGCCGTATGTGATCTGATCGATTTTTCTAGCATTGGGAACGACACGGGGATCGGACGTGTATACGCCGTCAACGTCGGTATAGATTTCACAAACATCAGCGTGGATAGCGCCGGCAATGGCGACGGCTGTCGTATCGGAACCGCCTCGGCCGAGGGTTGTGATGTCACCATGACCGGTAATGCCCTGGAAACCGGCAACGACGACGATATTATCTTGTTCCAGTGCCTTCATGATACGGGCCGGCTTCAAAGCCAGAATACGGCCCTTGTTGAAAGCATCGCTGGTCTTGATGCCTGCCTGAGCCCCCGTAAAGGAGACGGCCTTCTGACCGGCTTCTTGGAAGGCCATGGCCATGAGGGCGATCGAAACCTGTTCGCCCGTCGTCAGGAGCATATCCATTTCACGGCCGTAAGCCTTAGAGGTAATCTGCTTTGCTAAGGCTACTAAATCATCCGTCGTATCCCCCATGGCAGAGACGACGATGACGATTTTGTCTTCAGGCTTTTTCCCTTTCAAGACCCGTTGCACAATAGCACGCATTTTGTCCGGCGTAGCGACAGAGCTGCCGCCAAACTTCTTAACGATTAATGCCAACTTAAATCCCTCGCTTTTGTTTGTTTAAGTATTCCTTGCCGTGGTAATTCATTCTTATGGTTGAGGCCCATAAAAACCACTTATTGCAATAATATCATGGACGGCCATAAATGTAAAGGGACTGCCGCATGCTGTCATGTCACGCAACAGTCCCTTGTATTCCTATAATGATGAGTAATCAGTAAGCCGAGTTTTGTACTGCTTGCGCAGCAGCAATCATCTATCTAGACATACTGTTGCCAGCATGTTCAAGCGACACAACCCGGAAGATCAGCGGGCCGCTTCATCCCTTCCCTATTCGGTCTTGCTCCAGATGGGGTTTACCTAGCCGGCACATTACTGTACCGCTGGTGCGCTCTTACCGCACCGTTCCACCCTTACCACTTGCGTGGCGGTACACATTTCTGTGGCACTGTCCCTAAAGTCACCTTCGCCGGCCGTTAGCCGGCATCCTGCCCTGCGGAGCTCGGACTTTCCTCTAATGCCGAAGCACTAGCGATTGCCTTTCATACTCAACGTCTTATAGAATATCATATTTTCCGATCGCCGTCAATGACCACCGTCGGCCTTGTTATGCCGTTACTGCAAGATACGGCGGATGTCGGCGACGGCCTTGGTCATGTCTTCCTTGCCGACGATGGCTGAAATCATGGCAAAGGAACGGAAGCCTTCATCATAAAGGCTGCGGATATTGTCCAGGCTGATGCCGCCGATGGTGACGACGGGCAGGCTGAACTTCAAGGCAAAGGCCTTGGCTTCGCCGCTTACGACGTCATCGGCATCGGCCTTCGATCGGGTCGGGAACATGGGGCCGAAGCCGACGTAATCGGCACCGTCGGCCAGGGCCTGTTTCATTTCGTCGACGGTATTCGTCGAAACGCCGATGAAGACGTCGGGTCCTGCCAATTGGCGGACGACTTCGACCGGCGCATCGTCTTGTCCGACGTGGATGCCGTCGGCCCCGCAGGCGATGGCAAGATCCGTCGAATCATTCATGATGAAGGTCACGCCTTTTTCATGGCAAAGGTTGGCAATGGCCTTGGCTTCTTCGTATTTAGCACGCCATTTTTTATGCTTTTCCCGATACTGGATGATAGTAACGCCGGCTTCAATCAGCCCCTTGGCGACGTCGATATTGCTCCGGCCCAAACAGAGTTCTTCATTGCCCATGATGGCATAGACCGGGTCTTCTAATAAGTGTTTTACATGATCTTCTTTAGTCATAGTACAGCTACCTTCCTTATCATCATCGGCTCTTATAGGAACCGTTAAATTAAATACCGGATCATATCCTGCGACGTCGGGTCGCGCTGACAATCGATGCCCCACTGCCGCTCTTCTGACGCGGCCTGAAGTCTCCGGCAAAGGTCGTCGACGACAGGCGATTCTGTACCGAAGTGGCCGCCGTCGACGACGACGAGGCCCTGCTTAAAGGCTTCCTGGGCGTCGTGGTATTTGACGTCCCCCGTAAGGTAGAGGTCGGCACCGGCATTTTTTGCCATTTTGATGAAGCCGGCCCCACCGCCGCCGAGGAGGGCGACGCGGCGAACGGTCACATCCGTATTGCCGGCATAGGACAAGGCGTCGCGATGGAGGAGGTCCTTTATCTTTTGGAGGACGGCCATGGCCGGTTCCGGCGTCGGCCAATTGCCGACACGGCCCATGGTAAAGGGATGACCGGCATTTTTTAAAGGATAGATATCGTAAGCCGGTTCTTCATAAGGATGAGCCGCTATCATAGCCTGCAGCACCCTTTTGAGGATGCTTTCAGGAACGATGGTTTCAATCCGTTCTTCCGCCGCCGTTTTCACTTTTCCGACGGTGCCAATAAAGGGATTCGCCCCTTCATGAGCTTTGAACCGCCCTTCGCCCTTCGTCGTAAAGGAACAGTCACTGTACTTTCCGATGTAGCCGGCGCCGCTGTCGGCCAAGGCCTTGCGCAGGGCGTCGCCGTGGCTTTCGGGCACGTAGACGGCGATTTTATAGAGCTTGTCCTCGGAAACGGGCACCAAGCCTTCGATGTCCGTAAGGCCCAATAAATTGGCCAAGACGTCATTGACGCCGCCGTCGGCGCTGTCGAGGTTGGTATGGGCGCTGTAGACGGCGATGTGATGGGCCAAGAGCTTCTGGTACATGGCCCCGTTATAAGTATCGGTGCGCAGCGATTTCAGGCCGTCGAAGATGACCGGATGGTGGCTGACGATGAGGTTCACGCCTTGTTCAATGGCGTAGTCGACGGTGTCCATCATGACGTCCAGGGTCACCAGCACTTTGTCGACTTTTTCATCGGGATTTCCGATGAGCAGGCCCGGATTGTCCCACGACTCTTTAAGCTCCAAAGGCGCCCAGGTATTCAATACCTTTACGATTTCACCTACTGTAACTGACATTTCATGTCCCTCCAAAAGGATAAGTCCTTTTCTAATGCTTCAATTTGAACGTGCAGGTCGCGGCGGCTCTTCTTGAGGCCTGCTAAAATGCGCCCCTTCGTCTCCATGAGGATCTCGATCTTGCGGACGAGGAGTCCGTCGCGGCGCTGCCAATTGACGGGCCCCAGTTCATACTGCCAGTCCGGCAAAGCCTCTGCCTTTCCCGGCACAGCCCGCAGCAGCTCGTAGAGACGGCCGTCGTCGATGACCATTTTTTCGTCTTCGATATGCCAGCCCGCTTCATAGAGACAGCGCCGCAGATCGCCGCTGTCGCTTTGAGGCTGGAGGACGACGAACTTCAAGGACTGCCAGAGGTCATAGGACTGGTGCAGGATTTTGATCATCAAGGAACCGCCCATGCCGCATATGACGGCGCCGTCCGCTTCCCCTGTTTCAATGCAGGTCAGGCCGTCGCCGAGGCGGCAGTCGATACGGTCCGCAAGGCCGGCACCTGTGACGTGAGCCTTGGCCGCCGCCAGGGGTCCCGGCACGATATCGGCGGCAATGGCCGACGGGCACCACCCCGTTTCACAGGTATGGACCGGAATATAAGCATGGTCGGTCCCGATGTCGGCGATGACCGTCCCCTTAGGGATCAGAGACACGGCCGCCTCCAGGCGCGGCGTCAATTGCATAACAAACACATCCTTTATCGTTATATACTATTTTATTATACCCATCGGACCGCCCCTTGACAAGGACGGCCCCCAAAGGTTCCGGACACAAAAAAAGACTGCCCCAAAAGGACAGTCTCGGAATCGACCTTATTTCGACAAGGCGACGATCGTTGCGATAGCCGCGACGCCGATGGCGATGTTGGCTTTACGGTTGGCCTGGTCGACATCTTTTTTAGGATTTTCTTTTTCTTTCCAATCTTTCTTGTAGTTCTTATCGTTCTTATATTTCTTATGGTTCTTATCTTTCTTATCGTTGTGGTTGTCACGATGACGGTCGTTATCCTGATGTTCCCACTGCTGATTGTACGGTCTCGGTTCTGCCGCCTGGGCCGTCAGGGCAGCGCCGCTGAAAGTTGCCACCGTAACCACCAGGACTAAGGCCATGCGCATTATATTCTGAAACTTTTTCATAAATATCAACCCCTTCATTTAAGATTGACTTTAGTATACGCGCCGGCCGTTACAATTCAGTCACAAGGCCATTCCAAGGGGACTACAAATCGCTTTCTTTTTGGTAAACGACCCAGACGCCTTTTTGACCGATCCATTTCCAATGGCCGGGAACTTCCTGCAAGAAGTGGGCTTCATCGCGGTCATTGACCAGGGCCAGGACCTTGTCGTGGTCGGGCAGGTCTTCGATAGCCATGAAAGGCATGACATTTTTCGCATTCCAACTGATGTCGCCGGGCAGGAGCTCACCGATTCGGTCGGCCGTAGCCAAGCGATAGGACGGATGGCCGGAATAATACGTCTGGGATACGGAGTAGCGGCCGCCGTAGCTGACAACCGTCGTCTGATCGTCGGCCATGGTGCGGACGATCTGGGAGACGCCGTAAGCCGAAGCCTGTTGGCACTGGGGAATGATGACCAGGTAGGTCACGGCGACGTAAAGGGCCAGGACGATGCCGGCCATGTTGACGACGAAGCGGTCGTATTTTTTCAAATAGGACGCAAAGCCGATGGCGATGGGAATCATGTACGGGAAGGTGTAGGTCATGTACTTCGTCGCCATGAACTGGTAGGTAACGAAGATGGTAACCGCCCAGACGAGGAGGAACTGAGTCTTCATGGAAAGGGCCGGAAGGCGCACTTTCTTTTCCTTCCAAAGGGCTGCCATTTTCCGGGTAAGGCCGTAGTCGCGCCAAGCCAGGGGCAGGGTAAAGACCCAGGGGATGAATCCCACTAAGAAGATGGCGCTGTAGTAATACCAGACGTCGTATCGCGGATGTTCCGATACGGTCGCCCGCAGGACGTTGTGGACGCCGATGAACTGGCTGATGAAGGCGTCGCCGTGCATCATGTACATGGGGACGTACCAGACGGCTGTGATGGCCAAAAAGAGCATCAGTCCGGAAATCATTTTAATGTGCAGCAAGGCTTTTAAATCGCGGCGCCATAAGAGGAACAGCAGGATAATGAGCCCCGGCTGCAAGAGGCCGATGGGACCTTTGGTCAAAACGGAGAGACCGGCAAAGGCGTAGGCTGCATAATAAAAGGCCGGCCGTTTTTCACTGTAGGCGATATAAAAGGCCATGAGGCAGGCCGAATAGAAGACGAACAAGGTCATATCGGTGATGATGGCCTTGGACAGGTAGAAATATTCGACCGTCGTCAACAAGATGAGGCCCGTGAAAAATCCCGTTTTCTTGTCGTAGAGCCGGGCCGTAAAGGCGTAGGCCAAGAGGATGCCGGCAACGCCGAAGAGGGCCGGGAAGAAGCGGGCCGCAAAATTACTGATGCCAAACAACTTAAAGGCAGCGATGAGCTCCCAATAAAAGAAAATCGGTTTATCGTACCAATAATTGCCAAAAATGCGAGGCGAAACATAGTCGCCCGAAGCCAGCATTTCCTTGGCCGTCAAGGCGTAATTCGATTCGACAGGGTCGGTAACGACCAGCAAGTGATTGGCAGCAAAACAAAGGATGGCCGTCATGACGGCGAGGACGACAGCCGGTTGTGACAGGACTCGTTGCCAGAGCCGTTGGACGAGGGAAATCATCCCCGGCGTTTCATGTTTCGTCTGATAAGTCTCCATGGTATCCTTTCCTTTCTATACATCTGTGATGATGGCTACAGTATAGGGAGGAAAGTTAAACAAAGTTTGAACAGACTGACAATAAACCGGGAATGATCTATAAAAATCGCTTTCTATCCGTGGAAGCGGTAGCCGGCGCCCCAGACCGTTTCGATATAGCGGGGTTTGGCCGTGTCTTCTTCGATCTTTTCACGGATGCGGTTGACGTGGACCGAGACCGTCGCCGTTTCGCCCAGTGCCTCACTGCCCCAGACGCGGTCAAAGAGGGTCTCCTTGCTAAAGACGATGCCCGGGTTCTTGGCGAAGAACAAGAGCAGTTCAAATTCCTTATTGGGCAGGCTCACTTCCTGCCCCTTCACGAAGACGCGATGGCCGCTTTCGTCGATTTCAAGGCCGTCAAAACAGAGGGCATGACGATGGACTTCCCGGGCCGTCAATTGTTCATACCGGGCCAGGTGGGCCTTGACACGGGCCACGAGTTCGTTGGGACTGAAAGGCTTTACGATGTAGTCGTCGGCACCGAGGCCAAGGCCCCGTATCTTATCGATGTCTTCCTGCCGGGCCGATACGAGGATGATGGGAATATCCTTCGATTCGCGGATCGTGCGGCAAATTTGGAACCCGTCCCGGCCGGGCAACATGATGTCGAGGATGATGAAGTCATAGGCTTCCTGAAGGGCCTTCTGCTCCCCCGTATCGCCGTCAAACGCCATATCGACGGCAAAGCCGTTGGCTTCCAAGTAGTCCCTTTCCAATTCAGCAATGCCCTTGTCGTCTTCAATGATTAAAATCCGCTTCATCTTATGCCTCTCCTTTCGGTAATCGAATGCAGATGGTGAGCCCCTTCGGTTCTGTATGGCGAGCCCAAATGGTGCCGCCCATGGCAAGGACGATCTGCTGCACCACAGCCAGTCCCAGACCGCTGCCCTTAGCCACATTGCTGCGGGCCTTATCGCTGCGATAAAAACTTTCAAAGATTTTCGTCAAATCAGCGTCGTCGACGCCGCGGCCGTCATCGGCAAAGGTCAAGAGCCAGCCTTGGTCGCCGTCGTCTTTGAGGGACACCGTCACCTGTCCCCTATCCTGATCCTTATATTTCAGGCTGTTGCTGAGGATATTTTCAAGGACCCGCTGGAACTGACTCCGGTCCAGACGTGCCTCCGCCTTATCGACGGCGGAGGTGAAACGGACAGAAAGGCCCTGCGATTCATAGAGCGGCCCCTGTTCCCCGACATAGTCGGCCACGTAGGCCCTGATGTCAACCGTCTCCCAATGGAAGGGGATCTGTCCTAAATCGAGTTTTGAAAAGAGGAACAAGGTCTGTACCAACTTTGCCATATGGCGCGACGTGTCCTGGATCATGGTCAAATAATGGTGTCTCTTTTCCGGCGTATTGGCAATACCGTCGACGATGCCGCTGGCGTAGCCTTCAATTTTCGTAAGGGGCGTCGATAAGTCGTGAGAGATGCCGGCCAAGAGTTCCTTGCGGTTCTGATCGTACTTTTCCCGCGTATCCCGAGCCGAACGAAGCTGGAGCCGCATCTGTTCAAAGGACCGGCACGTATCGCCGATTTCATCGCGCGACACGATGGGCACGGGGTGGTCGAGATCCCCCTGACTGATGGCATCGGCCATGTCCCGCAGCCGTTCGACGGGCTCGACGATCTGGCGGGCCATCCACCGCGACAAGGCGATGCCGACGGCAACGGTCAGCAAAATGGCCAAGACCGCCAGGACATAGAAGGCCAGTTTCAAGATTTCTTTGGAAGATAAATCGATGAATTCCGACTCGGGGTACAAGGGCACGGCGCCGGAAACGGCCAGATGGACGTCCGTATGGGGTGAAACGTAATAAAAGCGCAGGCCTTCACCGGTCCAAGAAAAGATGGCGTGGCCTCGGGGCTCACCGTCCGTTACCTGACGGCGGAGGTAATCCCCGTCGATGCCGGCCGTATCGTAGAGATCTTGACCGTCCTTCCAAATGGACACATTGAGTCCCTGGTCCTCCAAGTGATCGGCTACCAGCAGCAAAGGCGCCAAATTACCGTCGTAGCGGTCGGAGCGGACGCGAAGGCGGCTCAGCTCGAACTGGATGGCCATATTCTGGCCGCTTTCCGGCCAAACGAAGGAAATGATACTGGTCCGGTTGATGTTGCCGAATTGAAGGCCCAGCAGGATGAAGATGCTGACGATCCCCGTAAATAAGACGGGAATAAAAATCATGATGAAATTAGAAAAAAGGAGCCGTTTGCGCAGCGGCCAATCGCGTAGTTGCATACCCATCACCTGTTTTTATGTAAATTTGAACCTTTCCATTTTATATCTATAGGGTAAACAAATTTGAAAGAAAATGCAATTTTTCCGGCAATTCTCTTTTTGCTCCGACCGGTAAAGTCTGTTATAATAAGACAAAAATCCATTGTTTTATAAGGGGTGGTTAAAAATGACTCAGATTACAGCAGAAACAAAGGAAGAAATACGCAGCCGCTTCCCCCAATTCGTCGAAGCGACCAAGGCTTTTTACGCCAAAGAACTGCCGCCCGGCAAATATAAAGGCATTTCCGGCAAATTCGGCAGCTACGGCGAACGCGGCGCCAACAGCAGCATGCTGCGCCTCCGCTTCTCCGGCGGGGCTATCGACAGCGCTCACATCGCTTTTTTGAAAGAAGCCCTCGACAAATACGATACGGACCTCGTCCATTTCACGACCGGTGAAGCCCTGCAGATCCATCATCTCAACGAACAGTCCGTCCTCGACCTCTACCAGGACTGTTTCGAGAACGACATCTACTGTATCGGTGCCGGCGGCGACAACCCGCGAAATATCACGGCCAGCCCGCTCCACGGCATCGCTCCCGGCGAATATTTCAACATGACGCCTTATATTAAGGCCGCCGCCAACTTCGTCATCAACCTCATTCCCGTCTTCAAACTGCCGCGCAAGTATAAAATCAGCTTCTCCAGCGGCCGCGACAACGAAGGCCATGCGACCTTCAAGGACCTGGGCTTCGTCGCTCGACCGGACCACACCTTCGACGTCTACGCCGGCGGCGGCTTCGGCGTCAACGGCTCGCGCTTCGGCATCCTCATCGACGAAGGCATCGATCCCATGGACATCCCTTACTACATCTTAGGTTACGGCCGCGACGTCTACATGAAGTACGGCGACTATGAACACCGGGCCAAGAACCGGTCCCGCTTCATCCTCGATCAGCTCGGCGAAGACGCCTTCCGCAAGGCCGTCCGCGACGCTGTCGAAAAAGCCCGCAAAGAAGGGATCCCCGACTTCTCCATCGACGAAGAACCGGCCCTTGCCAAGAGCGGTGCCGATGACACGGTCCTCGCCGACCCCCGCATCCGCAAGCAGAAACAAGAAGGCCTGTATCACGTCGAATACAAGCCCTTAGGCGGTACGCCGAAGTTGTCCGTTTTCAAAGACCTCTTAGGGCTGCTCTCGACGATAGAAGGCGCCGAAATCCGCCTCAATGCCGATGAAACGGCGTATATCATCAACTTGACGGCTGACGAAGCCCGGAAAGTGGCCGCCCTCACAGCGGGTGATACGGCGACGACGGCCTTCGAACACTCGGTCAGCTGCATCGGTGCCACCGTCTGCCAGCAAGGCCTGCGCGACTCTCACGGCATGCTGGCCGAAGTTGCCAAAACCTTGAACGACCGCGGCGTCGACAGTCATTTCCTGCCCAAATGCCACTTCTCGGGCTGCCCGTCGAACTGTGCCGTCCAGCAGACGGCCGCCCTCGGCCTGCGCGGCGCTGCCAAAAAAGTCGGCGACGCCATGGAACCGGCCTTCAACATCTATGCCGGCGGCAGTTACGCCCTCGGAAAAGGCGTCGTCGCCGAACAGATCGGAACGATTACCTCGAAAAACCTGCCGGCCTTCTTCCTGGCCTTAAACGAAGTCCTCCTCAAGGCCGACCAGCCTTATGATGAATGGTATCCTGCCCATCAAGAAGAGCTCCTGACTTTGATCAACTCCTTCGAATAAGAAGGCTCCCGGAAAGAACCCTTCCCCTGAAACGCCCTGCATCGCTTATGACTGCAGGGCGTTTTTTTTTGCTGCAAAACGAAAAAAAGGCACGCTGACCATATTTCGGTCAACGTGCCTTCCATATATCAGTAATTCAAGTAATGGTAAGCTTCCATGGCGGCAATGGCGCCGTCGGCAGCGGCCGTCACGACTTGCCGCAGCGATTTATAGCGGATATCGCCGGCTGCAAAGACGCCGGGGATGTTGGTGTGCATCTCTTCATCGGTCACGATGTAGCCGTCTTTCAGCGTCAGGACGTCGGCAAACATATCCGTCGCCGGTACGATGCCGAGGAAGACGAAGAGGCCCATGAAGCCGTCGTCTGCAGGTGCCTCGATTTTCGTCGTTTCGCCGGTCTTGACGTTGCGCACCGAAAGCCACTGCAATTTGCCGTCGCCGCCGGCATCGTCGATGACAGAATCCCAGATAAAATCCAGTTTGTCATTGGCAAAGGCCTGTTCCTGCAAAGCCGGGACGGCACGCAGTTCATGGCGGCGATGGACGACGGTGACCTTGCGGGCAAAGCGGGTCAGGAAGATGGCTTCCTGGACGGCACTGTCGCCGCCGCCGGCAACGTAGACATCAAGGCCGCGGAAAAAGCCGGCATCACAAGTAGCACAATAGGAAATGCCATGACCGATCAGCTCAGGTTCACTGGGAATCCCTAACTGACGATGGTTGGCACCGGAGGCGATGATGACCGTACGGCCGCGATACGTATCGGATTTCCCCACCAGTTCCTTGACGTCACCGGAAAGGTTGGCTTCGACGATCGAATCGAGGGCGCGTGTAACGCCAAAGTTCTTCGCCTGCTGAGCCATACGCATGGAAAGAGACATACCGCTCTCCCCTTCCAGCATCTGGCCGGGATAGTTTTCAAGATCTGCCGTGAGCGAAATCTGGCCGCCGTCCTGGCCCTTTTCGATGAGCAGGACCGACTGGTTGTTGCGGCCGGCATAGATGGCTGCCGCAAGCCCGGCCGGGCCGGCACCGAGAATCAATACATCATAAATCATGGCGTTCCCTTCTTTCATAACCACTTAGAGGAGTGCGTCGAGTTTTTCTTTCAAAGCATCAGCCGATACGGCACCGATGGCCTGGTCAACGACCTTGCCGTCTTTGATGAAGACGAAGTTCGGAATGCTCATGACCTGGTAATCTTTAGCTAACTGCGGTTCGGCATCGGTATTGACCTTGCCGATCTTTACTTTACCGGCATATTCTTCAGCAAAGTTGGCAACGACAGGACCCATCATCTGGCACGGGCCGCACCAGTCGGCATAAAAGTCGATCATGACCGGTTCTTTGCTTTCTAAGACTTCTTGCTGAAAATTATCGGATGTGAATTTGTATTCCATGAGGAAGACCACCTTTCTGTAAATGACTTGATTTTTTCTTTTGATACGTATATTATACATGGTATGTAAAACTTATCAAGTACGAAGTTTTTTTGGAGGTAGTACGAAAAAACGGACTACGAAAGGAAAGAATACCATGAATCACGAATCGATCTGTGAAAATATCGCCGGCCAGGGCTGCGGCTTAAAAAAGGTTTTAAATATCATCGGCGGCAAGTGGAAAATCCTCTTGCTCTGCGTCATCGACGACAAGGGCGTCATGCGCTACGGCGAACTGCGCCGCGCCGTCTACGGCATTACCAATACGATGCTGGCCCAATCCTTAAAAGAAATGGAGGAAGACGGCCTCATCGAACGCAAACAGTACCGCGAAATGCCGGTCCGCGTCGAATACTCCCTGACCGAAAAGGCCCACTCCATGATTCCCATCTTGCTGGAATTGAAGCACTGGGGTGAAAAACATCTCTAATACGCCAAGAATCCCGCCTCCTAAAAAAGAGACGGGATTTTTTTATGTCCGAGGACGACAGGGTCTATTCGATTACGCAGCGCCTTTTATTCTTCATAGAGTGCATGACCCAATAGTAGGAACCGCCGGTAAACAAGGCCGCCATGACCCAGCAAATCGGACTGGCACAGCAAATGCCGAAGTAGCCCCACATCGAAGCCAGTACCAAGGCCGACACGCTGCGGCCGCTGAGTTCTAACAGGCTGCTGATCAAAGGCACGCTGGAAATGCCCATTCCCTGAAGGGCATTTCGGTAGACAAAGATTTGTCCCAAAAAAATATAGAACGGGACCGACATCTTTAAATAAAGAAGGGCCTGCTCCATGAGGATATCATCGTGAACGGTCGTGAACAAGGCGATGACGTTGCGGCCGTAAAAGTACATGGCAACAGCCGCGGCCGCGCAGAAGGCCAGGGAGACCAGGGAACATTGGCGGACGCCCATACGGATGCGGTCAAACTTACCGGCGCCGTAGTTCTGCGCCGAATAGACGGCCATGGCAATGCCGAAGGAAATCATGGGCTGCAGGGCCAACTGTTCGATTTTCGTCGCCGATACGAAGCCGGCAATCGTCTCCGGTCCGAAGGTGTTGCAGACCGATTGGAGGATCAAGATCCCCATGGAAATGATGAGGAACTGGACCGCCATGGGAAGGCCCAGGCGCAAGTGCTGCCAGGCAAAGGCCCAATCAAACTTCCAGTCAGAGCGGGTCAGGCGCAGCATGGGAAACCGCTTTTTCATAAAGGCAAAGCACAAGACGGCTGACACGCCCTGGGCGATGACCAAGGCGATGGCCGATCCCGGTACGCCCCAGCCGAAGACGACGATGAACAACAGGGCCAAGGCGATGTTCAAGAGAGACGAGACGATGAGGAAATAAAGGGGCGTCCGACTGTCCCCCAGGGCCCGGCAGATGCTGGACAAGAGATTGTAGGCCATCATCGCCATGAGTCCCAGAACGATGATGATCATGTAGTGATAGGCATCGTCATAGAGGACACCGGATATGTTCATGACCCGCAGGATAAGGGGCATGGCCAGGCTGACGCCGGCCGTAACCATGAGAGTAATGGCAAAGGCCAGCATCGTCGATGTCGCCACAGAACGGCGCAGGCCTTCCATATCCTTGGCGCCGAAGCGCTGGCCGACGATGACTGAAAAACCGGCCGACAGACCGATGGTCACGCCAAAAACGGACATATAGACAGGGGCGACGGCGCCGACAGCCGCTAAGGCATTGACGCCGATCGTCCGGCCGACGATGATGATGTCGGCAATATTATAGAATTGCTGGAAGACGTTGCCGATCAATAAGGGCACGGTAAAGGCCAGGATCAGCCCGATCGGGTTGCCGGAAGTCATACTGCGAACCATGGAATCATCCTCTCTTTGCAGTATACAGAACCTAAAGTGAAATAGCTTTATTATACCACCTTATTCAGGAAAAACAAGGTCTAATTTGGTTTTAACAGGAGAACATCCTCCCTTAATTGTATTCTCAGAGTGGACGTGTACAATAGAGGCAGTGACAGCCCGTCACACCATTCAATTCACGGAGGTGTCGTCATGACCCTAAAAGCATTTTCCCCGATTCCCTCCTGGCTGCCGCCTTTTTCGACGGTCCCCCGAGGCCAGTTGATCACCCTCTATGCCTGCAACGGAAAATCCCCTTTCGGGACCGTTGCCACCGACGAAGACCAGCTCGTCTGGCATCCCTCCCCGTCGGGCAAGGCCGTCACTAAGGCCTTAGACCTCATGAAAGAATACAATAAAATCGCCGTCGTCGAAGGCTTTCGCATCATGCCCGACCGCATCCAAATCTTTATTCGCTACCGAAAGTACCACAAACGCCTGCCCGAGTGGTTCATCCGGCGCTTAAAAAATTTTCTGGCCGGTCACATCACCGGCGGGAAACTCCCGTCGTCGCCGATATGGAAAAAAGGAGCCCATACCCAGTTAGTCTATGGCGATATGGCCCGGCAGGCCGTCGTAGAAAGCCTGCACGATGAGCTCCATCATTGGAAATATAAAGGCTGTCCCTGATGGACCCGGTACGCCAAAACTACGGCTTCATCGCCCCATCCCCATCGCCGGCGGCCACGGAACCATGCATCCTTCCCTCTTTCTTACGGAAATCATACTTTTATATATCCCGGGCTGTCATTTTTTGAAGGAAGCCTCCGAAGGGCAGGGCCCGACCCGTTTCCGGAGATGCAAAAAAGAGTCCGAAAGGCGTTCTTTCGGGCTCTTTACGGCTGCGGCGGCAGGCCGGTTTTCAGCAAGTCCGGCGTTTTCATCTGCCCCTCGCTGCACTGGTTGACGTAGTTATAGAGCAGGGCTTCTAAAAAATTCAGGTCTCCCCTGCGCAGATTTATTGTTTCGTCCGTCCCCCAGGGATATCGGATAAGGGTCTGCCACGTTTGGCGCACAGCCGGCGTAAGCGGCAGTTCGGCCATGTCGCCCCGATCCTGGTAGTCGATGTAGTAAACGGGCTGGTCACAGTAGCCTCGGCCGCGGTAAAAGATGCGTGCCTCGTCCGTTTCCGGCAGAAAGCCCGTCAGCGCCAGGAGCTGCCAGCCGGCGATGACCGTGACGATGCGGACGTCTTTCACTTCGATGGCCCGTCCGTAGAGGCGGACCAAGCGGTACAGTTCTTCATCTTTTTCTCCGCTCGCCGTGAGAAGGAGCACCATTTCGACGAAAATCTGGGAATAGACGTAGCCGTCCCAGGTCAGGTCGCGAAGGCGCCGATTGGCACGGCAGTCGTACTCGGTCAAGGTGTGGACGCCGTCCTTTTCAAAGACGTCGAAGGAAATCTCCGCCAAAGGCGCCAAGGCACCGTAGCCCATCTTCCCCTGGGTACTGCGCCGGGCCAGGACGTGGAGAATCCCTTCTTGGTGCGTCAAAATGGTCAGGACCAGCTGTTTGGCACTCGTCTTTTTGACGGCCAGGATGATGCCGTCGTAAGGTCGTGACGGCCTCTGACCGAAAGATCGATTAGTCGCCATGGCTGTCACCGTTCCCTTCCCCCGGCCCGGCGTCTGCTACGGGCGGCGGCGGAATGGGAACGGCCTTGAGGCGAACGATGCGGAAGCGCTGCATTTCAAGGACCTCAAAGCGGTAGTTTCCAATGGTGACTTCGTCGTGAACAATCGGTGTATGGCCTAAGGCATTAAAGACGTAGCCGCCGATCGTATCGGTATCGACGTCCTCTTCGACGGGGATGTGCAGCAGCTCTTCGACGTCGTCAAGGAGGACCGTCCCGGCAAATTCGTAGGCTCCGTCGGGCAGGGGCTGGATTTCTTCTTTTTCATGGGTGTGCTCATTCTGAATGGCGCCGACCAGTTCTTCTAAGATGTCTTCCAGGCCGATGAGGCCGACGGTGCTGCCGTATTCATCGACGACCATGGCCAGGTAGGTCCGGCGCATGCGCATGAGCTGGAGCAGCTTCGACGCCGGCATGATTTCCGGAATGGTCAGGATCGGCCGCTTGAGGAGGTTGAGGTTGCTGCGCTTATGGATATAGAGATCCATAATGTCCTTGATGTGAACCAGGCCCAATATATGGTCCTTGTCGTCTTCACACAAGGGGTACCGCGTGTGCCGCGACTGGCGGATGGTCTGCAGATGCTGGTGCATCGTCTCTTCCGTATAGAGGCAGACGATATCCTGACGGGGCACCATGATTTCTTTCGCTAAGAGATCGGCGAAGTCGAAGACATTGCCGATGAGTTCGCTTTCGACCTGGTCGATCTTCCCTTCTTTATGGCTGGCCGTAATGAGCATCCGGATTTCATCTTCCGAATGAGCCAAGTCGATTTCGTTGGTAACGTCGAGGCCGCGGTCGGCCAAGATGAGCCGCCCCAGGCCGTTGCCGAAGACGATGAAGGGCAGGAGCGGATGGCTCCAGGGATGGATGAGGCGGTGGACCATGCGCAGGCTCTTTTCCGGCCGCTGGAGGCCGACGGATTTCGGAATCAGTTCGCCAAAGACCCAGAGAATAAAGCAGAGGATGACGGCCACGACGACGTCGATGAGCCATAAGATCCAGACATGACCGACATAGGGCTCAAGGAGGCCGTAAAGGCTGTAGAGGATGCAGAATCCGGCAGCCCCGGCAATGAGGCCCGACAAGGCCATGCCGAGCTGGGCCGTCGCCAGGAAGATAATGGGCTTATCGTACAGAGAGAGCAAGGGCCTTAAGGATACGTCGCCGTCGCGGATGAGTTCTTCCAAATATTCCCTGCGCAGCTGGGCAAAGGCGAACTTCCCCGTAACGCAGACGGCGCTGATGATCAGGCAGATCAGAAAAACAAGAAAACATTGGACGATGAGTTGTGCTTCCATCTTGCCGGCCCCCTACTCGTTTTTATAGCCGAATTCGCTGAGGGCTGCCGCCTTGTTGCGCCAGTCCCGCTTGACCTTGACCCAGATGTCGAGGTAGACCGAAGAACCGAGGAGGTTTTCGATTTCCTGACGGGCCAGGTTGCCGATTTCTTTCAGGACAGCCCCGTTCTTGCCGATGACGATGCGCTTTTGCGAATCCCGTTCGACGTATACCGTGACCCGGATATAGACCTTATGGTTGCCCCGGTCTTTCATTTCTTCCGTAAAGACGGCGATGGCGTGGGGCACTTCGTCGCGGGTGCAGCGGAACAGTTTTTCCCGGACGATTTCGGCCACCAAGAGCCGTTCGGGCTGGTCGGTGATCATGTCGTCAGGGAAGTATTTCGGTCCTTCCGGCAAGATTTTGCGCAGTTCTTCGACGACGGCGTCGACGTTGTCTCCGTTTAAGGCCGAAATGGGAATGACCTGGGCAAAGGGATAGAGTTCGGCATATTCGGTAATCTTGGTCAGGATCTCTTCCTTGCTCATGAGGTCGACTTTATTGATGATCAAGAAGACGGGAACGCCTGTATCCTTTATTTTTTCGAGGACGAATAAGTCGCCGGGCCCCTTCTTTTCATTGCCCGAGATGAGGAACAGGACGGCGTCGATATCGCGCAGGGACTGGTAAGCCGCTTCATCCATGAATTCCCCGAGCTTATGCTTGGGCTTGTGGATCCCCGGCGTGTCGAGGAAGACAATCTGACAAGCCTCGTCCGTATGGATGCAGAGGATGCGGTTGCGCGTCGTCTGAGCCTTATCGGAGACGATCGAGACTTTATGCTTGATAATGCGGTTGATAAGGGTCGATTTACCGACGTTGGGGCGGCCGACGACGGCGACGAATCCCGATTTAAACGATTCCATAACGATAATAGGTCCTCCTTATAATTCTTCGCCTTGGCGGACGTAATCCAGGCGCTGTAAGATAAATTCTTCTTCTTTGCGCATTTCGGCCTTGTCTTCCGGTTCCATGTGGTCGTAGCCTAAGATGTGCAGCATGCCGTGAATGGTGAGGTAAGCCAGTTCCCGTTCGAAGGAATGGCCGTATTCATCGGCTTGTTCCTGTACTTTTTCAAGGGAAATGATGATATCCCCCAAAAGGGCCGTGTCCGGGCCTTCATAGCCGTCTTCTTCCCCTTCATTGAGGGCAAAGGACAGGACGTCCGTCGGCCGGTCGATATTGCGGTACTGTTTGTTCAAGGCGTGGATGTAGTCGTTGTGGCACAAGAGAATGCTGATTTCTGCGTTCGGTCCGAGACCGTAAACCAAGGCCGCTTCTTCACAGACCCGTTCGATAACTTTTTCATAGTCTTCCTGTTCGAATGAAGGATCTTCATAGTTGATGTTGATATGCACGAGTGGTACCCCCTTTGATACAGTGTCCCCCTGTCCTTTCGGGCAGATCATTTATCTTTATAATAATTTTCATAGGCTCTGATAATGCGGCCGACCATGTCGTGGCGGACGACGTCTTCGTCGCTGAAGTGGACCATGCCGACGCCCTTCACGCCGTCGAGGATCTTTTCAGCCTCGGTAAGGCCCGACATGCGGCGGTCGACGAGGTCGATCTGGGTGGCATCGCCGTTGACGACGACCCGCGAATGATTGCCCATACGGGTGAGGAACATCTTCATCTGTTCCCGCGTCGTATTCTGGGCTTCGTCGAGGATGATGAACGATTCTTCTAAGGTCCGGCCGCGCATATATGCCAAGGGCGCCACTTCGATGATGTTGCGATCGATGAGTTTTTGGAACTGGTCATAGCCGAACATATCGGCCAAGGCGTCGTACAAGGGGCGCAGGTACGGGTCGATTTTTTCCTGCAGGTCCCCGGGCAGAAAGCCCAGCTTTTCGCCGGCTTCGACGGCCGGACGGGTCAGGATGATGCGTTCGACTTCACGATTCTTTAAGTAAAAAGCAGCCAAGGCCACGGCCAGATAGGTCTTCCCCGTACCGGCAGGGCCGATGCCGAAGGTAACGAGGTTCTTCCGGATAGAGTCGACGTATTTTTTTTGTCCCAGCGTCTTGGGCTTGATCAGGCGGTGGCGGGCGGAAATGCCGACCGTATCTTCATAGAGGGCGTGCAGCTCTTCGCCCCGCCCGGCTTTGATGAGGCCCGCTGAGTAGCGGACGTGCTGCGTCGTGAGATAGGTATTTTCCCGGAACAGGTAGCGCAGGGCGCCGAAGACGTCCAGGACTTGTTCGACTTCCTGCTCACTGCCGACGATCATGGCCGTGTCGCCGCGGACGGCAATGCGGCAGTCCGGAAATTCACGCTGCATCGTCTTTAAAAATTCATCTTTCATGCCCAGGACGGCCCGGGCTTCACGCAAATCGGAAAATTGCAGTTTCTTTTCTACCAAAATAATCTCCTTTATGTCATGAATTTACGGACAGCTTTGCCGTGCAGATAGTTGCACAAGGCGCCCTGACGGGTGTCACGGCGTTCTAAGGCTTCGTCGATCATATCGCGGATGCGCCACCAGCCCATGCCCCAATTGGCAAAATCCGTCGCCTCTTTCGGCGCTCTGCCGATGAGGCGCTGGAAGACGATGTCCGGCCGGCTGTATTCGAGGAAGGCTACGACGCGGCGGACGTACTCTTCGCAGGTCACCAGGCTGATTTCGCCCTTGGCGTACCATTCGGCCATGGCCGTATTTTTTATGATGTACAAGGCGTGGAGCTTGACTTCATCCGTGCCGGCAGCCGACACGAGTTTGGCCGTTTCGATCGTATCTTCCATCGTATCCCAAGGGAGGTCGAGGATGACGTGGGTGCAGACCCGGAAGGGGTAATCGCGGAGCATCATCATGGCGTCGACGTATTCTGCCGTCGTATGGCCGCGGTTGATCTTGGTCAAGGTCTTGTAGTTGGCCGTCTGGAGGCCCAGCTCGACGAGGATGTCGACGCCGTACTGATGCTTTACGTCGGCCATGATGTCGAGATAGGTTTCATTAAGGCAGTCCGGCCGGGTGGCAATGGCAAGGCCTACGATATCGGGCCGGCAGGCCGCCGTCAGGAAGTCTCGGAAACGGTCGGGCGGCAGGTAGGTATTGGTAAAATTCTGAAAGTAGGCGATGAATTTATTGGCCTTGTATTTGGGCTTGATATGGGCCATATTCTGCTCGATCTGCTGTTCGATGGTCACCGAGGCCGGAAGGTTTTCATAGCCGGCACCGATGGAGCCGCAGAAGGCACAGCCCCGGACGCCCAGGGTACCGTCGCGGTTGGGACAGGTATCGGGGATGCTGATGGGCAGCTTATATACTTTTTCTCCGTAAGTTTCTTTTAAATAGATCGAATAGACACGGTAGCGTTCGTTCACAAAGTCTCTCCTTTTGCCGGAATGACGAACCAGTCGGCCCGTTCTTTCTTCTTCTCGGCAATGATATAGGCCGGGCCGTCGGGAACCGTCCCGTACCGGCTCAGTTCAGCCTTCATGGCCTGACTGACAGGCCAGATATAGTAGCGCATCTTGATGTCGCGCCAGTTCGTAAATCGATAGTTGGGAATATAGCGGCAGAGCCAATCTTCATGGCGGAAGATATGATCGGTCTCACGACGCGCTGCCGGCTGCCAGCCGAGGAAATCGGGATGAAGGCGGAAGCGGAAAAAGGTCAGCATGTCGAGGGCCAAGAGTTCTTTGGCCAGAGCCTTTTGATCCTCCGCAAGATCCAGTATATCCTCCAGGCAATGGCCGAGGAAACGGCACAGCGTATCGTCAGACAGGGCCTTTTGGTCATTATGAAGGACAAGCCACTCATCTGTCAAGACTTCATAGAGCTTCATGTAATCCGGAGCATACCGGCGGCCCAGAAAGGCCAGCAGATACGTAAACTTTCCCGAGTTATACGTCCGCTCGAAGACGTCTTCAAAGACCTTCAAATAGGCTACCTTTTCATAAGGAAGCCAGGTCGTGGCCAGTACTTCGTAAGGGCCTTTCGGGTCGTAGCGGTAATCGCCCGGATAATCGCGGCGAATGCCCGAGCCCTTGAGGAGCTTTAAAAAGCCGATCTGCAGCTTATGGGGCCGCAGGGCATAGATGTCATTGAAGGATTGGCGCAGGTGATCATAGTCTTCATAGGGCAGGCCGACGATGAGGTCGAGGTGAAGGTGCATCGTATCGAGGGCGACGAGGCGCTCCATGATGTGCGTGATCCGCGGCCAATCGTTGTGGCGGCGGATGGCTTTCAATGTCGGCTCATACGTCGTCTGAATGCCCATTTCCAATTGGATGCGTCCCTTCGGGGCCCTAGCTAGTAAATCGATGTCGTCGTCGGTCAAGACGGCCGGTTCGATTTCCAAATGAAAGTTGACCGGTTTCTCGACACTGATCATATATTCCACTAAAGGCCGATGATGGCTAGGATTGCAGTTAAAGGTCCGGTCGACGAATTTTACCTGGGCCACGCCGGCATCGACGAAGGTCTGCAGTTCCTGTAAGACCCGGGGAACGGAGCGGAAGCGGACGCGGTCGTTCATGCCCGACAGGCAGTACTGGCAGTGAAAGGGGCAGCCCCTCGAGCTTTCGTAGTACATGATGCGGTGGTCGAGGTCGCGAAAGTCCTGATTTTCATAGGGAAAGGGCAGGCTGTCGAGGTCGTCGATTTCCTGAAAGGTTTCATCGCCTTGAATCTTTCCGTCAACGCGGCCGAGGACGCCGGGAATATCCGTTCCGTCTTCCCCCTTTTCGAGAGCCGTCAGGAAATCCGGCACCATGATTTCCCCTTCGCCTTGGAGGACGTAGTCGATATCCGGGCAGTCAAGAAGGACCTGGCGGGCCGTATAGGAGACTTCGGGACCGCCGACGAAGATCTTCGTTTCGGGGAAGACGCTTTTGACTAAGGTGATGATATGGCAGGTCATTTCAATATTCCAGATATAACAGGAAAAGCCGATGACATCGGCTTTAAAGGCTGCTATGTGACGCAGGATGTCGTAGGGATTTTGATTGATCGTATATTCAGCCGCATCGACGGCGACGCCTCGGTGGGCGCAGGCCGTCGTCAGGCAGCGAATGGCCAGGGACGACTGAATAAATTTCGCATTCAAAATGGTGAGCAGCGTTTTCATGAAAGACCTTCCTTCAACTGAATATGTATATTAATTATAGCGCGATATTACCTCAGTTAGCAATAGATTTACACAATTGCGTTATTCATGCGACTTTCGTGGAATCCCCATCGTCTCCTAGAACAAAAACGGGTAAGCAATAAGTTACTGGAATAACTTACAGTAACTTATTGCTTTAGTAATTGATATATGCCCTACTTTCCATACTAAATTATTGATATACATTTCTAATAAATTTTGCTACAATAAAGTCGAAAGGAGGTAGTCCACATGAAACGCCAACCACTACAAATTCAGCTTAATGTTGAACAAATAAAAAAGAAATATGCTGAACATACCTCCCATTGCCGCAAAATAGCAAAGGAGGTAGAAAAATGGGGCAAGAAAACAAAACCAGATCTGAGCTTTCTGAAAGTTCGTCCTTAATTGATTTTCTTTATGTAGATAATGATCGTGTCGATTCATTAATTTCTCAACTTAGAAACGGGACCCTCAGAAGCGTTACCAAAACACTTGGTACATCTGAGGGTTCCGCTATATCTGGAAAAGGAACTATCGAAGTTATATCTGGACAATACTCTTCTAAGAATAAAAGTAAAGAAGAGGCCTCGGAGCAGTATGATCCTTACCATAGCCGATTAATTACTCTATTAAACGATTTGAGAATTCCCCCACTGGAAGAACTTCCCCCATTATGTGATAGCCGTCTTGCATGTATTCAGGCATCAATTAAAATTCGCGATCTCCGTTCTATAAAAACGCTATTTCCATTTGTAGAAAAAAATTTTAAAATTTTTAACCTTCAGAACGATAAAGGTACACGAGAATCACTAAAATTGGTTTCATCCATGGTGCAATCAATGGATGATTCTATTCAACTGTCTATACAATTTGATTCTAATTTGATTAGTGGAACTCTTCGTGAAGGTTGTTTGTCTGTCCGCCAATCAGATTTGAATAGGATATATGGCGTTTCGTTACCAGGACAATGGTATGTTTTAGGTATTTTAGATTCCCAACCACAACCACAATTCCAACCTATTGATAATATCGCAAACGGTAGCATAGAATATGCTATCGACGCTTATACAGATGCCATAAATCAAATCTATTCACATTCTCAATATGGAATTATTCCTATTTTAATCTATCGAGAAATCACCTACTAGGTTCAAACAAAGCTCCTACTGAATTCCAAAACATACCAAACGTACTGGAACAGTATACTGAACAATTATAGTTCTGAAAAAATTTATAAGAAGTCTACTCTCAATGCTAATTATAATATACCGAACTAACCGCCTAATTTATAGGCGGTTAGTTTTATGAAAAGGTTTTAATGCAGTCTTCCGTATGTATACCGCAAGGACGCCATTCTGTCATGTTTTTTTCGCCGACCGCAGGCGGCCAACCTTTTCGCAGCTACCGTTTTATGATAAGATGAGGTAGTATATAGATTTTCACCTATGAAAAGGAGGCTTTTCCTTGTTTAAAATAGCACTCGCCCAGACCCGGGTCTATCCCGGCAATCCTCGGCAGAACGCGGCGGTCATGAAGGAATTCATCGCCAAGGCCAAGGCAGCCCGCTGTGACATCGTCGTCTTCCCGGAACTTGCCATTCCCGGCTACTTCATCGGCGACATCTGGGACCAGCCCGATTACATCGACGAATGCGTCCGCTTCGGCGAAGAAATCCGCGACCTGTCTCAGGGCATGGCCATCATCTTCGGCAACGTAGCCAAAGAAACGGACCGGGTCAACCTCGACGGCCGGACGCGAAAATATAACGCCATGTTCATCGCCTACAACGGCCACTGGCTGTCCCCTGCCCGTTCGCCCTACCCCTTCTACATCAAGACCCTCCTTCCCAATTACCGGGAATTCAGCGACATCCGCTACTTTACGTCCCTCATCGAAGTCGCCCAGGAACGGCACGCCTTCCCGGAAGACTTCTTGTCGCCCGTCCAGATTTCCTTCGACGACGGCCGCAAATTCCGCATCGGACCCCTCATCTGCGAAGACAGCTGGGATGAAAACTATCCTTTCAAACCGATGCACTATTTAGGCAAGATGTACGATATCGACTTGTTCGTCAATATTTCAAACTCGCCCTTTACCTTAGGAAAAACCCAGCGCCGCCACCGCCTCTTCGGCCAGGCCATCGACAAGATTCACTGCCCGGCGGTCTACGTCAACTGTACGGGCATCCAGAACAACGGCAAGAACATCTATACCTTTGACGGCGCCAGCAGCACCTACCAAAAAGACGGCAGCCACCACAGCGCCTGCAAGCCCTTTACGGAAGAGCTCCTCCTCGTCGACTTTGACGAAACGACGCAGACCTTTACGTCTCCATCTCAGGTGCAGCCGGAAAAGTCCCAGATCGAAGATATTTACGACAGCCTCCACTACGGCCTCAAGCACTTCATGGATGCCATCGGTGTCCATAAAGTCGTCATCGGCGTATCGGGAGGCATCGATTCGGCCGTCAACGCCGCCCTCTATGCGACGGTCCTGCCGCCGGAGGACATCCTCTTGGTCAACATGCCCAGCTGCTACAATTCGGACACGACCAAGAGCCTGGCCAAAGAACTGGCCGACAACATCGGCTGCCTGTATACGGTCATCCCCGTCCAGGACAGCCTGGAGCTGACGCGCAAGCAGTTCAAGGAAACCGTCCTCCATCAGGGCGAAAAGGAAAAGGGAAGCCTCGCCTTGACCAGCTTCATCGAAGAAAACATCCAGGCCCGGGACCGCTCGAGCCGTATCTTGGCCGCTGCGGCAGCCTCCTTTGGCGGCGTCTTCACGTGCAACGCCAATAAGGCCGAAACGTCTGTCGGCTATGCCACCCTCTACGGCGACAGCGCCGGCTATTTAGCCGCCACGGCTGATCTCTGGAAGCATCAGGTCTACGAACTGGCCCACTACCTCAACGACAAGGTCTTCGGCCGCCAAGTCGTCCCTCAGGGCAGCATCGACATCGTCCCCAGCGCCGAACTGTCGAACAAACAGGATATCACCAAGGGACAGGGCGACCCCCTCATCTATCCCTATCACGACTACCTCTTCGCCGCCTTCGTCGAACGCTGGCAAAGGGCTACGCCCGAATCGATCCTTACCTGGTACCTCGACGGGACCCTGGAAAAGAACATCGGCTGCGCTGTCGACGTCCACCAATTATTTCCGACAGCCAAGGAATTCATCGACGACCTCGAACGGTGGTGGCGTCTCCTCTCGGGCTTTGCCGTTGCCAAACGGATCCAGAGCCCGCCCATCCTTTCCATCAGCCGCCGCCCCTTCGGCAACGACCTGCGCGAAGCCCAGCTGACACCGTACTATACGACCCGCTATTTAGAATTAAAAGAACGTCTCCTTTCAGAATCTTTATAAGACCTGACGATTGCCTATACGAAAAGGACTGCTGATTCATCTTCTTGAATCGGCAGTCCTTTTTTTTATGTCATACTGTTCCTTTTGACCTCGGTCGATGATTATTCCTTGAAGGAATGGCGATTTTCCGGTGTCATGGCCTTTATAAGGTCTTCTTTCGAGCGGTTCTTAAAGTCTTCTATTTCTCCCTTTACAGCCTTATGAAGCTGTACCGTTACCTGTTCGTCCTGATGAGAGTAGTCTTTAAAGGACAGTTCCAAGACACCGTCTTTTTCCTGATAGGTAAAGGTCAGGGGATTTTCCGTCGTCGTCGTCAGGGTATTGTCTTTTTCCTCTGCTTTGAGGTTCATTTCCTTCATCGTCGTCCATTCATACTGCTGGTTGTCATCATTGACGATGCTGTCGATTAAGCCCGGATCGGGAATATCTTTTAATTCCCAATTGCTCCGTTCTAAACTGACGATATAACCATCGTTATTCTTTTCAATCTTGACATCATAGACGCAGTCCATTTCTTTCGGGAACCCCGTCTTTCCGTAACCGACCCATTGACCGGAATAGTCAACGCTTTTCGAATTAAAGCAGCCGGTAAGAAAAGCAACGGCAAAAATGCTGACAGCGGCAAAGACAATCAATTTCATGAATTTTGACAGTGAACGCATTTGATTACCTCCTTATACCATAAAATACAGGTTTAATCTGTAAAGGAGAAGTTTTTCCCCTCTTTATTCAACTTATCCAGCAGTTCTTCTTTCTGACGATTTTTAAAGGAATCCAAGTCACCGGCTGCGTCTTTGCTCTTTTGCAGAGTGACGATGGTATCGCCGGTCTTATACTGGAGCTCTTCCTTATCGGCATTGTAGGTCAGCGAGGCCTGGTTATTGCCCGAAATTTCCAATACCTCGTTTTGGAGATTGGCCGTCAGTTTTTCCGTTTCATTCTGCCAACTGTAGGACGCACTGCTGCCGCTTATGCTTTCTTTGGCATTCCAATAGGAGCGGGTCTGTTCGATGGCATAACCGTTGCCATTGCCGTCTTTCTCGATCTTTAAATCATAAAAGCAGTCAAAATCGGTCTGGTCGTAGCGCCCGGTACCGGTCCATTCGCCGGCAAATTTGTCGGAGCTGCCGCAGCCGCCGAGGACGGCCATCGCCAAAAGGCTGACTGCCACGACGACGGCCAATTTCATAAATCGTGAGAATACATTCATATTGTTGCCTCCTTTTTTACCACCATAAAACGCTATAAGGACTCTTCCCTCCAAGGGAAAAGGCTTACACTATTTAGATCGTGCCGACAGTGATTCATGCCTGTGAAAGGAAAACAGCTGCCATGACCGGATCCCCGGGACTCGCGGTGCAGTCCCTCCGATGTCAGCCATGGTAAAAGACGAATTTCTCATTTACCTCATTACTATATAACATAGAAAGTCGGATTCTGTCAATACAAAGTGTGTCAAAACCGATAGATGTACGGCCTCTGTATCCCCTTTTCCATACTTTCGGCAAATCAAAAAAGGGCTCTTTGTCAAATGTTGGGGTGCCAACTAAATCATCCACCGCGAATGGACGTGAGTGAGTTTTTCTCGCTCTCGTCCATTTCTTTTTTTATTTTTTTAAAGATGCCCAGAGGATTCTGGCGCGAAATCTTTCGAAATTCCGGAATCCAAAAGCGACTCGTTTCAATACCTTTATCTTGTTGTTCATCCCTTCCGTAAATCCGTTCGAATACACTTGCGTCAGTCCATTTAAGATCGCTTGTCTCCAATCTTTAAAGGTTTTCAACACACTTCTAAATTCGTCTACCCCACTTTCTTCAACTAAGGTCAGCCATTGCGCTAAAAAATGTGTCACAGCGGCTCGTTCTTTCATAGAAAATACATTGAAGAAAGCTTCTTTTAGAGCATAGGCACGTTATAGTTCCGGGGACTGTTTCAAAATCTCACGAAGTCTGTCATATTCTTCCAACGTCATTTTTTTCCCTTTTTTATTCAGGATATGCTTGTTTCGTTTGAAGTAAATTCGCTTCTCACGAAAATGGTTCTGAACCTTTTTCCGTACTCGTTCCAAGGCCCAGATGACCAGTCTTTGGATATGGAATCGGTCTCCAATGATGGTTGCACAAGGAAACATGGTTTGCACTACACGGCGGAAAAGAGAAGACAGGTCCATTACGACGAATTTCACCTTCATACGTTCTTTACGTGGAAACCGGCTAAAGTAATGAATCATTTCCATGCCATTCCGATTAGGCAGGATATCCAATATTTCGTGAGTCTGAGGGCTATTGACCGCTACCTGATACCGCTGTCCACGGGCATTTCCCCGAAACTCATCGAGGGACAGGATTTCCGGAAGATGTTTTGGGGACTGGAATGTGAGCTTGTCAAAATACCGAATGACCGTGGATATCGAAATACCCTGCATCCTGGAAATGGTCTTAAAGCTTATCAATTCAGTACAGGCTTGCTGGATTTCCCGTATGACTTCGTAAGAGCGACGTTGGTAACGTCCGAGTCCGGGAATCGGCTCGTAAAAAGTCTTATGACAGCTGCTGCAGAGATATCTTCGTTTATGAATGAGACCAAAAATTGGCAGGGAATTCCAATGCCCTAAGAGTATTTTCTGATCCCGATAATCTTTAATATAGAGTTTGTTATGATGACAATGAACACAACACGGTGTAAACGGCTTAAAATCGATGAAAAGGACCCATTTCCCATCCTGATTTACGAATTCTTTGACAGAACCCGCTTCCCAATTGAAATGTTTTTCGATAAAATAAGTGAGAGACATATCTATATACTCCTTTCAGTTCTTCGTGGTGGTTGAGCTAACTGGCAGTGTTGGATATGTCTTATTTTATATAAATAAGGGGTCTTGTGAACAAGAGTGTCCACAAGACCCCAACATTTATTATAGAACCCAAAAAAGACGGATGGAATCCACAAAAAAAACACGCCCTGCCCAAAAGGACAGAGCGTGCTGATCGTATAAAACAAGGTATGAACCGGAGGCTACATGTCTTTCAGCCGTCCGACTTCACTCTTTGGTCTCACCCTTTTATGGCCAAAGTTTTCGACGATGATGAACATCATGGGAATGAGGAAGACGCCGACGATGGTCGCAACGGACGTACCGAAGACGACGGTGATCCCCATGTTGACACGGGATGCGGCACCGGCACCGGAGGCCATGGCCAGCGGGATGGAGCCGACGACGAAGGCCAGGGACGTCATGATGATCGGGCGCAGACGGATCTTGGCGGCTTCAATAGCAGCCGACACGGGATCCATGCCGCGCTCATCGACACGGACTTTGGCGTATTCGATGATCAGGATGGCGTTCTTGGCGGCCAGGCCGATGACGGCCAGGATACCGATCTGGAAGTAAATGTTGTTCTGCTGGCTCAGGAGGTAGGCAAAGACGGCTGCCCCAAAGACACCGGCCGGCAGACTGAACAGTACAGCAAAGGGAACCTTCCAGCTTTCATAGAGGGCTGCCAAGACGAGGAAGACGAAGAGGATGGCCAAGGCAAAGACGTAGACCGTCTTGTTGCCGGCTTCGATTTCTTCACGGCTCATGCCGCTCCATTCGTAAGCATAACCTTCGCCGAGGGTATCGGCAGCGATTTCTTCCAAGGCTTTAATGGCGTCGCCGGAGCTGTAGCCATTGGCCGGAGCCCCTTGGATGGTAATCGCCGGATAGTCATTGAAACGAGTGATGATCGATGCCGATCCCATCGGTTTCGGACGAACGAAGTTCGATACCGGAACGAGCTGGTTGCTCGAGTTGCGGACATAGATATGGTTGTTAGCATCGACGGTTTCACGGAATTCCGGGGAAGCCTGGACGATAACCTTGAAGTTACGGCCAAAGATGGTGAAGTCATTGACCTGATAGGAACCGTAGAAGGACTGGAGCGTCGAATAGAGGTCGCTCAGGGAGACGCCTTCACGGGCGACTTTGTCGCGGTCGATTTCGAGCTCATAGCCCGGTGTATCCGCCGCAAAAGCGGTGTAGACCGAACCGATTTCCGGACGCTGACGGGCAGCGGCGATGACTTTCTGTGCCGTTTCTGACAGTTCGGCCGTCGTATGGCCGCCCCGGTCTTCGAGCTGCATGGTGAAGCCTGACGACGTACCCATGCCGTCGATTGGCGGCGGGTTTAAGGCGATGATCGAGGCCTGGGGAATCTGGGCGCCGCGGGCCATGATCTTACCCATCAAAGCGTCGACGGAGAGATCCTTCGTCGTCCGTTCATCCCAGTCGTCAAGGCCGATGAAGGCAGCGGCGGCGTTCGACTTCTGGCCGCCTGCCAGAAGGCCGTAGCCGACGATATTCATGGCCTGCGATACGCCGGGCTGTTCTTTGAGCCAGTTGCCCATTTCTTCACTGATTTTCTTCGTTTCCGTCTGAGAAATACCTTCCGGAAGGGTGATATCCATCATGACGAAGGCACTGTCTTCAGCCGGTACGAAGCCCGTCGGCATGACCCGGAAGACGCCGAGGGTGGCCGCACTGATGACGATCAGGAAGACGACGTACCAGCGCAGGTGGAGCTGCAAGTGAGCCAGGATTTTACCGTAGCCTGCGATGAGGCGGTCGAACCATTCATTGAATTTATTGAAGAATTTGTAAATCCCCTTGGGATTTTCTTCCGGTTTATGGATATTCAAGATGGTCGCACACATGGCCGGCGTCAAGGTCAAGGCAACGAAGGCCGAAATGAGGACCGAGACGGCAATGGTCAAGGCGAACTGGCGGTAGAGGATACCGCTCATGCCGCTTAGGAAAGCGACAGGGATGAAGACCGAAGCCAAGACGCAGGCGACGCCGATAACCGGGTTCTGTACGTTTTCCATGGCGATGATCGTCGCCTCTCGCGGACTTCGGGCGTTGTACTTGATTTCATATTCGACGGCTTCGATGACGACGATGGCATCGTCGACGAGGAGGCCGATAGCCAAGACCATGGCGAACAAGGTCAAGGTGTTGATGGAAAAGTCAAGGACGGAAAAGAGGGCAAAGGTGCCGAGAAGGGATACAGGGACGGCGATCAACGGAATGAGTGTCGACCGGCCGCTCTGGAGGAAGAGGTATACGATGAGGGCAACCAAGAGCAAGGCTTCGATGAAGGTTTGGATAACTTCTTCGATGGAGGCCCGGACGAACTTCGTGCTGTCGTATACGACTTCATAGTCCATATCGGACGGGAAGGATTCCTTGGCCTTTTCAAGGACGGCTTTCGCACCGCTGACAGACTGCATGGCGTTGGCGTCAGACGTCAGGCTGACCATGAAGCCGGCAGCATTACTGTCATTGAGTTTGGACGTGACGCTGTAGTCTTTCGAACCTAAGTTGACTTCCGCTACGTCGCCGACGCGGACCATAGTCCCATCGGAGTTGGTGCGGATAATGATGTTCTTAAACTGTTCGGCCGTTTGCAGACGACCGTCGGTACGCATGGTGTACTGATAGGTCTGGTTGTTAGCCGACGGCTGAGCGCCGATGGTACCGACGGCAGCCTGGGTGTTCTGGACCGAAATGGCCGAGATGACGTCTGTGGGCGTGACGTTCAAGATACTCATCTTCATCGGATTGAGCCAAATACGCATGGCGTAGTCCGAACCGAATTCCTGGACACTGCCGACGCCGGGAACGGATTTCAAGGCATCCATGAAGTACTGGGTCGCATAGTTCTTCATGAACGTAGCGTCGTACGACCCATTCGGCGAAACGAGGGCGAATACCATGGCCATGGAACTGGTCGACTTCTGGACCGTAACGCCCGTCGCCGTAACTTCTGACGGCAGGGTCGAAGAAACCTGGCTGACGCGGTTCTGGGTATTGACCGTATCCATGTCGCCGTCACTGCCCGTTTCGAACTGGGCCGTCAGCGAATAGGTCCCGTTGTCATTACTGGAACTTTCCAAACTGACCAGGTCGTCGACACCGACCATTTGGCGTTCGATGACGCTGGCGACGGTCGTGCCGATGACTTCGGCGTTTGCCCCGGGGTAAGATGCCGACACGCGGACTTGGGGCGGCGTAACGTTCGGGTACTTCGCGACCGGCAGGGTTGCGATGGAAAGCAGACCGAGGATGGAAATGATCAGGGAAATGACGACGGCGAAAATAGGCCTGTCAATAAAAAACTTTGATATCACGGTCTCGCCTCCCTACTTGTTTGACGACGAGTCAGAAGCCGTATTGGAGTTATCGTTGTCGATATCCGCCTTGGTCAGCATGTGCTGGTCGAGGGTCGCTCCCTTTGCTTTCTGATAACCGTCGACGATGACGATATCGCCGCTCTGAAGCCCGCTGGTGATGATCCAGAATTTACCGACTTTCTGGCCCGGCGTGACTTCCCGAGTCTGAGCCTGTCCGTTGCCGTCGATGACGGAAACGTAGTATTTACCGAGGGTCTGCTGAACAGCCCGCTGCGGGACGGACAAGGCATTGCGCTGAATCTGCGTATCGGAAACGACCGTAGCATACAGGCCGGGGATGAGCAGGTTTTCCGGGTTGTCAAAGACGGCTTTAACGATGATCGAACCGGAGTTGCCGTCCATGCCGTGGTTGACCTGGGCAATGCGGCCTTCATAAGGATACATCGTGCCGTCGCTCAGGCGGAGCAGGAGGTGGTCGCCCCAGTTACTGCCGTCTGCCCCCTGTTTGGTCATCTGCAGGTATTCGGCTTCACTGATGGAAAATTCGACGTAGACCGGATTGGTCGACGAAATGGTGACCAGTGCCGTCGAACCGGCTGTCGCAAAGGTGCCGATAGGCACGTCGTCGACGTTCAGCTTGCCGCTGAAAGGCGCATAGACGATGGTATCATCGACGTTATCCTGAGCGGCATCGACCTGGGCCGCGTTAGCCGCGACGACGGCTGCCTGCTGGCGCGTAGCCGCTTCCTGGTCGGTTACGGTCTGCTGCGGAACGGCATCCTGGCTGGCCAGGGCCTGGTAACGGCGGAGATTGAGCTGCTGATTGGCTAAATTGGCTTCGGACTGGGCTTGGGTTGCCTTTGCCTGAGCTAAGGCGGCATCGTACGTACGGCTGTCGATGCGGAACAAGGCCTGACCGGCCGTGACATCCTGACCGCCCTGGACGTACTTTTCTACGACGCGGCCGGAAATCTTCGGCTGAACGGGAACCTTATCCATCGCCGATACGGTACCGCTGTATTCGGCTCGAACGGGCGTGTCTGACGCGACGACTTTATACGTATTGACAGCAACGGGCGCTTTAGTTGCGTCTTTATCAGCACCACAGCCGGCCAAGAGCGCCGCAACCGTCAGGACAGCAACGCTCATCGTCGCAAGTTTGCGTTTTTGTATCATCTTTTTTTTCCTCCTATTTCTTTCGATTCCTGATTTTTAATGCCGTATAATAAGACCTTTATACAACGTTTCATATAATCACTAAAACTGGAATCTTGATTGACATCATTGAAATAATCGATGATATCATCGGCTGCGCTGTGCAGCATGCGCAATAACAGGAGCTTGTCAAAAGGCTTGAAGTCTCCTGTCTGCTGAGCTTCATCGAGGAGCTGTTCCAAGAGACTCCAATCCTTTTTGTAGCGGGACTGCAGGCGTTCCCAGACGTCGGGCATCTTCACTAAGAGATCGCAGACCTTCCGGACCGACAAGACCTGCCAGTTTTCATTGGGCACGTCGAAATAGGCAATCAATTTCTCTTCACAGGTCAGGTTGTCATCGTCGACGAGCTCCCGATGGTATTGGTAGACCCTTTCAAGAAACGAACTGATCGCTTCTTCCACGATTTCCTGTTTTGACGAAAAATATTCGTACAAGGTTCGCTTACTGATGCGCAGCTTGCGGGCTAAATCATCCATGTGAAACTCAGAACCATGCCGGTCGATTTCACGCAAGGCTTCCGCCAGAATCTTGGCGCGGATATCTTCTGTCATGTAAACACATCCTACTCACAAAAATATAACATACTGTCTCTGAAACTCAAACATAAAACCCAGTACCAATTTATAGTTTAATATACCGCACCATATAAGTCAATATACGGCTCTAAACAAGTTGCAATTATTATTTTTCCAATTGGCCGGCCAGTTTCCGGATGGGCAAAAAGCGGTATAACAAGGCTCCGCAGGCGGCACCGAGGCAGGTATTGGGTAAAAAAGCGACGATAAAAAACCACAGGGCCACGGCTTTGGAATCTAAGACGAAGGCCGCCACGGGATAAGCGATGAGGCCGCCTAAAAGTCCGGTCCCGATAATTTCACCGGCAACGGCCCCCCAGATGGATCCCGTCCTTTTATAAAAGATACCGGCCAAGGCGGCGCCGATCATGCTGCCGGGATAGGCAAGGACCGTCCCGACGCCCATAGCCATGCGGATCGACGAGATGCAGAAGGCACCGGCCGTCGAATAGCGCCAGCCGACGAGGACGGCTAAGAGGACGTTGATGAGATGCTGCAGGGGAAAGACGCGGGCCCCGCCGAAGGGAAATGAAACGAAGGGAGCCAGCAAGACTCCGATGGCGATGAAGATAGCCGTCACCGTCATTCTTTTAAGTTCAACATTATTCATGGGTAATCAAGACCTTTCCATACTGTTGCAACAGATCGCCATTCAGGCTGTAAAAAGCATCGAAGAGGCAGGCGTGAAAAGAACCGGGACCGGCACTGCCTCCTCGTTCAAGGGCCAGTTCGCCGCCGATGCCCATGGCCGTGACGCCGGCGACAGCTGCCGTAAAGGCGTCGCTGACGGCGGCAAAGGAGCCGATGAGGGATGACGTCATGCAGCCCGTGCCCGATACATAGGTCAGCATGGGGCAGCCGTTGTGGACGGCAGCCGTCTGCTTGCCGTCGGAAATGATGTCGACGGCGCCGGTAATGGCAATGGTAGCCGCCAATTTATCGGCAAGTTCGGCCGCCAACGTACCGTCGACGGGACGGACCAGGCTGTCGACGCCGAGGTTGCGGCCGCTCTTATGATCGGCCAGGCAGGTGATTTCCGCCGCATTGCCGCGGATGACCGAAAGGGGCAGTTCCCGGACCAGGCGCAGGGCCGCTTCCGTGCGAAAGGTCGTCCCGCCGGCCCCGACCGGGTCGAAGATGATGGGGACGCCCTTACGGGCTGCCGCCTTTCCGGCCAGGATCATGGCCTCCAGGGTCCACTGCTGGAGGGTGCCCAGATTGAGGACCAGTGCTTTCGCGGCCGACGCCATTTCGGCCACTTCTTCGACGGAATTGGTCATCGTCGGCGAGGCGCCGATGGCCAGGGTCGCATTGGCGCAGTCGTCCATGGTGACAAAGTTCGTAATGTGATGAATGAGCGGACGTTCCCGACGCAGGGCCGCAAGGTTCGAGCCCATGTCTTCGAGGTTGGTCATGACCTCCTCCCTCCTTATTCGCCGCCCTCTTCACGGGCAGCGACGTTTTTGTCGAAGAGGGCATCGGCAAACTGGGCAGCATCGAAAGGACGAAGATCGTCGACGCCTTCACCGACGCCGACCCAGCGGACGGGGACGCCCAGTTCCCGTTTAATCGACAGGATGACGCCGCCTTTGGCCGTGCCGTCGAGCTTGGTCAGGACGACGCCGGTCAAGGGAACGACGTCGCCGAAGAGCTTGGCCTGGCTGACGGCATTCTGCCCCGTCGTGGCATCGAGGACGAGCAGCGTTTCCTGGGGAGCCCCGTCGATGTTGCGGCCGGCGATGCGGGCCATTTTCCGCAGTTCTTCCATGAGATTGGACTTAGTCTGCAATCGGCCTGCCGTATCGACCAGGAGGATATCGATGTTCCGGGCTTTCGCCGAAGCCGTGGCGTCGAAGACGACGGCTGCCGCATCGGCCCCTTCCTGATGCTTGACGATGGGAGCGCCGACCCGTTCGGCCCAGATGGTCAGCTGTTCCGACGCGGCGGCCCGGAAGGTATCGCCGGCAGCCAGCATGACCGATTTTCCCTGTTCTTCATAGTATTTCGCTAACTTGCCGATGGTCGTCGTCTTGCCGACGCCATTGACGCCGACGACGAAGATGACCCGTGTCCCCTCCGTTTCCGGCAGGGGTTCATCGTTTTCATTCAAAAGCTTGACGATGCACCCTTCGAGGTAAGGTACGACGTCGTTCCCGTCTTTGATATCCCGGTTCTTGACGCCGGTCCGGATCTGATTGAGGAGGTATTCCGTCGTTTCGACGCCCATGTCGCCGGTCAGCATGACCGCTTCCAAGTCGTCATACATGTCGTCGTCGATTTTCGCGTAGCCGCGGACGACGGTCTCTATATTTTGAATGAGCGAGTGTTTCGTCTTTTCTAAGCCTTTTCGAAGTTTTGAAAAAAATCCCATGATCATGTTCCTTCCTTTAATAATTCATCTACTTTGACCGACAGCAGCCGCGATACGCCTTTTTCTTCCATGGTGACGCCGAGGAGCGTATTGGCCGCTTCCATCGTCTTACGGCGGTGAGTGATGACGATGAACTGCGTCGAGCCGCTGTAATTCTGGAGATACTTGGCCATGCGCTCTACATTGGCTTCGTCCAAGGCTGCGTCGACTTCGTCGACCAGACAGAACGGCGCCGGATGAAAGGCCAGAAAGGCCAGGAGCAGGGCGATGACCGTAAGGGCTCGTTCGCCCCCCGAGAGGAGGGTCAGAGACTGCTGTTTCTTTCCCGGCGGCCGGATGTAGATTTCGACGCCGGACTCTAAGATGTGTTCTTTATCGGTCAGGGCCAAATGGGCCGTTCCGCCTTCAAAGAGGCAGCTGAAAATCTGCTGGAAATGGACGCCGATATCTTGAAAGGCCTGACCGAATTGGTCGGCCATGGCCTTGTCGATGTCGGCGACGACGGCCCGCAGCTTTTCCCTCGATTCTTCTAAATCGAGGCACTGCTTCTTGTAAAATTCTTGTTTAGCGAGGGCTGCCTGATAGTCGTCTTCGGCAGCCGGGTTGATGGTACCTAAGGCCGTTATTTGTGATTTTAATTGACTGACCTTGTCGTGAAGCTCTTTCAGCGAGCCTTCGCGGCGCCGATCCATGGCTTCCTGCCGACTCAGGCCCTGCATGGCCAGCCGTTCTTCATGATGACTGATATCGCTCTTATATTTTTCCATCTGGATATCGGCGGCATTGAGGCGCTGCTGCCAGGTCTGACTGCGCCTACGCAGGTCGTCGACGAGTTCGTCCAGGTCATGGCTCTGCTGCAGCCGTTCGCTGCGGCTCTTATAGAAAGCTTCTTTGGCCTCATCGGAACGAGCCGTTTCGGCCTTCTTCACTTCGATATTCTGAGCCAGCTCCTGCAAGAGCCTTTCCGTCGTTTGGCGGCGCTCGCGAAGTTCCTTACGCCGTTGCGCAAGGATTTCCTGCTGACTCGTCAATTCGTCCTGCCAGGAAGCGTGCTGAGTCAGCTGTTCTTCCCCATGGCGGACCTGTTCTTTTAAGGTCGCCGCCGTGATCTGACATTCCGTCAGGTTCTTCCGGCACCGCTCCGCTTCGGCCTTGGCTGCATCAGAGGCGGCCTGCCACTGGTGAATGTCCGTTTCCGGTTCTTCTTCCAGGGCCGAGAGCGCCTTTTCTTTGGAAACGAGGTCAGCTTGGATATCCGAGCGGGCCGTGTCCAGGGCTTCGACGCGCTGATCCATATCGGTCACGGTCTTTTCAAGGTCGCACAATTCCTTAGCGAGCTGTGCAGCCTGCCATGCGGCTTGGCCCGATTCCTGCTTGGCCTTTTGCAAGGCTTCTTCGGCCTCTTCTAAGGCCTTTTTTCCTTCTTCCGCGGCTTGGCGCAGGTCCTTGCCCTTTTCCGTCAACGCTTGGAGCTTTTTTTGACCGTCGTCAAGGTGCTGCTGCAAGTCTTCCATCAAGGCCCTGCGGCTGATGAGGGAGCCTTCCTGATTTCGCGTACTGCCGCCGGTCAGGGAGCCGCCGGCATTGAACTGCGTGCCGTCGAGGCAGACGATGCGCAGACGGTGGCCGTACTTCTTGGCGACAGTCGAACCGGTGTCCATCGTATCGGCCAAGAGGGTCTTCCCCAATAAAGAAGTAAAGACCGTCTTATATTTTTCTTCATAAGTAATGACATCCGAGGCAAAACCCAGGATGCCTTTTTCGGATGCGGCCCGTTCTTCATCGGCGGTCCGCGTCCGGTTTCTCAGGGTATCCAGGGGCAGGAAAGTCGTCCGGCCGGCTTTCTTTTCTTTTAAATAGGAAATGGCCTGTTTGGCCGCCCCTTCGTTTTCGGCCACGACGTACCGGGCCGCGGCGCCCAGGGCAATGTCGACGGCGACGGCAAATTTACCGGGAATGCGGCATAATTCGCCGACGGCGCCGCAAAGCTCTCTGCGCCAGGGCTGCGATGCCGTAAGGACGACCTTGACGGCCCGGCCCAAGCCTTCGTGTTCTTGTTCCATGCTCCGTAAGACGCCGATGCGCTGTTGTGCCCCGTCGACGTCACTGCGAAGACGGCGATAATCCCGTTCGACGTCCCCCAAGAGGGCCTGCGCCTTGGCAGCGGCCTCCTTCTGAGCGGCAACATCCTTTTCCCGGTCTCGAAGGCGTTGCTGCCACTGGTCTCTTCGGTCTTCGACGTCCTGACTACGGCCCTTCAAGTCTTCCAAGGCCTGCTTTTTTTCTTCGAAAGCGCGAAGGGCTTCTTCACAGGCGTCGGCATTTTCTTCTAAGCGACGGCGCAGGTCATCGCGGTCGCGGCGCAGCATGAAGGCGTCGCGGCTGCGGCTGGAATTGGCATCGAGGCGCTTCTTTAGGGCGTCGGCTGCTTGTTTAGCCTTGTCGTCCGCCTGGGTGACTAAGGTTTCGGTCAGGGCCAGGGCCTTTTGAGCCGCTGCCAGCTCGGTTTCCTTTTGTTCCTTCTGCTGCCGCAGTTCTTTCTCCTTGGCTTCCCAAGACGTCTGCCGCTCTTTGAGCTGACCTTCATCCTTTTCATCGGCAGCCTGCTGCTCGGCCAGTTCGGCTTTTCGCTGAATGCAGGCTTCATGGCGATGGGTCAGGCTGTCCAATTCGTTGTGCACGGCCATGGCTTCCTCATCGAGGCGGCGCAGTTTTTCTTCTTCCGCCGCCATGGAGGCCATGAGGGCCTTGCGCCGCTGTTCGGCATCGGTCAAGGCCTTGGCCGCTTCCTGTTCTTCTGCCGATGCCGACTGGCGGCTGTTTTCGGCTTTGGCCAAGAGGCGTTCGCTGTTGCGCAGTTCTTGGAGGGTCAGGGTCCCTTCATACGCCAGGCGTTCGCTGTCGAGGGTTCGGAACTCCTTCAGTGTTTCCGCCTGTTTCTGCAAGGGTTCCAGCTGCTCTTCAAGGACACTGGTAAGGTCGCCGATGCGTTCCAAATTGCGTTCCGTTTCAGCAATTTTTCGCAGGCCTTCGGCTTTTCGCCCCTTAAAGCGGCTGATGCCGGCCACTTCTTCAAAGATGACCCGCCGTTCTTCAGGCTTGCTGTTCAAGATGCGGTCGACGCGGTTCTGGCCGATGACGGCCATCGAATCCTGACCGATACCGGTGTCGGCAAAGAGGATGTGGATATCCTTTAAGCGGCACGGCCGACGGTTGATATAGTATTCACTGTCACCGGACCGGAAGAGGCGCCGGGTGACGACGACTTCCGTAAATTCCGTGTCCAGGGCATGGTCGCTGTTATCAAAATAGAGCGATACTTCGGCCGCACCTTGAGGCCGGCGGGTTTGTGTACCGGCAAAGATGATGTCTTCGGCACGCTGGCCCCGCAGTTGGCGGATGTTCTGTTCCCCCATGACCCAGCGGACGGCATCGGAAATGTTGCTCTTACCGCTGCCGTTGGGCCCGACGATGGCCGTAATACCCTTATCAAAGTTCAAAATTGTCTTATCGGCAAAGGATTTGAAGCCTCTCAGCTCCATTTTTAATAACTGCATAATGGTTTACTCTCTTCATCAGCCGTGAGTACGAATTTTCTGGTCATACGCAGGCCTCCCCTTATTTTTTCGTATAGTTATCATACCATAATTAGCCGTCCGTCGCCAGCCGCACCTCTTCGCCGCCGGGACAGACAAAGATTGTGTAAAAAATCCCCAAAAGGGTTGACGAACGAAAGATTAATGATTATATTAGAATTTGGGGTTAGAGGCCCTGATTCTGCAGAAAGGGAGAGTACCGTAACATGATTCAAGTTTACAAGCACAGCAACGGCCACTTGGATGGAAACATTTCCTTGGCATCGGCTGAAAAAGGCTCATGGATCAACGTCGTAAATCCGGATTCCGACGATTTGCAGCTCGTATCCATGGTCACGGAAATCCCCACCGATGTTTTGAAAACCGCCTTGGACACGGAAGAACGTTCCCACGTTGAAATCGAAGACAACTACATCTTCGTCGTCATCAACATTCCCGTCGTCCTGGAAACGGACAGTTACGACACACTGCCCCTCGGTATCTTCATCACATCCGACTTCATCATCACCCTCTGTATCGAGGAGACGGAAGTCATGCGCGCTTTTACGAAAAACACCTATCCCCTGTTCCACACCTTTAAAAAGACGCGCTTCTTATTTCAAATACTCTATCGTTCGGCAACCTTATTCCTTCGTTACTTAATGCAGATCAATCACCGAACGGATGATCTCGAAGAAACACTGCGCCATTCCATGCGCAACAAGGAATTTTTCATGCTCTTGGAATTACAGAAATCCTTGACCTACTTCACGTCGGCCCTGCGGGGCAACGGTATCGTCATGGAGCGCCTCATGCGCCTGCGCCGCAACACGGCCCTTCACCATCTCATTAAAATGTACGAAGAAGACGAAGACCTCCTGGAAGACGTCATCATCGAAAACAAGCAGGCTATCGAAATGGTTGAAATGTATTCCAACATCCTCATGAGTATGTCCGATACCTTCGCGTCGATCATTTCCAACAACCTGAACTTAGTCATGAAATTCTTAGCCTCGATTACGATCATGCTGGCAGTTCCGACGATTATCTTCAGTTTATGGGGCATCAACGTCCAGGTCCCCTTCCAAGATACGGCGAACGGCTTCTTCTACGTATCCGGCATCGCCCTCATCTGTACGATTACGGCGGCTATCTTATTGTGGCGAAAGGATTTATTCTAAAAGTTATGCTAAAAACTGCCTTGCCCCTGCACCATGCTCTTGATCGGTTCAAAAGACCGCCGGTGTATCGGACAGGGCCCATATTCCCGAAGGGCTTCCATATGCATCTTCGTCAAATATCCCTTGTGGACGGCAAAGCCGTACTGGGGATATTTTTTGTCGTATTCGACCATCAGCCGGTCTCGCGTCACCTTGGCGATGATTGACGCGGCGGCGATGGACGCGCTTAAGGCGTCGCCGTGGACCAAGGACCGATGCGGCATCGTAAGGTCCCGCAGGGGCATGGCATCGACCAGGACGGCTTCGGCCGGAACGGCAAGGCCTTCTACCGTCTCGTACATGGCCTGCATCGTCGCATGGTAGATGTCGAGGCGGTCGATGTCCTTTTCTGACTTTGAAATGCATGACACAGCCACGGCTTCGGCCATGATTTTATCGTACAGCTCGTCTCGTTTTGCGGGCTGTACTTTTTTGCTGTCATTGAGGCCCTGACAGTCCCAAAAGGGCGGCAGGATGACGGCGGCTACCATGACCGGACCTGCCGCAGGGCCGCGGCCGGCTTCGTCGATACCGGCCACATGGTACAGGCCCTGGCGGTAATACTGCCCTTCCGGATCATAGAGGTGAAGGACCCGTTCCCGTTCCTCTTCTTCCTTGATTTTCCGCTTCATGTAGGTGTCGGCCAGCTTTCGGACCGACACCCGGCCGTCGCCCTTCATGGCCGAAAGCAACGCTTCGATGTCCCGGCCTTGGGCCAGCAGCTCTTTCAGGTCGGCTACCTTTAATTTGGCAATGTCCATGTCATTCATCCCCTTCAAATTCACCGAGGCGGTCGAGGGAAATGGCGCCGATTACGCCTTCGCGAAACTCTTTCAAGATGAGTTTATACGTCTTTTCCAGGTCGACGACGCCGCCTGAGACGATACAGCCCCGCTTGCGGCCGATGGCTTCAATCGTTTCCAGCGGCTTGTCACTGAGGGCTTCCAGCTTATACCGGCCTTTCAGGGCTTCCGGATACCGGTCGGTCAGCTCCTCGATGAGCCGGCAAATGACCGTTTCCATATCGAAGACGGTGTCGGAAATGGCCCCCGTTGCGGCCAGCCGGTAAGCACTGGTCTGATTTTCAAGTTTCGGCCACAAGACGCCCGGCGTATCGAGGAGGTCGAGCTGGTCGCCGATGTGGACCCACTGCTTGCCCTTCGTTTCCCCGGGCTTATCGGCCGTCTTGGCGGCGCTTCTGTGGGACAGCTTATTGATCAGCGTCGACTTGCCGACGTTGGGGATGCCCAGGATCATGGTCCGGACGGCGCGGTTCTTGAGGCCTCGAGCCTTCCAGCGCTCGAGCTTTGGAGCTGCTAGGGAGCGTATAAGAGACACGAGCTGTTTGACGCCCTTGCCGCCCTTACTGTTAAGGGGCATGACCTTACGCCCCTGCTGTTTATAATAGGCCACCCATTCGTCGACGACGACAGGATCGGCCAAATCGGCCTTATTGAGGACGACGACGGACGGCTTGTCGCCGATGAGGGATTTGATCATGGGGTTGGTGCTGCTCAACGGGATGCGGGCGTCGACGAGTTCGATGACGACGTCGATGATTTTGAGATTTTCCTGAATCAGGCGCTTGGCCTTGGCCATATGGCCGGGATACCAGTTGATTATCATAGAAACTCCTTTATAGAAAAAAGAAAGGGGGCTGTTCCTAAAAACAGCCCCTTTTCACTGTCCTGAGACAGTGAATGACAGTATAAGCGATTTCGTCCTTCGAGGGCTTACCATAGGGCATGCTTTCGACAAAGGAGATTAGCCTTCTCTAGTTGCGCTCACATGAAGGATGTGTTCGATGACGTCATCGATCGGCTTGTCGCCTAAATCACCTTTCGAGCGGTCGCGCAGGCCGAAGGCACCGTTTTCCATTTCCTTATCGCCGACGACGGCCATGTAAGGAACTTTTTCCATCTGTGCCTTGCGGATCTTGTAACCCAGTTTTTCATTGCTTTCGTCTACTTCGACGCGGATGCCTTTGGCTTCCATCTTCTTGGCGACGTCCTGGCAGTAGGCCAAGTGTTTTTCAGAGATCGGCAGGATCTTGATCTGAACCGGAGCCAGCCAGGTCGGGAAGGCACCGGCATAGTTTTCGGTCAAGATGCCGATGAAGCGTTCGATCGAACCGTAGACGACGCGGTGGATCATGACCGGACGGTGTTTCTGGCCGTCTTCCCCGGTGTAGGTCAGGTTGAATTTTTCCGGCAGGAGCATATCGAGCTGGATAGTACCGCACTGCCAGGTACGGCCGATGGAGTCCTTCAAGTGGAAGTCGATCTTCGGACCGTAGAAGGCGCCGTCGCCTTCGTTGATGCTGTAGTCGAGGCCGAAGTCATCCATGGCTTTGCGCAGGGCATCGGTCGTCATTTCCCAGGTAGCGTCGTCGCCCATGGAGTTGTCCGGACGAGTCGACAGTTCAGCGTGGTAGGTCAGGCCGAAGGTAGCATAGACTTCGTCGAAGAGGCGGATTGTTTCCTGGATGACGTCTTCGATCTGGCTGGGCATCATGAAGATGTGGGCATCGTCCTGAGTGAAGCAGCGGACGCGGAACAGGCCGTGGAGGGCGCCGGACAATTCATGACGGTGAACGAGTCCCAGTTCGCCGATGCGCAGGGGCAGTTCCTTATAGGAATGAGGTTCGTTGGCATAGACCAACATGCCGCCCGGGCAGTTCATCGGTTTGATGGCGTAGTCTTCATCGTCGATCTTGGTGAAGTACATGTTTTCTTTGTAATGATCCCAGTGACCGGAAGTTTCCCAGAGTTCGCGGTTCATGATCATCGGAGTCATGACCTGCTGGTAGCCGTAACGGCGGTGAACTTCGCGCCAGTAGTCGATGAGCAGGTTGCGGACAATCATGCCCTTCGGCAGGAAGAACGGGAAGCCCGGGCCGTATTCGCTGAGCATGAACAGGCCGAGCTGTTTGCCCAATTTACGATGGTCACGCTTTTCAGCTTCTTCCATCATCTTCAAGTAGTCGTCGAGTTCGGATTTCTTTTCAAAAGCCGTCCCGTAGATACGCTGGAGCATCTTGTTCTTTTCATCGCCCCGCCAGTAGGCACCGGCAACGGTCTGGATCTTAAAGGCTTTGACCCGGCCTGTCGATTCGCAGTGCGGACCGGCACAGAGGTCGTAGAAGTCGCCTTGGCGATAGACGGAGATGACGGCATCTTCCGGAAGGTCCTGGATGAGTTCTACTTTATAATCCTGGCCGGCATCTTTGAACATCTTCAACGCGTCGGCACGGGACAGGATTTCTTTGGTAATGGGAAGGTTTTCTTTTACGATCTTAGCCATTTCAGCTTCAATGGCACCGAAGTCGTCCTGAGTGAAGCGGTGTTCTGTATCGAGGTCATAGTAGAAACCGTTTTCAATGGACGGGCCGATGGCGAACTTGACGCCCGGATAGAGGTGCTGGATCGCCTGGGCCATGATATGAGAGGCTGTATGGCGAAGGGTATCCTTCCCTTCCTGATCGGCAAAGGTGAAGAATTCGACCGTCGAGCCGTCGACGATAGTTTCACGAAGGTCCGTGACTTCGCCGTTTACCCTTGCGACCAATACTTTTTTAGCAAGACTGTTGCTCAGTTCTTTTACGGCCTGGGCAAGAGAAATGCCATCGGAAAATTGTTTTTTGCTTCCATCTTTCAACAGTAATTCTGCCATACGAAACATCCTCCTTAATAAAAAAAGCCCTCGTCCTCAAGGGACGAGAGCATTACTCACGTGGTTCCACCCTAGTTCACCGGGAAAAATCCCAGCGTACTCAAGCGCCGTAACGGGGCGTCCGGAGTTCCTTACTCAGTTCAGAAACTCAGCTCTAAGGCGGTAACTTTTCAGTCTTTATAAGGTACTCCCAGCAACGTACCTCTCTCTGTCATAAAGGAGCTGTAAAGTGTTGTCCTTTTCAAAGCTTTTCTCTTATATCTAAGGTATGCGTAAATTATACGGCACGTTTCGGGCCTTGTCAAGTGAGAGAAACCATCTTTCCACCCGGAATATTTCACAAAAAAAAGCACTGTCTCAGAGAGACAGTGCTTTTATCATGCACAATCAAGTAGCTTATGCGAGGCCTTTCTGTTTCTTGATAGCTGCGGTGAGCATCGGGAGAACTTTGTAGACGTCGCCTACGATACCGTAGTCGCAAACTTTGAAGATCGGAGCATCTTCGTCTTTGTTGATGGCGATGATGCAGTCAGAGCCGGACATACCAGCCAAGTGCTGAATAGCACCGGAGATAGCGCAGGCAATGTAGATCTTCGGAGCAACGGTTTTACCCGTCTGGCCGACCTGATGGAGAGCGCTGATCCAGCCAGCGTCAACTGCGGCACGGGAAGCACCGACAGCGCCGCCGAGAACGTCTGCGCATTCTTTCAGGATGCCCGTAGCGAACGGTTCTTCACCATTCATGCCGCGGCCGCCGGAAACGATGATGTCAGCGTCTTCGATCTTAACGCCTTCGCCGCCCATTTTAATGAGTTCGACGAAACGAGTCATCATGTCAGCATCGGAAACTTTAACTTCTTTTTCGATAACTTCACCCGTTGCATTGGGGTCAGCTTCCGGTTTTTTGAAAACGTGCGGACGAACCGTACCCATCTGCGGGCGGTTGTCTTTACAAATGATTTCAGCCATGATGTTGCCGCCGAGAGCCGGACGAGTCCATACGATGGTCTTGCCGTCGTCGTCAACGCTGAGCTGCGTGCAGTCAGCCGTAAGGCCCGTTTTCAAGGTGTTGGCAACGCGAGGGCCGAGGTCACGGCCGATGTTGGTAGCACCGACGAGGAATACGTTAGCTTTTTCTTCTTCGAAGAAGTCGCAAAGAACTTTTGCATATGCTGTCGTATTGTAATGTTCGAGTTTCGGATCGTCATAGACGAAAACTTTATGAGCACCGTGAGCGATCAATTCCTGTGCCAACGGTTTTACATCTTTACCAATAAGAATAGCGCCGACTTCGTCGCCAATGGTGTCAGCCAAGATGCGGGCCTGACCCAACAATTCAAAAGATACATCACGTAATTTGCCTTCAAACTGTTCAGCAATTACATAAATGCCTTTGCATTCTGCTAAATCCATTTTCACTGTTCCTCCTTGAATTAAATGATTTTCTGGGCAGTCAGTTTTTCCATGAGCTGGTCGACGATTGCCTGTTCGTTGTCGTCTTCAACTTTGAGAACGAGACCGCCGGATCTCTGAGGCGGAGTGAAAGTTTTACGAACTTTTGTCGGAGAACCACTCAAACCGATAAGCGTTTCGTCAACGCCGATAGCAGCAGCGTCTAAGGTCGGGATTTCACGGCGTTTTGCTTTCATCGTGCCGCGAATGGTCGGGAAACGCGGTTCATTCAAGTCTTTTACGGCGGTGATGAGGACAGGGAAATTAGCTTCAGTTACGATGTAGCCTTCTTCATTTTCCTGCTGGACAGTGACTTTGTCGCCTTCGACTTTGATGTCGCGAGCATACGTAATCTGCGGAATACCGAGTTCGCAAGCGATCTGCGGGCCAACCTGAGCGGTATCGCCGTCGATAGCCTGTTTGCCGCAAAGAACCAAATCAAATTTTTCGATGCCTTTGAGTTCAGCAACTTTTTTAACAGCCTGTGCCAAAGCATAGCCCGTGGCTAACGTATCGGAGCCGCCGAGTTTACGGTCAGATACGAGATAAGCATCGTCAGCACCCATAGCGAGACCTTCACGAAGGACATCTTTAGCCTGTTCAGGACCCATGGAGAGTAACGTGACTTTGACGTTATCCTTATCAGCGTCTTTCAACTGCAGAGCACCTTCCAGTGCGTTCTGGTCGAAGGGGTTGAAAATGTTAGGAACACCAGCACGGATGATGGTATTTTTTACGGGATCAATCTTAACTTCTGCTGTGTCCGGAACCTGTTTGACACATACCAATATTTCCATTTACGTTTGCCTCCTAAAGTCTTTTTTTATGCAACAGGCTTGGCTGATGCCAAGCCTGCATCATAAACTTCAATTATCTTAACAGAGCACCAGCTGTAACCATGAGCTGAACTTCGTTCGTGCCTTCGTAGATCTGAGTGATCTTAGCATCGCGCATATGACGAGCAGCCGGATATTCTTCGCTGTAGCCATAGCCGCCGAAGATCTGGACAGCTTCAGTGGAAACACGCATAGCAACGTCGGAAGCAACGCGTTTTGCGATAGCAGCTTCAACCGTGAACGGTTTGCCTTCCTGTTTCAAGCAAGCAGCTTTGTAAACGAGGTTACGAGCAGCTTCGATCTGCATCTTCATGTCAGCCAATTTGAAGGAAACGGACTGGAATTTGCAGAGCGGTTTGCCGAACTGTACACGCTGTTTGGAGTATTCAACAGCATCTGCCAAAGCAGCTTCTGCGATGCCGAGAGCCTGAGCGCCGACGCCGATACGGCCGCCGTCGAGGGTCATCATAGCGATCTTGAAGCCTTTGCCTTCTTCGCCGAGCATGTTTTCAGCCGGAACTTTGACGTCCTGGAATACGAGTTCCATCGTGACGGACGTATGGATGCCCATCTTGTCTTCTTTTTTACCATAAGTGAAGCCAGGCATGCCGTCTTCGAGGATGAAGGCCGTGATGCCGTGGTTGCCTTTGCTCTTGTCGGTCATAGCGAAGACAATGTAGATATCAGCATGGCCGCCATTGGTGATGAAGATCTTGGAGCCGTTCAGGGTGTACGTGCCGTCGTCGTTTTTAACAGCGACAGTCTGCTGGCCGGAAGCGTCCGTGCCGGCATTCGGTTCGGTCAAGCCGAAAGCGCCGAGTTTCGTGCCTTCAACCAAGGGAACCAAGAATTTTTCTTTCTGTTCTTCCGTGCCGAACTGCCAAATCGGGTTAGCACAGAGGGAAACCGTTGCAGACAAGGTGATGGAAACGCCAGCATCGTATTTAGCTAATTCTTCAACAGCCAAGATGTAGCTCAAAACGTCGCCGCCGTCATCGCCGGCACCGCCGTACTTTTCTTCAAAGTAAGCGCCTGTGATGCCCAAGCTGAGCAGTTCAGCGATCAGTGCGTCATCATAAATGCCCTGATGGTCGCGTTCCATGATCGTAGGAGCTAATCTCTTTTCACCGAAATCTCTAGCGAGGTTCATGAAATCCTGTTGTACTTCTGTTAAGTTAAAATCCATGATGTGTCCACTCTCCTTAGTGTATAGTTAATTTACAGTAAAGCCTTAAGATAAAACCTGAAATCTGAGACAATACATTGTCCGGTCAATTCAAATCAGCCTGGATATATATTCACACGGTCTCAGTGCTTACAAGTGCATTGTACAACTTTTCACAAGTTAAATCAATAGCAAAAGTGCTATAAATCACAATATAACCATTCCATTTTCTCATCTTAAAGTATTAACAAGACTTTTTGGTACTAGCAAGGCAAAAAGGAGAAAATAGCCTTGACACGGTACGTCTCATTTTTACTGTCGGTTTTTATTCTTATACCTAACTATACTGGTTACAAATACTTAGGAAAGCTTACGGTTGTATTATAGCACGGATACCCCTAAAGTTGTCAAGGATATGTGCCGTAATTCCCCAAATTTTATAATCGCCGTACGTATAAATCTTTACCTGGTAGGTCCGGCGCGGCCGCCACTGGCCTCGCATGGGCATATCCAGGTCCTTCGGGAAGTCCGGTGCCGGCCGGGTTGCCAGCTCGATGTTGCCGATTTCCGGCTGATGGTCGTCGAACCATTTCAAGGGAACCGTAAAGGTGTGGTCCACTTCACCGGTACTCAAGGTGAAGTCCGCCGTATCCATATAGGCGGCAAAAGGCCAGACGGTGACGCCGACGGGCGATTCCAGGTAGTCCAAAGGCCCCCAGAGGTGGATGTGGTCGGCAGAAACGCCCAGTTCTTCCCTCGTTTCCCGCAGGGCTGCCGCCAAGGGACTCTTGTCGGTCTTATCGATGCGGCCGCCGGGAAAGCAGATTTCTCCGGGCTGCCAGTCGAGCTTGGAACTGCGGACTTCAAAAACCAAATGTTCTTCCCCGTCTTTGTGAATGACCGGCACCAAGACGGCGCAGGGAACGGTATTGAGGCAGTGGTTTTGACGGACAATGCGCTCGGGCCAAGGCGTGATAGGCTTCATGTCAATCTCCTTTCAGGTGCAGATTACGTTACAATAAGTACAATCTAAAGAAAAGGAGACTGCCTGACAGACAGTCCCCTCCTTTGTTAAGTATATTCACATTTCTTTATTTAACGACGATATTGATGATTTTCTTCGGTACGACGATAAATTTGACGACCTTTTTATCGCCGATGAATTCTTTAATATGCGGCAGGGCCAAGACCTGTGCTTCGAGGGCTTCCTTATCGGCATCGACGGCGACGGTCAGGCGGTCGCGGACTTTGCCGTTGACCTGGATCGGCAGTTCGATTTCATCGACGACGAGGGCCGTCTTGTCGACTTCCGGCCAGGATTCCTGGTGGACGCTGCCTTCAAAGCCGCAGATCTGCCACAGTTCTTCCGTAATATGCGGCGTAAAGGGTGCCAGCATCTTGAGCAGGTTCTTATTGGCTTCAAGAGCCACGTCGTCATGGATCGTCGTGTTGGCGCCGGCATAGGCGTGCATGGCGTTGACGAATTCCATGATCGAGCTGACGGCTGTATTGAGGCCGTATTCGCCGTCTTTACCGAGGACGTCTTCCGTGACCTTGGAAATGGCCTTAAATTCTTCAAAGCGCAGTTCTTTTTCCCCTTCGGTATAGGCCTTATGGGAGTCACCGGCTTTTTCCATGTCCCGGAACTGGTGAACGATGCGCCATACGCGGTTGAGGAAGCGGTACGAGCCTTCGACGCCCTGATCGGACCAAGCCAGATCGCGTTCGGGCGGAGCGGCAAAGAGGATGAATAAGCGGGCCGTATCGGCACCGTATTTGGCGATGATATCTTCCGGCGATACGATGTTGCCCTTAGATTTACTCATCTTGCTGCCGTCGAGGAGAACCATCCCCTGGGTCAGGAGGCGTTCAAAAGGTTCTTTTGCTTCGATGAGGCCGGCGTCATGGAAGACCTTCATGAAGAAGCGGGAGTACATGAGGTGAAGGATGGCGTGTTCGATGCCGCCGATGTACTGGTCGACGTTCATCCAGTGATTGCCCTTCTTCGGATCCCAGGCCTGTTCGTCGTTGCGGGCGTCGGTATAACGCAGGAAGTACCACGACGAGCAGATGAAGGTGTCCATCGTATCCGTTTCCCGTTTAGCCGGGCCGCCGCATTTCGGGCAGGTGCAGTTGACAAAGCTGCTGCTTGTCGCCAAGGGCGATACGGCACCGGCCGTGAATTCGACGTCTTCCGGCAGCTTGACCGGCAGCTGGTCTTCGGGGACGAGCTGTTCGCCGCAGGTCGGGCAGTAGATGATGGGAATGGGAGCGCCCCAATAGCGCTGACGGGAAATGAGCCAGTCCCGGAGCTTATAGTTTACGGTCTTTTTGCCAAGGCCCTTGTCAGCCAGCCATTTCGTAATGGCTTTGCGGCCTTCTTCGTCGGTCAGGCCGTTGAATTCGCCGGAATTGACCAAGGTGCCCGGTTCATGGTAGGCCCCTTCCATGGTCGAGAGATCGAGGTTCTGTTCTTTATTCTGAACGACGAGGCGCAGGGGCAGGTCAAATTCTTTGGCAAATTCCCAGTCGCGCTGGTCGTGAGCCGGTACGCCCATGACGGCGCCGGTACCGTAGTCGGCCAAGACGTAGTTGGCGATCCAAATGGGGACCTTTTCGTTGTTGACCGGATTTACGGCATAAGCACCGGTAAACATGCCTTCTTTTTTGGCGTCCGTTGCCGTGCGGTCGATGTCGCTCATGTTCTTCATGCGCGTAATGAAGGCCCGGAGTTCGGCTTCATTTTCCTTGCCCTTGATGAGGTCGGCAACGTATTCGTGTTCCGGAGCCAGGACGATGTAGGTAACGCCGAAGATCGTATCGACACGGGTCGAGAACATGGGTACCTTTTTGCCGATTTCCGGGATGTCGAAGGCGAATTCGGCCCCTTCACTGCGGCCGATCCAGTTCTTCTGCATGGTCTTGACGCGTTCCGGCCAGCCCGGCAGTTCTTTGAGGTCGTCTAAGAGGCGGTCAGCATAGTCCGTAATCTTGAAGAACCACTGTTTGAGGTCCTTTTTGACGACGGGATTGTCGCAGCGCCAGCACTTGCCGTCAATGACCTGTTCGTTGGCCAAAACGGTGTTGCACGTATCGCACCAGTTGACCTTGGCTTCTTTGCGGTAGGCCAGGCCCCGTTTGTAGAACAGTTCAAAGATCCACTGCGTCCATTTATAATACTTTTCATGGCACGTCGCTACTTCGCGGTCCCAGTCGTAGGACAGGCCCAAGGCCTTTTGCTGACGGGTCATGTTTTCAATGTTGCTGTACGTCCATTCTGCCGGCGGAATATTGTGTTTAATGGCTGCGTTTTCAGCAGGCATGCCGAAGGCATCGTAACCCATAGGATGGAGAACGTTGTAGCCGTTCATGCGGCGGTAGCGGGCGATGACGTCGCCGATGGTGTAGTTGCGGACGTGGCCCATATGAAGATTCCCCGACGGATACGGGAACATTTCCAATACGTAATACGGCGGCTTGCCGTTGTCTTCGCTGCAGCAGTCACAGTGGTGTTCTTCCCATACGTGCTGCCATTTCTTTTCGATTTCCTGTGGAATATACTTTTCCAATATAAGAGCCTCCTATCCTGCCCCAGTCAAAATAAAGACAGCCTGTCTTACAGCGTCTTGAATATTATTATAGTGGCCTCATGGCGTCAAGTCAATTCATGTTTTGCAAATCCCTGCCAAAAATGGGCCGGTTCAAATCCTTTTCGCCAAAAAGCGGCGCCCTTCAATCCATAAGTTTGGATGAGTTCAGCCTTAGCTTTTAAGGATTTTTCATCTTCTATCCAAATTTTAACAGTCCCCGTTTTTAAGGGCAGTTCCAAGTAATAGAGGCCCAGGTCGGGCTTCCAGACGACGTAGTTCTTATAGGCCTTGAGAACGGCTTCGCTGTCGGCCATGGTGAGGGTCCGGACGAAGAGCTTGGCCTTGCCGCCGGCAGCTGTCTGAGGTGCCGATGCCGCCGGTTTGACAGCTTTTTTCGCAGGCTGTACGGCAGCCCGTTTATACGTATTGCCGTCAAAGTCGATAGGAACGACGACGCCCTGTTTGTTTTCGGCAGCCTGACGGGCCGCTTCTTCCGCTGCCGTTTCAATTTCGACCTGCATCGGCTCATTCACCTTGGCCTGATCTTCGTCTTTACGGACATCGGCCTTGGCCGCTTTTACCGGCGGTGCCCCGACGACAGCCGGCCAGTCGGAAATGTCCTGCGGCAGGTCGCGGCCGTCTTTCGATTCATACCACAGCCGCATGTAAAGGGGCATGCCCAAGACGATCTTATCGGCAGGCGCCAATTTCAGCGTATTCTGAACGGCTCGTTCTACCCAAGGGTAGGTTGCGACGGGACCGGCGACGGGGCTGGTCCGGCCGACCTGATCGTAGGCCATGATCATCAGGTAGTCGAGATGCGGTGCCAGGGCGGCCCGGTCGTAGACCATGGACCAGTTGGGGCTGTCCGACGGCGGCGTCACGTCCATGGACAGTTTCAGGCCGTAAGCATGGGCGGCGTCGGAAATCTTGCGGACGAAGGCCGTCAATTTATCCTTATCGCTGTAATTGATGTTTTCAAAGTCGATGTTGTAGCCCTTAAAATCATAGAGGATGGCATAGCCTATGAGCTGGCGGACCATCGTATCCTGAAGGCGGCTGTCGGACAGGATTTCGTGGGTCACCTTGGGATCAAAGTTATTGTCGACGAGAGGCCACATGGCGTAGCCCTTAGCGGCGTAGGTTTCGGCCAGCATGTCGAAGTCGGGGTTGCGCAGCTCGATACCGCTCTTGGTCAGGCGGAAGGCCGTCGGCGACATGATCGGCTGGTGAGTCCGCAGTTCCGGGAGATCAGGGTCTTCCTTCATGAGGGGATCCCAAAAAAGGACCAGGCCCATCTTCCCTTCCTTAGAGGCGGCCGGCTGACGATCGCCTTCCCGGCGCAGTTCGGGAGCCGTGTTTACGGGCTGTTCCGGCGGCAAGAGGCTGTTTTTCTCGGTCGGATTTTCGGCCAGGACGTAGCTGATGCCCAGGGGACGACGGACGTTTTTGATATTGATCGTCCGGCCGCCGCTGACGGCCCGTCCCGGAAGGGTCAGCTGAACGGGAGCACCCTGCCAGGCCGTCGAGCCGTTTTCAGCCTTTGGCAGGCGGAACCAATAGGTCCCCTTGCTCTTATCGGCTTCTTTGATGCCGTAGCGGCTGAGGGCCTTGTCCGATACGAGCCAGCGGCCCTGGTCTTCGACGATTTCAAGGTCCTTTACGACTTCATCGGGAATGGGGTTGGCCACGGTCGGCACGTTAAAAGCCGGGTCCGTCGCTTTAGCGCTGTCGTCGCCGGGGACGGCAGCAAAGGAAAAAGCCGTCAGAGACAAGGTGATCAGTCCCGTCAGGCAGGAAGTTTTTATGACACGGTTATATTTCATCATTCTTTCCTCCTCGTGAGGATTGGAAAAAAAAGTTCAATCCTGTATAATTCTATGGTGAACGCGAACAAATTTCAAATCCCGTCCATATTTTTTCATTATACCACACCCAAAGGAGGTTTTATATTGCATCAGTATCTATTTTTCATCGGCTCCTTCCCCGTCCGGGCTTACGGACTGTTATTTATGCTGGGCATCATCTCGTCGGGCCTCACGGCGTACTACATCATGAAGCGCGACGGCCGCGGCTGGCACGTCCATATCTTCGACTTCACTATGTACTGCGGCCTGGCGGGCATCGTCGGCGGCCGCCTGTGGGACGTCTTCTTCTTCGACTGGGCCTATTACCAGCATCACCTGACGGAAATCCCTTACGTCTGGCAAGGCGGCATGGCCATCCAAGGCGGCCTCTTATTCGGCGCCATCGCAGGGTATCTCTACACCAAGCACTATCACATCGACACCTGGGCCTTCGGCGACCTTTTGGCACCGGCCATCATCCTGGGCCAGTCCATCGGCCGCATGGCGAATCTCATGAACGGCGACGCCTTCGGCCATCCGACGGGGGGCAACTTCGGCATCGTCTATCCCGAATCGACCCTGGCCTATCAGACCTACAGCAGCCAGCCCTTATGGCCGGCCGAAGTCTGGGAAGGACAGATCGACGTCCTGGTCTTCGTCGCCCTCCTCTTTTACAGCTCCTTCCCCCACAAGAAGGGCCAGGTATTCAGCCTCTACGTCATGCTCTACGCCATCGAACGGTTCTTCCTGGAATTTCTCCGCGGCGACTACGTCGACCTGACCCTGGGCCTGAAATCGGCGCAGATGACCAGCGTCATCGCCTTCGCCATCGCCTTCGTCGTCTTCGTCTACCTGCAGTTCAAAGGGACAACCGACACGGAAGATAAAGCTCAGGCGTAACACAACGATATCATCTTAGCGATACAAAAAGGACAGCCCCGTCTGGGACTGTCCTTTTATCATGCCCTACAGAGGCACTTTGTTTTTAGGAAGATTTAGTTTTGACCCTTTTCCAAGGCAGCCTTTAAGGTATGCCATGCCAAGACGGCGCATTTGACGCGGGCCGGCATGTTGGAAATGTTCTTCAAGGCGATGGCGTCTTCCAATTCTTCCAGCTCATCATCATCGGTGATTTCCCGCTTGATCATGTCCAGGAAGAGATCGACCAGACGAAGGGCTTCTTCGACGCTCTTGCCTTTGATGAGGTCGATCATGATATCGGCCGAGGCCTGGCTGATGGCACAGCCGTGACCCGTATAGGCAGCGTCTTTGACGACGCCGTCCTGAATGTCGGCCTGAAGGGTGATATCGTCGCCGCAGCTCGGATTATGGCCGTGTTCACTGATGTTGGCAACGTCCAAGAGGCGTTTATTGGCTTGCGATTGATTGTGTTCCAGAATGATGTCGGAATACAATTCGTTCATATTTTCCATAACTCGTTGAACACTCCTTAGTCTTTAAAACCCATCTGTTTGCGGACGAGAGGCAGTTTTTCCAGGAAGTAGTCGACTTCTTCTTCCGTATTGTAGATATAGAAGCTGGCCCGGTTCGACGCTTCTACGCCTAAGTGAGCGCCGAGAGGCTGGGCGCAGTGGTGGCCCGAACGGATGGCGATGCCGAAGCTGTCGAGGATGGTCGCTGCGTCATGAGGATGGACGCCGTCGATGGTAAAGGTAATGACGCCGGTCTTTTCCGTCGGGTCGGTGCTGCCGATGATGTGGATGTGAGGAATCTTTTCCATCCCTTCCAGGCAGCGTTTGGTCAAGGCTTCTTCGTGGGCTTCGACCTTATCCATGCCGAGGTTTTCCAAGTAGTCGATGGCAGCGTGGAGGGCCACAGCGCCTTCGACGTTCTGCGAGCCGGCTTCGAATTTGAAGGGCAGTTCATTGAAGGTCGTCGACTGTTCCTTGACGTATTCGATCATGTCGCCGCCGAGGAGGAAGGGTTCCATCCCTTCGAGGATGGCCTTTTTCCCGTAGAGGACGCCCGTGCTGGCCGAGCCGCACATCTTGTGACCGGAGAAGACGAAGAAGTCGCAGTCGAGATCCTGAACGTCAGTCTTCATATGCGGTACGGACTGAGCGCCGTCGACGATGGCAACGGCACCGACGGAATGAGCCTTGGCGACGATGTCCTTGACGGGACGTTTCATGCCGAAGACGTTGCTAACGGCAGCGAAGGAAACGATCTTGGTCTTGTCGTCGATCTTGGCCAAATCTTCGTCCGTGAAGTGGCCTTCTTTATCGAGGTACATGAATTCCAGGACGGCACCGGTCTTTTCGCAGACCCGCTGCCAGGTGACCAGGTTGGAATGGTGTTCGGAAATGGGAATGACGATCTTGTCGCCCTTTTTCAGCTTCGGTTCGGCGTAGCTGCGGGCAATGAGGTTCAAGGCTTCCGTCGTATTGCGGACGAAGACGATTTCTTCCGTCGACGGAGCGTTGATGAAGCGGCGGACCGATTCACGAGCTTCATCGTACAGTTCGCCGGCTTCGATGCTGAGGATGTGAGCGCCGCGGTGAGGATTGCCATTGTGATGTTCGAGGAGATCTACGATGGCGTCGATGACCTGACGCGGTTTCTGCGTCGTAGCGGCGTTATCAAAATAAACGATGGGATGTCCGTTATGGACCTTAGTCAAGATTGGGAAATCTTTGCGTACATTTAGCATGGCAATCACCTTTCTTGCGGCAGAACTGCATTTTTTCACGTACAGCTTGGAGCGCTTTATTTTCTAAATCCTTGTCACCGAGGGCGTCGATGACCGGGCGGATATTGGATTCGACGATGATCAGCTGGGCGCCGATTTCATTGAATCCGCGGCTCATGAGGTAGAACAGCTTGTCCTGGTCGATCTGGCCGGCGCTGGCGGCATGATTGCCGACGACGTCGTCTTCCTTGCAGAGCAGGAGCGGTACGGAGATGGAATGGACCTGAGGGCTGAGAAGGATGCAGATATCCGATTCAGACCCGACGGCCTTCTTGCTGCCCCGCAGGAAATCGATGGTCCCGCGGAAGTATTTCTTCGACGTATCGAGGAGGGCGCCTGTCGTCAAGATGTCCGTATTGGTCTTGACGCCTTTGGTCGGGACCCAATAGGAGAAGTCGACGATCTGGTCGTCATCGCCGAGGTACATGGCCTGGCTGTTGAAGTTGCTTTCGTCGGTCATGAGGTCGGTCTTATAGTAGACGATGGCCGTCTTGCCGCCTAATTCGGCGCTGACGTAGTCGATGGTGCTTTCCTTGCCGGCATCGCCGTAGCGGTGTTCGACGTGGCGCACGCTGCGGCCGTTGAGCTGGACCTTGCTGATCTTGACGCGGGCATGTTCGTCGGTCTTGACGTAGGTCAGGAAGTTGACCATGCCGTCGTCGGCGTCGCCGTCAAATTCGAGGAAGACCGTCACATCGCTGTACGGTGCCGCTTCGATTTTGAGCTGTGCCGAAAGCTGGGGCAAGTCCGAGCTGACACTGTATTTCAAGTGAACCGTGCCCTTCTGGTGTTCGCCGATGGTAACGGCAACGCCGGAATTGGCCTTGTGCAGTGCACTTTCAAGGGCTTCCCCATTGGAACCCTCAAAATCACCGAGGTCGGGAATGCCGTTGCCGTCATAGAAGTTCACCGAAACGTCGCCGTCGTGGCGTTCTTCCGGACGATAGGCCGAACCTTCCTGTTCAGGCAGGCGGTCCAATTCGAGGTAATTAACTTTCATCCAGCGAAAAGTCGGGCGCGGGAGTTGGTTATACTGGATTTTATCTGTATTAGCTGCCATAATATTCCTCCTCCCTATTTCAACGAACCTTTGAGTTCGAGGTTGATCAGGTTATTCATTTCTACGGCGTATTCAAGGGGCAAGGCCTTGGATACGGGTTCGACGAAGCCGCGGACGAGCATGGCCCGGGCGTCATCTTCACTGAGGCCGCGGCTCATGAGATAGAAGATGGCTTCATCGGAAATACGGCCGATGGAAGCTTCATGACCGAGGTCGATGTTGTCGTTCTTGACGATGATAGCCGGAATCGTATCGGACTGGGACTCTTCGTCGAGCATCAGCGATTCGCAGCTGACGTTGGCCTTGGCCCCGTCGGCCGGCGGGTTGATGACGACGCTGCCGCGGTAAATGCTGACGCCGCCGCTCTTGCTGAGGGACTTGGAGTTGATGTTGCTCGTCGTATTGGGCGCGTTGTGGACGACCTTGGAGCCCGTATCGAGGAACTGGCCGGCCCCTGCAAAGGTGACGCCTGTAAATTCGCAATGCGCGCCTTCGCCATTGAGGATACTCATGGGATAGAGGCACGACGTATGGGAACCGAAGGAGCCCGTGACCCAGTTGATCCGGCCGTTTTTGCCGACGATGGCCCGCTTCGTATTGAGGTTGTACATATTCTTGGACCAGTTTTCAATGGTCGAATAGGTAAGCTCTGCATCGTCACCGATGAACAGTTCGACGCAGCCGGCATGGAGGTTGGCTACGTTGTATTTCGGAGCCGAACAGCCTTCGATGAAGTGGACCTTGGCCCCCTTTTCGACGATGATCATGGTGTGTTCGAACTGGCCTGCCCCCGGTGCATTGAGGCGGAAATAACTCTGCAAAGGAATCGATACGTCGACGCCGGCCGGCACGTAGACGAAGGAGCCACCGGACCAAACGGCGCCGTGAAGGGCGGCAAACTTATGGTCCGTCGGCGGGACGAGCTTCATGAAGTGAGCCTTGACGATATCTTCGTACTGATCGAGGGCCGTATCGAAGTCGGTGTAGACGACGCCCTGCTGGACGAGTTCGTCCTGGATGCTGTGATAGACGACTTCCGAGTCGTACTGAGCGCCGACACCGGCCAGAGACGTCTTTTCCGCTTCGGGGATGCCCAGGCGGTCAAAGGTATCCTTGATATCGTCCGGTACTTCGTCCCAATTGCCTTTCATCTGGGAATTGGGGCGGACGTAGGTGACGATGTTGTCCATGTCGAGTTCGCTGATGTCAGGACCCCAGTTCGGATATTCCATACGGTTGAACAGGTCCAGGGACTTGAGGCGGAAATCGAGCATCCACTGCGGTTCGTGCTTCTTTTCCGAGATTTCCCGAACGATGTCTTCCGTCAGACCGGCATCGGTCTTATAGGAATAGGTAAAATCTTTTTTAAAATTATACATATTGCCAAAGTCAGCAAAGGTGTCGATGGTCTTGCGTTCGTCAGCCATCTTCGCCTGCTGTGAGGCAAATTTTTCGTTGTTATCAGCCATAGCTGTACCTCCCACTAGCCTTTGTATGCGTCGTAACCGTTGGCTTCAATCGCCTGGATGAGGGATGCGTCGCCGGTCTTGACGATCTTGCCGTCGATCAGGATGTGAACGAAATCCGGTTTGAGCTGCTGCAGGATTTCGCTGTGGTGAGTAATGACCATAATCGAATTGTTTTCATTGTGGTACTGAGCGACCGTTTCCGATACGATACGGACAGCATCGACGTCGAGGCCCGAGTCGATTTCATCGAGCATGGTCAGCTTCGGTTCGAGCATGCACATCTGAAGGATTTCCGTCTTTTTCCGTTCCCCGCCGGAGAAGCCGTCGTTGACATAGCGTTCGGCGTAAGACTTGTCCATCTTCAGCTGGTCCATTTGGGCGTGAAGCTTCTTGCGGAAAGGCATGATGCGCTGCTGGCCGGAAATGGTGCTCTTGGCGTTGCGGACGAAGTTTTCAACGGAAATGCCCTGGACGGCGATGGGCTGCTGAAAAGCCATGAAGATGCCGGCTTTGGCGCGTTCGTTGACCGGAGCTTCCGTAATGTCCTGACCTTCGAAGAAGATCTTCCCGGCCGTGACGACGTACTTCGGATTGCCCATGATGGCATTGAACAGCGTCGATTTCCCGGCGCCGTTGGAACCCATGATGACATGCGTTTCGCCCGTATTGATCGTCAAATCGAGGCCCTTGAGGATTTCTTTGCCTTCGACGGCGATATGCAAGCCTTCTACTCTTAATAATTCACTCATCATTATCACTCCTACGTTAAGTTCTACGTTTTACGTCAATCTTGCACGGCGATGCAAAAACGTAATGATTTCCTATATTGATAAAGTATACCATTTAGATACACTTACTGTACTGTTCTTAATGTACTCCATAAACGCCACAAAGTCAACCTATTTAGTCGCTTTTTTGACTATTTTTTATGGCCTTTGTCCTTCATCCAGCGGGCCCGCAAATCGCTGCGCAGCCAGAGCTGCATGCCGCAGACGACGACGGCTGCCGCCAGCAGGCCCAAAAGACCTGTTGACGGACCGTCGACGATGAGGGCATAGATCAAAAAGGCGTAGACGACGAGCCACAGAAACAGCTTGAGTTTCATCATCTTCGTCAGCTTAGCCACAGGCGTTGCACCCGTTGCAGTCTTCCCCTTCTTCAGGGTCGCCGAAGAGACGAGCCTTCTGGCCGCGCAGGGCCAGCGTCGCCTGGATATACATAGCGCATTCGATGCGTTTCTTCTGGATCCGGCAGCTCAGGTCATAGGGCGTCTTGATGTCGCCGCCGTACTTGATGTTGTTGGCATGGCAGCCGCCGCTGCAGAAGAATTTGGCCCAGCAGTCGCAGCAGATGGGCTTGTTGAGGACGTGCATATCACGGAACAAGGGCGGCAGGGTCGTATTGGTCACGCCGTCATAGACGTTGCCGATGACGTATTCGTCCTGGCCGACGAACTGGTGGCAGGGATAGATGTCGCCGTTGGGGACGACGCACATGTATTCGTGGCCGGCCCCGCAGCCGCGGAGGCGTTTAGCGATACAGGGGCCGCGGTAGAGATCCATGATGAAGTGATAATAGATGAAGGGACGGCCTTCGTCGAGGCGTTTCAAGTAGAATTCGGCTAAGTTGTCGTATTCGTCGAAGATGCGGGGCAGGTCCTTTTCCGTAATGGCATAGGACAGGTCGTCGCCGACGACGGGTTCCATGGACAGGCCTTCAAAACCGAGGTCGGCCATGTGTTCGACGTCTTTCGTAAAGTCCAGGTTGTACGTCGTGTACGTGCCGCGGACGTAGTACTCTTCCCCGTTGCGGTGCTTGGCCGCATAGACCTGGTTGTCGGCACAGGTCTTATAGGAGCTGCGGCCGCCGGCGTCGGGGCGCATGCGGTCGTGGACTTCGGGACGGCCGTCGAGGCTCAGGATGAGGCTGATATGGTTGTCCGTCAGGTACTTGACCTTAGCCGGGTCGAGGAGCATGCCGTTCGTTGTCAGGGACAGCTTGAAGACCTTGTCGTGAATCTTTTCCTGCTCCCGGATGTATTCGATGGTCTGTTTGACGACGCCGAAGTTCATGAGCGGTTCGCCGCCGAAGAAGTCGATTTCGCAGTGCTGGCGCTTGCCTTCGGTGCTGCGGATCAAGAGGTCGACGGCATTCTTGGCTACGTCGAAGCTCATCAGTTCCCGCTTGTGCGTGTCGTAGTCGCCTTGGGAGGCAAAGCAGTACTGACAGCGCAGGTTGCAGTCGTGAGCGATGTTGAGGCACAGGGATTTAATGACCGGTTCTTCTTCGGCGACGACTTTGAAGTTTTCCGTCATGGGCGCGAAGAGGAGTTCCTTCTTGATCAGTTCATCGAGCTCGCCGAGGATGTCCGTCAGGTCCTGTTTATCGTACGTACCGGCAAAGGCTTCGTAGACGGCGTCTTTGTTCGTGCCGTCGTAGACGTCGAGGACATCATAGGTCATCTTGTCGATGACGTTGATGATGCCGCTGTTGACGTCGAGGAGCATGTAGGTACCGTTTTGACAGTATTTATGAATCATTGGTTTAATTTCAGCCATGAATAATCTTTCCTCCATATAAAAAAGAACGGGGTGCCGCGTGAGCGACGCCCCTTTTCCTTGAATAACTTATTTTGTGCAGATCTGATTGCCAACGGTGCAAGAAGTCTTGCAGGCGGACTGGCAGGACGTCTGACATTCGCTGCAGCCAGCGTGCTGTGCCGTCTTCTGGATCGATTCCGTATTAATCGTAATGATGTGTTTTGCCATGATCTTCACCTCGCTATCAAAGATTATGCTTTATTTTACCACATTACAGACGATTCTACAACAGAAGTCAAAACTATAAGAGTTTAAAACCTTCAAAGAAGAAGTTCTTGCCGATGCTGATGACCAGCGATCTTTCTTCAAATACCGCGTTGGTGTCAAAGAAAACGTCAAAGCCTTCTTGATAGGTGGCATAAATCGAGGTAATGCGCTGCAGACACCCGATAATGTCCTCAGCAGTCACTTCCGGCTCACCCTCGGAACGCCATTTCTTATTTTTGAAGCCGGCGATGAGCGGTGCGTGGGAAACGACCTGAGACTGGTGTTCCAAGACCCAGTTCCAGATTTCCTCAGCATACTGCTGTGCCTGTGCCTCCCGGCCTTCAGGAAGTCCGTCGAGGGTAAACAAAACGGGGCGGCCGTCAACCATGATTTCATCCATGTAGCTGCCTTTGACATATTTTAAATTCACAGAAGCACCTCCTGCAAAATCATGTGGAGCATGAAGAATGGTTATGTCTAACGTATTAATTTTATCGTGCATTCAGGAGATTGTCAATAAAAAAAAGCTGCCGCCGAAGCGACAGCTTTCATGGCTGCATTAGTCCATCTTCGTGAAGGAACCTTTGTCAGCACCGCAGGTCGGACATACCCAATCTTCCGGAAGATCAGCAAACTTCGTGCCAGCAGCGATACCGTTGTCAGCGTCGCCTTCAGCTTCATCATAAATGTAGCCGCAGATTGTGCATTCGTACTTATCCATAATCTTTCCCTCCTGATTGACGTATTAATAAATAATACTTATTAATTATTTTTTACACATCCATAATATCATATTGTCTTAAAAAATGCAAGATTATTTTGCCTGTTTTCCCATATTAATATCGATGATGCCCGACGAGTATGGGGCTACTTCATATTGGCCGAAAATGAAGTGGATATTGCCTTTCTTATCGAGGTAAAAATTCTTGGGATCTTCCGTCAGGCCGTTGAAATAGGTCGACAAGACGTGGTCGCTCAAGGTCAGCTTGTTGGTGATCTTTTGCAGGGTGAAGGCCTTTTCATCGCCCGGTTTGACCAGTTCGCGCCAGTCCGTAATGCGCCGGCCCGTTTCCATGTCGAAGACGACGCCCGTCTTCCAGCTCGTCGGATGAGCGGCCCGGTCGAAATAGAGGTAGCCTTCATCGAGGAACGACAGGTATTTCCCATTGTTCAAGGTAACGGTGTAATGCTTTTCTTCCGTCAGCTTGACGCCCTTCGTCCCCTGCTGGGCAAAAAACTCCTGAGCCTGAGCCTGTTCATCGGCAAAATAATTGGCGATGACAGCTGCCGCCGCAGCATTGCCTTCGACGGTGACCGACGGATACTGGATGGTCAGGACACTGCCATCGTCATGGGTATAGACAGCCTTCGGTGCGTCTTCGATGACGGCCGGCGACGCTGCCATGGCAACCGCCCCCATGAGCCAGGCTCCGCACAAAAGGGTGAGCAATTTCTTGTTTATCATAAGGAATCCCTCCTCTTTATTTTTTCTATTTCTTTATTATACCATATTTATTGGACGATTTTCCGCTTTTCATCGCTCCCTAAGCGGAAAAAGTCATAGATATTTTCAGCGGCACGACGGTTCATACCCGGCACGGCAGCCAGTTCTTCGATGGACGCCGCCTTCATATCGGCCAGGGTCTTGAAGGCCGTCCACAAGGCCTTGCGGCGCTTGGGCCCGATGCCTTCGACGTGGTCCAATACCGATACCAGGCTGCGCTTGCCGCGGAGATTGCGGTGATAGGTAATGGCAAAGCGGTGGGCTTCGTCGCGGATGGACTGGAGGAGCTGCAGTTCCGGCGTGTGATGGCTGAGGATGATGGACTCACTGCTGCCTTCGACGAAGACTTCTTCGATGCGCTTGGCCAAGCTGATGACCGGTGCTTCACAGCCGGCATCGCGGATGATGGGAAGGGCGGCGTGGAGCTGGCCCTTGCCGCCGTCGATGATGATGAGGTCCGGCACGGGCCAGTCTTTTTCGCCGTAACGGCGGCCCATGATTTCGGCCATGGACTTGAAGTCGTCCGGTTTGCCCTGAACGGTCTTCAATTTAAAGCGGCGGTATTCCTTCTTGGCCGGCTGGCCGTGTTCGAATACGACCATGGAGGCTACGGTCTCGATCCCCTGAGTATGGGAAATATCGAAGCATTCCATCCGTTCGGGAAGATAGGGCAGATTGAGGATCCGCGCCAAGCCTTCGACGGCTCCCGTCGTCTTGTCCACGTCGTGCTGCCATTGGAGGCGCTTCTGTTCCAAGAGGGCGGCGGCGTTTTCACAGGCCATGGTCAAGAGCTGTTTCTTCGTTCCCCGCTGAGGGACGATGACGCTGACCTTCTTGCCCTTCTGTTCGCTCAGGCGCCGTTCACAGCTTTCCCCGTCTTCCATGGCCGGAACGACGACTTCCGTCGGAACGAAGGTACCGTCGCTGTAATACTGGTCGAGGACGGCATTCATCAGGGCCCCTTCTTCTTCGTCACTGCTGTTGTCCAACGAGAAGGTTTCCCTTCCCATGAGTTTCCCCATGCGGACGGTGTAAATCTGGACGCAGGTCTGACCGGCCTGACGGGCCAGGCCGATGACGTCCATGTCGCCGCCGTCGGTGTTGACGATATTCTGCTGTTCCTGAATGACGGCGACGGCCTTCAATTGGTCGCGGTACATGGCGGCCTTTTCAAATTCCATGGCTTCGGCGGCAGCAGCCATCTTGTCCTGCAGGGTACGGACGATGCCGTTGTCCCGGCCTTCGAGGACGGCTACGGCCTGGTCGACATTGGCGTTGTAATCGGCCTTGGTAATGTAGTGGACACAGGGCGCATCGCAGTGGTGCAGATGGTACTGCAGGCAGGGCCGGTCACTGGGCATGACTCGGCACGAACGGATATGGTAAGCCCGCTGCATCAGCTTCAGGACCCGGTGGACCGCCGTCGAGTCGGCAAAGGGGCCGAAATAGCGGGCGCCGTCACGGCTGACGCGGCGGGTCATGAAGATCCGCGGATAGTCCTCTTGGACGGTAACCTTGATATAGGGGTAGGTCTTGTCGTCGCGGAGCATGATGTTGTAGCGGGGATGATGCTTCTTGATGAGGTTGTTTTCTAAGATCAGGGCTTCCATCTCGGTGGCGACGACGATGGTCTCCAGGTCAGCGGCATGGCTGATCATGGCCGCGACCTTAGGCGAGCGGTTGACGTCGTGACGGATGTAGCTGGTCACGCGGTTGCGCAGGTTGACGGCCTTGCCGACGTAGATGATCTTCCCGTTCTCGTCCTTCCACAGGTAGACCCCGGGCTGACCGGGAAGGTTCTGTACTTTCTTGCGTACGGCTTCACTGACAGCCATGACTTACCTCCCTTCTCCTTTTTCCATGAAGGCCCTCGTCCGTTCCAGGACAGGCTTCAAGAATTGACCCGTATAGGAGGCCGGGACCTTGCAGATCTCTTCCGGCGTCCCCGTGGCCACGACGGTACCGCCGCCGTCGCCGCCTTCCGGGCCGAGGTCGACGAGGTAGTCCGCCGTCTTGATGACGTCTAAGTTGTGTTCGATGACGACGACCGTGTCGCCGCCGTCGACGAGCATCTGCAGGACGTCCATCAATTTATGGATGTCGGCCGCGTGGAGGCCCGTCGTCGGTTCATCGAGGATGTACAAGGTCCGGCCGGTGCTGCGCTTAGACAGTTCCGTCGCCAGCTTGACCCGCTGGGCTTCGCCGCCGGACAGGGTCGTCGCCGGCTGGCCCAGGCGGATATAGCCCAAGCCGACCTGCCGGAGGGTCTTCATCTTATTGACGATGCGCGGCTGGTTTTCAAAGAACTTGCAGGCATCGTCGACAGTCATGTTGAGGACGTCAGAAATGGTCTTGCCCTTGTATTTTACTTCCAGCGTCTCCCGATTATAGCGGGCGCCATGGCAGACTTCACAGGGCACGTAGACGTCGGGCAGGAAGTTCATTTCGATGCGGATGATGCCGTCGCCCTTGCAGGCTTCACAGCGGCCGCCCTTGATGTTGAAGCTGAAGCGGCCGGCTTTATAGCCCCGGACCTTGGCTTCCGACGTCTGGCTGTAGAGCTGGCGGATGGCATCGAAGACGCCGGTGTAGGTCGCCGGGTTGGACCGCGGCGTCCGGCCGATAGGCGACTGGTCGATGTTGATGATCTTATCGATGTGTTCGACTCCTTCGAGAGCCTTGAATTTGCCCGGACGGTGGGGCGTGCCGTAGACGGCTTCGGCCATGGCCTTATAGAGGATTTCATTGACCAAGGTCGACTTGCCCGACCCGGAAACGCCGGTGACGACGGTCAAAGTCCCGAGGGGGATGGAAACGTCGATATTCTTCAAATTGTGTTCGGCTGCGCCGATGATTTTGATGGACGAACCGTTGCCCTTTCGCCGTTCTTCGGGAATGGGGATGTATTTGGTCCCCTTCAAATATTGACCGGTCAGGGACTCGGGGCAGGCCATGATGTCTTCGGCCGTCCCTTGGGCGACGACGGTGCCGCCGTGTTCCCCCGCTTCGGGGCCGATATCGATGATGTAGTCCGCAGCCCGCATGGTGTCGTCATCGTGTTCGACGACGATGAGGGTATTGCCCAGATCACGGAGGTTGCGCAAGGCGTCGAGGAGGCGGTCATTGTCCCTTTGATGGAGGCCGATAGACGGTTCATCGAGGATGTAGAGGACGCCGACCAGGCCCGATCCGATCTGGGTGGCCAGGCGGATTCGCTGGGCTTCGCCGCCGGATAGGGTCCCTGCCGTCCGCGACAGGGTCAGGTAATCGAGGCCGACGGTCTGAAGGAATGCCAGGCGAGCCTTGATTTCCTTAAAGACCTGCTGGCCGATGAGCTGCTGTTTTTCCGTCAGTTTCAGATTGTCAAAGAAGGGAATCATGTCACGGATGGGCAAATCGGTCAGCTCGGCAATGTTGAGGCCGCCGATTTTAATGGCCAGGGCTTCGTGACGCAGTCGCGTGCCGTGACACGTCGAGCAGGGCTTGACCGTCATGAACTGGGCAAACTGGTCGCGCATCATATCCGAAGAGGCTTCGCGGTAACGGCGGCGGACCATGGGCAGGACGCCTTCAAAAGGCAGGGAAAAGGTCTTCACTTCGCCCCGCAGGTTTTCATATTCAAAGACGCAGGTCTCGTCGGAGCCGTTCATCAATTTATCCTGAAGGTCTTTTGGCAAGTCGTCGTAACAACTGTCCAAGGTAAATCCGTAGGGCTTCAAGAGGCCGCCGAGCTGACGCATGAACCACGAATCGGGATTGCTGCTGAGGGCGGCAATGGCCCCGTCGGCAAAGGACTTCTTCTTGTCCGGCAAGACGAGATGCGCATCGACTTCCATCGTACTGCCGATACCCGAGCAGTCCGGGCAGGCGCCGAAGGGACTGTTGAAGGAAAAGAGATGGGGCTCGATTTCCGGCAGGCTGATATGGCAGTCCGGGCAGGCAAAGTGCTGGCTGAAGGTCAGTACCTCCTTCGTGGCCATACGGAAGATGTGGACGATGCCGTCGGCCAGTTTGGCCGCCGTTTCCAAGGAATCGGTGAGACGCATGACGATGCTGTCCTTGATGACCAAGCGGTCAACGATGACGTCGATGGTATGCTTCTTATTCTTATCTAAGGGGATGTCGTCGGACAGGAGGTAGACCTCGCCGTCGACGCGGACCCGGGTATAACCGTCTTTAATCAATCGGGCCAGGAGCTTTTGATGGGTCCCCTTGCGGCCGTCGACGACAGGGCCCATGACCATGACCTTCTCCCCTTCACCGAGGGCCATGACGGCGTCGGCCATCTGCTCGATGGTCTGCTGGCGAATGGGCTTGCCGCAGTGCGGGCAGAAAGCGTCGCCGACACGGGCATAGAGCAGGCGCAGGTAGTCGTAGATTTCGGTAACCGTCCCGACCGTCGACCGAGGGTTGCGGCTGGTCGTCTTCTGGTCGATGGAAATGGCCGGCGACAGGCCTTCGATATAGTCGACGTCGGGCTTGTCCATTTGGCCCAAAAACTGGCGGGCATAGGCCGACAGAGATTCGACGTAGCGCCGCTGACCTTCGGCGTAGATGGTATCGAAGGCCAGGGACGACTTGCCCGATCCGGACAGGCCCGTAAAGACGACCAGCTTGTCCCGGGGAATCTTGACGTCGATATTTTTTAAATTGTGCTGGCGGGCACCTTTGATGACAATATATTTATCTTGCAAGGTAAACTCCTTCCTCTATCTTCCTACCGCAGCGGCCTAGCGCTTCTTCTTGGCATCGGGCCGCTTGATCTTTCGCCGGTAGCGGCGGCTGGGCATGTCTTCCCCGCCCATTTCTTTCGGCAGGGTGTCGTCGTGGCTCATATCGGCCAACTGTTGGCGCAGCTGCCCTAAGCGGTCGCGCAGTTCGGCAGCCTTTTCGAATTCCAGCCGCTTCGACGCTTCCTTCATTTGCAGGGTCATGGTCTTAATGACCTTGTTCAGGGCTTCGCGGGTCATGGCCCGTCCTTTGCCGCCCTTCTTGCCGCCGTAGGCCGCATCGTCTTCAGCGACCTTGGTCAGTTCAATGAGGTTGACCACGTCTTTTTTGACCGACTTCGGCGTAATATGGTGCTGTTTATTATAGGTATCCTGAATTTCCCGGCGGCGCTGGGTTTCGTCCATGGCGCGGGCCATGGAATCGGTGATCTTATCGGCATACATGATGACCGTCCCTTCGACGTTTCGCGCCGCCCGGCCCATGGTCTGGATGAGGGATGTATCGGAACGGAGGAAACCTTCTTTATCGGCATCGAGGATGGCCACCAGAGAGACTTCCGGCATATCCAGGCCTTCGCGGAGGAGGTTGATGCCGACCAGGACGTCGAATTCGCCGACCCGCAGGTCGCGGATGATCTCAGCTCGCTCGATGGTAGCGATATCCGAATGGAGGTAGCGGACGCGGACGCCCATTTCCTTCAGATAGTCCGTCAAATCTTCGGCCATCTTCTTGGTCAAAGTCGTGACCAGGACTCGTTCGTCCTTGTCGGTCCGCTTGCGGATTTCCCCTAAGAGGTCATCCATCTGGCCCTCGATGGGACGGACTTCGACCTTGGGATCGAGGAGGCCTGTGGGCCGAATGATCTGCTGGGCCATATTCGTTTCGACATCCATTTCATACGGCCCGGGCGTGGCGCTGACGTAGACGATCTGATTGATGCGTTCGACAAATTCATCGAACTTCAGCGGCCGGTTGTCGAGGGCCGACGGCAGGCGGAAGCCGTATTCGATGAGGCTTTCCTTCCGCGACCGGTCGCCGGCGTACATGGCCCGCAACTGAGGCAGGGTGACGTGGGATTCGTCGACGAGGATCATGAAGTCGTCAGGGAAATAATCGAGGAGGGTGTACGGCGCCTGTCCGGCTTTACGGCCTGCCAGGTGGCGGGAATAGTTTTCGATGCCCGAGCAGTAGCCCATTTCTTCCATCATTTCCATATCGTACCGCGTCCGCTGTTCGAGGCGCTGGGCTTCCAAGAGGTGTTCCCCGTCTTTGAGTACTTTCAATCGTTCGTCCAATTCCTTGCTAATGGTGCTCAAGGCCCGTTCCATCTTGTTCTTGGTGGTGACGTAATGGCTGGCCGGGTAGATGGCGACGTGCTTGCGCTCGGCAATGACTTCACCGGTCAGGACGTCGACTTCGGTCAGGCGGTCGATTTCATCGCCGAACATTTCGATGCGGATGATGGACTTGTCGAAGGCCGCCGGAAAGACTTCGATCGTATCGCCGTGGACGCGGAAGGTCCCGCGGTCGAGATTCATGTCGTTGCGGTTGTACTGGATGTCGACGAGCTTCCTCAAGATTTCTTCCTGCGTCTTTTCCTGTCCCAGGCGCAGGGAGACGACGAGTTCGCTGTAGTCTTCGGGGTCACCGAGGCCGTAGATGCAGGACACGGAAGCGACGATGATGACGTCCCGCCGTTCAAAGAGGCTCATCGTCGCCGAGTGGCGCAGTTTATCGATTTCATCGTTGATGGACGCATCCTTTTCGATATACGTATCGGTCGAAGCGATGTAGGCTTCAGGCTGATAAAAATCGTAATAACTGACGAAATAACCGACTTCGTTATCCGGGAAAAAGGCCTTGAATTCGCTGCACAGCTGGGCTGCCAGTGTCTTGTTGTGGGCGATGACCAGCGTCGGCTTCTGGACCTTTTCGATGAGCTTGGCCATGGTAAAGGTCTTGCCGGTCCCCGTCGCGCCGAGGAGGACCTGGGCCCATTGGCCGGACTCGATGCCTTCGGCCAGGGATTCAATGGCCTCGGGCTGGTCCCCCATCGGTTCATAAGGAGCGACGACGCGGAAGGGATGGGACGTATCGTAATCTTTATTGTAATGAGACATATCCATAAGGGCCACCTCGCTGCAGCTGTCGGCTGCGGACAAAATAACTATTTATTGACGATTTTTCCGATGTTCTTCAACTCGATGGACAAAGTGCCGTCGGGATTGTTGATGAAGCGGATAAAATCGGTGTTTTCGATATATTCGGACGGGAAGGTGATTTCAATGCCCGTATCGGTCTTGATCTTATGGCTGCGGCCGGCCTTTTGGGCGTATTCCTTTTCAATGGCCACGACGTCGGGCAGTTTGGCTTCGGCCACTTGCTGCTGAAATTCCTGAGCCATGGCCGGCGAGCTGCCGAAGACGTCGGCCCCCATGTCCTGAGGCGAGAAAGAATCGGCGTTTTCTGCGTTTTCCACTAAATAGGTCTTGGCCTTGGACAAGGCTTCGACCGTGCTGGCACCGTGGTCTTCGGCCACTTTTTCAGCAATCTTGCTGACGACCTTGACGGCTTCCTTACTGGAAATGACCGACGTGCACTGGAGCAGGCGGTCCGGCAGGAGGTAGACGTCTTCGCCGTCCATCTTGCGCTTCTTGTCGACGAAGTGGATGGAAAAGTCACTGAGGCGGATGAGAGCGTAGGCTTCGGCCTTCTGAGCCATACCGGGCAGGATGGCGTAATGCTTGATGAGCTTGTTGTAGACCGTCCCTTCGTCGTCGAGGATCTGATGGGTATAGGCCGTCTTATTGTCCAGCATGAGGACGGCCATGTTGCGGACGTCGTCGTCATCCTGAAAGTCGATGACCAAGAGGTCCGTCGACTCCGGTTCATCGCAGTGAGCCACCAATTGGTAGAGTTCACGTGCCGTATCGGCCGCCAGTTCGTCAAAGGTCAGGCTGCCGTCGATGACAGCTTGGAGCTTGGGCTGAAAGGCACTGGTGGCATAGAAGACGCCCGTCTGTTGGGACGCATCGCCGAGGATCCGGCTCAGCCGCTTATTGACGTATTCATAGACGACGTCGCTGCTGAAGTCGAGAGCCTTTTGCGACACGATGCAGACGTTGGTATTGAAATCAAAAATATGGAGCACTGCTGCGTTGATCATCATAATCTATATCATCCTCTACGCTTGTTTTCGTAATTCAAAGACACTGGCTTCGCGGGAACAAAGGACGCGGAAAGGCAGCCAGTGGCCGGTACCGCGGTTGACGTAACCCCGGCTTTCGCCCTTGCGGAACATGCCGCGCAGGTATTTAAAGCCGACGGCCGTAACCAAAGGGCCGATGGGGGCAAACTGAGCCCCGTGGGTATGACCGCAGAGGGTCAAAGGGATCTGCCGTTCAAAAGCTTCGTCGATGAAGGCCGAATGGTGGGCCAGCATGACGACGAAGGCATCTTCCGGCACGCCGTCCAAGGTCTGGCGGACGTAGTCCTGCCGCTGTTCGGCAAAGGCTTCTTCCCCTTGGGCAAAGCTGTAGTCCGTACCGGCAATGTAGAAGGGCCGGCTGTCCCTGCCCCTCCTCCCCTTTAGGCCCCTTCCGTAACCGGGGCTGGCTTCAAAGGACGCATTGCGCAGGATGCGGACCGGCGTATCTTCGAGCATGGCCGTAATGGCCGAAAAATTGCGGTAATATTCATGATTGCCGTAGCAAAAATCGATGCCGTCGGGAAAACGGCCGGCATTGGCATTGATAATATCCCGGGCCTTGGGCAGAAGGACGATCTCATCGATGAGATCGCCCGTAATTTCCAGCCGGTTGACGCCCTTTTCGGCGACGGCATCGATTGATTCCTGAAGGCGCTCGGGGCTGAAGAAGAGCCCCATATGCAGGTCCGAGAGCTGACCGATCCGATAGCCGTCGAGGTAGTCCGGCAAATTTTTATACCTTAAGACATGATGCGTCGTATCTAAATCGCTTTCGCCGAGGACATTGCCGGCACCGCTGGTGGCAAAGGCCGCCGCCGGAATGAGGGCGGCCAGGCCCTTGACGAAGGTCCGACGGGTCATCCCCTGAGGCGCCGGTGTCTCCTTGCGGTGCCAAAAACGATGGACCGCCGCAGCCAGGGCGACGACGATGAGGCAGGGCAAGGCCAGGAAAAAGGCCAAGAGCCAAACCAGGGCCGCCATGCTTCGGCCGTCATAGAGTCCGTCCCAACCGGATAGGACCAGGCCGGGAAAGGCATCTTCATAGTAACTGAATCCGGCAACGGACAACAATGTCAGCCCCAGCGTCCCCAAGATCAAGGCCTTGCGGTGGCCTGAGCGGAAGGTGTAGTCCCATAAGAAGGACGCCAGGACGCAGACGCAGGACGTAAAAATCATGAACGTAATGAAAAAAGTTCCCTTCATGGCTTATACCATGGCTGTGATCTTACCGTGCGGCCCGGCCCAAGGCAGGGCATCGTAGTCGCTGCGGTCAATCCACTGCCAGTTCTCCTCTTCTTTGATATTTCCGTCGGTCAGCTCGCCTTCATAAACGGTCAGCTGCCAGACTTTATGCGAAAAAATACTCTTCAAGGTCCCGGCCGGACTGTCGTCGACAGAAACTTGCAGGCCCTTTTCGGCCAGCATCCGACGGACGGCGTCGATTCCGTCCTGTCCCGTTCCCGGGGCGTTGGGAAATTCCCACATGGAAGCCAAAAGGCCCTTCGGCGGCCGGCGATGGACGAGCCACTTCGTCCCGTGACAAGGGACGACGACCGTAATCTTTTCGACAGGCGCCTTCTTCTTGACCTGACGCAGGGGCAGGTCGCCTTCCTTCCCTGCAGCACGGGCCAGGCAGATGTCCCCTAAGGGGCAGTCTTCACAGCGGGGATGCTTGGGAATGCAGATCGTGGCGCCCAAATCCATGAGGGCTTCATTGAAGGCCCCGGGACGATCTTCGGGCATCTGTTCTTCGACCAGGGCGGCCACCTGTTTCTTGACGGCCGTCGTCAAAACGTTTTCTTCAATATCGTAGAGACGGGCAAAAATCCGCAGGACGTTGCCGTCGACGGCGGCTTCCTTCTTCCCGTAGGCTAAGCTTAAAATAGCGCCGGCAGTATAGTCACCAACGCCTTTCAAAGCCCGTACTTCCTTCTTCGTATCCGGTACGCGGCCGCCATATTTTGCCTGTACTTCCTGAACGGCGTCATGAAGATTGCGGGCCCGAGAGTAGTAACCGAGGCCCTGCCACTGGCGCAGCACATCGTCCTGTGACGCCGCCGCCAGGCTCTTTATATTGGGAAACCGTTCCATCCAGCTGTCGTAATAGGGGCGGACCGTTTCGACCTTCGTCTGCTGCAGCATGATTTCCGATACCCAGACCTTGTAGGGATCCCGCGGCGATTCATCGCGCCAGGGCAGGTCCCTCCCATGGGCATCAAACCAGTCGAGCAGTAAAGAACTCCAATTGTCTTCTTTTATATTCATATGAAATAAGCCTCTTTCTTTCTACACTGTTATTTACTAGTATAGAAATCAAGAGGCCTTTTGTCAAACACGTGTTCTATTATTTTTTCTCATCCCTTCAGTCCTAAAAAGAAAGGATTTACGACTTACAAAGGATGCAGATTTTTCAAGGATAAATCGAGGATGGGCGCTGAATGGGTCAGGGCTCCGCTGGAAATATAATCGACGCCGATATCGATCAGGGCGGCAATATTTTCCTTGGTGATGTTGTCCAGCATGATGATGTCGGCCCCGGCTTCGACGGCTTCGCGGACCATGTCCAGGTTTTCCGTTTCGACTTCGATCTTGCGGACGAAGGGCGCATAGGCCTTGGCCATGGCAATGGCTCTCTTGACGCCGCCGGCAGCGCCGATGTGATTGTCCTTCAAGAGGACGCCGTCAGAGAGGTTATAGCGGTGGTTTCCCCCGCCGCCGACGGTGACGGCATACTTTTCAAAGACCCGCATATTGGGCGTCGTCTTGCGCGTGTCGACCAGTTTAATGCGGCTACCTTCCAACAGTTGCGCAATCTGCCGGGTATAGGTGGCAATGCCGCTCATGCGCTGCAAATAGTTGAGGCCGACCCGTTCGGCCGACAAGATGGACCGCATGCTGCCGGTCACGTCAGCCAGTTTCTGCCCCTTGCGGACGGTATCGCCGTCTTTTACGGTAAAGCGGACTTCTACACCTTCATCCAAGAGGGTAAAGGCCCGGGCGAAAACGGCAAGGCCGGCAATGACGCCGTCGGCTTTAGCCAAGAGTTCCGCCTGTCCCCGGCTGTCTTCGGGCAAAATGGCGTTGGTCGTCACGTCCTCACCGGTAATATCTTCCTGCAGGGCCTGTAAGATCAAAGGATCAGCCTGCAATTTCATGGTTACGTTGTTCATGACTCTTTTTCTCCCTTTCCATTTCCCCTAAGATGCTCTTGCGATACACTTCGGCCAGGCCCCCTTCATGACGGCTGACGTAGTCCGAAGCCTGAGCGCAGGCCAGGCTGAAATCGCCGTGACTGTCGCCCTTTTCAGCCAGATCCAAGGCCGCCCGCTTGCCGAAAACCAGGCTTTCCAAGAGGGAATTGCTGGCCAGGCGGTTGCGGCCGTGAACGCCGTTGCAGCTCGTTTCACCGACGGCATAGAGGTGGTCCATCGTCGTCCGACTGTGACCGTCGACGTGGATACCGCCCATGAAGTAGTGCTGGGCCGGCGTGACCGGGACCCAGTCGACAGTGGCATCGATGCCGTCTTCCAGGCAGCGTTCATAAATATTGGGGAAATGGCCCTTTATGACATCCGTTCCCAGTCCGGTCATGTCTAGCCAAACGAAGGGCCGTTGGTCCTTTTCCATCTGTTTGCGAATGGCAGCGGTCATCAAATCGCGGGGCAGGACTTCATTGGCAAAGCGCTTTCCGTCTTTCCCGCGCAATTTAGCCCCTTCGCCGCGGACCGATTCGGAAATGAGGAAACTCCGGCCCGGACGGGACGAATAGAGGGACGTCGGATGGATCTGGACGTAATCGATGTTTTCCAAAGCAATGCCGTGGCGCATGGCAATGGCCAAGGCGTCGCCCGTAAGGTGCGGGAAATTCGTCGAATGGTCGTAGAGGCCGCCGATGCCGCCGCTGGCCAAGATCGTGTTGCCGGCTTCAATGGCCCGGTAGGCCCCGTCCTTTTCGCGGGCCAGGATGCCGAGACAGGTATTGCCGTCGGTAAGGATGTCGACCATGGTCGTGTAGTCGCAGATAGTCACATTGGGCAGCTCCCGAACGGCGGCCAAGAGGCGGCTGGTGATTTCCTTGCCCGTAATATCCTTATGAAAGAGAATCCGCGGCCGGGAGTGACAGCCTTCGCGGGTATAGTCGAAAGAGCCGTCGGCCTTTCGAGCAAAGTCGACGCCGTAGCCGACGAGTTCGTCGATGATGCGCCGCGACGAGCGAATCATGATATCCACCGATTCGCGGCGGTTTTCATAATGACCGGCTTTCAACGTATCTTCCATGAAGCTGTCGTAATCGTTTTCATCGTGAAGGACGCAGATTCCCCCTTGAGCCAGGAAAGAATCGCTGTTTTCCACGTCATCCTTCGTAATCATGAGCACTTTCTTATCGCGCGGTACGTGGAGGGCGGCAAAGAGACCGCTGGCACCGGTACCGACGATGACAACATCTGTTTTTTCTTTTTCCATGACATCTACCTTCTTCTATTTGGCTAACTCCAGCATCCGTTCCAAAGCCTGAACGGCCTTCCCTGCCATCTTGGCATCGACAAAGACTTCGTTCGTTTCATCGCGCAGGCAATCACGGACTTTTTCCAAGGTGACCTTTTTCATATTGATGCAGTACGCATCTTCCATGGCCGGATAAAAGACCTTATCGGGATTGCGCGTTTCCAGCTCATAAAAGACGCCGCCTTCGGTTCCGATGATGAATTCCTTGGCATCCGACGAACCGGCATAGTCGATGATGCCCGACGTGCTGCCGACGTAATCGGCCAGGGCCAGGACTTCCTTGCGGCATTCGGGATGGGCCAGGAACAGGGCCTGAGGATGAGCGGCCTGTACCTTCTTTACGTAGTCCGGATCGACCGTATCGTGGCGGGGACAAAAGCCCTGATTGAGGATAAAATGCTTATCCGGCACCTGGGTCGAAACGTAGTGGCCCAGGTTTTTATCCGGCGTAAAGAAAATATTCTTCTGGGGCAGTTTCTTCACGATCTTGACGGCATTGGACGACGTGACGCAGACGTCGGACGCAGCTTTTACGGCTGCCGTCGAATTGACGTAACAGACGACGGCCAAGTCGTCATACTCGGCGCGGGCCTTTTCGATCGTCGCCGTATCGGCCATGTGGGCCATAGGACAGGACGCCGTCCGGTCAGGCATGAGGACCTTCTTTTTGGGATTGAGCATCTTGGCGCTCTCACCCATAAAGTCGACGCCGGCAAAGACGATGATTTTAGCATCCGTTTCAACAGCCTTTTTGGCCAGACCAAAGGAGTCGCCGACGTATTCAGCATAGGCCTGTACCTCATCGGGCACGTAATAGTGAGCGAGGATAATGGCCTCTTTTTCTTTTTTCAGGGCAGCGATCTCATCTTCAATATACACAGGTTTCCATCCTTTCAGGGAAACGGGACCGCCCTTTGGACAAGTCCCGTTCAAACCGCCAGTCCCTAAGGCTGACGACAATTTTTATTTACACCAATTATACCCTATTGACCGATTTTTGACAATACTACTGTCATGACAATAAGAACCGGACCGGCAGGCAACATCCGTTCTGCCAAAGACAAACAAAAGCCGTCCTTCAAGACAAAGGTCTCAAAAGACGGCTCATGATCATCATAACGTTAGTGGCCGTTGACCGATTCCGACACGGCGCGGAACTTGGCAATCGTTTCGGCCGCTTCCCGGCGGATGTCTTCGGGATCGCGAGTAATACGGGCGACACCGCTGTCCATGGCCGCTTTGGCAACGGCTGCAGCGACGGCCGGAGCTACCCGTTCGTCAAAGGCATTGGGAATGACGTGGTCTTCAGCCAGTTCGTCGTCCGAAACGAGGGAGGCGATGGCATAGGCTGCGGCCAGTTTCATGTCTTCGTTGATGCTGCGGGCCCGGACGGCCATAGCTCCGCGGAAAATGCCCGGGAATACCATGACGTTGTTGATCTGGTTGGGCGCATCGGACCGCCCCGTACCGACGACTTTGGCACCGGCTTCTTTCGCCGAGGCGTAGTCCGTTTCGGGAATGGGGTTGGCCATGGCAAAGACGACGGCGTCGGAAGCCATGGATTCGATGAGCTCTTTCGTGAAAATATGGGGTGCCGAAACACCGAGGAGGAGGTCGGCGCCTTTTACGGCATCGGCCAGGGTCCCCTGTTTCTTCGCCTTGTTGGTCACGTCTGCCAACGCAGCCTGGACGGGATTGAGGCCTTCCATGCCGGCATAGAGGATGCCCGGACGGTCGACCATGGTGACGTCCCCTGCCCCGGCCCGGACCAAGAGGCGGCCGATAGAAGCCCCGGCAGCACCGGCACCGTTGATGACGATGCGGGCCGTCTTGAGGTCCTTTTTGACGAAGCGCAGGGCTCCGATGACGCCGGCTAAGGCGGCGATGGCCGTACCGTGCTGATCGTCGTGGAAGACGGGGATGTCCATTTCGCGCTTCAGCGTTTCTTCGATGTCATAGCATTTCGGCGAAGAAATGTCTTCCAAGTTGATGCCGGCAAAAGACGGCTGCAGGCGCTTGACCGTTTCGATGAACTCCTTCGGATCCTTCGTGTCCAAGCAGATGGGAACGGCATTGACGCCGCCGAATACCTTGAACAGGATGGATTTCCCTTCCATGACCGGCATGGCCGCTTCCGGGCCGATGTCGCCCAAACCGAGGACGCGGGTCCCGTCCGATACGACGGCAATCATATTTCCCCGGCAGGTCAGGTCAAAGGACAGATCCGGATCTTTGGTGATCTCCCGGCACGGCTGGGCAACGCCCGGCGTGTAGAGTACACTCAAATCGTCGTTGGTCTGTAAGACGGCCCGAGGGAAGGTTTCGAGAATCCCCTGTTTGCCTCGGCGGATCTTCATGGCTTGTTCATCAAAATTCATGTCAAAAAACTCCTCTACAATAGTTTATGCGTTAAAAATAGCTTGTGGTTCTGTAAATTCGAGCATCCCGTCTTTGCCGCCTTCACGGCCGAGACCGCTGTCCTTAAAACCGCCAAAAGGCGCTGTGACGTCGCGCGGGCTGCCGTTGACGTAGACGTTGCCTGACAAGATGCCTTCGGCAACCTTCGTCGCTTCTTCCTTATCGGGACCCCAGACGGCACCGTTGAGTCCGTACTTGGTATCGTTGGCAATGGCCAGGGCCTGGTCGACACCGTCATAGGTGATGACGCAGAGGACGGGCCCGAAGATTTCTTCTTGGGCAATGGTCATGTCGTTGGTCACATCGGTAAAGACCGTCGGATTGATGAAGTACCCCTTTTCAGGCGCTTCCGGACGGCCGCCGGCCAGGACCGTCGCCCCTTCTTCGATGCCTTTGGCAATGTACGAATCGACGATCTTCCACTGTTCTGCCGAAGCGACAGCGCCGACTTTCGTCGTTTCCAAGGTCGGGTCGCCGACCTTATATTCCGGCAGGACCTTGAGGATGATGTCTTCGATTTCTTTTTTCGCTTCCTTCGGAATGATCAGCCGCGACAGAGCCGTGCAGGTCTGGCCGCTGTTGAGCAGGAGCGAATTGAAGCACATGCGGACGGCCTTTTCATAGTCGGCCCCGGGCAGGATGATAAAGGGTGATTTACCGCCCAGTTCCATGCTGATGCGCTTCATAGAAGCCAAGGCCCGCTGAGAAACTTTGATGCCGGCTTTGGTCGACCCCGTAAAGGATATCATGGCGATATTGGGATCGTCGCAGATAGCGTTGCCGATTTCACCGCTGCGGCCGGGGATGAAGTTGAAGACGCCCTTCGGGAAGCCGGCCCGATCAAAGGCTTCGGCCAAATAATAAGGCGTTACCGGCGTAGACTGGCTGGGCTTCAAGACGACGGTAGCGCCGACTAAAATAGCCGGGATGACTTTCTGGATAACCTGGCCCAAAGGATAGTTCCACGGCGTGATGCAGCCGATGACCCCTAAGGGACGGCGATAGACGACGGACTGGGGCAGTTTTTCGACTAAGGGCAGGTCCGGGGCCAAGTCGATATAAGACTGGGTCCGTACGAACTGGTAGGCGATGTGGTTGGTCTTAACGAAGGAAACGGGGATGCCCAATTCCTTGACGGTGGCATCGACCATCTGCGGTTCAAACTGAATGAGCTCTTTAAGCAATTTCCTCATAAAATCAATTCGTTCTTCCATCGGCCTTGCTGCCCACGCAGGAAAGGCCTTGGCTGCAGCAGCTGAGGCCGCGGCGACATCCTGTTCACCGGCAGCGGCAACGGTCGTGAAAACTTCCTTCGTCGCCGGATTTTCAACGTCGATGTATTGGCCGGATAAGGGAGCTACCCACTGGCCATCGATATACAATTTTTTAAAGTCCATGAAAAAAACCTCCTTTGCGCTGATTTATGCTACCATTATAGATAGAAATTCTCCATTGTGCAACAAAAAAGGCATCGTACTCTGAAAAATTTAAGTACAATGCCTTTACCATTATTTTGCCTCGACTTCCAAGGCCTCCGATTCCGACGCAAAGTGCCCCAGAACAGACCCGCCGACAAGGCCGACGACAAAGGGAACGATCCAGCCGAAGCCGTACACCGACAAGGGAACGGCAGCGACGATGGCTTTGGCAACGGCCAGGCTGCTAAGGCCCGGCAGGGATTCCAAGCAGGCGAAGACCGTGACCAAGTAGACCGAACCCTTATAGGCCCACTGATTAGGCAGCAAGGGACCGACGATGCCTAACACCAGCAAAGCCAGGCACGGCGGATAAGCGACGCCGAAGATCCAGCCGATGTAGGTGACGATGCCGTCGACGCCGAGAAAAGCCGTCAGGGCCGAGAGGATCGAGCAGGCGACAGCCGCCTGTTTATAACTGATGCGGCCACCAACGGTCGTACTGGTGAATTCCGCAACGGCAGCGATCTGACCGATGGCTGTCGTCAGGCAGGCCAAGACGACGGCGATGCCCATGGGAATCATGACCCACGTTCCGATGCGGTGGATAATGGCTACCAAGAGCTCAGCCCGGCCGATGGACTGGGGATAATAGGAACTGACGCTGGCCCCCATGTAGAGCAGGCTGCCGTAGATGATGAGCAGCAGGACGAAGGAGACGACGCCGCAGTAGATGAGGACCTTATTGCGCTGGCCGACGCCCGTATAGCCCTTGCCGTGAATGGAGCTGAGGAAGACGGCGGCCATGATGAAGCTGACCAGGACGTCGCCCGTATTGTAGCCGCCGAGGAAGGCATTGACGAAGGGATTGTCTGCGGCAGGTTCCGCCGGCGTCCCCAAGGGGAAGAAAATCCCGGCAATGGCGATGGCCACCAAAATGAAGGCCAAGGCCGGCGTCAAATACTTGCCCATGCGGTCCATGACGTTATGCGGGTCGGCGACGAAGAAATAGCAGAGCAGAAAATAGACGACGACTAAGGGAATCATGGGCGCTGCCGGAAAATTTCCCTGTACGCCGAGCTGGATGGCCGTCGCCGCCGTCCGCGGAATGGACACGAAGGTACAGACCAGCATCAAAGCCGCCAAGAGAATGCGGTACGTATATTTTCCGACCTTGTCCGTAATCGTATGGACGTCGCCGTTGAGGCCGATGACGATGAGCGTAAAAATAGGCAGGAAAATCCCCGACAAGGTCAAGCCGGCCAGACCCGACAAGAAATCACTGCCGCTGTTGAGCCCCAAGTGCGGCGGAAAAATAAGATTGCCGGCCCCGAAATAGGTGGCAAAAAAAGCAAAGCCCAGGATGATGACATCCCGTTTCCGAATCGACTGTCTGCTACAAGAATCATTCATAAGAAAAGTCCCCCTAACCCCATCATAAAGAATAAGTGCATCATACAAAAAAAGAGGCGCTGCCTTCAAGCTGCGCCTCAATTCACATCATATCTTTCAGGAATAGCCTGTAGGAATTGGCACCTTACCATTGGCAGGTTGCCGCAGCGTCATCGGGCCCATCCCTCAGCTGCTCTGGATATTGCGGTATGAAATTTTGTATGTATTGCTAGTATTTTATAAAACTTTTCGCTGTTTGTCAATAACTTTTTAACAAAATCACTTCTTCGACGGCTTATTTTGACTTCCCGGGCATAAATCAGAGAGGAAGCATTCGTCGCACAAGGGCTTTCGGGCCTTGCAAACCCTTCGTCCGTGCCAGATGAGCCAATGATGGGCCCGGCTCCACCATTCCTTGGGAATGGCCTTCTGCAGTCCCTTTTCGACTTCAAGGGGCGTCTTGCCCTTGGCCAGCTGGAGCCGATTGGATACGCGGAAGACGTGGGTATCGACGGCAATGGCCGGAATGTCGAACAAGACACTGACCAGGACATTGGCCGTCTTGCGGCCGACGCCGGGCAGTTTCACCAATTCGTCAAAGGTCTGCGGTACTTCGCCGCCATAATCTTCGCAGAGGATGGCGCAGTTGGCCAGAATATTCTTGGCCTTGCTGTGATACAGGCCGCAGGTGCGAATCTTTTCTTCGAGGCCGTCGAGGCCGAGGGACAGCATCTTTTCCGCCGTATTATATTCCGGGAAGAGACCGGCCGTCACGATATTGACCCGTTCGTCCGTGCACTGAGCCGACAAGATGACGGCAATCATCAGTTCAAAGGGCGAATTGTAGTGCAGGGCCGGCTTCATGATGCCGTATTGATCCTGGAAACGCTGGAGCATTTCATCTTTTACTTTCTTCGTAACAGCCATATCACTTTACTTCCTCATCGGTATCGATGACATCATTGAGACTTCCCATTTCATAGCCGCCAAGGTCGAGGGTAACGTAAGAGAACCCCGTATCCTTAATGGCCCGGACGATTTCCTGGCGATGGGCCAACACCGACGGGATCTCGTCTAAGCCCACTTCGATACGGGCTACGTCGCCGTGATAGCGGACCCGCAGCGACCCTTGAACGTAAGGAGCCACAGCGGCTTCGGCGGCATCGATCTGAGCCAGCAAATGAGGCGTCAGGCGGACGCCGTAAGGAACGCGGCTGGCAAGACAAGCGGCACTCTGCTTATTCCAGGTCTGGAGACCGAATTCCTTCGATAGGGCCCGGATATCGGCCTTGTTCAGCCCGGCTTCGATCATAGGGCTGCGGACGAAATCGGACAGCTCTTTAAGGGCCTTCATCCCCGGCCGGTAATCGCCGAGATCGTCGACATTGCCGCCGTCGATGACCCACTGATAGCCTTCGGACCTGGCCAGGTTCACCAAGGCCGTGAAGCGGATCTTCTTACAGTAATAGCAGCGTTCCGGCGGATTTTCCACAAACGTCGGATCGTCGAACTCCGTCGAATTGACCAACCGGTGTTCGACGCCGATGAATTCCGCCATGGCCTTGGCATCGGCAGCTTCACTCCCCGGCAGGGTGGCCGATACGGCCGTAATGGCCAGGACCTTATCGCCCAGAGCTTCATGGGCGGCATAGGTCAAAAAAGTACTGTCCACGCCGCCGGAAAAGCCGACGACGACGCTTCCCATGGAGGTCAAAATAGCTTGCAGTTTTTCATATTTCTTGCGCGTATCTGTTGAAACCATAAGGATTCCCCCTTATACAATAGTGCAGAAAAGGCGCCTTCTCCCCCTCTTCCCGAGAGGGCCCCAAAGAGCCTCCGCGGAAAGGAAAGCAGAAAGAGCCTCCCTGTTCGACCATCGTCCCCTCAATGGCCGGCTTAGAAGAAATGAGCCGATTCTTCCTTCAACACGGCATCCCGCAGGGCCGACAGCTTGCTGCTGCGCTGGACCCACATTTCTTCCGGATTGACCAAGCGCAGGTATTCAGGCCATAAAGTCTGAATCTGTTCATCGGCATAGGTCATGATATCCTTGAGATTCGGTTTTTTATAGACTAATTCACCCTTTTTAAAGATAGGGATGAGCATTTCCTGAACGCGGTAGGTCCCGGCCGGAATCGTCCGGAAACGCCAGGGAGCCTTGTCGCTCTTTAAGAGCAGATCCTTCGATTCATCGATGCTTTCCCCTTCGAGGATGATGATGTCGGCCTTCATCTTGCCCGTCTTCTTGTCATAGACGCGAAGGACGTTCTTGAGGCCCGGATTGGAAATTTTTTCGGCATTGTCGCTCATCTTGATCTTGGGTACGAACTTGCCGTCGTCGTACTGGCCGACGAGCTTGAAGACGCCGCCCAACGACGGGCTGTCCTTGGCCGTGATGAGGTTAGTGCCGACGCCCCAGGAATTGATGGCGCAGCCCTGGGCTTTTAATTCGGAAATGAGGTTTTCATCGAGGTCGTTCGACGCTGCAATGATGGCATCGGGGAAACCGGCAGCGGTAAACATCTTATGGGCTTCCTTCGAAAGATAAGCCAAGTCGCCGCTGTCGAGACGGATGCCGTAGACCTTGGGCAGGGTTCCGGCCGCCTTCATTTCCTTAAAGATGGTAATGGCATCGGGAACGCCCTGCTTCAACGTATTATACGTATCGGCCAACAAAATGAGGTTGTTGGGATACTGCTGGGCATAGTGACGGAAGGCTTCCAGTTCCGACGAGAAGCTCATGACCCAGCTGTGGGCCATAGTCCCTAAGACGGGCATGCCGAATCTGGCCCCGGCCAGGACGTTGCTGGTCCCATTGAAACCGCCGATCATGGCCGAACGGGCGCCATAGACACCGGCCGACTTCCCCTGAGCGCGGCGCAGGCCGAATTCCATGAGATTGTCATTGCCGGCAACAGTCCGAACGCGGCGAGCTTTCGTGGCAATGAGGCTTTCATGGTTCATGATCATGGACATGCACGTTTCCAAGAGCAAGGCTTCGTCCTTCTTGGTCTGGACGCGAAGGAGGACTTCCTGCGGAAAGGCGACGGTGCCTTCAGGCATGGCATAAATATCGCCGGTAAAGCGCAGTTCCTTCAAATAATCGAGGAATTCCTGACGGAAAAAGCCGGTACTCTTCAAGTACGCCAAATCATCGTCGCTGAAGTGGATGTTTTCCACATAGTCGATGAGGTGTTCCAAGCCGGCAACGACCGTATAGCCTCCCTTAAAAGGATTACTGCGGTAATAGCGGTCAAACACGCACTGCTGCTCGTGCTTGCCTTCAAAAAATAAGCCCTGCATCATCGTCAACTGATACAGGTCTGTCAACAACGCTTTCGTGTACAAAATAACTCGCCTCCAAAAAGATGTTATACCTATTATACATCAGTTAGTCCAAAAGAGATAATCAATTACCGATTTTGCATGCTTTTCAAAATGTTATACAAACTTAGCATGACACCCCTTTATGTATGCCGGATATGAAACAAGCTGCTCTTCCGATTCATACAGGATGAGCAGCTTCGTCATTATTTTCTTTTCATAACCTTACGGGCAGCGGCGACGACGTCTTCGGCCGATAAATTATAGGCCTTCAATAAATCATCGGGCTTCCCCGATTCGCCGAAGCGGTCCTGAATGCCGACCAGTTCGACGGGAATAGGATGATGCTGGGCCAAGGCTTCGCAGATGGCACCGCCCAGGCCGCCCATGATCTGATGTTCCTCACAGACGACGGCCGCCCCCGTTTCAGCAGCACAGGTGCAAATCGTATCGACGTCGAGAGGCTTTACGATGCGGACGTTGACGACGCGGGCCGAAATCCCTTCCCTTTCAAGAATATCTGCCGCCGTCAAGGCTTCATGGACCATGAGGCCGTTGGCAAAGAGGGTCACATCGCGGCCGTCGCGGAAAATCGCCGCCTTATAGAGGTCAAAAGGCGTGTCTTCCGACGTGATGACCGGTGCCGGATTGCGGCCGAAGCGGACGTACGACGGGCCCTGTATATCATAGACGGCCAGGGTCGCCTTGTACGTTTCCCACCAGTCGCAGGGCGTGATGACCGTCATGTTGGGAATGGTCCGCATGAGGGCGATATCCTCCAAGGCCTGATGGGTCGCCCCGTCGGGACCGACGGAGATACCGGCATGGGCCCCGCCGAGCTTGACATTTAATTTATTGTAGCAGACCGTGTTGCGGATCTGTCCCCAGCCGCGGCCGGTCAAAAAGACGCCGTACGTCGACACAAAGGGGACGAAGCCCGTCAAAGACAGGCCGGCTGCCGTGCCGACGAGATCTTGTTCCGAAATGCCGACATTGATGTATTTATCCGGGAATTCCTTGCGAATCCATTCGGTCCGCGTCGACTTGGCCACGTCGGCGTCGAGGACCATGACGTCATCGTGAAGGCGGCATAATTCTAAGAGGGCCTTGCCATAGCCGTCACGCATCGGTACTCGGTTCATGACCGCACCTCCAATTCTTTCATAGCCTGCTTGTACTGGGCTTCATCGGGCGCAGCACCGTGCCATTCAGCCTGGTTTTCCATATAAGAAACGCCCTTGCCCTTGACCGTCTTGGCCAGGATGACCGTCGGTTTATCCGTGCGGGCCTTGGCCGATCCGTAGGCATCATAGAGGGCGTCCGTATCATGGCCGTCGACGCGCAGGACATGCCAGCCGAAGCTGTCCCACTTGGCGTCCATAGGCTCCATATCCTTGATGCCGGCCATGGAGTCGACGAGCTGCAGACCGTTGCAGTCGACGATGAGACAGACATTGTCCAAATGGTGCTGACCGGCAAAGGCCGCCGCTTCCCAGACCTGTCCCTCCTGCTGCTCCCCGTCGCCGATGAGGCAGAATACCTGCTGGGTCTGACCCTTTCGCTTCAAGCCCAACGCCATGCCGTTGGCAATGGACAGGCCTTGCCCCAAAGAACCGACGGCACAGTCGAGACAGGGGAGCTTCTGCAGGTTGGGATGGCCCTGAAGGGGACTTCCTACGGTCCGCAGCGTATCGAGCCATTCCAAGGGGAAATAGCCCTTATGGGCCAGGGTACTGTAAAAAGCCGGCGCCGCATGGCCCTTCGACAAGACGAAACGATCCCGTTCCGGCGCATGAGGCCGGTCGGGAAAACACGTAAATATATCGGTAAAATAGAGCGTGGCCATAATTTCGACAGCCGATAAGGAGCTGCCCGGGTGGCCCGACCCGGCACGGTAAATAGACCGCACGGTATCCCGCCGTATCTGCATACAGACGTCGCGTAAATCATGCCTCATGAACGCATAGCCTCCTAATAATATACAGGTCGATTAAGAAAAAAACGCCGCAGTACTCCCCTTTCATCGGGCAGGCGGTACGCGTGCGTTCGGACAAACGACCTCTGTTATTCGCTTCCGTTTCTTCAATTAATTGTACAATGATTAGATACGCAAGTCAATCGCAATCAACGGCCCAAAGCCGCTTTATGCAAGTATCGCAAGGGCCTCTCCCCCATCTCCAAAACGCAAAAAAAGCCCTGTCAGAAAAGACAAGGCTTTCTCAGCAATTGTAAAATCGACTACTCCTTCATCGCTTTGACGACTTCCGGATCGACAGCAAAACTATATTCCTCATTGGGGAAACTCCGATCCTGTACCTCTTTGATGTACTGGCCGACGGCATCGACGATGGTCTGATGGAGGTTAGCATAGGTCTTGACGAACTTCGGACGGAAACCGCCGCTCATGCCGAGGAGATCCGTGCAGACCAAGACCTGACCGTCGCAGACATTGCCGGCACCGATCCCGATGGTAGCCGCCTGTTTCAAGGCCTTCGTAATTTCCGCTGCAATATCCGTCGGGACGCATTCCAAGACGATGGCAAAGGCACCGGATTCTTCTAGGGCCAAGGCTTCCTGAATTAAGCGTTTCGCCGTTTCGGCATTTTTCCCCTGCACGCGGTAGCCGCCGAGCTGATGGACCGACTGAGGCGTAAGGCCGATATGGCCGACGACGGGAATGCCTGCCGTCGTCATGGCCTTGACAGCTTCACAGACACTGGCGCCACCTTCTAATTTTACAGCATCACAGCCCGTTTCCTTCATCAACCGTCCGGCATTGTGAAGGGCCTGGCAGACACTTTCCTGATAGCTCATGAAGGGCATGTCGGCGACGACCAAAGCCCGCTTCGTCCCGCGGACGACGGCTGCCGTATGATGGACCATATCGTCCATGGTGACCGGCAGGGTCGACGTATGACCCATGACGACGTTGCCCAAAGAATCACCGACGAGGATCATGTCGATGCCGGCTTCGTCGACATTTTGCGCCATGACATAGTCATAAGCCGTAATCATGGAAATGGGCGTCCCTTCCCCTTTCATTTTCTTGATGGTCAGATTCGTTACTTTCTTATTCATTCGTGAACTCCTTCCGCCATCGCAAGGATTTCTTTCAGTACTTCATACTGGTTTTCCGTAATCGTTCCGTTTTCTAAAGAGAGTTCCCCCGCAGCCCGGCTAAAGGCACAATAAGGCCCCACCAAATCGGCCGGCATGGCATCCAGGTGTTTGGCCACCGTCCCCGTATCGCCGCGAGAAACAGGCCCGGTCAAGGCCTTCTGCCAGCGATCGGTGCCTTCGAGGTTTCCTACCGTCCCCTTAAGGAGGGGCATCAGCGACTGCGCAGCCTCCTTGTCCGTCTCCGTCCAGCGCCGCATGAGCCGCTGCCCGAGCGCGACAGCCGTTACGACGTAATTGGAGCAAAAACAAGCAGCGGCGTGATAGAGGACCCGTTCTTCCGGCGGCACAAAAAGAGGCTTGCTGTCAAGAGACGTCACCAGCGAAAGGGCAGCTTCCTTGGCCCGGTCATCGCCGTCGACAGCCATATAAATATGGCGCAGCAAATCTCCCGACGGTGCGGCAAAACTCTGCAACGGATGAAGGCTGCCCACAGAAAATCCCAAGGCCGACAACGGCGCAAGAGAAGACAAATCCATGGCCCCGCTACAGTGAAGGATAACCGTATCACAAGCCCCGTCATCACCGGAAAGAGCCTCTGCCAGCGCCCCGGCAACGCTCCCGATCACATCGTCACGTACCGTCAGCAGCAGGACATCACAGTGCCGAAGAAGATCGGCCCCGTCGGAATAGGCCTTGACCTGAAGGGACTGCGCCCGCTGCGTCGTATGTTCTTTTGTGGAACAAAGAATACCTTCAACGGCCGAAGGCATGGCTAAAACAAAAGAAGTGCCGACTCTGCCGGCACCGATAATCCCTAAACGCATGATGTACTCCCTCAAAAAAAGCGCATTCCACCCGGGAATGCGCACAAAAAGCCTACGTCTACAAATTTCGTCCCAGTCTTTCGATCCAAGCGACATGCTATGAAATTAAAATGCGTAACAGAGACAATATGCGGTACGGATCCCACGGATTCCGTCCAATCCCAGTTACAACTACAGAATACACTATTTGTGAAAACTTTACCAATATCATTTAGGAATAGACATTCATCTTTAAGGCAAAAAAATAAACATATCCGAATCGGCATTCCTGCCACATTCGGATATGTTTGCTGTGGTGGGCGGTAATGGATTCGAACCATCGACCCCCTCGATGTCAACGAGATACTCTAACCAACTGAGCTAACCGCCCTCAATATGAATTTATCATGCGACTTTATTATTATAACGCATCTTCGATGTCTTGGCAAGTCTTTTTGATTATTTATATATTAGAGGTCAATCGCATAGTAACTACACCTTCAGACATTGCAAAGAGACGCTCCTGCAATATCTGAAGATCTTAATCTAGCCTTTATTTCAACGTCCATACCGTAGAGACTTCAACATAGATATTTTCCTGTCGTAAATCATACCTGCCTCAAGATTCATTGCCCATCTTTGGCCTTAATGCTCTGACCATCCGGATATAACCACATAATTCGACCATTCGCGCTCCCTCCGACGACACAGGCTGCCGCAGTAGAAGGGCTGTCGAAAGCTACATCCTCGACGAAGCATCCGTTTTTAATTTTGTTCTCAGCGATCAACATTCTTCGACGGTTATGGATAGAATTAGGGCACGACGGGCGTTCTACTGCACTGAAACTGGAGCCCTTGCAGACGACAAAGCGATTCCCCGCAATATAAGCCGTTGCCGCGACCTGTCTACTTGCAAGATGAAGAATTTCTATATCTGATTTACTGTGCGTATAGCCAAAAATCCCATTGGGAAATACATCAAGATAAAATTCGATATCTTGAATATAATTTTCACAAGTATGTATCTGTCCTCCGTTAAGATGATAATGTCGTTTCCTAAACGCCCTCGTGCAATTCATCTTCGTAGGACTGGTAGTCAGACACGTCTTAAAGTGATTATGTGCATATTCACACATGGCATTTTCAATGAATTGCAGCTCATTACTACTGATATTCGGATCGGCAAACTTGCACCCTAAAACAGTATGCCACGATGAATCGATGTCGCCTGAATGCGTATTCAAAATTCTTCTTTGAATCGTATCCAATCCCGTCTGTCCAACATATACCGCATCGGATTCAACAAGGAGCAAATAAATACCCGGCCCATTTAATTCATTTTCATAGTCCTGTATATTTTCTTTCTTGACTCGAATAACGGATATTTTCGATGAATCACTACTCATCGTAACGGTATCATCATAAGTGCCATCCGCTAAATATATTTTTAGGCCGCGCATTGAACAATCACTCCTTAAATTATATTGCTTAGACTGATTCGCTTCTAAATGAATAATTAAAGTATGAAATTGCAGAATCGCTGCCTAAGGCTGTTACCCCTTTCTGTTCGAGCATTTCGTTAATTTCAAAAAATAAAATTCTCACTCCAAGAAGCCGATATACATTAATAGCCCTATCTTATGAATTTCATAAGGTTTGACTCACAATCTTATTTTCAAAAATAGTGCCCTTCAGATAACTGGTTTGGACATTTTCTATCGCCAACTCAATTCTTTTATTTAATTATCCGTTCTTATAGTATAACAAATAGTTTCTTCATCCGATAAATTCAAGCACAAGTACCTTTATCCATTTAAATTATCTGTCCACATTTCACATTGCTGAAGGACTGTTTTCATGGCATCAGCCATTCCTTCCGGTGGATAACGATATTTGTGAAGCAATCTCTTCACCATCCGTCTCATGCTAGCTCTTGCAGATTCCTTCAAATTCCAATCCACAGTTCTGGATCTACGCAAGGATTCTGTAAGTTCTTTTGTAATAGCCACCAGTTGATCATTCGTATAGAAATCTTTAACTGCTTCTGGTCTTGTCAAAGCATCATAAAACGCCAGCTCTTCATCGGTTAGACCCAGAGAATTCCCTTTACGATTTGCACTCGCCATATCTTGAGCCATTTTCATGAGTTCTTCGATAACTTCCTCATTGGTAAGCATGCCATTGAGGTAAGAATGCATTGATCGATTCAGCATATCAGAAAACTTTTGCGCTTTAACAAGGTTAGTTCGCTGGTACAAATGTACTTGTTCCGCAATCAGTTTTTTAAGGATTTCAATAGATAAGTTTTTTTGTGGCATCTTTGAAATTTCCTGTAAGTATGCCTCATTAAAAAGGTTAAACTCTTTGTTTGCATCTGTAAAGAGATTAATGATGCCATCGCTTTTAACAGCTTGCCGCATCAATTCATTGATTTGACGATTTATTTCATTTAACTTCAAAGGATTTTTACCTTCAAGTTTATTAAGCAAAGAACGTACTGTTTCAAAGTATACTTCTTCTCTTCGTTCATCTGCCGTTGCTAAACTTTTGCTAAGAGAAAAGGCTTGTTTCATGAGCAAAGATTCTTTTAAAAAGTTTTTCTTTGTATCTTCACAATCAGGATGGACCATAAAATCCACACCATCACGAATAAGTTCTGCACGCTTTAAATCGCTTTCTGTTGTCAAAAATTCGCGATAGTCAAATCCATAAAACAGTTCACGGCAAACCTGTAATTTCTCCTGGAACTTTTTATAAGCGGAATCAGAAATATCCATATTACCGTAGTTTTTCTTATCTCGATCTGTATATTGATTCATCGCAGCCTTAAGTGCAGATGCAATGCCAATATAGTCAACAATAAGACCACCTGCTTTATCCTTATATACGCGATTAACTCGTGCAATTGCCTGCATAAGATTATGACCTCTCATAGGTTTAAAGATATACATCGTCGACATAGACGGCACATCAAAACCGGTTAGCCACATATCAACGACAATGACAATTTTTAATTCACTATTGTTATCTTTGAACTTATTTGCCATTTCTTCTTTATGCGCCTTATTACCAATGATAGGCTTCCATTTAGCCGGATCCTGGTTATTTCCCGTCATGACTACAGCTATCTTTTCTATCCAATTAGGTCGAAGTTCTATCATCTTATAATAAATGGACATGGCAATAGACCTTGAGTAACCTACAACCATTGCTTTCCCCGATTGTTCATATTGCCTATAAGTTTCATAGTGGTCAATAATATCCGTACAAAGAGATGTGATAACCTCATCTCTATCAAGAATACTTTCTAACCTACTCAGATTTTGCTTACTTTTTCTGATGGCTCCTGGTTCTGCTTCATCAGCAATTTCTGCATACTTTGCATCGATTTGATCAAGTACCTTTTGGTCGAGATTTAATTTAATAACGCGGCTCTCATAATAAATAGGAACCGTTGCCCCATCTTCTACTGCCTGCGTCATGTCATAAACATCAATATAATCACCAAAAACTTCAATCGTATTTCTATCTTCCAGTGCAATCGGAGTTCCAGTAAAACCGATATACGTAGCCTCAGGAAGTGCATCGCGAACTTTTCGTGCATTACCTATAGAAATCTTCCCCGTCTTAGGATTTATTTTTTCTTCAAATCCATACTGACTTCTATGTGCTTCATCGGTCATGACTATAATATTCTTTCTTAAAGAAAGAGGCTCATCTGTTTCTTCAAATTTTTGCATCGTCGTAAATATAATACCATTTGCTACTCTGCCATTCAGCCAATCCATCAAGCCAATCAAATTGGGTGAAGTCCTTTTATCGTTTTCAGATAATTTTCTCTTATCCGCATGAACAGGGGTTTGACGCAAGAAGTCCTTACATTTACTAAACTGCGCAAAAAGTTGATCATCCAGATCATTACGGTCAGTTATAACAACAATGGTAGGACTATTTATCATCTGTTGGAGCAAATGGGCATAAAAAACCATCGAGAGAGATTTACCGCTTCCTTGAGTATGCCAAAATACACCGCCTCTTCCATCGCCAGTCTTACCACTAGCTCTCATTGTAGATTCAACAGCCTTGTGTACAGCAAAGTATTGATGATAAGCTGCTAAGATTTTAGCCGCTCCACCACTTTCTTTTGAAAAGCAGATAAAATTATGAATAATATCCAAAAATCTGTTTTTCTCAAACATGCCTCGAAACAGCGTTGTGAAATCAGCTAATTTCGTATTTTCATAGTTTCCATCAATCGTTTTCCATTCCATAAAGCGATCAAGACTCGCAGTAATTGAACCGGCTCGGGTTTGAGATTGATCACTAATGATGCAGAATGCATTGAAGATAAATACACTTTCTATTGACTGCATATAATTTTGAAGCTGGAGATAGGCATCTTCTATGGTGACTTCTTCATCCTTTGGCGATTTCAATTCCATTACGACAACAGGAAGACCGTTCAAAAAAATGACAACATCAACCCTTTTGGTTTCATATTCTTTAAAAGTCCATTGATTCGCCACAATAAAACTGTTGTTAGAAATATTGTCATAGTCTACCAACTTCACTAACGTTGATTTTGTTTTCCCATTATCCTGATAAGAAACGGATACACCATTTTGGAGGTAGTCCATGAAAACTTCGTTTTTCGAAACTAAAGCTCCCGCTTCATAAGTTTTTATCTTATAGATGGCCTCATCAATTGCCTGCGACGGCAATTTAGGATTTACAGTTTCTAACGAAAATTTGAGCTGATCTTCCATAATAGGATCAGTAAAATCCCGCAAAAAATCAGGTCCATAACAATATGTATATCCCATATTTTCAAACAATTCTATAATAGAATTTTCATAACTTGACTCTGTATAAGAAGATTCCATAGTACATCCCCCCATTTCTCATAATTTAAAATTAATCAGTCATAATATATAGATAAACAAGAATTTAGTTGCTTAAAGGGCTGCGTCAGAGATATTGAGTTCCCCAGACACAAGCTTTGGGAGCAATGTATCCCTTAAAGCTGAAAGGTATTTGCTTTCACGTCGATTATTTAAGTACAAAAATAACAATGGCCTTACTTGCCATAGCCACTGTCTCTGTACTTCAAGAGATGGACATTTAAATCGAATTTTCTTCAAGTTAGTTGCTGGTCGTGATATTGATGGAACCCCTGTCTGGTTTGCATATGAAAGCAGTTCATGTTGACCTACGTCACTGTGAAAAAACATAAGAATAAACTCAGGAACAACTTTATTTTCATTACAGCGAAGATAAAATTGCCGTTGAGATAGAACATAATAGTCATATCTACAATCGTTAGGAATCATAGCTACCTGACCTATATTTCCAGCGTGTGTAAAGATGATATCACGAGGATACACAATAGAGTTTTTAAGTTGTACAGCATGTTCCTCTGTTATATAGTTGAATTCTGGCTCCTCTAGAAAATATCCACGAAGGTGATTCCCGCTAATGATAGGAATGCCAGAAGAAACAAATGTAGAGACTTTTATATTAGAACCAAAAGGACCCATGGCTACTTTATCTGCAATATCCTGAATAGTGGCAGACGGCCAATCAAAACTTTCAACAAGCTGATTATACAGGGAAATTACTTGTTTAAGTAAATTCTTGTTTATATATTTATTGATTTCAATTTTTTCATCAAGATTTTTCAAAATAGAAGCCACTTTATGCTGTTGATCAAGTGGCAAGATTTTAATAGGCAATACCCGGATTATTTTCATAGGAATTGTTCGCTGTGTACTTCCATGAGAATAATTCATCACCTCATTTTTGAACTCTTTACTCCTTATAATCTGAAATAAATAATCTGGATCTATATTTTTTCGAGGTGTGATCTTGGCAACATTCGGAGCGAGGTGATACTTACCTTCTTCTCTAATTTGAGCACATTCTCCTAATGTCCCCGTATAGGACAAGACAATATCATTGACATGAAGTTGACTTCTCGGGAGTACATCAGAGACATGCCTAGAAATTTTTTTTACATCATCGAGCTGAAGACATCCATCCTTCAGATTTAATGCTCGAATTGCAATTATTTCGCCATCAGGTATATATTCCATATATTTTGTAAATTCAAATCCAGCAAGTTTAGTAACTTCCCCCACATCGTTTAGCAATACCTGTTTCATAATTCTAAATTCCTACCTTATAATATTTTATACACTACTTTATAATCTTTTTCAGCCATTACATGAGTGTTGAAGAATAGCTATGTCTACATTTACTTTGCGTATGCCTTTAAAAATCTCCCATTAATCAAAATCAACAATATCCAATATTTCATTCCCTTTTCTTTAGATATGGTATCCAATAGCCCCCAATTGCTTTTTGATTTCTTCTTCCAGCTCATGAGATTTTTTAAACATTTCCGCCAGTTCAGACGTCAACCTCTTCATCTTATCATCAAAAGGTTCTCCGTCATCTTCTTGTTCTTCAATACCGACATAACGACCGGGTGTCAAAATATAGTCTTGTTTTGCAATATCTTCCGTTGTAACGGTTACACAGTATCCCTTTTTATCGTCCAAATTTCCAGCAACAAAGTCATTATATGTCTTAGCCAGTCGTTGGATATCTCCTAGTTTTTGAGGATCACTACTATCCGATAATTCACGCAGTTTTCTTAAAACCATCGTTCCCATATTACGTGCATCAACAAAAAGTGTCTTTCCTTTTTGTTTTTTCTTCTTATTTAAGAACCAAAGGCAAACGGGAATCTGTGTCGTATAAAAAAGTTGCGCCGGCATGGCAATAATACATTCAACAAGGTCAGCATTAATAATATTTTTACGAATTTCACCTTCACCACTTGTAGTCGATGACAAAGAACCATTGGCCAACACCATGCCAATTCTTCCTTCCGGTGCCAAATGCCAAATCATGTGTTCCATCCAAGCAAAGTTTGCATTACTCGCTGGTGGCATACCATACTGCCAGCGTTGATCTTCCTTTAACTGATCCGCTCCCCATGCACTAAGATTAAACGGAGGATTTGCCATAATAAAATCAGCTTTCATTGTAGGGTGTTGATCATTGAGAAATGTATCCTCTGGAATATTCCCTAAATTTGTATCAATTCCGCGAATAGCCAAATTCATTTTTGCCATTTTCCAGGTAGTCGGATTACTTTCCTGTCCAAATACAGAAATATCGTTGATTTTCCCTTGACGGGCTTCGATAAACTTTGCAGACTGTACAAACATACCTCCGGCACCGCAACAAGGATCGTATACTCGACCTTTATAAGGCTGCAATATTTCTACAATGGTACGAACTACACAAGACGGAGTATAGAATTGACCGGCATTCTTACCTTCCTGTTCTGCAAAATTCCTCAAGCAATATTCATAAGTTCGTCCGAGAACATCTTTTTCATCAGAACCATCAAGGTTTATCTTGTTTGTAAAAATATCCACGACTTCGCCTAATCTTCTCTTATCAAGTTCCGGACGGGCAAAATTCTTTGGTAAGATATCTTTCAAGGAGCTATTTTCTTTTTCTATAGCCGTCATTGCCTCATCAATGACTTTTCCTATTTCCGGTGTATGTGCAGCTTCTGAAATGTCTTCCCATCTAGCTCCTTTAGGGACATAAAAAATATTCTCTGATACATATTCATCTCTATCATCTTCAAACCCTTCGCCTTCTTCAAGAAGGGCTTTATACTTTTTTTCAAAACTATCAGAAATATATTTGAGAAAGATAAGGCCCAAAATAACATTCTTATATTCGGAAGCATCCATATTCCCCCGTAGGACACACGCCGCATCCCACAGCTCTTTTTCAAATCCTATATCAGCCGTGTTTATGTTTATATCACTCATCAAACTATTCTCCCTTATTCTATAAAATCAAACATCTTATTTTGGACATATTTATTGTTTCATTAACTGCCCCTTTTTTTATAATTGAATGAAATAATTCATCTTATTAATTATTTACATTATATCATAAATATTAATCATCTTTTTTAAATTGCTGAAATTTTTGAACAAATATCGAACTGATTGCAAAATTTATCATAAAAAACTTACTGTGATAATCGTATACGCTAAGTATGTAAATGGTAAGAACTACGGTTTCACAGGATAACATTCCTTACTCAAAAAATGTCCCCATTACAATGGTCACGAGATATCCTTTTTATGCGAAGTCAAACGACGATATTATCTCCCTTCAAAGGTAGAAAAAGTAGGTTCACCATTTATTCACTCTATACTTTTTGCCGAGAGAAAGTTTTTCCACTTCGTGGCAATGTATTCGTTATCAAAGAATAGTATCACCCCAAAACAGGCACTGGACGATATCTCGTCACAGCTCTTTTCAAACGATTCATTCACCCCTTTTCCACCGATTTCATAATGCCTTCTTCCCTCCAAAAGTCATCATTCCAAAAATCTTCCCACAAATAGAATAAAGCAGTCTAACAAAAAGCCGTTACAGACATCACAACCAGATGCCCTGTAACGGCTTTTCTCATGCAAGATTCAGTTTTCAGTCCCCCTATAGCATTACCTCCTTTTTCTAAAAGGAGTCTAATTAAATCCGGAGATTTCGGTACTCTGACGTGGGCGTTATTAGTATTGCTAGTTAAACTTGTTTGGCCGTTTCAGTCCCCCTATGGTACAAACTCCTTTTCCTAAAAGGAGTCTATTTAACTCCGGGGATTTTGGTACGCCGACGGCCTAGGGATATGTATGGGTCGATGCTGATGAGTACGTGTTTCAGTCCCCTATAGTACAAACTCCTTTTCCTAAAAGGAGTCTAGTTAACTCCGGGGATTTTGGTACTCTGACTTGGCTACCGGCTACGATCGCGCGAACATGTTTGCAGATGGTTTCAGTCCCCTTACGGGGATTTTGGTACTCTGACCCAGACGAGGCAGTACCATTGCGCTACCGGTCTGGACCGTTTCAGTCCCCTTACGGGGATTTTGGTACTCTGACGCTATTTATACATACCCTGGCTATAGTTACCATGATGGGTTTCAGTCCCCTTACGGGGATTTTGGTACTCTGACCGGGAATATGCAAACGTTCGTAACGTCGGCGATCCGGTTTCAGTCCCCTTACGGGGATTTTGGTACTCTGACTTACGGCAAATAAATATTCTGATGGTAACTATACTGTAGGGTTTCAGTCCCCTTACGGGGATTTTGGTACTCTGACCGAAATAAAAGACCGATACGCGCTCGCCGTTTCGTACGTGTTTCAGTCCCCTTACGGGGATTTTGGTACTCTGACGCCGACGAAGTGTATTCTAACGGCTTGAAACCGATCGTGTTTCAGTCCCCTTACGGGGATTTTGGTACTCTGACTCTGTCTCTCAGTACCCGCTCCCAGACTGGGCTCACAGGCGATTTTTTCAAACCTCCGGCTTTTTTCGTCTTTTTCGGGGACCCGGGTGAAAAATAAAAATCAGGCAGTGTCGTTTATCGGCTTGGTTATGCCGTTTTTCGCAGGTTTAAAAATTTTCAAACCTACGGGGTTTTTGGCCCTGAAATAGGTTTTCCAAAGGTCAGTAGTACTTTGACTTATTTCAAGTATACGTTTTTCGACTTTTATTGTCAAACGAATTTCGGAAAAGGGCTCATCTTCAAATGTCTTCGCAAATGCCTCTAATCGGGCACAGGAGCGCCTTCTCCCTCTTAGCCCTCTGTTTATATGAGTCGACCGTAGATGGCCTTTTAACTCGCGTCTGCAGGGTTTCCGCATAAAACAAGATTTCAGTCCCCTTACGGGGAATTAGATGATGCGACGGTATGACGATTCAGTTGAGAGTCTACTGTTATGTACAGTTTCAGTCCCCTTACGGGGAAATTGTTAACTCATCTCTAGTCGTCACATCACTTTGGCTTTTCTTTAGTATACGTTTTTCATCTTTGTTATGAAAAAAGGGCGTCCCATGACAAATCACGGAACGTCCCTTTATTCGGAGTCAAACGATGATCTTATTTGCCTTCAAAGGTCGGTTTACGTTTTTCGACGAAAGCAGCCATGCCTTCCTTCTGGTCGTTCGTGGAGAAGCAGAGGCCGAAGACTTCAGCTTCGTAAGCGATGCCGGTTACGACGTCGCAGTTGATGCCGCGGTTGATGGCAGCTTTGGAGAGCTGTACAGCGACCGGAGCGTTCTTGGCGATTTTGCCTGCCAATTTGAGGACAGCCGGCATTAATTCTTCCTGAGGAACGACTTTGTTTACGAGGCCGATAGCTTTTGCATCTTCAGCACCGATCATGCCGCCGGTGTAGATGAGTTCTTTAGCCTGGCCGCGGCCGACAACACGAGTCAGACGCTGGGTGCCGCCGAAGCCCGGGGTAATGCCGAGGCCGACTTCAGGCTGGCCGAATTTTGCGTTTTCCGATGCATAGCGGATGTCGCAAGCGCAGGAAAGTTCGCAGCCGCCGCCGAGGCAGAAGCCGTTGATAGCAGCGATGACAGGCTGAGGCATGTTTTCGATTTCCGTGAAGACGTTCTGACCGAACTGGCCCCATTCGCGGCCTTCTGCCGGAGTCTTGGTAGCCATTTCTTTGATGTCTGCGCCGGCAACGAAGGATTTTTCACCGGCACCGGTGATGACGACGACTTTAACGGCTTTGTCGACAGCGATCTTTTCGATAGCGTCTTTTAATTCCGTAACTGTGTCGAGGTTCAAAGCGTTCAGGGCTTTCGGACGATTGATGGTAATCGTTGCGATACCATTTTCTACTGCACAAAGAATGTTCTGGTAATCCATGAGATAAACCTCCTAAAACAACTGATATAGAGAATAGTATAGAATGAGTATAGAAAACGACGGGTCTTTTCCATGATGGAATCCAACAGGCCGGACCGCCCCCGGGATGTCGGTGAGATACGCCGTTTTATGACCGTAAATCTTTAAAAATAATACGGGGTGTGATAGTCACGCCCCGTATTCAATTAGCACAATGCTAACTTATTTCGCGTAGTCGTAGAAGCCTTTGCCGGTCTTACGGCCGAGGTAACCAGCCTGGACGTATTTCTTGAGCAGCGGGCACGGACGATATTTGGGATCGCCGAAGCCTTCGTAAAGAACTTCCATAACGTGGAGAACAACGTCGTTACCGATAAGGTCGCAGAGAGCCAGAGGTCCCATGGGATGGTTGAAGCCGAGTTTGCAGACGTTATCGATGTCTTCTTTGGAAGCAACGCCTTCCATCAAAGCCTGGATAGCTTCGTTGAGCATCGGAATGACGATACGGTTGCCGGCGAAGCCCGGGAAGTCGTTAACTTTAACCGGAGTTTTGCCGAGGTCTTTCGACAACTGTTCGATCTTAGCGTAAGTTTCGTCAGACGTTGCGATGCCGTTGATGAGTTCGAGCAACTTCATGACCGGAGCCGGGTTGAAGAAGTGCATGCCGATAACTTTGTCCGGGCGTTTCGTAGCTGCGCCGATCTGAGTGATAGCCAAGGACGACGTGTTGGAAGCGAGGATCGTGTGTTCCGGGCAGAGTTCGTCGAGTTCTTTGAAGATAGCCGATTTGATCTTCAAGTCTTCGATAGCAGCTTCGACGACGAGGTCGATGTCGCTCATATTTTCAGCCGTACGGGTAACGAAACCGGAAATGCGAGCCATGGTTGCGTCTTTGTCAGCCTGGGTCATTTTTTCTTTAGCAACTAATTTAGTCAGAGATTTGTCGATTTTGGCCTGGCCGCCGGCGATAAATTCGTCTTTAATATCGTTCAGGACAACGTCCCAGCCGTGCGTAGCGAAAACCTGTGCAATGCCGGAACCCATCGTACCAGCGCCAATAACCATTACTTTACTCATGTTTAACTCCTCCTTCGTCGCGTGATTTTTTTCACTAGATTAGTTTAAAAAAAAGTCACACGCCTCATAAATAAGATTCACTGCTTACATTGATAGTATACCACACACACCAAAAAAATCCACTAAAAAACGGCACTTTTTTCATTTTTTCACATTTATTACATGCATTTTATGCAAGTCGTTTTAAGTCAAGTTACTTATTATCATTCTTTAATATAATTATGTCATGGAAATACGTTACGTTATGAACTTATGTTATAAAAGTTACGTTGTTTTTTCACAAAGTGCATGGAGTTCTATAGCCATAGGGAATCGGAAGTGCCGGAAACAGGCCTTTCAGCGTGTACCAAGCAAAAAAAGAGTGCCGCAGCAGGCAAAACCTGTACGGCACGTGAGGCTCTTAGTCTCCCCCATTGAGGGCTTTTAAGAGGGCTCCCCGTTTTTCATAGGAAGCGCGATACATTTTGGTATTTTCTTCGTCGGGAACGTAGGTGGCCTTGACTTCCAACTGGCGTTCGAGGGCTTTTTTCAGGTCCTTGATATCGCCGGCCGCGTAGGCTGCGACGATGCAGTTGGTCGGTACGGCTCCGCCGGCGACTTTCAAGGTGACGACTGTCGTATCGAGCATGTCGGCCTTGATCTGGTTCCACAGTTCGTCCCGGCTGCCGCCTTCGGTAATGGTCAGGTGCTTCAATCCGATGCCGGCTGCCCGGTATTGGTCGGTGACTTCCATGTAGTCGTAGCCGATGCCTTCGAGGACGCAGCGCCACATGGCTCCCTGGTCGGAATCGAGGGTAAGGCCCGTAAAGGTCCCGCGGACGTTGGGGTAGGCGCTGTCGCCGCCCGTAAGGTAGGGCAGGAACATGGCCCCTTCGCAGCCCGGTTTATGGCGCTTGGCCAGTTCGTCGAGGGTACTGTAGTAGTCGTCCCCTTCTTCTCGGGCGATGCTGTCTTTGAACCAGCGAAGGGCCAGTCCCCCCGTGCGGACCATGCCCCAGTAGAAGTACGTTCCCGGCAGGGTCCCGGAGTTAAAGATGAGGTTGCTTCCGGGGACCGACAGTTCCGGCATGATGCCGTCCGTTGCGGCACAGAACATGGCGCAGGTCCCGGCGACGTCGACGGCGTTGCCCGCTTCCAAGATGCCGCTGCCCATCATGGATTCCATCGTATCGCCGGCACCGGCGCAGATGGGAATGCCTGCGGGAAAGCCCGTTTCCATGGCGTCTTCTTCACAGAGATGACCGATGATGTCCCAAGGCTTTACGATGCGCGGCATGGCCGATTCGGGAATGCCCAGGATGTCGAGTTGTTCCTTGGACCATTCTTTTTTGACGACGTCGTAACCAAGTCCCCAGCCGGACATGGTGCCCCAGTCGATGAAGGCGTCCTTGGCCGTAAGGCCTGCCAGGTGCATTAAGACGTAGGGGCAGTTGTGGACGAATTTGACGCCCTTTTCCTTCCAGGCCGGGATGTTCTTCATGAACCAGCGGGCGAACATGGCCGGGAACATCATGTTCGGTTCGGCGTTGCCCGTTTCCCGTCCCCAAATGTCGAGCTTCTTTGCTTTCAGGGCTTCGACGTCGTCGCGGGTGCGGCTGTCGAGGTAGTTGACGTAGGGCGTAATGGCCTTGCCGTCTTCGTCGATGCCGGCGATGCCGCAGATGATGCCGTCGCCCATGATGGCCCGGACTTTGCTGACGTCCCAGCCTTTTTCTTCCATCTGGCGGCTGCACGAGGCCATGCACTGTTTGATGAGGCGGTAATATTCATCGACATCCATCTGGACCCAGCCGGGCTTAGGATATGCCAGATGGGTCTTGGCCGTATCCATGGCCAGGCAGTGCTGTTCATCGTCGTAAACGGCTACTTTGACGCTCTGTGTACCGGCGTCGAATCCGATATAATACTTATCACTCATTGAGACCACAATCCTTTCTTATCAGCCGTGGCAGTCCTTGACCAGGCCGCCGATGCGTCCGACCAGGCCCGTCGTCGATTGGTTGGGCTTGGGCAGGCGCTTGAGGCCGGTCAGGGCTTCGACGTAACAGAAATACTCATCCATCGCCGTTTCGATGGCGTCGAGGGTCTGTCCGTCGATGTGTTCAATGAGGGCCAAATCGTGCTGTTCATAGCGGTTGATGTAGCCGTAAAGCGAGGTAAAGGTACCGGTATGCTTGGTATACGAACAGAAGAAACAGTATTCGATGACGGCGTCGCATTTTTTCAGCGTCTGCTGATCCGCTGTGCCGGAAAATTCAGGTCGGTCCTGGATGATGGTCTTGATCCAGTTGTTGATAACGCCTTCAAAAAAAGTAAATAACGACAACAATGCCGCCCGATAGTACCGGCGGGATAAAAAGATGCCTTTCTTCGTTTCCTTTTCTTGCTGCATGACAGCCCGTTGTTTAAATGTACAGTAATCCTTCCACAGTTCTTCATAGATCGAAGCCTGCAGTATATCCATATCACCGTTCTTGAAGATGGTGACGTCAATCTTGGCCTTCATGAAATCGGCTGTCCTCCTACTTGGATAATTTTAAAAAATCTGGTTCTTTCTCGGCCATGCGGCTGAGGATCTTTTCGTACCCGCCGCTGCCATATACGAGACAGCGCTTGATACGGCTGATGGTCGCCGTGCTGGCGCCGGTCTTTTGGACGATATCTTCGTAAATGTCGCCGGCTTTGAGCATGCGGGCCACTTCGAGCCGGGCTGAAATGGCTTTCATTTCCTGAATGGTGCAGATGTCTTCGAAAAATTCATAGCATTCATCGACGCTCTTGAGTTCTAATATGGCCCGAAACAGTTGGTCGTGCAGGTGATCCCGTAGTTTTTCATTCACTGCCACGATATATCCCTTCCTTCCCTTGCAGATTTTGTCTTGCTGAGGCCGTTCCTTTAGTCGGCTAAATACAAGAATTATTATACGGCAATAACGGCAATCTGTCGAGAGAAAAAGCCCCTCCGAAGGGAGAGGCTCTGACTCCTGTATGGTCTTTTACATGGCAAAGAGGTCGATCTGTTCGTCTTCCGGAAGGTCGCCTAAGCAGCCGTCTGCACTCATGGTGTCGATGAGGGACTGGGAAACCTTGCCGCGCATCTTGAGGTCGGCTTTGGAACTGAAGGGAGCGATGGCCCGTTCGGCCACGATCTGTTCGGCGACACTTTCGCCCAGGCCGTCGATGGCCGTAAAGGGCGGCAGGATCTTGCCGTCGCAGATGGTGAATTTCGTCGCTGCCGAGCGGTTGATGTCGACGTTCAGGAAGGAGAAGCCGCGAAGGCTCATTTCCTTGGCCAATTCCAAGGCCGAATAGAGGTCCTGTTCGATCTTGGAGGCACTCTTGCCCTTGGCGGCGATTTCCTTCATGGCCCGTTCCTGCCCTTCGAGGCCGTGGATCATGGCCGACAGTTTGAAGGCCTTGGCCCGGATGGTGAAGTAAGCGCAGTAGTAAGCCAAGGGCTGGTTGATCTTATACCAGGCGATGCGGAAGGCCATCATGACGTAGGCCACGGCGTGGGCCCTCGGGAAGAGGTAGCCGATTTTCTGGCACGATTCGATGAACCACTGAGGAATGTGCCCTTCTTTTAGTTCGCCTTCGTAGTCTGTCGTCTTTTGGCCCAGTTTGTTGGGCTTATCGATGCCCTTGCCCTTACGGACGTTTTCCATGACCTTGAAACTGGTCTTGGGTTTGATGCCGTGTTCGATGAGATAGTTCATGATGTCGTCACGGGTCGAGACGGCTTCCTTCAGGGGGACCGTCCCCGACGTGATGAGGTCCTGGGCGTTGTTCAGCCAGACGTCGGTACCGTGGGAGAAACCGGAAATACGGACCAGTTCCGAGAAGGTCTTGGGCTTGGTATCGACCAGCATTTGGCGGACGAAGTTGGTCCCGAATTCCGGGATCCCCAGGCTTCCGACTTTGGAACCCAGTTCTTCCGGCGTTACGCCGAGAGCCTTGGTCGAGCTGAAGAGGCTCATCGTGGCCGGGTCGTCGAAGGGAATGGTCGTGGCCTTGATATGGGTCATGTCCTCTAACATGCGGATGACCGTCGGATCATCGTGGCCGAGGATGTCGAGCTTGACCAGACGGCCTTCGATGGAATGGTAATCGAAGTGGGTCGTAATGATGCCGCTTTCTTTCTTATTGGCCGGGTACTGGACGGGGGTAAAGTGATGGACGTCCATATCGCGGGGGATAACCATGACGCCGCCCGGATGCTGGCCCGTCGTATTCTTGATGCCCGTGCAGCCTGACACGAGGCTGTTGATGTAGGCTTCGTTGACGTGGATGCCCTTCTTCTCGGCCCATTTCATGACGTAGCCGTAGGCCGTCTTATCCTTGACGGCACCGATGGTACCGGCGCGGAAGACGTTGTCTTTCCCGAAGAGTTCTTCCGTATATTTATGAGCCTTGGGATGGTATTCGCCGGAGAAGTTGAGGTCGATATCGGGGACCTTGTCGCCGTCGAAACCGAGGAAGATGGCAAAGGGGATGTTGTGGCCGTTCTTTAAGAGCTGCTCGCCGCATTCGGGGCAGGTCTTATCGGGCAGGTCGAAGCCGCCGCCGTATTCCCCTTTCGTATAGAAGTGGCTCCAATGGCACTTGGGGCAGACGTAGTGCGGAGGCAGGGGATTAACTTCGGTAATGCCGGACATGGTGGCTACGAAGGACGAGCCGACAGAGCCTCGGGAACCTACGAGGTAGCCGTCGTCGTTGGAGTGTTTTACCAGTTTATGGGCGATGTAATAGAGGACGCCGAAGCCGTGGCCGAGGATGGACGTAAATTCTTCTTCGAGCCGGTCTTCGACGATCTTCGGCAAGGGCGTGCCGTAGATTTCATGCGCCTTTTCGTAACACATGTGTTTCAAGGCTTCCGACGAGCCTGCGATCTGCGGGAAGTACAGCGTTTCCTTCGGGATCGGCCGGCAGTCATCGATCATGTCGTTAATCTTATTGGGGTTGGTAATGACCACTTCTCTGGCCCGGTCTTCGCCGAGGTAGGCGAATTCTTCCAGCATTTCGTCCGTCGTGCGCAGGTAGAGGTCGGGCTGGAATTCGGCATCTTTGAAGCCCTTGCCGGTCATGAGGATTTCCCGGTAGATTTTGTCTTCGGGATTCATGAAGTGAGCATCGCAGGTGGCGACGGTCAGTTTCCCCAGTTCGTCACCGATTTTTAAGATCGTCCGGTTGATGTCGCGCAGCCCTTCTTCGTCGGCCACATAGCCTTCGCGGACTAAGAAGCCGTTGTTGGTCAGGGGCTGGATTTCCAGGTAATCGTAGTAATCGGCGATCTTCTTTAATTCTTCATAAGGAAGCCGCTTCTGGACCATGGAGCGGACCAGTTCGCCTGCTTCACAAGCCGAGCCCAGGACAAGGCCTTCGCGGTATTCGTCGAGGACGGCCCGGGGAATGCGCGGACGGCCGCGGTAGATGTATTTGAGGTGCGAAATGCTGACCAATTTGTACAGGTTGCGGATGCCCGTCTGGTTCTTGGCCAGGATGATGATATGGTACGACTGGTCGATTTTATCATCGAAGAGGTAGCCTTCCATGCCGTAGATGACCTTGACGCCGTTGCTCTTGTCCGTCGAGATTTCCTGCAGGAGCGGGAAGGACTGGACGACGCCGTGGTCGGTGACGGCAATGGCCGGATGATGCCATTTTTTGACGGTCTTGATGAGCTGTTTGACCGTGATCAAAGCGTCCATGTCGCTCATGACCGTATGGAGATGGAGTTCGACACGGGGCGTCGGGTTATGGTCTTCCCGTTCGACGGTCCCGCCGTCAGCTTCCATCATGTCATAGGCCATGAAGACGTAGTCGTTCTGGTAGTTGTCGTATTGGATATTGCCGTGGATGCGGACGTAGGCGCCGGGCTGCAGTTTTGTCTTGAGGCAGTCGTATTCTTCCGGCGTCAGGGTATTCTTGCGGCGGAATTTACCGCTACCGCCCTGGTTACTGACATCGAGGAACTTTTTGGCCGAAATGCCGTTGGTGCTGTCGGCCATCTGGAAGGTCAAGAGGATGCGCTTGGACTTCAATTCCCGGAACTCGACTTTGACGACCTTGCCCTGAAGGACGACGTCGTTCTGCTCTTCGCCGAGGACGTCGTTGATGGGGACCGGCTGGCCTCCAAAAGCCCGTCCCATCCAGACCCGGCTGTCGCCGCCGGTCTTGGTGCCGCCATTCCCCTTCTCGCCTTTGCTGACGCTGCACGACGAGACGGAAGCGCACTGGCAGGCTTTTTTATAGTCTTCATCCTGATATAATTCTTCGTCGACGTCGTAGAGGGATTCGTACGAATCTTCGTGCGGAATGCCGTAGCCCTCGAGGTCATCCGTCGAGATGTCGGCAATCTGCCGCAGGGGATCGTTTTCCGGGATGGAAAGGGGCATGTCGCCGCCGTGGAAGACAGACGTCACCTGGTGTTCGACAGACACGTTGCCGTCGAGGCCCAGTTTCCGGCAGACCCGGTCGCGGAGGAGGTCCATATCGCCCGGCGCATAGGCCGACTCGGTCTTGACCTTCCACCAATGGCTTTCCAGGTCAGCTGCAATGGAGGCGACGGCGACGGTCTGGCCGCCGTCGACGGGAATCAAAATATCATTTTTGGGAACAATATGCCAAACTTTCATATATTATCCTTTCTTTCATGCCCGATGGAAGGCTACTCTTCGTCCGAATAGTCCTCTTCATCGTAAGCGTCTTCGTCATCGCCGGCTGGAGCTGCTGCCGGGACGTTGAATTCCATCATGTCGTGCGGCGCATTGAGGAGCGGATCCTGAGGCTCGAGATCGGCCGTGCTGACGACTTCTTCACTGTCTCCGTCAGGCGTCAAAACGATGGCGTCATTCGGATCGTAATGCGACGTGATGAGGTCGATATGACGGTCGCCGTCGCTGTAGGTCACGGTCCGGCGGATGGTGATGTCGTGGCCGTCGTAGCCAAACTGCTTCAGCGTATCGTCGGTGACGCTGTCATCGTGCTTCTTTATGATCTTGTGCGGTAAATTCTGGAGATGGGTCGTTTCAAAGGTGACCGTACTGGTATCGGCGTGGTTGCCTAAGATATACGTCGTCACCGTGTTGGCCCCGACGACGGTATAGACGGCGACGGGGTGCTGGAAGGGGTTGGTAAAGGCAAAATCAAGGCCGTCATCGGCAACGGTGGCATCCATGCCGACCGGTACGTAGGCTGCCGGGGCGAAATGCGGTTCCCGGCTGGCGATGAAGAGGCCCGCCCGAAGGGCTGCGTTGAACAAGGTCGTGCTGACCTGGCAGACGCCGCCGCCGACGGATTGTTCCAGTCTGTTTTCAAAATAGGACGGGGCCTGTTTGTAGCCCTTATCTGCCGTTCGCGTGCCGACGTATTTATTGAATGAAAAGTCCTGTTGGCTGGCGACGAAGGCATGATTCAGCCGTTCCTGGGCCAATTTGATATTCGTATTGCGGTCCGGATTGCTGTTGTCGAAATGGGTCGTGTAATAAGACAGGACCGTATCGATGTCCTTTAAGTCATCGCTCTTGATATCGGCCTGCTGCCGACTGTCAACGGGGACGTCGATATCGCCGGTCTGGCCTTTATGCAGGCTGTCGGCAATGGAATCCTTGAGGCCTGCCGTATTGATGACGATGCGGTCTTTTTCCGGTTCGACGGCGACGGTCTTATTGTCTTCCTTGACATAGGCAAAGGCATTTTCCGGATCCTTGTCGTGTTTGTCGTGGAGATCGCTCAGGGCCTTGTCGAGTTTTTCTTCATCGACGGCAATGGCCAAGGGGATGTCCTTGCCATGCATCAAGGTCGTCGCCACGTCAGCTACGCGCTCCCAAGGCATGCCCTGCCGTCCGATGAGATGGAGTTCATCGTCGATGTACTGGCGGTCGAGCTTGGCCCCGAGGTCATCGAGGTTCAGCGTCGTATCGACGCCGTCCGCTGCCAGATGGAGCTTGCGCCCTTCGATATCTTTGGCATGGATGTCGAGGTAATTGGCAATATCTTCATCGGTCATGCCCTGGACTGAATGACCGTCGAGGGTCACCATCTGTTCGGCCCTCGTCTGGGCGGCAAAGAATCCGCCGAAGCCCAAGATGCACAGGGCTGCGACGACACCGCCTATTTTTTTCCATGACCGAGACTTGGGAGCCGGCAGCCCATGTTTTTCACGATACCGGCGGCGGTATTCCTTCATTCTCTCTTTTCGTTCCTTTTCTGCTTCCGTCACGCTCTAACCTACCTTTTCAGACTACAATAAAGACAAATAAGGGCTCCCATATCGGCCGGCGACGCCTTCCCGCTGCGGATATGGAGCTGTAAGGTAAAAATATTGCAAATACAACGTTCTAACTCTTCTATTGTCCAATAAGATGCGACTTTTTGCAAGTGATATATGACATATTTCGCACTTCGCCCCTTATTGACCGCCGTCAGGACCTGTTCGCGCTGGGTCTTTCCGGCATGGGCCTTCAACAGTTCTTTATACGACAAGAGGAGCCGCAGTCGCGACAGCATGTATCCCGTGTTCTTCAAAAAGGCATCTTGCTTGCTGAACAGCCCTTCGACAAAGGGCAGTGTCTTTTCCCCATTGCGGCGGAGGAAGGCATCCATGAAGGTGAAGAGGTTCTTTTCCATGGTGCCGGCAAAGAGATCGGCCAAGTCGTCCGGTCCGATGCTCTGTTTCCCAGCGGGCAGGGTGATGCACAATTTATCGAGTTCAGAAAAGACGTAGAGCAAGGAGATGCTGCCCCAGGTCTGGAACAGGTCCTGCAAAAAGACGACGCCGTCGCGGCTGAGGCTCTTGCCCTGTTTCTTCAGATACGCCGTCACGTAAGGCATGACATTTTTTTCGCTCACGGCTTCGGCAGCGACGACCTGGGCCATGGGCTTCAAGGCCTTAAAGAAAGCGCTTCCCGTATCGACGTTGCCCTTGCTGTAAAACAAGAGGCTGTTGCCGTCGTCGAGGCGTCCCGCTTCGTCGAGGAACCACTGTTCTTCTTTGCTCACTTTGCTCCGCGACCGGCCGCCCCGCTTCAAGGGCAGAAAGGGACAGTCGTACCAGACGGTGATCGTGCCGCTGCTAAAGAGGCTCGTCCCCTGAAAGGATTCGACGACCGTTGCCGCCGCCGCATCTTTTTGAAAGGTCTGCACTTCAGCGTCGCCGCCGGACCGTTTCCGAGCCGCTTCAAAAAACTGTCTCCGCCCCTCTTCCATGAGGTAGGCTTCGGACCCGTAGATGATCATTATATTTTTAGCATTATTCATAAATATTCCTCAACAAATGTAGACAGGTGCCACCTTCCACGCCGGCGGGCCAAGCGCAGTTGTCCGTCCCGAGACGGAAGGTAGGCAGGAACGCCGAAACTGTCGGCCGCCTCGCTCCACTCGGAAAAGGCTCCGTCCCCGCGGCGTCCTTCATAGACGACGGTGGCCATGGCCGAGGCCGGAAAGGCCTTTCCGTCCCAACCGTCAAGAGATCGGAACTCCCAAAGGAGGGCCTCGTCGGAAAAGGACTTGGGCACGGCTCGTGCACCGCCATAGGGAATATCCCCTGTCCCCGGTCCCTTCAGGAAGGTGAATTCTTTTTGAAACAAAGCTTCTGTGTAAGCCCTTTCCTCCCCTTCGACGACGCACCGGCGAAGGGTGAAGATGCCATTGGCCCGAAGGGCCGGGATGACGACGACAGCCGCCTGGTCGGGATGGGAGAATCTCGATTTATTATACCATAAATCGGCCGATCTATCTTCATAAATAATGGCCGTCGCCTGATCGCGGCCGGCATCAAAAATCAGCACGCCCGGCCCGGACGGCCGCACCATGAAGCTTATGACCAACGAAATAATGAGGGGCAGGAACAGTTTCTGTCGGAGGGGCCGAAAAAAGACGACGGCCACCAAAAGATACCAGGTCAGCCAGGCCCAAAGCGACGGCTGGCCGGCCCACAGGCGGCTCCCCGGAAGGGCGGCGATAAAGGCATTGCCCTTGAGTGCCAGTGCCAGAAAGGGTTTCAATCCCCAGAGCATCAAGTCGGCCCCGGCTCCATACACTAAGGACAGGACGGAAGCGCCAAGGCCGAGGACCATGACCCCATCGAGGACCGGCGCCACGACGGCGTTGGCCAAGAGCGAATAGACGGGAAAGGAAAAGAAGGCCGAAAAGAGGATGGGCACGACGAGGACCTGAGCGGCCAGGGACACGGACAGGCAGTTTCGCAAAAATTCCGGCAAAAACGAAAGGCCTCTCGCGATCCGTTTATAGAACAGCACGATGCCCGCCGACGCACTGCACGACAGGCGAAAACTCAAATCGAAGAAGAGGTAGGGACTGTACAGCAGCATGGCAGCAACGGCCAGAGCCAGGGCATGCCCTGCCGTATAGTCCCGGCGTGCCGTCAGGCTGAAGGCACTGAGGGAGCCCATGATGGACGCCCGTACGACAGGCGACGTAAAATCAGCCAAGGCGCTGTAAAGGAGGAGAAAGGCTGCCGACAAGATAAAGAGCGGTGTCCCCCGAAGGCCGAAAGCCCGGCCGATGACCTGCAGGACGGCTAAGAGCAGGGCCACGTGCGAGCCGGACACGGAGAGGATATGAATGAGACCCGTCGTGCTGAAGGACTCGATAAGGCCCGGCGGCAGTTCATCGTAGTGGCCGCCAAAGAGGAGGCTCGACAAGACCGGCCCATAATCCGCCCCGAGGACGGCATCGTATCGCCGGGTTAAGGCCTTTCGCAAGTCCTGCAAAAAAGCCCGGATGCCCGTCGGTTCTGCCAGGCGTCGGACGTCCCTTCCCTCCTTAGCAAAGAGGCGCAGCCACACGCTTTTTTCCCGATCGCGGCGGCGGGCGTCGTACATGCCGTCGTTTTTATAATACGTCAGTGGCCGGCTCTGACCGGTGATCTGAAGGGTTTCTCCGACAGCCGGCCCGTCGGGGACGGTCACATAGGCCTTGCCGGCACCGGGGTACACCCGATTCTCATCGCCGTAGGCATAGGAGGCAACATCCAGGACGTAGCGCCCCATCGGTCCCTCTTCGCTCGTAAAGGTGCCTCTTTTTTCAGAGACCGTCCCTGTGACGACAAGGTCCGCTCCGGCGGCCTGATGGGGCAAGGCGTCGTAGCTGTCGGAAGCCAGTTGAAGCCGGCCGGCACCGAAGCAAAAAAAGACGGGGATCAGGAAGAAGAAAAAGGCCTTTCGCCCATGCCGGGCGCCCAGTCCCATTCCCAAGAGGGCTAAAAGAAAAAAGGCCCCCCACCAAGGAAGGGGCAGCGAAAGGCTGTCGGCAGCAGCAATGCCGGCACTCAGGGCCAGCACCAAAGAGAGGCTGAGCCAAATCAGCCGCAGGGCCGGAAGGGTCATAAGCCGACCTGATCCTTTAATTTTTGGAATTTAGCCGGTCCGATTCCCTTGACCTTCTGCAATTCGTCGATGCTGGTAAAGGCGCCGTGCTCCCGACGGTAGGCGATGATATTGTCGGCCATGGAAGGTCCGATACCGGGCAGGGTCATGAGCTTTTCGGCATCGGCCTGATTTAAAGACACCTTGCCCTCGTCGATCGGTGCCGGCGGTACGCCGTTCCAGTCATAAGGGATGTGGACATGCATGCCGTCCGCCGCCCTTGCAGCCAGGTTCACGGTTGCCGTATCGGCATAGGCCGCCATCCCCCCTGCCGTCTCTACGGCTTCGCCGACGGTCTGTTCCCCGGCCAGGGCATACAGTCCGGGCCTATTTACGGCGCCCGTGACGTAGATAAAGGCCTTGTCGGGCAAGACCTCTTCGACGACCGGCACCGGTTCGGCCACGACCGGAAAGAGATGTTCACTAAATTGGCTCACGGCCAAAAAAACGGCGATGACGCCAAAGACGACGATTTTCTTCATGGTTCGTCCCTCCTCGATGGTAAGCTATACGTACAGTTTGCCTTATGAGGACGAGACGGAGGGAAAGTTTAATCGATTTTTAACCGGAAATCCCCTGTTTCACGAAAGATTCATGTTACCAGCTGCCCTTAGACTTCCAGAAATTCTTCTGGAGCATGACCAGGAGGGTGAACATTTCAAGTCTCCCCAAGAGCATGGACAGGCAGAGGATGGACTTTGAAAAGAGGGACAGTTCGGCATAGGTCGACGTCGCCCCGGTGATGCCGAAGGCCGGGCCGATGCAGCCCATGGTCGAGACGCTGATGCCGATGGCGTCGAAGACGTCGATGCCGTCAAAGGTCAGGAGCAGGGCCCAGAGGGCGATGAACATGACGTAGAGGAAGCAGAACTGAGCCACGCGGACGACCGTATCGTCGCCGATGCGGTGGCCGTTGATGGTCATGCCCAGGACCTGATTGGGATGGAGCTTCGTTTTCGCCGCATGCCAAATGTACTGGGCCATGATGACGACGCGCGATACCTTAAGGCCGGCCGCCGTCGAGCCGGCACAGCCGCCGGAAATCATGAGCATCAGCAAAATTCCCTTAGAAAAGGTCGGCCAGCGGTCGAAATCGGCCGATACGAAGCCCGTCGTAGCAATGGATGCTGCCTGGAAGGACGAGTAGCGAAGGGCCGTCGAAGGGCCGATGCCGAAGGCACTCATGAGGTTGAGGCCGATGAGAATCGTCGCCGCCGCTACGATCAGGAGATAGACCCGAAATTCCATATTGTCCCAAAGGACGCTCCAACCCTTTTGCCAGGCCCGGTAATACAAGGCGTAGTTGCCGCCGGTAAGGATCATGAAAAAGGTCATCCAGCCTTCGACGGCCGGGCTTTCAAAATGGGCCGCACTGGCATTATACGTCGAAAAGCCGCCGGCCGAGACCGTCGACAAGGCGTGGTTGACGGCGCCGAGAAAGTCCATGCCGCAGAGGAAGAAGATGACGAAGGCCGTCGCCGTAAAGGCCATGTAGATGCGAAAGAGGACCTTGGTCATGTCGTGCAGCCTGGGCAGGACGCGCTCTCTCGTAGGACCCGTCGATTCGGCATTATACATGTAAAAGACCGCCGACTGACCGGCTTCGGGCAAGAGGGCGATGAAGATGACGATGATACCGAGGCCGCCGAGCCAGTGGGTCATGCTGCGCCACAGAAGCAGGCTCTGGGGCAGGATTTCAAGGTCCGTAATGACCGTCGCCCCGGTCCCGGTAAAGCCGGACACGCTTTCAAAGAGGCCGTCGAAATACGACAGGTAGCCGCCGAGGCAGTACGGAAGCATGCCTAAAAACGTAGCCAGCATCCAGCCGATTCCCGTAATGGCAATGCCTTCGCGCATGGTCAGTTTCTGCGTCCGCACGTGACCGTAGTTCAGGCAGGCCCAGCCGACGAGTCCGCAGAGAATGATGCTGCCCACAAAAGGCAGCCAGCTCGATTCCCCCATGATGACCGCCATGGCCAGGGGCAAAAACAGGACGCCGCCCTGGGCCAAGGCTATTTTTCCTAAAAATCGAGAAATGACGCGTAAATCCATAAGATCCCCTTCATGAAAATTAATTTTTCTCTATTATACCATGAGGACTTGAGAAAACAAAAAGCCGGCCGCCGCTGTGATTTTCCGACGCCCGAGCGCTCCCTTCCGGAAGCGCAAGCGGCCGACCTATGATATAATAACAGGATCACAAAATTTATCCCCAAGAAAGGATGATCGTCATGTCCCATGACTCTATCGATACCTTACTCACCTTCATCGCCCAAAGCCCGTCGCCGTACCACACGGCCACCGCTTCGCGAGACCTTCTCGACAAGGCCGGTTTTACGGCCCTTATGCCGGACGCCGCACCCTGGCAGCTTGAAACCGACGGCGCCTACTACGTTCCCGTCTACGGCTCGGGTCTCATCGCCTTCCGGACCGGCCGCAACATCCGTCGCCACCTGCGCCTCAGTGCGGCCCACACCGATTTCCCCTGCCTGCGCATCAAGCAGCGTCCGGAAATCCGCGAAAAGGGCTATCTTAAAGTCAACGCCGAAACGTACGGCGGCCTCCTGCGCGAATCGTGGCTCGACCGCCCCCTGTCCCTGGCCGGTGCCGTCGCCATCGAAACGGAGGATCCCTTCCGGCCCAACCTGCGCCTCATCGACCTCAAAAGGCCGGTCCTCACCATCCCCCGCCTGGCCATCCACATGAACCGCAAGGCCAATCAGGGCATCGAGCTCAATCCCCAAAAGGACCTCCTGCCGGTCATGGGCCTCGATGAAAAGGCCGTGACCAAACACTTCTTCCTCGACTTCTTATCGGAAACGTGCCGCTGCCTGCCCGAAGCGATTCTGTCGTACGAACTGACGGTCTATCCGACAGAACCGGGCTGCCGCCTCGGCTGGCACGATGAATTCGTCTCAGCGCCCCGCCTGGACAATCTGACGTCGGTCCTGGCCTCCCTATCGGCCCTGGTAAACGCCGCCGACGCCGACGGCTTGAACGTCGTCGCCCTCTTTGACAACGAAGAAGTCGGCAGCCATACGAAACAAGGCGCCGATTCCGTCATCCTCTCCCGGATCCTCTCCCGCATCTATCACGCCTTCGCGCTCACCGACGACGACCTGTCGGCCGACCTTTCAAAAGGCTTCATGCTGTCCGTCGACGTCGCCCATGCCATCCATCCCAACGTCCCGGAAAAATGCGATATCACCAACCAGCCCCAAATGGGACGCGGCCCGGCCTTAAAAATAGCCGCCAGCCAGTCCTATGCCGGAGACGCCGAAGCCGTCGCCGTCCTGAAAGGCTTGTGCCGCCGGGCCGACATCCCCTATCAGATCTTCATGAACCGCTCCGACCTTCCCGGCGGCTCGACCTTGGGCTCCCTCTTATCGGCCAACCTCCCCATCCGGACCATGGACATCGGCATTCCCATTACGGCCATGCATTCGTGCCGTGAATTGATGGGCGCCGCCGACCAACAGGCCCTGACCGACCTCATTACGACCTTCTTCAGCCATTCCTAATATCCCGATTTTTTTTATTCTGTATCGCAGATGCCGCCATTGACACATTTTGTTTTACATCTTATAATGAAAAGTGTATATTACAGCATACTGTATAGTATACAGAAAGAGTGGATATGAATGACTCTAGGACAAGAAATTAAGTACTATCGCAAGAAAAACGGCTTAACCCAGACGGCTTTCGGCGACCTCTTCGGTATGTCAAAGCAAGCCGTCTACTCTTGGGAAACAGGTCTTTATTCACCAGATATTTCAGTATTGCTGAAAATGGCTGATTTTTTCCAAATTCCCATCTGTGTCCTTGTCGGCCGACCCGGCATGTACTGCCAAAAGAGCGATGACACCCGCAGCAACTGCGACTACTGTGCGCCCATTACGGACGAAGACTGTCTCGTCATCCGGGCCCTTCACGCCTTGCCACCGGAAAAACAGCAAGCCGTCAAGACACTCCTCAATATCAAACCGAAAAAGAACGGAAACTCCGAATCAGGGGACAACTGACAATGCGGTATTGATATATAAAAAATCGGACCCGATCCATGGAGGGTCCGATTTTTTATGCCCTTTTCTTGCCAGGGCCCGGTAAATACGCTATGATGAGAAAAAACGAAAAGGAACGATATGCTATGGAATCTCTTCTCCGCTCGGTCTATGGCCGGGCCGAAGCCGAATATGTCATCAAAAAATCCCGCTTCATCGCCACCGTCTGTGAAGTGAAAACGGAAGATGAGGCGGCAGCCTTCATCGAAAGCGTGCGCAAGCACTATTGGGACGCCCGTCACAACTGCTCGGCCTTCCAAATCGGAGCCGGCGGACAGATCCAGCGCTCCAGCGACGACGGTGAACCGTCGGGAACGGCAGGCCGGCCCATCTTAGAAGTCTTAAAGAAACGGGACCTGACCAATACGGCCGTCGTCGTCACCCGCTATTTCGGCGGCATCAAACTCGGCGCCAGCGGCCTCATCCGAGCTTACAGCCACGCCGCGACCCTGGCCCTCGATGAAGCGTCCGTCGTCGTCTACACGCCCTTCACCCTCCTTACGGCGACCGTCGCCTACCCCTTGGTCAGCACCCTCGAGCGCTTTGCCGAAAGTCACGGCGTCCTCATCGCCGACCGGGCCTTTGCCGCCGACGTGACCTTCACCTTTGAAGTCCCCGAAGGCGACAGCGACGCCTTCATCGCCGACTTGACCAATACGGCCAACGGCCGCGTCAGCTGTAAAAAAACGGGTACCGTCGTAAAACCGGTACCCGTCACAAAGACGTAACAGCTTCTATCAGGCCTTATAGCCCGTTGCCATATCGACCATATTTTCAAGTTTTTCGCCGGCGAGGAACCGCTTCAGGTTATCGACGGCAATGCGGGCGATGTAGTCGTGCGTCGCCTGCAGGTGGTAGCCGCCTGAAATATGCGGCGTAATGTAGATGCCCTTCGTCTGCCACAAGGGATCGTCCTCGGGCAGCGGTTCCGGATCGGTAACATCCAAAGCAGCCCCTGCCAAATGACCGGAAAGGACGGCTTCCCGCAGGGCTTCCTGATCGACGTTGTTGCCGCGGCCGACGTTGACGAAGTAGGCCCCCTTCTTCATGGCCATGAAGCGGTCCTTATTATAGATCCGATACGTTTCCGGCGTATCAGGCAGGCAGGACGCGACGATGTCCGCCCGAGAGAGATAGTCTTCGAAATGAGCCATATCCCCCATTTCATCGGCTTCCGGCGGAACCTCGCCCTTACGGCGGCGCAGGCCGATGACATAAGCGCCCAAAGCCTTTACGCGGCGGCCGAAGTTGCGGCCGATATCACCAAAACCGACGACGACGACCGTGGCCCCATAAAAGGACGTGACCGGGCCTTCATCGCGCCACAAGGATTGATGCTGATTGTCATGGTAGAGATACAGCTTCTTCATCATAGCCAGGCTCTGAGCCAGCATGTGCTCGGACAACGCCAGGCCATAGGCACCGGTCGCATTGGTGAGCGCCACGCCGTCGGGCAGGATACCGGGCTTACAGTAGCTGCCGGCACCGGCACTGTTGAGCTGGAGCCATTTCAAATGCTTGGCCTTGCTGACCAGCTGCGGGTCGATGTTGCCGATAATGACGTCTGCGTCTTCAAGGGCCGCACCGGCATCGCTTCCATCACCGGGACAGAAGGTCACCTTGGCCCCTTTCGCAGCCGTTTCAAACCACTGTCGCTGTTTTGCATCCGTATCCATGACAACGAGAATATTCAACAGAATCACTCCTTATTATATTTTGTGTTGGCGGCAATTTCTTTTACCGTTTCTAATGGGCATTTCGCGATATGGGCAATGAATTCATAGGTTACATCTTCCTGCAAGAGCGCCGTAACCAGACGAACCACGCTGCCCTCTTCGCCGTCCACGTTGACGAATTGTCCCATGTCCGCCTCCTCTGCACTATCTGCACAACCAAAAGGCCCCATTTTCACAGGTGAAACAAGACCTTTTTCGTAAAAATAAACGCTGTATTTACGTTTTAATTATAGCTTGTATGTACTGAAAAAGATAGGCGGCAGCGGTACTTGTGACAAAACTGTTCATCCGTAGTCTAAATATATCAACTATCTGTTAATGATAGTCCTAAAAAAATAATTATTGTCACTAAAAAGACAACCGCTGTCATCAAGAGATTTAAATCTGACGACAGCGGCCGTTTTAGTTAGACAGTTTTTTATTGACCTCCGGCCTTATTTCGCCATGAGCGAGGCGACTTTATTGGCAAAGGCCACGGGATCATCGGGCATGATGCCTTCGAGAAGGAGGGCCTGATCGTAGAGCAGATGGCAGTAATCCTTGAAATCGGCCGTGTCCTTGCCGGCCTGATGGACGGCTGCCAGTTTACCGAACAATTCGTGATCCGGGTTGATTTCCAAGATGCGGCGCGCCTTGAACATGGGGTTGTTGGCGGCAGCGAAGGCCTGTTCCATGGCAAGGGACGGGCCGGCCGCATCGGCAACGAGGCAGACGGCGCCGCTCTTTAAGCGGTTCGACAGGCGGACGTCGGCGACCTTATCGCCTAAGAGGCTCTTCATATCCGAGAGGAGGCCTTCATTGTCCTTGGCGAGGTCTTCGTTCTTCTTCTTTTCGGCCTTAAAGGCGTCGTCTTCGAGGTCCAAATCGCCGCGGCTGACGGAATGGAAACGGTGGCCTTCGTATTCGCCGATGGCTTCGACGGCAAATTCATCGACGGGATCGGTCATGTACAGGACTTCGATGTCCCGGTCGCGGAGGAGTTCCATCTGGGGCAGGCCTTCGATGGCTTCCTTATCCTTGCCCGTTGCGTAATAGATCTTCTGCTGGCCGTCTTTCATGGCGTCGACGTATTCCTTGATGGTACGGAGTTTTCCGTCTTTCGAGGACATGAACAACAAGAGGTCCTTCAGTTTTTCGACGTTGTTTTCACCGGTCATCATGCCGCTGTAGACGCCGATTTTCAGGGATTTGCCGTATTCGGCCCAGAACTTTTCATACTTTTCACGGTTCTTTTCGAGGTCCCGTTTAAGGGATTTCAAAATCGTCTTTTCCAGGTTGCGGCCGATGAGGTTCAGTTCACGGCTCTTTTGCAGCAGTTCACGGGAAATGTTGAGGGACAGATCCGGCGAATCGACGAGGCCTTTGACGAAGCGCAGGTAGTCCGGCAGGAGGTCCTTGCATTTATCCATGATGAAGATATGACGCGAATAGAGCTGGATGCCCGGTTCATAGTCGGCATAGTAGAGGTTGAACGGGGCCTTGCACGGGATGAACAAGAGAGCCGTGTAATCGACGGCGCCTTCGGCACGGTTGTGGAAGATGTCCATCGGTTCGTCCCATTCATAGAACTGATGCTGGAAAAATTCGTGGTATTCTTCCGGTTTGATATCCGATTTATTCCGCGTCCACAAGGGCTGCATGGAGTTTAAGGTCCGCGTTTCCGTATGTTCTTCTTCCGGCGCATCTTCGATGGTCTTGCCGTCGGCATCCTTTGGCTTTTCCTTGGTCGTAAAGTCCATGGTGATCGGGTAGCGGATGTAGTCGGAATACTTCTTGACCAGGCTCTGGAGGGTCATCTGATCGGTGTAGTTTTCTTCGCTGCTGTCGCCGTAGAAGTCACTGTTCAAATGGAGGATGATCGTCGTCCCGTGCTTCGGTTTCTGGCATTCTTCGAGGGTGTATTCGCCGCTTCCCGTCGATTCCCACTTGTAAGCCCGGGCTTCGCCGGCCTTACGGGTGACGACAGTAACCGTATCGGCGACCATGAAGGCCGAATAGAAGCCGACGCCGAACTGGCCGATGAGGTCCTTATTCGTATCGCCGCCGTCCTGGGATTCCTTCAGCTTTTCGAGGAAGGCTTTCGTCCCCGACTGGGCAATGGTGCCGAGGTTATCCATCAAATCCTGCTTGTCCATACCAAGGCCGTTATCGGAAATGGTCAGGGTATGGCCGTCGGCATCGGGCGTCAGGTGGATTTCAAAGCCCGTGTCCCCTTCGAGGAGATCGCCATTGGTCAGGGACTGATAATGGAGCTTATCGATCGCATCGGAGGCGTTAGAAATGAGTTCCCGCAGGAAAATCTCGTGATTTGTATAAATAGAGTGGACCATCAGGTCCAATAACTGCTTCGTTTCAGCTTGAAATTCATGGGTTTCTTTTGCCATGGTAAAAACACTCCTTTGTATCCGTTTTCCGTACCGTCAGTGGCATCTGAGGTACCTTCACATCACTATCATACCGCAAAAAGTCAAATAGTCAAGTATTTTTTCGGCATAAGCCTGCCCCATGGCAAAAGACAAGGCTGCGCCCTCATTCCAGGCTTTGACGAGGACCGAGTTTTACCGATCCGCCCATAAAAATCTGCTGCAGATTGCCGTCGTCATCGACACTGGCGGCAATGGCAATGGTGCCGCCGGGCTGCTTCATATAAGCGGCCACCCTTTTGCGCGTCGTACAGGCAAGCGCTGCTGCGACGGCTGCCGATCCGCTGCCGCAGCTGTTTTCCCAGTAGAGGGTATCCGTCCGGCTGACGTAGACGGCAGGAATCATCTCCTGCGTTTTGGTATCGCAGAGGATGAGGCCGTAGGCCGGGAAATCTTCGCCGTCGACGTAGTCTTTCAAGGCCTGCCAATAGACGTCCTTATCAAGTCCTTCAAAGGTCTCGACGAAGTGGACAAAGTGCGTAATCCCCGGCAGGTCGACGCGGAAGAAACGAGCCGGCACCCCGCCGACGTCTACCAAAATACCGCTGACGTCGTCAGGATAGGGCATTTCGATAAAGGCCTCATAGTCCTCGCCTCCCGTATGATTGACCTTGACCGGCAGGATTTCGTCGCAGCCCGAACAGGATACGCCGTAGACGCCCTGATCCTTCCCCTCGCAGGACAAGGCGTAGGCCGCCGCTGCCCGCGAGGCATTGCCGCAAAATTCGCCGCCCATCATATCGACGCGAAGGGGTTTGCCTTCCATACAGGTCACATAGCCGACCTGCTCGGCGTCGATATCAGGCCTTGCCAGTAAGGCCGCCGCCAGGGTACTGTGTTCTTCCTTAGGGACCGGCGTCAGCACCAAAATCGTCTTATTGCCGCTGGGATCGGCCAACATATACTCTATCTTCATGATCATGCTCCTTTTCGCGCGGACCCGTACCGTCCGCGTCCATAGTACGTATCTCCTGCTATTGTATCACGACGCCCGCCTTCATAGAATACGAAGTCGCTCTTTTTTATTCCTTTAATACGAAAAATGCTTCCTCTTACTATCCTTTTGGGTACTATAACACGAAAAAGTGCATTCTTCCCAAAAAATACAGTTTGCGATACAATGAGCCCATCAGCTGATACGAAGCATACCCTATCTCAGGAATTGCGATTCCCCATCTTATGGTACAATAAAGGAGACACATTATGTTACATGAAATCAACTGGCCCCATGAATACCTGCCGGGCACGACCGACAATTTTGCCTCTAACGAAGTCATCATCCAAGGGATCTCGGCCAAAGAAGCCTTCGAAAACCTGATCGATACGGCCATTTGGCCGACCTATTATGACAACGTATCGGACGTCGAATTCGACAACACGAAGGGGACTAAGCTTACTGCCGACACGCGCTTTCGCTTCAAGACCTTCGGCTTTCCCATCGAAGCGGAAATCACGGAATTCGTCGCCCCTAATGGCGATCAGCCCGGAAGACTTTCGTGGCATGGCTGGGCTGAAGGCGATGAAGCACACCGCTTGGACGTCATCCACGCCTGGCTTCTCGAAGAGGTATCCGAAAACCGCCTGCGCATCCTGACCCAGGAATCACAAATTGGAAAACCCGCCGCCGCCCTTCACGAAGATCCGTCGGACCCGATGAACGTCGGTCATCAAAACTGGCTGCGCGGCCTGGCTGCGACCTTACTGGCCGCTAAAAAAACCGACAGATAAGAACGATTTTCCGGAAAGGAGCTCCCATGACGACTAAACAGACGCTGTTCCAATGTCCCGTCGAGGCGGCCTTAAGCCTTCTCAGCGGCAAATACAAATGCATCATCCTCTGGCATCTCTTGGAGGGTACCCATCGCTACAGCGAGCTCCAACACGCCATTCCCCAGGCGACGCCGAAAATGCTGACCCAACAGCTGCGCGAACTGGAAAATACGGGCGTCATATCCCGAAAAGTCTACCCCGTCGTCCCGCCTAAGACCGAATACAGCCTGACCGACTTCGGCCGTACCCTGTCGCCGATCATCGAATCCATGTGCGATTGGGGAAAAACCTATATGTCCGACCGGATTTTACCAAAAGATTCTTCAGATACATAAATATAACTCGATAAAATATAAATGTAAAATCGATAACAGCTTATGACAAGCGACTTAAGAGTTTAAACCAAGCTCTAAGTCGCTTTTTTGTAAACTCATATAGTCAGATACCTTATGGTATCGAGAAAAGAGGAATTTTTCTCATTTCCTTCATCCTCACAAAGAAGCCGTCATTTCTAAGGACCGAAGGAATCAGACGAGCCCGAGCACGCACAAGGGACTCAAACCTTCTGCATCCCTGTAGTCCCCTTCCGAGACGTCAGCCCAAGCCCCTATTCGGCTGGAAATCCGACGGCTTATGTCTCCCTTGACACAGACGGCACTGCCCGTTTTCGGACTCCCACAACATAACGCCCATCATCAAAAACGGTACCAGACATCCTTCACCGATGCCGGTACCGTTTTTTTATGCCATCTTCAATTTTACGCGCCCGCCGACGCGTCAACAAACCTCCGTCCAAGGTATTTAGAAACCGCGTTTCAGTCCCCCTATGGCACAAACTCCTTTTTCTAAAAGGAGTCTATGTAACTCCGGGGATTTTGGTACTCTGACATTATCGGCGATGGCTTCATGGTTCTTCGCGTCCCGTTTCAGTCCCCTTACGGGGATTTTGGTACGCCGACTTATGATGCTCTATTTTGGAATTGGAGCAATAAATGTTTCAGTCCCCTTACGGGGATTTTGGTACGCCGACTCTGTATCCCAGTACCCGCTCCCAGACTGGGCTCACAGGCGATTTTTTCAAACCTCCGGCTTTTTTCGCCATTTGGGCTGACCCGGGTGAAAAATAAAAATCAGGCAATGGCGATTATCGGCTTAGTTATGCCATTTATCGCAGTTTTAAAAATTTTCAAACCTACGGGGTTTTTGGCCCTGAAAACGGTTTTCCAAAGGTCAGTCGTACTTTGACTTATCTCAAGTATACGTTTTTCGTCTTTTCTTGTCAAACTCTTCCCGGTGAAGGGATTGGTCTCGATGTTCTCCATAGATGCCTCTAATCAGGCGCCGGAAGCCTTTTGGGATCTTAGCCGCCATTATCCCCATCTCTAAACCGACCTTCTAACTCGCATCGCTAGCGTATCCCGCCTTTAAGAAAAAGGTTATTTCAATCCATGCCCTTAGGGAGGTACAACGGCAAAGAGTTTCCTGCTTCTCTTTTTCTTACATAAGCCTTTATAGCTAAAGGACGACAAGAGACCCGAAACCCGGACGTCGTCATCGCCACCGCTCCCCTAGCCTTAGTTTCTGCTTCATGGGTACTGGCTCATACAGCCTGTCAGGTGTGTCATTATTTATCATAAAATATCACCCATCTATACGACAAAAGCCCGCTCTCATCACAAGAACGGGCTTTTTACAGTGGGTAAGACGCATTATAAATGGGAAATAAGGTCTTCTTCGTTTTTCGATTGGAAATGCCAGGTGGCGGGCTTTGCTTCCGGAGCGGGATAACCGATCTGCATGAAGGCGACGATTTCGGCATCCTTCATTTCGGGGAATAATTTTTTCTGCTCTTCCGTATCGAAGTCGCTGACCCAGGCAGCGCCAAGTCCTATATTTTCAGCAGCCAGCCAGACCTGCATGGCGGCGATACTGGCATCGACGACACCGTGGTTCCGGCCGTCACGCTGTCGGACCCAGGCTTCGCCCGGCACATAACCGATGGCGATTGTCAAGGGCGCCTGAAAGTGGTATTTCGTAATGGCCTTAATCTGTTCGAGTTTCTCTTTCGATTCGATGACCCAGGCCCGGATGGGCTGGCGGTTTATCGCACTCGGTGCCAGCATAATGGCTTCCTTCAGCTTTTCAACGAGGCTCGGTTCTACTTTTTTATTCAAAAACTTACGGACCGAATAACGATCTCTCATCAGTTGTTCAAATTCCATGTTCAAGTCTCCTTTTCGCATAACGCTTCCCCTCATCGGGTTATCCTTATTATAGCTATAGGTATGGAATTTACAAGTACGCACATTTTTGATACCTAAAAAATAACTCCCATGACAAAAGCCGACACCAGCATCCAGATAGATGACAGTATCGGCTTTTCTCATGCAAGATTCAGTTTTCAGCCCCCCATGATACAAACATCCTTTTCCAAAAGGAGTCTATGTAACTCCGGGGATTTTGGTACTCTGACCGCAGTCGTCATGATTAGCGCACTGCCAATCGTTAAGGCGTTTCAGTCCCCTTACGGGGATTTTGGTACGCCGACGAGCGGCGGGCAGAAGAAGTAGCTCGTAAAGAAGCGGCGTTTCAGTCCCCTTACGGGGATTTTGGTACGCCGACTTTGAACTGCTTTTTCTCCAAATTCAGCACCTTTCGTTTCAGTCCCCTTACGGGGATTTTGGTACGCCGACTCTGTCTCCCAGTACCCGCTCCCAGACTGGGCTCACAGGCGATTTTTCAAACCTCGGGCTTTTTTCGCCTTTTTGGCTGACCCGGGTGAAAAATAAAAATCAGGCAATGGCGATTATCGGCTTGGTTATGCCATTTATCGCAGTTTTGAAAATTTTCAAACCTACGGGGTTTTTGACCCTGAAAACGATTTTCCAAAGGTCAGTAGTACTTTGACTTATCTCAAGTATACGTTTTTCGTCTTTTCTTGTCAAACCTTTCTAACATGAGGTCGAAGCTTCCCTGCAAGGACTTATGATCGATTGTGAGATCTCTTTTTGCGTCTTCGTCGTTTTTCGGTACCGTACCGCGAGCCGTCCTCAAATGGTGTGAACATTCCGTCCGGACTCCGCGATAGAGCCCATCGGATAACCTCTATACGCCAAAAAGCCGCCTCTGCTGAGACAGCTTTTTGTATGATGGTCGTATTCTCTATTTATCTTCGTAGACCCGGACGCGTAAGGTTAGCCCCAGGTCGTCACAGATGGCCCGGCATTTTTTGATTTCTTCACTGTCTTCGACTTTATCGACGACGGTGAGGACGACGTTTTTCACGTACTGTTTACAGCTGACGGCAAAGTTCAGCATGGCATCGAAGGACGGCAGACCGAATTTGCTCCGCGTCAGTTCGAGATACCGTTCTTTGTTGGACGCGTTCATGCTGATGGAAATGGTATCGAGGATGCCGCCGCCAAAGTCCGGTGCCGTCGGCCGGCCGTAGTCCAAATCGGACAGGCCGTTGGTGTTGAGCCGCGTCTTGACCGTCGGGTGCTTTTCTTTGACGTATGCCAGAAGGGTTTTTAAGTCTTCCAGGCGTTCCGTCGGTTCGCCGAACCCACAGAAGACGACTTCGTTGATACGGTCCCAAGGGGCCCCGTCGAGTTCTTTTTTGACTTCGTCGACGGTCGGTTCTTGTTTCAGCCACAGCGTTTCGTCTTCAGCCATCTTCTTCATCGAGCGCAGGCAGAAGGTGCACGAACAGGTGCAGCGATTGGTCAGATTGACGTACATGCTCCACGGGCTTTCTTTCTGTAATGCCAGGTCGTCTTTTAAATCGACGTATTGTCCTTGTCCTACTACGGTATAAACGATCATGATTCCATCCCCTTTTATTGTAATGTCGTCAAATATTCTTCAAACGCAAGGCCGGCGTTGTGCGGAAGATCTAAGGTCTCTGTGTATTCCATGACCTTGCAGATGAAGTCGGCCGCTTTTTGTACGGCTTCTTCAAGGCCTTCTCCGCGAACGACGGAGGCCGAGACGATGGCCGTAAAGACGTCGCCCGTCCCGCTGCGGTCGCTGCCGATTTTTTTCGTCTTGACCCACGAGGTCTTCCCGTGGTCGTAAATGAAGTTTCCAATGTACGAACCGCGGTGGATACCGGTCAGGACGACGCCCTGCGGTCCCTTGTCGGCCAAGGCCTTGGCCATATCGGAAAAGTCATCGTCAGATAAGTCGCACGACGGTCGGTAAGGCCTTCCTAAGAGCTCGCAGGCTTCGGTCAGGTTCGGCGTCAGGACGTCGGCATCGGCCAAAAGGCGCCGCATGTCGTCGCACATTTCCTGGGTATAAGACGAATAGATGCGGCCATTGTCTCCCATGACGGGGTCGACGATGACCTTCGTATCCGGTCCCTTGAAGTCGTGCAGAAAATCGAGGACCATGTCGATTTGGCGGACCGAGCCGAGAAAGCCCGTGCTGATGCCGTCGAAGGTCAGCTTATTTTTCTTCCAACTGTCGATATAGGGCGTCATGCGGTCCGTATAGTCGTCGAGGTAGTAATCGTGAAAGCCGGTGTGAACGGAAAGGATCGCCGTCGGCAGGATACAGCCTTGTACCTTTAAGGCCGACACGATGGGCAGGGCCACGGCGATGCTGCAGCGGCCGTAGCCGGTTACGTCATTGACCAGGGCCAACTTTTTTTGATGCATAGAGAATCATTCCTTATCTTTTCAGGTTGTAACCATAACCACGGAACGGGACTCTCATGAAACAAGCAGCGATGGCGTAAGCAGCAGCCATGTTGACGATCCCTTCCCCGATGAGGCCGGGCACCATGGTAAGGCCGGCTTCTAAGCTGCCGTAGAGGAGACCGCCGGCTGCCGTATAGGAAACGACCATCCAGACGGCCGATAAGAGGAAGCCCAAAAAGACCTTGAGGGACGTCAGTTTCCACGGTTCCTTATCGGGGCGGACGACCCAAAAGACGGCTTCGACCATGACGAATTTAATGATCAGGGTCGGCACGATCCAAATGGGAAACCCGCCGATAAGGTCCGACAAGGCCGAACCGATGGAAGCTGCAGCCGCCGCCTGACGGCGCGAACTGAACAGGACAGACGCAAAGATGACGGCATCACCGAGATGGGCATAGCCCAAGGGAATGGGGATGCGCGGTACGAAAGTCAGGATAAAGACCAGGGCCGTTAAGACGGCAGCATAACAGAGATTGGCAGCCGAAAAAACCGGTGCCTTTTGTTCCATAGATGATGAATGCATGTGAAATCCTCCTCACGGGTACAGAATTCACACATTGGCCAATGTATGGTTATGATTAATCTGTACTCTATTTTAGAGTATATTACTTCTTCTGTAAATAGGACAGATTCGTTTTTTTCTGTACACCTTCTTCCCCACTCCGTCAAAAAGGCCCGGAACGACAGAAAAGCTCCCGTCGTGGGAGCTCTTCTCGTCTATTTCGTTTCTAAATAGGTCCAGCCTTCTTCCTGGCGGACTTTCTGTTCTTTCATGAGATGACCCAAGGCCCGTTTAAAAGCAGCCTTGCTGAGGCCGAATTTGGCCTTGATGACGGCCGGTGCCGTCTTGTCGCCATAAGGCATCTTGCCCTTGCGCTGTTCGAGAAACTGCAAGATCTTCTCGGCATCGGGGTTGATAGCATTTTCTTTCGTCTGGCGCAGGGAAATGTTGATGCGCCCGTCTTCGCGCAGGAAGGTGATCCGGCCCTTTATCATCTGTCCGATGAGGATGGGTCCGTTGAATTCACTGCGGTGCAAGAAGGCGATCCACCGTTCGCGGGTCATGAGGTAGGCCCCTTGGTCGGTCATGTTGTAAATGGCCCCTTCGACCCAGTCGCCGACCTTGGCGTCCGTCGCCGCTCTCGACGCCCGGCGCATTTCATCTTCGACTTCCATCGACACGGCCAGGCGGTGGGACTTGTCTTCATAGAGCTTGACCCAGACGTATTCCCCTTCTTTGGGGCGGCCTTTCATTTCGGCAAAGGGCATGAAGATGCCGCGTTCGGTACCGACGTCGACGAAGGCGCCGAAGCGGGTCGTATTGATGACCGGTGCATAGCCGATCTGACCGATCTTGATCTTGGGCAGACGCATGGAAGCCGTAAGGCGTCCCGACGGGTCGTGGTACAGGAATACCGTCACGGCATCGCCGATATGGACCTCTTCCGTCTGCTGATTGATATGGAGGAGGATGTCGTCGTTGGTATTGCCCGTGCCGCCGTCCAAAAAGGCACCCATTTCGCTTTGGCGCAGGACTTCGAGGGTAGCAATACTGTTTTCTTGAAGTGTCGTCATATTATTCACCTTCATAGTCGATTCGCGGTGCGTCGGCCCACAAGTTTTCCAGATCGTAGTACTGGCGTTCTTGTTCGACGAAGACGTGGGCAATGACTTCACCGGCGTCGATGAGGATCCACTTGCCTTCACGGTAGCCTTCGACGTGGAGGATGGGATAGCCCTTCTGTTCCATCTGTTCTTCAATGTTGTCGGCAATACTCTGGGTCTGCCGGTTGTTGCGGGCACTGCAGATGACGAAGTAGTCGGCCATGAGGGACGACTCCTTGATGTCGAGGACGGTGATGTCCCAGGCTTTCTTGTCGTCGGCTGCGGCACAGACGATTTCATAAGGGGATAATTCTTTCATCGGTTCAGCGTTGGCTGGTTTCATGGTAATTGGCATATATGAAAAGTCTCCTTTTTTATACGAATGTAAGGTTAGGTATCATCGGGCTTGGGCGCTGCCGAGATGGCGTTGTTCGTCCGACCGATGACTTTTTGGACTTCGACCGGGTCGTAGGTCCAGTAATATTTATTGTCGCTGTTCTTACCGCCCGGAGCCATTTCGCCGGGCAGGATATAGAAGTTGATGTTGTCGGCTGTGACGCTGCGGAAGTCAAAGGCCAGTTCGGCCATGTCTTTAGCCGGGATATTGGAATCGACGTTGTGCCACAGGCGGTACATGAAGAAGGCGTTGCTCAGGCCGAAGTCCTTTTGCCGGTCTTCGTAGAAGTTCTTGATGAACCGTTCCTGGCGCTGGGTCCGCGACACGTAGCCGTTGCTGTCGAGGTAGCGCATATACCCCGTGGCGTCCTTGCCGTCGAGGGTCTGGTAGCCCTGGAAGATGTTGATGTCCGTTTCGCCGGCTGCATCGCCGTGGTACATGTTCTTTTCGACGTACAGGGGCACGCCGCCGTTCATGTCGATCATTTTGGCAAAGGATTCCGGCGTAAAGGCTGCGTAGTAGGGAATGGGAATGTGGAAAATGTCTTCCACGACGGCCCGCACCAGGCTGATGCCGCCTTCGGTGTAGACGTCCTGCAGTTCTTGTATCCCCTTTTCCTTGCGCCCTTCGATCTTCGTATCGTCAGGCAGCATGATGAGGTCGATGTGCTTCTTATCCTTGTTGATGGCGGCGACGCCGACGAAGTTGGCCTGCTGGGGATTTTCTCCGTCCGTACCGATGAGCAGGACGTAGAGCGGCTTATCGGGGCTGGTCTGGACGAAGTCGTTGCTGCCGGCCGGCGTCGTATCGGGCCCTTCGGGCTGCGTTTCGGGACTGGTGAAATGGACATAGGCCGAACGGCAGGCCAGGAAAATCGCTACGGCGGCGACGACGGCTAAAATGCGGTTTAAGATTCTTCTTCTCTTTTCTCGTGTCATCGTCCGGCCTTCCTCGCTGCCGCTTTCATCATGGCGCTGATGTGGGCGTTGCGATTGACGACCGTACCGATGAAGATCGGTTTCTTCTGATCGAGGAGGTGGCGGATCGTCGAATCGTAGCCTAAGAGGACGGCTTCGTCGAGGTCCCGTTCGGCGGCCTGACGCAACGCTTCGACGCCGTCAAAGTCGCGGTTCACTTCGATATAGTCGGCCATGAAGATGATCTTTTCGAGCTTCCCCATGGTTTCGGCCCCCGTCGTGTGATGGGCAATGGCCGCGAGGATATCGGGATCGTCAATGCCGTACTGTTCCCGGGCCAGGGTCACGGCGGCATAGCCGTGGAGGAGGCTGCCGATGTTAAAGATGGGCGCCGGAAGATCCGTAAAGGAGCGGCCGGCTAAGGCCTGCATCTCTTCGAGGGGCTTTTGTTTCGCCGCATCATGAAGGAGGGCAGCCACTTCTGCCGCATCGGCATCACTGCCGTAGAGGCCGGCTAAGTGCCGGGCCGCTGCGGCCACGCCGAGGACATGGGTATAGCGACCGGGTGTCAGGGATTTTTTTAAATCTGCTTTAATGGCATCTTTGAATTCTTCGTTGTACATTGATATACTCCATTTTTTCTGATGTATTCGACGACTGCCGAAGGCATCATATAGCGGACGGACAGGCCCAGGCGGATGCGGCGTCTGAGTTCTGTCGAAGAGATTTCCATGGTCGGCACGGGCAGTTTGAGGATGTTTTTTCCCAGCTCGCCAAAGGACGAGATGATGGAATCGATCTGTTCCGAGCCGTCCGGCCGGGTCGCACCGATAAACTGGCACAGGCTGAGGATTTCTTCCGGATTGTTCCAGTTGTGCAGGTCGTGGATCGTATCGGTCCCCGAGATGAAATACAGGCTGTGCGACGGGCCGTATATTTCTTTTAAAAGCCGCAGCGTATCGACCGTATAGGAATTGCCCCGGCGGCGCATCTCCATATCGCTGACGGTAAAGTACGGGTTATCGGCCGTAGCCAGTCGCGTCATGGCCAATCGCTGCTCGGCTGTCGCACCGCAGACATCCTTATTGGGTGTAATGTACGACGGCACGAACAGGACCTTCTTCAGGTGAAAGGCCTGACGCGCTTCTTCGGCGATCATGAGGTGTCCTAAGTGGATGGGATTAAAGGTCCCTCCCATGACGCCGAGCCTAGTGATTTCCATGGTACAAATAGATTCCTCCCCAGGCGATAGCTACGGCTAACGCATAAAGCAATAAAAACTTGGCATAGTGTCGGTATTCAAAACGGGTCTTCGGTGAGGCGGCATATTGGCGAAGGGTCCGCCCGTAACCGCGAAGGAAGCGCAGCATCAGCGGATCTGGCCTTGGCCGTCGATGAGGTATTTATACGAGACCAAAGCGGTAAGGCCCATGGGGCCGCGGACGTGCAGTTTCTGCGTGCTGATGCCGATTTCGGCGCCAAAGCCGAATTCAAAGCCGTCCGTAAAGCGCGTCGAGGCATTGACGTAGACGGCAGCCGAATCGACGGCCTTCTGGAAGGCTTTCGCCGTGTCCGGATTTTCTGTGACGATGGCTTCCGAATGATGGGTGCTGAAGCGGCGGATGTGATTCAAGGCTTCGTCGAGAGAGCCGACGACTTTAACGGACATGATGAGGCTGTTGTATTCCGTCGCCCAGTCGTCGTCATCGGCGGCCTTCATGGCACGGACGGCCCGGGCTTCATCGTCGCCGCGGAGCTCGACGGCATCGGAATCCATGACCGGCGCTAACATTTCTAAAAATTCCTTGGCTACGTCGCGGTGGACCAAGAGGGTTTCCATGGCGTTGCACGTCGACGGCCGCGATACCTTGGCGTTTTCGACGATCTTGACGGCCATGGAAAGATCGGCATCCTTATCGACGTAGACGTGGCAGACGCCGCTTCCCGTTTCGATACAGGGAACGGTGGCCGTATCGACGACCATGCGGATGAGGCCGGCGCCGCCGCGGGGAATGGCCAAATCGATGAAGCCCCGTAAGGTAAGGAGCTCTTTGACCAGGGCCCGGTCGGTATTTTCAAGGATGTTGACGCTGTTTTCCGGAAGGCCGGCTGCTTTCAGCCCTTCCCGGATGACGGCGGTCAAGGCCGTGTTGGACGCGATGGCTTCACTGCCGCCGCGAAGGACGCAGGCGTTGCCCGATTTGATGCAAAGGGCCGCTGCGTCGACGGTGACGTTGGGCCGCGATTCGAAGATGATCGCAATGACCCCTAAGGGGACGCTGACCTTCTGGATGAAAAGGCCGTTGGGACGGCGGAATTCATCGAGGACGACGCCCGACGGGTCGGGAAGGTCGATGACCTGGCGAACGCCTTCTGCCATGGCGGCAATCCGTTCTTTGGTCAAGGTCAGGCGGTCGACCATGGCCGGCGCCATCCCCTTTTCCTCAGCCCGCTTCACATCTTCGGCGTTGGCCGACAGGATGTCCTCGCAATGGGTCAAGAGGGCCTCAGCGATATAAGCCAGGGCCTTATTCTTGACGTCGGTCCCGGCCGTTTGCAGGACGTACGACGCTTCTTTGGCATCGCGGCCCTTGCGGTATACTTCAGATATCATGGGAAAAACCCCTTTCTAATACATGACGACCAGGTTATCGCGGTGGATGACTTCGTCAAAGATGCCGTTGTGGCCGAGAATGTCGGCGATATCCGCCGACCGTCGGCCTTTGATGGCGTTGATGTGGACGCTGCCGTAGTTGGAAATGCCCTTGGCAATGGTCAATCCGTCGTAGACGACGCTGACGATGTCCCCTTCTTCAAAGAAGCCTTCGACGCCGATGATGCCAACAGGCAACAGGCTCGACCCCTTGTCGAGGATGGCGTCACGGCAGCCCTTGTCGACGAGGAGTTTTCCCGTCGCCTTGCTTCCCGAAACGAGCCAGCGCTTCTTCGAGTGGAGCGGCGTTTCTTTCGCTTTAAACAAGGTCCCCACGTCTTCTCCGGCACAGATGCGGCTGACGATGTCGTCTTCGCTCCCGGAGGCGATGACCATGTCGACGTCGGCAGCGGTAGCGATGGCAGCGGCCTGGATTTTGGTATACATGCCGCCCGTCCCCATGGAGGACCCGGCGTCACCGGCGATGTCGTAGATATGCTTATCGATATTATCGACGTAGGAAATGATTTTTGCATCGGCATGGGTTCGGGGATTGTCCGTATAGAGGCCGTCGATGTCCGATAACAGGATGAGCAGGTTGGCGTCGACGAGACCGCTTACCATGGCCGACAAGGTGTCGTTGTCACCGATTTTATACTCATCGACGGCGACGACGTCGTTTTCATTGATGATGGGAATGATGCCCATGTCGATCATGGTCAGGAGGGCATTTCGCGAGTGCATGAATTTGCTGCGGTCCTGTGAGTCCATGCGGGTCAGGAGAACCTGGCCAACGACTTGGCCGTATTCGCGGAACAGCCGTTCATACGTATGCATGAGGACGCCTTGTCCGACGGCGGCTAAGGCCTGTTTTTCCCGAATCGACTTCGGCCTTTGATCGAGGTTGAGCGGTGCCATACCGGCATTGGTCGCCCCGGAGCTGACCAAGATCATTTCCTTTCCCTGATTCTGCAAATCTGCCAATTCTCGTACTAAATGCTCCATGCGGCGGTAGTTCAATTTGCCCGTCCCATGGGAAATCGTACTGGATCCGACCTTGACGACGATGCGCTTCTTGTGGTCAAAATCCCTGCGTCTGCTGTTCACCATGCCTCACGTCCTAGTCTTTAATAAATTCGTATTTCGATTTCTTGTCTTTCTTCTTAAATAAGATGCCGTAGTGGCCGATGACCTGAATCAGTTCGGCACCGAGCATGTCGGCCAAGTCTTCCATCGTTTCCTTCGTCGGAAGGTTGGCGTTGTTGAGGACGTGGGCCTTAATCAGTTCCCGCGCCGTAATGGCCGCTCTGGCACTGTCGATGACGGCGTCGCTTAAGCCGTCCTTTCCGATTTGGACGACGGCCGGCATGAGACTGGCCATCCCCCGTAACTGCTGTCTGTCTTTATTATTCATAACGTCTCCCTTTATTTGTGGTATTCAAATTCCATAGCGTAAATGCGGACCGTATTGCCGTCCTGAATGCCGTGTTCCTGGAGGAGCTTATCGAGTTCCATATAGCGCCAGATACGCTGGAAACGGCGCAGGGACTGGTCGTCGTCGAAGTTGGTCATGGCGACCAGGTTTTCAATGCGGGCGCCGGTGATGACGAAGGCCCCGTCCGTATCGCGGGTCACTTCAAAGTCCGGCTTATTCTCTGCCTTGTAGACGACTTCTTCCGTCGTTTCATCGGCTTCTTCGACGTATTCTTCAAGGAGGGTCCAGACCCGTTCTAAGAGGCGGTCCATGCCGTCGCCGCTTACGGCGCAGATGGGATAGACTTCGATGCCCTTGGCCGCCATATAGTCCATGAGGCGCTCGAGGTTGTCTGAATCATCCGTTAAGAGGTCGATCTTATTAGCCGCTACGATTTGGAGCTTGCGCGACAGTTTTTCGCTGTATTTGGCAAGTTCGGCGTTGATCTTTTCATAGTCGTCGATGGGGTCGCGGCCTTCCATGCCCGATACGTCGAGGACGTGAATGAGGATCTTCGTCCGTTCGATGTGGCGCAGGAAGTCGTGACCGAGGCCGACGCCTTCACTGGCTCCGTCGATGAGGCCGGGAATGTCGGCCATGACGAAGCTGCGGTGATCCGGCAGGTCGACGACGCCGAGGATCGGGTTGAGGGTCGTAAAGTGATAGGCTGCTACTTCCGGCTGGGCTGCCGAAACTTTCCGCAGGATACTCGACTTGCCGACGCTGGGATAGCCCAAGAGGCCGACGTCGGCCAAGACCTTCAGTTCCAAACGCAGCCACCGTTCTTCCCCCGGTTCGCCCCGTTCGGCAAAGGTCGGCGTCCGGTTGGCGCTCGTTCTGAAATGCCAGTTGCCCCGACCGCCGCGGCCGCCCTTGGCGACGATGGCCTGCTGGCCGTCCCGCGACAAGTCGGCCATGACCTGACCCGACTCTTCATCTTTTACGATCGTTCCCAAAGGAACGGTGATCAATAAGTCTTCGGCGTTTCTGCCGTACTTATTGCTGCCTTCGCCCTTTCCGCCGGGCTTGGCCTTGAACAGGCGGCGAAAACGGAAGTCGACGAGGGTGTTGACATTGCGGTCCGCCACGAGGACGACGTTGCCGCCCTGGCCGCCGTCACCGCCGTTCGGTCCGCCCTTGGGGACGAACTTTTCATGGCGGAAACTGCTCATGCCGTCGCCGCCCTTGCCGGACTGTACAAAAATTCTTGCTCTGTCTATAAACATAGGTCACCTCATATGAAAATACATGGGGATATAGAAAGAGACACAGCATACATATACCATGTCTCCTGTCTATCTGTCCATCAATATCAAAATTAACTGCCCTCCCCCTTATAAGAAAAGGAAAAGGGTACGAAAAAGTCATGAGACTCTTTACGATAAGATTTTAAATCATATTTGCCAATCTGTAAAGTCATTTTTCCTTGATAATTTCCAAGGCCTTTTCAAACTGGGTATCTGTCGGATCCGACGGCGTAAGGGGTACGACGACGTCCGGTTCAATGCCGACACCGTCGATTTCACGGCCATTGGTCGTCCGATACTTAGCCACGGTGACCTTGACGGCCGACTGCTGGCTTAAGGGGAAGACGCCTTGGACCGTGCCCTTGCCGTAGGTCTTGACGCCTACGATGGGGCCGAGCTGCATGTCTTGGACGGCACCGGCAATGATTTCCGACGCACTGGCCGAATTTTCATTGACCAAGACGACGAGGGGAATGAGGTCTTCCGTCCCCTGGGCCGTATACTGGTCGACTTTGCCGTCTTGTTCCGTATAGGAGACGATGGTGCTGTTTGGCGGGACGAAGTTGCTGGCCACGCCTACGGCCTGTTCGACGATGCCGCCGGGGTTGTCGCGCAGATCGAGGATCATCTTCTTCATCCCCTGTTCGCGAAGTTTCGTATATTCTTTCGTAAAGTCATCGGCCGTGCCTTCGCCGAAGACGGCAATGCGGATATAGCCGACGTCGGTACCGTCGATCATTTTACCGGCCACGGTCGGGACGTGGATCTGACGGCGTTCGACGGTAAAAGTCTTATCTTCTCCGTCGCGGCGGACGACCAAGTTGACGCTGGTATTGGCAGCGCCGCGGATACGCTTGGAGACGTCTTCGAGCTTATTGCCGTCGACAGGCGTCCCGTCGATGGATACCAAGATATCGCCGCGTTGAAGACCCGCTTCGGCTGCCGGACTGTCATCCATGACACCGGCGATGAGGACGCCGTCATCGGTGGAGCCGATGTAGACGCCGATGCCGGCATAGGTACCGCTCATCTGGGCCGAAAAGTCCTTATACAACTCGCCGCCGAGGTAGACCGAATGCTTGTCCCCCAAGGTGCTGACCATGCCGTTCAAAGCCCCGTCAAAGAGGGCGCTTCGGTCGACATTTTCTGCATAATGGCTTTCGATGATTTCCAAGGTGCGGAAAAATTCAAACATGGCAGTCGCTCGGCCCGTATAGTACCAAAACATACCGAAGACGGCCAGGATCATGACGATCATACCGCTGAAAAAGAAGGCCAGGGGCCGGCGAATGGTTTCCCAAGCCCGGCGTATAGTTTGTTTATTCATGGGTATCTCCTTCTATGGAAATCAAGGCCGCGAGAAAGGGGCAAAGTTGCCGTGAAAACACTTACAAATAAGCCGACGGGTCGACGGGATCGCCGTTGGCACGAACTTCAAAGTGGACGTGAGGACCTGTCGAATTGCCCGTCGAGCCGGCGTAGGCAATGACCTGTCCCTGAGAAACGGACTGGCCTTCGGAGACGGCCAATTCCTGATTGTGGCCGTAAAGGGTCGATAAGCCGTTGCCGTGGTCGATGATAACGGCATAGCCGTAGCCGCTGATCCAGCCGGCTTCGACGACGACACCGCCGTCGGCTGCGTGGACGGGCGTCCCGTAGTCGACGCCGATATCGATGCCGCTGTGATAGATCGTCGTCCCGAAGATCGGATGGGTCCGATAGCCGTAAGGCGAGGTGACGACGCCGTTGACCGGCCAGATCATGGCGCCTGAGCCGCTGACCGGCTGGTAATAGTCACTGCCGCCACCGCCGCCGGACGAGGCCTGTGCCGCCGCTGCCGCTGCCTGAGCGGCCCGGTCGGCTGCCCGCTGGCGCAGCATTTCGGCAATGGCCTGAGACGACTGCTGGTATTCGTTATAAGCCTGTTCGGCCACGGCTTTATCGTTCTGAGCCTGATAGAGAATGGCCTGTTGTTCCTTGCGGCGGCTTTCGATTTCATCGCGCTTGGCCGCTGCCTGGTCGCGGAGCTGGGCTTGGCGGGCACGCTGGGTTTCCAGTTCCTGTTTGGCTGTTTCGATGGCCGCCCGTTCTTTACGAATATCCGAAATCAAGGTGATATCGGCGTCGATGATGCGGCGCAGTAATTCCAGGCGGTTCGAGAAATCGCTGAAATCCTTGGCCCCGAGGACGACGTCGAGATAGCTCAATTGGCCGTGCATATAGATGTCGCGGACGCGCTTGGTAAAGACGCCTTCCCGAACCTTGAGCCGGGCCCTTGTCTTTTCCAGTTCAGCCTGGGTGGCGGCAATTTTTTCTTCCGTCGCCTTCAATTCATTGGCTACGGCCTGGTAATCGCGCTGAGCTGCTTCGAGCTGCTGCTGGATGGCGTACAGCTTGTCATTGACACTGCCGATGACGGCTTCGGCCTGGGCCTTCTTCTCACTTTCCTGCGCCATCCGGTTCTGGACATCCGACAACTGATTCTGTAAGTCTTCATCTTCGGCCAAGACGGCGAAGTTAGGCGTCAATAAGGCGGCAACGACAACCGGGATAACGTATTTTTTAAACATATTACACCTTCATATAACGTTTCAGAGAAATGGTACTGCCAATGGCCCCGATGACCATGCTGATGATCAAGAGGACGCCTGCCGTGCGGTACATAAAGGGAAAGACGCTGACCATCGGCAAGAAGGCCAGGGACTCATGGATCGACGCGACGGCAAAGTCGTAGAACTGATAAAGGGCGATGTCGGCAATGACGCCGCCGATAAAGCCCAGGAACAGGCCTTCTAAGAGGAAGGGCCAGCGGATGAACCAGTTCGTCGCCCCGACGTATTTCATGATGGCGATTTCTTTACGCCGGGCAAAGACGGTCAGGCGGATCGTATTGGAAATGATGAACAACATGGCCAGGGTCAAGAAGACGATGAGGGCAATGCCGCCCCAACGGATGATGGTCGTGATCTTAAAGAGCTGTTCAATGATTTCCTGACCATAATGCGTCCCTTCGACTTCCGGGTAATCGGCAATGATATCTGCCGTACGCCGGACGGCTTCCGGCTGGGTAAAGGTCACTTCATAGGAGCTCGGCAAGGGGTTCTTCCCTTCCAGGGCGTCGAGGATACCCGGTTGGTCCTTCATGCGTTCCTTTAAAATCTCCATGGCCTGATTCTTATCGGTAAAGGTGACCGACTTGACGTCGGGCAGGGCCTGAAGGCGGCGGGCGACGCTGTCGATGTCAGCCTGGGTGGCGCCGTCTTTCAAGTAGACCGTGATTTCAACCTGGCTTTCGAGATTTTCAGCAAAATAGTCGAGATTGGCCACGAGGGTCATGAAGATGCCCAAGATGAACAAGGATATGGCGACCGTTGCAATAGAGGCCACCGACATGAAGCGGTTGCGCCAAAAAGATTGGAAGGCAGCGACGGTGTAGTAGTGCATGGTTCTAATTTTCATCGTCGTATCCTCCTCGCTGTTCGTCACGGACGACCTTGCCGTCATCCAATTCGATGACGCGTTTATTCATCATGTCGACTAAGGTCTTGTCATGGGTTACCATGAGGACCGTCGTTCCCATGTGGTTGATTTTCTTAAAGACTTCCATAATATCCTCGGACGTATCGGGATCGAGGTTCCCTGTCGGTTCGTCGGCAATGAGCAGGAGCGGCCGATTGACGATGGCTCTGGCAATGGCTACGCGCTGCTGTTCCCCGCCGCTGAGGTTTTTCGGCAAGGCGTCGGCTTTGCCGATGAGGCCGACCAGATCGAGGACTTCGCGGACCCGGCGGCGAATGACGCGGCGCGGTGCTTCGATGACTTCCATGGCAAAGGCCACATTTTCCTGAGCCGTCTTATTCGGCAGGAGGCGGAAGTCCTGGAAGACGATGCCCATTTTACGGCGCAGGTAGGGCACGCTCTTCTTGGCCAGGCGGTTGACTTCGATATCGTTCACGAAGACAGACCCTTTCGTCGGCAGTTCTTCATGAGACAAGAGGCGGATCAGCGTCGACTTGCCGGCACCGCTGGCGCCGACGACGAAGACGAATTCGCCCTTACCGATTTGAAGGGATACCTGGTCGAGGGCAACGGAACCATTGTCGTAGACCTTGGATACATTTTTAAATTCAATCATAGAGACCTCCGATGCTGTTCGAGTCGTTTGCGGACACCGTCCCGCCCTTCTAAAATGCGCAGGGCCAAGTAGGCATTTCGCAGGGACTGGCGGCGCAGATGGTTGAGGCGGGCCTTGATGGCCGGTGCCAATCCCCCTTGGGCCAGTTGCTGACTGACGCGGGAGGCTAAGGCTTCTGCCGTCACCGATTCCGTCGTCCCGCAGACCCGATCGCCGATGAGATGGATGAAGCTGTCGATTTTCGGATCATAGGAAATGGCCGTCGCCGGCGTTTCCATGAGGGCCGAAAAGATGAGGGCGTGGAGCCGGTTGGCGATGACCGCATCCATGCAGCCCATGAGGGACATGAATTCTACCGTCGAATAGCGGTCGTCGAGGACGATGGCCGCCTTTTTCATACGGTCGGCAATATCGCGGCCGGCGTCGACGTCTTCCGGATGCTGCATGGGAATGAAGATGATGTCCACGTCTTCTTGCTGCTGCAGTCGGTCGGCTGCCTCGGCAATGGCGTCCTTATAGGCCTGATGGCCCTGCCAGTTGCGAACGGCAATACCGACTTTCCGTCGGCTTCCCGTAAATCCATGCCGTTCCAAAATCTGACGGCCGATGGCCTTATCGACGGGATGCATGGACAAGACGGCGTCGGCCGTCACATGGATGGGCGGACGGGTTACGCCCATGTCAGAAAGTTCCGCCTTCGATTCCCGGTCGCGGACGCCGATGACGGCGACCTGCTGCAGGACCTTCTGCACAGCCTTCCGGGCCTTGATGCCGCGGACGGGACCGATGCCCTGGGCATAGAGCATGACCGGCTTTTTAAAGAACAAGGCGATTTTCATGATCCACAGGTAGTAGTGGAGGCTGCGGGCGCTGGTCACGTCTTGGAGCAGGCTGCCGCCGCCGCTTATAAGAATATCACAGCGGCGAATGGCCGCTGCGATAGCAAAGAAATTCAGGCGATGAACAGCCTGTACCTTATGATTTTCCCGAGTCATTCGGCAGTTTCCGGTAATGACCGTAATATCCACGTCGGGAATGATGTCTTTTAACGAGCCGACGATAGCTGCCAACATGGCCTCGTCGCCGGCATTGGCAAAGCCGTAATAGCCGGAAATAACGACCCTAGTCACGGTTTTCCACCTGCTTTCCCAGCCACGTCGTGACGTAACGGACGATGGCAATGGCGATGATCAGGGCGATGCCGACGACCATCCCCGTTACCCAGCCGTTGATGCCGCGGATAAAGGACATGAGGAAAGGCGTCCGGATATGGGCAAAGGTTTCCACCATGGAGCCGACACCGATAGTGGCGGCGATGACCAGGAAGAAGTGCAGCAGCTGCGGCCATTTACGGTACAAGGCAGCTACCATGAGATAAAAGCTCGGATGGCCGACGAGAAATTCCTTTTCCCGGGGACGAGCGTACATGACATTTTCTAAGAAGCGGCGCATAGCGACTTCGATTCCCGGTACGGGAACGCCCGACGTATGGCCGCTGCGGCCGACAAAGATGATGCCAACCACGGCGATGACGCCGAGGATCAGGATGGTCCCCATCTTAATGGGGATGTTGAGGAAATCCTTGGCAAAGACCTTAAGATCTGCCGGCGACGCAATGGTCTGCCCCATGAGGGGGAACCGGCGCAGATAGCCGATAGCCACCAGAAGGAGCGGCAGGATGAAGGTCAGCTTGACGCCGCGGTAGAAATCAAATTCCATGAAGAAGCGGATGTTGCCCAGCATAGCGGCGATATAGAGACCGCCGATCATGGAGACGGCTACGGCAAAGAAAAGGCCTAGTGTGCCGTCACGGATGACCCGGCCGTAGCCGAGTTTCTTCGTAAGCTTCTTCTGTTTCCAGTAATCGAGGGACAAGAGAATGGCCGCTGTCGGCGCTGCGGCAGCACAGCCGATGGCCCAGGTCTGGAGGAACAAGGCCCCCTTGGCGACGACGGCCCCGATGACGGCGACGACGATACCGAGGGCCATGAGGATATAATTCTGCCGGTCCTTCAACGGAATGAGCAGGTTGAGGACGAAGACGAATCCGCAGGCCGCTGCCGCTGCCACGATGGCTAAGAACAGGCGGTTCGGATAGTACGCTTCCATGACCGAAGCCCGGCCGAGGGTATAACCCCGTTCAGTCAGCTTATCCGATACGGTCTTGATATAGGACAAGTTGGTCTGAGTCAGGTTCATGCCGTGAAGGGGCTTCTTATACAAGGGATAGAGATTGACCCGGACGTTTCGTTCAAGGTCGCTGATGTAAAAGCGCATAGCCGCTTCTTCCGGCGTAATCTTTTCCAGTTCTTCCTTGGCCATGGCATAGACCCGGGCCGTCCGATAATGGACGAGGCCCGACAGATCATACATGCCGTCCTGCTGGTTGTACTGGAGCTGATCGACGGACTCGATCATATAGAACGGGATGTCGCGGCGGTTCAAATTGTCCGCCGTATAGTCGAGCATATCCTTTCGTTCGCCGGCGACCGGCGTGTAACCCAACACTTCTTTTCCGACGAACATGATGCCCGATACGTCCTGAATCTTGTCAGCCCGGGCAAAGAAATGGTCGACGTCGGCCTTCGTCGGGTTGCTGTAATTCGTCGGCCGCAGGATGACGTAGAAGCCGTGGTCGCTGATGATCTTGGCATCGGCGCTCATGATGCCCAAGTTGACGTCGCCGAGGCCGGGCATGACGCCCTTGAGGCCGGCAATGCGGTAGGCACCGTTGGACATGACTTTGACCTTATCGCTGCCAAGACGCGTGCTGAGATCGGACACGACTTCATCGAAGTAGAGGTCCTGTTCGCCCTGAGGCTTGCCGATGAGATAGTAGTCATAGGACTTATCGGTAATGCCGAACTGGGGATAATAGAGATCGGCCCCCAATTTCGTAACCAGCGACAGTTCCCCGCGCTGGGTCAGTTTGTTGAGCGTCGTATCATAAATGGTAAAACTCGTAACGCCGGCATCGCGGGCCATTTGAAGGGCCGTATCCAAATCGTAGCCGTCGTTGCGGGCCATCAAGACGACGGCATCGAAGTCCATCGCCTGTTCAATTGTCGTCGACTGTTTTTCTACGGCATTGCGCTGTATGCACAGGCCGATCGCCGTGATGAGACCGATGAACACGATCAGCATCATCATCCGCATACTGCGTTTATTTATGTTTGTCATTCTCTTCACCTTATCTATGAATTGCTCACCTGGCCGTGAATGGTCAACAGACCGTCGTGGAGGACGACGCGATCAGGCTGGATTCCCAAGGGGAAATCCGTAAAATCGTAAATCTCTGCGCTGGCCAGCTTCGTCGTGCTGACCTGCATGCCCAGCCCTTCGACGGTGACCGTCTCGGGGATGAACATGAGTTTCGTACCCTTCATGCCAAAATGGCCGCGGACGTCAGCCCGGGCCGATACCAGGCCGCCGAGCTTCACCTTGCCCTGAACGCGGACCGAATCGCCTTCAAAAGAGACGCTCGGGTCGGTCAGGCCATCGATTTTCTTGACCAAGTAGTCCTCCAGGTCTTCCCGGCGAATGGACGCCGCCATATCCCCGCTTTCGACGCGGGTCACGCGCAGTTCCTGATACACCAGGGCCTGCAAAGGCTGGAAGTGGACCCCATAGAGGTTACTGTCAAAATTAGCGAACTTCAAATCGCCGGCCATAAAATTCGTAGCATGAACGGTAACCGCGTCGATATCGCCGAGAAAAATCTTGGCTCCCGGCGATGCTTGGACGCGGACATCATCGTTTTGCAAATTAAATTTAGCAGACAAGGCCTGTGACAGACCGACCTCGGCCAGTTGCGGCGCAAAGGAGTTGGCGCCGACCAAAAAGACCGCAGCCAGGACACAGACAATGATCCATTTCTTCATTTAAAGCTCCTGCTTCGATAACTTCTGTTCCTTCGCCTGTTGTAAGTAACCTTCGATAAAGATATCGAGGTCACCGTCCATGACGGCTTGGATGTTCCCCGTTTCGACGTTGGTCCGATGATCCTTGACCAGGTTGTAGGGGTGGAATACGTAGGAACGAATCTGGCTCCCCCATTCGATAGCCTGGTGGACGCCGCCGATTTCGGCTTTCAGTTTTTCCTGCTTTTCCTGTTCCAATTCAAAGAGTTTGGCCCGCAGATATTTCAGGCACATTTCCTTATTCTGGAGCTGAGACCGTTCATTCTGACACTGGACGACGATGCCCGTCGGAATGTGGGTCATGCGGACGGCGGAACTCGTCTTGTTGACGTGCTGACCGCCGGCTCCGGAGGCGCGGAAATAATCGACGCGGACGTCGTCCATATTGATTTCGACTTCGACATCGTCAGGCAGTTCCGGCATGACATCGACAGCCGTAAAGGATGTATGGCGGCGAGCTGCAGCGTCAAAAGGAGAGATGCGGACCAGGCGGTGAACGCCTTTTTCCGATTTCAAATAACCGTAGGCATAATCGCCTTCGACGCGGAAGGCAGCACTCTTGATGCCCGCTTCGTCGCCGGGCTGCATGTCGAGGACGGTCAGTTTATAACCGTTCCGTTCGGCCCAGCGGGTATACATACGGATCAGCATCTGCGCCCAGTCCTGGGCTTCCGTTCCGCCGGCACCGGCGTGGAAGGTAATGAGGGCGTTGCAGTTGTCGTACTCGCCGGATAAGAGCAAGAGGACTTCCCGCTTTTCAATGTCCCGCAGAAGGTCATTATACTGTTTTTCGATGTCCGCTGCAAAGGAGGCGTCGCCGTCTTCCATGGCCATGTCGAGGTAGTCGATGAGGTCATCGGCTTTGCGGACCAGCGTTTCGTGGCCTTCGACTTCCGTCTTGAGCAGCGTCGCTTCCTGGGAAATCTGCTTGGCCTTGTCCGGGTCGTTCCAGAATGAGGGGTCGCTCATCTGGATATCTAAATCCATGATACGTTCTTTTTTCCGAGGTAAGTTAAAGTGAATCCCCGATTTCTTGTATTCTTTGTTTTAAATCTTCCAGCGGTTTACGCATTTCATCCAATAACACAATTAATCACCAACTTTTCAGTTAAATATCGTTTATCCGTCGTCTTACAGACGGCTCGTTTTATTCCCGTCCTTGTTCTTCATCGCGCTGAATGTCTTCGGCACTGACGGGCTTGCTTTCTTCGTGGACTTCATGAGCCCCCTGCAGATGGTCTTCGGCCTGCGGAACGGGCTTGCTGTACGTAACCTGAATGTGGTACAGGAAGGTAATGACCGTCCGTTTGATCGATTCCACCATTTCCGAGAACATTTCGTAGGCTTCGAATTTGTATTCGACCAAGGGGTTCTTCTGGCCGTAGGCGCGGAGGTTGATCCCTTCTTTGAGGGCATCCATGGCGTCCAGATGATCCATCCACTTGCTGTCGACGACGCGGAGCATGACGGCCTTTTCCAATTCCTTCATGGTTTCTTCGCCAAACTCGTTGAACCGTTCGTTATAGAGATCGACAGCGATCTGTTTCAGTTTTTCCTGAACTTCGATACGGCTCATGTTTTCCAGTTCTTCGACGGTTACGGCGTGCTTCGGTACGAAGTACTGCTGCATCTGGGCCAAGAGGCCGGCAAAATCCCATTCTTCGGGATACAGTTTTTCGTCGGCATACTTGTCGAGTTCGGACAAGATGATGTCGTCGACCATGCCCATGATCGTATCCTTTAAGTCGTCGGCAGTCAGGACCTGGCGGCGCTGGTTGTAGAGGACTTCACGCTGCTGGTTCATGACGTCGTCGTATTCAAGGACGTATTTACGGATTTCAAAGTTGTGGCTTTCGACTTTCTTCTGGGCCTTTTCAATGGACCGGGTAATCATGTTGGCCGTAATCGGTTCGTCTTCATCCATGCCCAGCTTATCCATGAAGCGGGAAATGTTTTCCGAACCGAAGATGCGCATCAAGTCGTCTTCGAGGGACAGGAAGAACTGCGTCGTCCCCGGGTCGCCCTGACGGGCAGCACGACCGCGCAGCTGATTGTCGATACGGCGGCTTTCATGGCGTTCCGTACCGATGATCATCAGGCCGCCCAGATCAGCAACGCCTTCGCCGAGCTTGATGTCCGTGCCGCGGCCGGCCATGTTGGTCGCAATGGTGACCATGTCGCGCTGACCGGCGTTCTTGATGATTTCTGCTTCTTTTTCATGGTATTTGGCGTTCAGCACGTTGTGAACGATGTTTTCCTTATTGAGGAGCTGACTTAAGATTTCCGACTGATTGATCGACGTCGTACCGACCAAGATCGGCTGGCCCGTAGCGTGGCGCTTGATGACTTCCCGCACGACGGCACGGTACTTGGCGTTTTTCGTCTTATAGATGACGTCGGGCAAGTCCTTACGGATAGCCGGTTTATTCGTCGGAATGACGTAGACGTCGAGCTTATAAATCTTATTGAATTCGTCTTCTTCCGTCTTAGCCGTACCGGTCATGCCGGCCAGCTTGTCGTACATACGGAAGTAGTTCTGGAAGGTAATCGTAGCCAAGGTCTTGCTTTCGCCCTGGACCTTGACGGCTTCCTTGGCTTCAATGGACTGATGGAGGCCATCGCTGTAACGGCGGCCGAACATGAGACGGCCCGTAAATTCGTCGACGATGACGATTTCGCCGTTCTTGACGACGTAGTCCTTGTCGCGGTGCATCATGAAGCGAGCCCGCAGGGCTTGGATGACCAAGTGGTTCAAATCAAGGTGTTCGTTGTCGAACATGTTGCTGATGCCCAGCATCTTTTCGACCTTGGCGACACCGGAATCGGTCGGCGCAATAGTCTTTTGCTTTTCATCCATCGTGTAGTCTTCTTTGTCGAAGTGCTTGACGATGGCAGCCAAGGTGCTGTACAACTCCGTCGACTTTTCACCGGGGCCGGAAATGATGAGCGGCGTCCGCGCTTCGTCGATGAGGATCGAGTCCACTTCGTCGACGATACAGTAATTAAGCGGTCGCTGTACCATCTGATCGGCACTGATGACCATGTTGTCACGCAGGTAGTCGAACCCGAATTCGTTGTTCGTCCCATAGGTGACGTCGGCGTTATAAGCCCGGCGGCGCTGTTCATACGTGAGATCGTGGACGATGAGGCCGACGGACAGGCCGAGGAACTTATAGATACGGCCCATGTCTTCACTGTCACGAGTAGCCAGGTAGTCATTGACGGTAACGACGTGAACGCCCTTACCGGTCAAGGCATTGAGGTATACCGGAAGGGAGGCAACCAAGGTCTTCCCTTCACCGGTACGCATTTCGGCGATATCCCCGCGATGAAGGACGATACCGCCCAGGATTTGGACGTCAAAATGACGCATCCCCGTTACCCGACGGGATGCTTCACGAACGACGGCAAAGGCTTCGGGCAGGATATCATCCAGCGTTTCACCGGCAGCCAAACGATTTTTGAATTCAAAGGTCTTTTCTTGCAGCGACGAATCGCTCAATCCGGCTAATTTCGGCTCCAGATCATTGATGCGGCGAACGATGGGCCACATCTTCTTCAGTTCATGCTCCGTATTATTTCCGAGCAGTCTTTGTATGAGTTTATTTAACACCTATCCGAGACCTCCAATTTACAAAATCTGCAATTTACACTGTTATATCATATCAATTATACATTATACCGCGGGAGTGTCAAACTTTGCAATAGATTGGGAGAAATTAGGCAGTTCCGCCATTTTCTGCGTTCCGCCGCCTCTCCGCCCCCTTTCAGCTCCCTTGGTTGTCCTATTTTTTATCAATCAGGCCAAAAGGAGCCGCCGGCTGCATTTTGACAGCTCGCCTATTCGCGGCTCGAATCCAACTGTGACTCGGCCCATTCATAGACCGACTGCAAAGCCGGAATCAGGCTCCTTCCCCGTTCGCTCAGAGAATACTCGACGGTCGGCGGAATCGTACTGTACTGTTTTCGCGTTACCAGCTTATCGTGTTCCAATTCCCGCAGGCACTTGGTCAGCATCGTCGGCGTAATGCCCACGACTTTTCGTTCCAGCTCTCCATAGCGCAGGGTCTGGTTCTCGGCATCGGCCATATACCATAAAATCGGCAGTTTCCATTTCTGACCGATAATCTCCATGGCATAGAGAATCGGGCAGTCTGTTTCATAGATGTTTTGTTCTTTCGGAAGCGGTTTATTTCCCATAAAATCACCTTTACTATATTTTTTATAGTTACGAAGAAAAATCTCTCTTCTTGTTTTTTCTACATTTCTAATTATAATGTAGGCAGAACAAAAAATCAATCTAATCCGATAATCTGATAGGAGTGAAAAATGATGAAGCACCTCTTTGACAACATAACCTTGAAAAATCTGAAAGCCAACAACCGCCTGGTACGGTCGGCGACCTGGGAAGGCATTGCCAACCGCGACGGCAGCGTCACCGAAGAAGCCTACAGCATCTACGATGAAATTGCCAAAGGAGGCGTCGGCACCATCATCACCGGCTTTACCAGCGTAGCTGCCAACGACTATTACTTCGGCGGCATGATGCGCCTTTCTGACGACGCCCTCATTCCGCAGTACAAAAAGTTGACCCATATCATCCACGCTCAAGGAATCCCGGTCATCACCCAGCTCGCCCTCGGCGCCTACTACCGTCCCGTCGGAAACAGCTTCGAGCAAGTAGAACCCGACGATATGACGACAGAAGAAATCCACACCGTGCGGGATCAATTCATCGCCGCTGCCCTTCGCGCTGAAAAAGCCGGCTTTGACGGCGTCCAGATCCACGTCGCCCACTTCTTCTTTTTGAGCCGCTTCGTCTCGCCCTTGGTCAACCACCGAACGGACGAATACGGCGGCAGCACGGAGAATCGGACCAGGCTGGTCGTAGAAATCATAAAGGGCATCCGGGAAAAGGCCCCGGCCCTCCATATCACGGCCAAGATCAACAGCAACGACTTCATGGCCGGCGGCTTAGACGCGGCCCAAAGCCTCGATATGTCCCTGCACCTCTGTCAAGCCGGCCTCGACTCCATCGAAGTCAGCGGCAACGGCACGTCCGTTCCCGGCATCCGTCCCCATCAAAACGAAGCCTACTTCGCCCCCTTTGCGGCCAAGCTGGCAGAAGCCACCGACGTACCGGTCATCCTCGTCGGCGGGTTGAGAAGCCTCGATACGATGGAAGAGGTTCTGAACAAAACCAAGATCGAAATGATCGCCCTCTCCCGCCCCCTTTTGCGAGAACCGGATCTTCCGAACAAACTCAAAAACGGCGAAACGACCGTCTCTGCCTGTGTATCCTGTAACAGCTGTTATTCGTCTCCATCCCATAAATGCATTTTCAGAAAGGAATGATAAGGCATGATGTTTCAACTGAACGTGCCGACCAAGCGCGGCGTCGTCTTAAACGGCGTCCTCTTTCGCAGTCAGAAAGAACGCAAAGCCGACACCGTTATGATTGCCATCACCGGCATCCACGGCAATTTTTACTCCAACCCCTTCTATTATAACATCGGCGACACCTTAAACGGCGGCGACATCGACTTCATCTACGCCCAGACCAACAACGCCTTCAGCAAAATCCAGACCGTCAACGTCCGTACCGGCAAGGAGGAAACGATCGGCTCTTGGAACGAACGCTTTTCCTATACCGACGACGACCTCGACGCTTACATCACCTTTGCCCAACAAGAAGGCTACCAGCACATCATCCTTGGCGGCCACTCCCTCGGCGCCAATAAAGTCATTTACTACCTGTCACGAAATCACGATAAACGGGTAGAACACTTCTTCCTACTGTCGCCGGCCAACCTGACCTACATGATGTCCGGCGTCACCCACCGGGAAAAAGAGTGGATCAAAGCACAGGTCGAGCGCGGAGACGGCGACAAAATGCTGCCCTTCCCCTTCATGGGCTGGGTAACCTGCATCGCCGACACGGCCTGGGACTGGCAGTTTTCCAATCTGCTCAATAACGTCCACACCGCCAAAGACGGGGATTTTTCGCAGGCCTCGGCCCTGTCCCATACGGGAGCCCTCCTCGTAGGCACATACGACAACTTCACCGACGGCGATCCGTCTGACTTTTTAAGAAACCTCAATAACCATATTCCGACGGCTACAGCGAATTCACTGATTTTCATTGAAAAGACAGGTCACACATACCAGATGAAGCATCAGGAAGTAGCCGACAAGATTTTAGCTCAGTTACAAGAATGGAGGGCTGCCTAATGCCTTTTGTCATGGCCAAAGTAAACGTACCGGTCCGTCACGACCAAGAAATCGAAATCAAGGACCGCCTGGGAAAGGCCATCGAAGCCGTTCCCGGCCTGAACGAAAACTATCTCCTCTTTGGAATTGAAGCTGACTGCCGCCTCTACCTTCGCGGCAAGGATACTTGGAAAATCGCCTACATCGAAGCCTCCCTCTTCGGCCGCCCGGACCACGCCGGCTTCGGTGTCTTCGCTGCCGAGATGACCGCTGCCTTTCAGGACGTACTCGGCATTCCGCCGGAAAACATCTACATCAAATTCGACGATATCAAAACTTGGTCGACTAACGGCCAATTTATCGACAGCCCCTATCGGTGATGCCATGGAAAAAATAATCCTCACCACCTTTACGGACCCTATGATGGGCCTTTCCTACGAACAAGAACCGGTCTACGAAAAATTGGCCGCCCATTTCGGCGACCGCCTCGTCTTCCACTACGTCATGAGCGGCCTCGTCCGGGATGTCAGCGACTTCATGCTTCCTGAAGAAAGGGCCCTGCCTGCCGAAGAAGGCATCCGGCTCTATAACCGTCGTCTGGCCCGAATTTACAAAGGGGAAGAAGGCATCGGCGGCCTTCCGATCAACATGGACGGCTTCCACCTCTTCGATGGCGACCACCGTTCCTCCTACCCCCTTTGCATCGCCTACAAAGCTGTCGAACTTTGCTGTCCCGAAAAGGCTTTTCCCTTTCTCTTGAAGCTTCGCCGGGCAACCATTGTCGAGACACGGCAGACGACGAGGACCGATGAACTTATCTCCGTTGCGGGAGAAACCGGTTTAGACAAAGCGCAGTTTCGCCGCGCCTTTGAAGACGGCCGTGCCGCTGCGGCCTTCCAAAAGGATCTTGAGCTGACACGTTCCCTCGGGATCCGTCAGTTGCCGACATTCCTGATCCAATACGGAGAAAAAGCCGTTCTCGTCAACGGCATGACAAGTTACGACGCCTTTGTGAATATGATTGACAAGCTGAAAGTCTGAGTACGGCCAAAAGACGCTGCACGGCCTTCCGTGCAGCGCTTTTTTCATACAGCGCCCCGTCAGCCGCTATCGGCTAATTTATATCATCTTATAGGGAATGGCTTGCCTGCAATAGAAAGGATCCTTTTCGCCGCCCCCTTGAACAGAAATCACCATTTCCCTCTTGACAAATTCTATACAAGGCCGCATGAATATGCTAAAATAGGTTTATTCTTTATGTAATTTTTATAATATAGTAATATATTGAAAGGGGTTTTCACCATTATGATGCAGTATAATGTGTCCATTTTAGCCGCCTTCGTCCTCTACCTCGGGGCCATGTTGGCTATCGGCATTTACTATTCCCGCTCCCAGCAGCGGCTGAGCGACTACATTCTCGGCGGCCGCAGCCTGGGACCGTGGATCACCTCCATGAGTGCCGAAGCGTCCGACATGAGCGGCTGGATGCTCATGGGCGTACCGGGCTTTGCCTACTCGACGGGTATTTCGGCGTCGTGGATTGCCATCGGCATTGCCATCGGCACCTACCTCAACTGGCATTTCGTCTCCCAGCGCCTGCGCAACTATACGGAAGTGGCCAACAACAGCCTGACCATGCCGGACTATTTAAAAAACCGCTTCCACGATGACCAGAACCTCATCCGCATCATCTCGGCCATCTTCATCTTAGTGTTCTTCCTCATCTATACGTCGTCAGGCTTCGTCTCCGGCGGCAAGCTCTTTGAATCGGTCTTCGGCATGGACTACTTCTCGGCCCTGGTCCTCAGCGCCGGCGTCGTCGTCGTTTACACCTTTCTGGGCGGCTTCATGGCCGTCTGCTGGACCGACTTCATCCAAGGCTGCATGATGTTCCTGGCCATCGTCCTGGTCCCTGTCGCCGGCATGATCGCCTTTGGCGGCGGCGAAGCCGTCATGACCCGGTTAGCCGACACGGCACCGAACCTGCTCGACATGGTCCCCGACACATCGACGACAGGCATCATCGGCATCATCTCGGCCCTGGCCTGGGGCGTCGGCTACTTCGGCCAGCCTCACATCCTGGTCCGCTTCATGGCCATCGGCGACCCGGCTGAATTAAAGAAATCGAAGCACATCGCCATGACCTGGGTCGTCATCTCCCTGGCCGCCGCCGTTCTCGTCGGCCTCGTCGGCAAAGTCGTCGTCACGACGCCCTTGACCGGTGCCGATTCGGAAAAAGTCTTCTTAGTCATGAGCGGTCAGCTCTTCCCGCCCTTTGCCACCGGCCTCATCTTGTCGGCCGTCTTAGCCGCCGTCATGAGTACCGCCTCGTCGCAGCTCCTGGTTACGGCATCGGCTATTTCTAAAGACTTCTACCACACCTTCGTCCGCAAGAACGCCAGCGACAAGGAACTCATTTACGTCAGCCGTCTGACGGTCCTCGTCGTCTCGGCCCTGGCCATCGTCTTGGCCCTCAACCCCAACAGCTACATCCTGACCATGGTTTCCTATGCTTGGGCCGGTTTCGGTGCCGCCTTCGGCCCGACGATCCTCCTCTCCCTGTACTGGAAGCAGATGACCAAAAACGGGGCCCTGGCCGGCATCATCGTCGGCGGCTTGACGGTCCTCATTTGGAAGCAGTTCAACTGGTTCGGCCTCTATGAAATCGTACCGGGCTTCCTCTTCTCCCTGGCCGCCATCTACATCGTCAGCAAACTCGAAGGCGGAGCCAGCCAGGAAATCCAAGACGAATTCGATCAAGCCATCCATCACGCCCCCAAGATCAGCGTCCTCCACAGCGAAGACGACTGACCTCATCGGCATCACCTTGGCATGACCCCTGTTATCCGTTCACCAAATACAAATGCAGTCATCCCCATGGATGACTGCATTTTTTATGCCCTTTTACGGCTATTGACCGCTCTCAGGATTATTTGATTGCAACAGGCCGGCTACGCCCTGACTCAGCAGGTTGTTGGTAATGTCAATGACCTCTTCGACAGGAAGCTTTTTCCCGCCTTCGACCCATTGACGATACATGGAAAGTCCCGTCGCATGGATGAAGGTCGTAAACAGTTCCTGTTCGCCGGGGCTCAAATTCTGAAAGGCCGGAGCCTTCCCCCAGCTCTTGGCAATATATTCTTCCACCAAGTGACTGCTCAAGTGCTGATACGATACGGAGCAGAGGATTTTTTCATACAGCGGTCCTTGATGGACAGCATAATGGAAAAAAGCAGCGTTGATCTTATCCAGATCCTCCGGCACCCGATAATCGGCAATGGTGTCGACATAGCCCTTAGAAAATTCACTGAGTATTTCTTCCAAGAGGGCATCGACACTATCGTAGTAGCGATAAAAAGTCTTTTTATTAATCACAGCCTGACGGCAAAGAGCCGTAACGGTGATCTTCCGATAATCCTCCTTTAAGAGCATGACCGAAAAGGCCGTTCGAATCGACTGAATCGTCTTTTGTACGCGCAGGTCTTCATGACCGCTTAACTTCATATGCTAACCTCCTTTCTGGCTTTCCCTTATTGTATCATTTTTTCGTTACTTTTTCGCTACCCTTTTTATATAAGTGTGGCATAAGTCCCATTCGGTCCCATACTGACCATTGTCGATTCCCTTTTTCGATGCCATAATAAATTCATCCCAAAACATGAACTCACTTAGGAAAGGAAAGGGAAAAGAGATGAAAACTATCTTTATTACCGGTGCCTCTTCCGGCATTGGCAAAGAAACGGCAAAATATTTTTCTCGTCAAGGCTGGCGGGTCATCGCCACCATGCGAAATTTGAAAAAGGGGGAAGACTTACAGGACTTGCCGAATATGGTCATCCTGCCCCTCGACGTGTCAGCCCACAGCAAATTAAAGAAACCTGCCAAAAGGCACTAGCCGACTACGACGTCGACGTCCTCCTCAACAACGCCGGCTACGGCGTCATGGCACCCCTCGAACGGATGCCGGAAGATGCTATCCATAAGGTATTCAACACCGACGTCCTCGGCACCATGCTGGTAACCCAGCAATTCATTCCCCATTTTAAAAAGCGCAGAGCCGGCGCTATCCTGACGACGACGTCCCTGGCGGCCATCATCGCCCTGCCGAGAGACAGCGTCTACGGCGCAGCCAAACGAGCTCAGCAGGGCATGCTCGAGTCCTTATACTATGAAATGAAGCCCTTCAACGTCTTCGTCAAAGCCATGATTCCCGGCGGTACCAAGACCAACTTCCAGACGCCCATCAACGACCGCACGGGCTATGAAGAAGCGGCTGCCCACCAGCAGGAATACCTCCTTCACGGCAATGAAGAATTTCCGGGCCCGGAAGAAGCGGCCCAAGTCATCTACGGAGCGGCTACCGATGAAAAGGATCAGATCAATTATCCCACTGACTCCGTCTGCCAGGCGCTCTACGACCAGTACCAATCCATGGGCCTCGAAGAATTCAAGAAGTATTTCACCAACCTCTTATACCGATAAAAAAGAATATTCCTCAGGTCTGTAAGACACAATACGGCCCCCAACCAATTGCGGTTGAGGGCCGTTTTTCAGTCATATATTAAATTGTATTCCGAGGAATCATCAAAATTTAGTATTCCGGTTCGATGAGGCCGTATTTCCCGTGTTTCCGTTTATAGACGACGCTGATCGTGTCGGTCTTGGAGTTGAGGAATACGAAGAAGTCGTGGCCGACGAGGTTCATCTGCAAAATGGCTTCTTCCACATCCATGGGGCGAGCGGCAAATTTCTTGACACGAGCCACTTCAAAGGATTCTTCCGGTACGGCCGGGCCTTCGATGAGGGCGGCGTTGAAGGTACCTTTCTTCATGCGGCGGGCGATTCTCGTCTTGTATTTATGAATCTGGCGGACCAGCTTATCGTAGACTAAGTCGATAGCAGCATACATATCGTCGTTGCCTTCGACACCGCGAAGGACGACGCCGTCTACTTTCAGTGTAATTTCAGCGACTTTACGATCTTTTTCTACAGAAAGCAGGGCCTGGACATTGACTTCGTTATCAAAATATTTCGTAACTTTCTTTTCCTGTTTTTCAACGTGGTCTTTCAAAGCCGGTGTAATTTCTAAATTCTTACCTCTAACGATGGTTGCCATAAAACATCCCTTCCTTTCTTGGAGAGAGCCCGTTTGGAATGTAACTCCATTCCGGCCTCCCTTATACTTATAGTATTCAACAAGGAAAGGCGAAATCCTTCTCAAAAAACAGAAAAACTTTACATTCCTTCGAAAAATCTTCTTCTCCCCCAAAAGACATTCCTCAGACAGAGTTCAAAAGGCGTGCAAAAAAGGCCCTGTCCGAAGACAGAGCCTTTTGATTGTAAAGCGAGTATCGGTAATCTAAAGATTAGAATACGAATACGAACTGTGCACGAGTTTCTTCGCCAGGATCGTTGCTGCCGCTCTTAGCTTCAGATGCGAAGGACTGCATTACCTGGAACTGAGCGTTCTTAGCGAAGGTGTAGTCGATGCCGGCACCCCAAGATTTAACGTTGTTCAAGAGGTTACCGTTTCTCCAGCTGTCCGTGGAGCCGATGAACGAGCTGCCATCAGCGAAGCCGTCGTCAGCGTTGAGGTATTCAACCCAGAGGTCCCAAGACTTCGGCGTAGCGAAGTTAGCAGCGCCGTAGGTCAATTTGCCGACCCAAACTTCAGGATCCTGGTTGCCGCTTTCGCTGTTGTATTTTTCGTAGTTAGCCAAAGCGTTCCAATTGCTACCGAGGTTGATGCTTGCATAAGCGCCCCAAGCGTCGTCGAAGCGGAAGCCGTCGCCAGCGGAGAAGTCATTGTAGTAACCGCCGATAGAAGAGCCGTTACCGAAGAAGCCTTCGATTTCGCCGTAGCCGGTCTTAACACCTTCAGTGGTATTGTCGCCAGCCAATTCAGCTTCTTTAAATTTACCATAGCCGCCGGTCAAAGCGAAGTTGTCACCTTTGTACTGGAGCTGAGCGCCGTCAAAGGTATCGCCATAGAGGAAGCCGTAGGAGTTGTCGCCGCCCATTTTGTAGTTGTAACGGCCAACCATCATGCTCCAATCTTTGTTGAAGTTGTATTCAACGTTAGCGCGGTCGGTGTAGATGTCGTTTTCTTCTTCAGCAACACCATTGTCAGAGAAGGTGCGGTTGCCGGTGCTGATACCGTAGGTTACTTTCGTTTTGTCGTTAACCTGGGCATTAGCGCGGAGACGAACACGGTAGGACCAGGAGTCGTCACCTTTAGTTTTGCCGTTGCCGTTGTCGTCAGCATCCTGATGGACGAAACGAACACGAGCGTCACCGGTCAATTTAACGTTGCCAACGCGGTTTTCCAAAGCGCTTACGCGAACGCCGAGGTTGTTGAGTTCGTCAGCGAATTCATCAGCCAATTTGTTGATGAGGGCACGCTGTTCAACAGAAGCTTTGTCCATGTGAGCCATAGCTTTTGCGACCATTTCAGCGGCTTCGTAACGAGTGATGTTACGCTGGCCCTGGAAATGTTCACCGTCAACACCCTGGATGATGCCGGCGTCAGCCAATTCTACGACGGATTTATAAGCCCAGCTGTCGGACGGTACGTCGACGAAGGGGTTAGCTGCGAATGCGCACGTTGCGCCAACAGCCATGGTTGCTACGAGAGCTGCTAATACTTTGGATTTCATGAAAATTACCTCTTTTCCGTAAAAAATAAGTTTCTTTTCGTCTTACTTCGTTACAGTCGAGATGAACGAAAGGTAATTTTTCAAGGGTTCATTGGCGAGTTGTCCTAGTTTCCTCTCTTTTACTGCCTTGATAATAACCATTTCACAATCTCTATCACCTGGTGCCACCTGCATAAGCACTACACCAGTTGTTATGCATTATACTCGGTTTGCATCGATTTGTCAAAACTCGTTCAATTTTGAGAGTTTTACTCATTACCACAAATGGCACAACCATGCCGTTTACGCCGTGTATACAAAATCAGCAAAATTCTTTCCAAACCATAGAAAATCCACATATCCATCGGGGTTTATGCACTTTTTTAGAAAATTTTTACCAAATCTTTTTTTACCCCCTCGATTCCGTGCTGAATCCCTTTGATATTTTTCGTACAAAGAGGCCTGTTTCCCCCTTCTTTTCGGCATAAAAACCCAGCAAATTGTAAAGGAAAAGAAAAGCCGCATCGTATTTCACCGACAGTGAATAAATTTACCGTCTACTTTTTCTCAGTCCCGTTTTTTTCGAAAATTCAAAAAAAATCACTGGACAGACAACTTTTCATCGAAAAATTCCCCTCCATCTTTAATCTTTTCATCGATTTCAGCGTCCGGCTTCACCCGTTTCCCTTCAAGGTTCCCGAACAGCGTCGACGCCGCCACAGTTCTGCCTGCGTATCCTCTATCCGACCGCAAAACCCTCGATATACGAGATCGACGAAGTCCCCCATCGTCCAAAACCCTTTCAAAAAGAGGGTTCAAATCTGCAATACCATTTTTTCATCGTCTCCAAATTCACTTACTGATTCCGTATTATAACCCGTATTTTTCAATAATTCTTTAGGTATAAAATCTTCTCGCATAACCTTCGCTGGACTTCCCTCTTCCGAATCACCGCACATTTGTCTATTGCAAAAAACACATATTTTACATTCCGGATCGTCATCTTCGTTCCGCTTTTTTTCATTTTCTTGTCCCTTTCATGTCGCCTCTTTTTCGTTTTTTTTTTCGTCACTTAGCCTTTTCGAATCCAATTTCCATCCCTTCTGTTTCCCGTCGCTTCGTCTCTTATCTATCTATAATATATACAGCTAAATGCATCCTGATAGACAGCAGTCCCAAGGCTGCAAAAAAAGAAAACCCGTCTGATGGCGGCTTCCAAAGAGCGCAGTACCACGACAAAAGAGGCTGTCATCTCCGGAATTCTCCTTCCATAACAGCCTCTTTATTATATATATAATATGTATTATAAATCGTTCTTAGTCGTGAAACGTTACCTTACCGATGTTCATGGCAACGTGCGGGTCCATTTCATCGTAAATGGTACTCTTGCCCGTATCGAGGGTGCGGAGAGCTTCCATATCTTTTGATGTCAGTTCAAAGTCGAAGATGTCAAAGTTTTCCTGCATCCGTTCTTTACGGACCGACTTGGGAATGGCAACGATGTCTCGCTGTAAGAGCCAGCGCAGCATGACCTGACCGACGGTCTTGCCATAGGTTTCAGCAATTTTTTGGATCAACGGCGTGCGGAAAATGTCATTATTTCCTTCGGCAAAAGGAGCCCATGCTTGGTGCTGGATGCCGATTTCTTTCATAAAGGCTTCTTCCGACCATTTCTGATTCCAGACGTTGGTTTCGATCTGATTGACAGCCGGCTTGACTTCGTTCATGCCGGCAAGATCTGCCAGGCGTTCGTTCCAGAAGCTGGTGACGCCGATAGCCCGGATGCGGCCTTCTTTATAGAGCTTTTCCATAGCCCGCCAAGCGCCGTAATAGTCGCCGTACGGTTTATGAATGAGATAGAGGTCGAGGTAGTCAAGGCCGAGTTTCTTCATCGACGCGTCAAAAGCCCGGAGGGTGTTGTCATAGCCGTGGTCCTGGACCCAGAGCTTAGTCGTAATGAAGAGGTCTTCCCGGGCGATGCCGCTGTTCGCAATGGCGGCGCCGACGCCTTCTTCATTACCGTAAATGGCCGCCGTATCGATGAGGCGGTAGCCGACTTCCAGCGCATCGCTGACGGCCCGTTCCGTATCGGCCGGATCCGTCTGATAGACACCATAGCCGAGTTTCGGCATTTTAATTCCGTTGTTTAAGGTTACAAATTCCATAATCTTATCCTCCTATCAGCCTTCAAAGGGCAAATGCATATTAGCGTAACGAGTTTCCAAATCCTGCGACGGCGTATAATACCGGCGCGTGCCGTTCAAGGCGTTGACGGCGGCCATGTCTTCGTCGGTCAGGGAAAAATCGAAGATATCGAAATTACTGAGCAGATGGTCCCGATTCTTCGTGCCGGGAATGGTGATGAAGCCGCGCTGTACGGCCCAGCGGAGCAAAATCTGGACGGTACTCTTATGATACGTGTCCGACAATTTCGTAATGATCGGATCGTGAAGGAGCTCCGGATCGCCATGGCCCAAGGGATACCAGCCCATGAGTTTCGTACCGTATTCCCCAAGGCGGACCATAACCTCATCGTATACATGGTAGGGATGGGTTTCGAGCTGGATGACGTGGGGTTTTACTTCCGCTGCCGCCAGCAGATCTTCGAGCTTGTCGCCAAAGAAGTTAGAAATCCCCAAGGACCGGGCCTTTCCTTCTTTATAAGCCTTTTCGATCAAGGCATATCCGGCCTTGTAGTTGCCGGCGGGCTGGTGAATGAATAAGAGATCGACGTACTCGACGCCGAGCCGCTCCAAGGTCTTATCGACGGCATCCGACGCTTCATAGAGAGTCGGCCAAATCTTGGTCGATAAAAAGATATCTTCCCGTTTGACCAAGCCTTCGTCCAAGGCTTTCTTGATGCCCTTGCCGACGGCTTCTTCATTGAGATAGGCATTGGCCGTATCGATGAGGCGATAGCCCATTTTCAAGGCATCGTACACCGATTTTTCCGTATCTTCCGGACTTATCATAAAGGTTCCCAGTCCCAACAAGGGAAGGCGAACGTCATTGCTGAGCTTCGTATATTCCATAAATAAGGCTCCTTTCTACCGTGAATCAATCTATGAGATACGCAGGCTGTGCGTATTGGATATTTCCTGTCCACATGTAGAAGTTTACAACATCCGGAAAAAATTGTACAATACCAACAAAGGATTTCACTATTCGATTACTTTATACTGAAAGGGAGACTGATATGATTGAAATGAACCTCTTGGCCCAATTTGCCGCCTTTGCCGACGCCGGCACCTTGACCCGGGCAGCAGAAAAGCTCCATACCTCTCAACCGGCCCTGACCAGAGCCATGAAGAAGTTGGAGCTTGAATTAGGCGTCCCTTTATTTGTCCGCAGCAAAAATCACCTCGAGCTCACGGAAACGGGCCGCTATGCCGTTCCCTATGCCAAACGGGTATTACAGGAAAACCTCGATTTCTGCAGCCGCGTCCGCAGTTACGAGCGCAGCCTTCACACCATTTCCATCGGTTACTGCGCTCCGGTCCCGCAAATGGTGCTGACGCCTATCATAAACAGCCTCTTTGAAGGCAAGACCATCTCGGCCGACATGAAAGACGATGCCTCCTTTGCCGAAGGCCTGAGAAACAACATCTACCAACTGGCCGTCACCCATACGATTCCCGACGGCGACGATTTATTCGTCAAAAAATGCGGCAGTGAAAAACTTTTTCTCTCCATCCCGCCATCCGATGCCTTGGCCTTTTACCCGGAAATCCACCTCAAAGATCTGGACGGCCGGCCCATCCTGCTCTTATCGCACATCGGCTTTTGGATGCAGATGACCAAAGACAAGACGCCGAACACCCGTTACTTACTGCAGGTCCAGCGCGAGTCCTTCCTGGAGCTGGCCCAAAATTCCGACTATCCCTTCTTCGTCTCGAGCTACTTCATGCACCGCGGCGAGGACATGCCGGGGCGCATCAATCTCCCCATCGTCGACGAAGAATGCCAAACCGACTATTACCTGGTCTGTCTGAAAAGGGATGCCAAGCGTTACGAACCCTTATTCCGCCAAATCGACGAGCAGACGATCTATTGATTTTCTTCCTCTTCCTTGTCTCGGCGCAATTTATCCTCTACCTGAGCTTTCAAATCCTGCCAGGCCTCAGTAAACCACTGCCGGCGGGCCTCTTCATCCCACAGGCACTGGATTGCTTTGGTCAAGGCATCGCCCAAGAGGAGGTTCTCCGTCTGCTGGCTGCGGTAGACGCCGAGCTTACAAGCATTGGCAAAGTGCTCACAATTATGGAACAACAAGTCATAGTCCTTGTTGCCCAAACAAGCTCGGGCAAAGGCGATCGTATCGTCGACGTCACAAAGACTTTCCCGTTCCTTTTCCGTATACTGCCGAACCTCGATTTCACCGCCTTGGCGAAACTGCTCAAAAGACGTGGCCTGTATCTCCGTATCCCACCAGTCGACGGGATTGTAATCGTCGTCGCCGGCAAAAGAAATGACCTCGTCATCACTGACATAGATACCGTGATGGTAATATAAGCCGCCGATGCGCCGCACGCGGATATGATCGCCCTTTTTAGGCTCGGCTTTGACCCAGCATTCTTCCGGCGCCGGGTCTTCCAATACGGCCAAAAGAGAGTCGACATCAATGGCCATATCCCTCATCTCCTAACAAAGTGTACCCGTTGAGACTCATAGGTCTCTTAAAAATGACGCTTCTTCAAAAATTCCAAAAAGGCCCGACAGCCGTGATCGACGTCATCCCAGGTCTTCTGGAAATCCCGGGTGTACCAGGGATCGGCCACCGACCGCGGATGGTGCGTATAATCGAGGAGGAGCGAACACTTGCGCTGCGGGTCGCCGTTCAAAGTCAGCTTCATGTCGGACAGATTGGCATCATCCATGCCCACGAAATAATCGTATTTGTCGTAATCATCGGCAGTGAGCCGTACAGCCCGCTTATCCTTGGGGTCCATGCCGTGTTCCTTGAGCAGCCGTTCCACCGGCGGATAGACCGGACTTCCGCTGCCGCTCCAAATCTCATCGTCCGACGTCGCTGCCGACGCGATTTCAATCGAATCGGAGAGCCCCGCTTCATCAACCATCTTGCGGAAGACGAACTCGGCCATCGGCGAGCGGCAAATATTTCCATGGCAAATAAACAGTACTTTAATCATGTCTTTCTATCCTTTCTATTTATAACAAGATATAATAGATGAGCCCCACTACCTCCTATTTTATCATAAGTCACTAAACTGTATAAGATATCTTTACAAAATTTTAAAAAATAATATATAAAATTATTCCAAAACCCGTCTCGACAAAACGAAAATCGCGGTGAAACCCCCATGCGCACCAAAAAAACTCGGATAAGATACCTCTATTGTACCATATCCAAACTTTCTTTTTGAATTAAATTTACGCATAAAATCATATAGTTTTATTCTTTTTCCATTTAATTTCTTAAAATAAAAAGAGCAATAACTTTCTACAGATATTCTGTTCATCACTGATCAACTAATTTGTATTGTAAATTACCGGTTCATGACTTCCCCTATAGTCAGGAGGTGGTTATCGTGAAAGATTCAACAATTAAGTCCCTTCCATTTTCTATTACGCTCCCGGAAATACCTCAAACAGAGGATAACCTGACCGACGCCGAATTAAATGCCAAACTGCAACACAGCTACGAGCAATCCCTCGAAGGAAAAGGTCGGCCATTCAACGACGTATTCGATGACTTGGAAAAAAGACTCGGTCCACGCAAAACACAGGCAGAAAAAGATTGAAGAACCACACAGACAAGAAGCCCTCTCTTTCGAGAGGGCTGTTCTTCATGTACAGCGATTTCTACAGGTTCATCCGCGATTTTTCAACAGCCCCAATACCGTCTTTATAGACAAATAGGCGATGAGGACCGTGCCGCCGGCCAAAAATTCAGCACTGAGGACGTTCGTAATGTCCGACGGGTACGCTTTGGCATAGTGCAGCATGGCGTTGGTAAAGGGCATGAAGGGAAAGCCCGTCGACCACCAGAGGAGGCTGAAAGTCCCTTTGACCATGTCGGTCAATACCGTAATCAAAAGGGGAATCGCCAGGAACAAACCGCAGTGCAGCAATAGGGTCGAAAAGGTATCCGTTCCGAAGGTGGCCGTATAGTCGAGATAGGCCATGCCGAAAGGTGTCAAGAGGATCAAAAGGCCCGGCCCGAAATGCTTATCGAAGACGGCTTCTTTTAGGAAGAACATGACGCCGGCCATGCCGAGGCCCAAGCCGATACTCAGGCTGAACAAGGTCAACTCCTGATATCCGAACAGCTTCAGACTGTTGCCGGCCACAGGGATCGTCAGCGGTGAAATAAGGATCAGCAGCCATGCCGGAGTCAAGCGGCTGATGTCCTGCTTCTCATGCATCCAGCGCCGCCATAAGAGAAAAATACAGGCGAAAAGGGCCAATACCCCGATGACCCAAATCACGGCCGCCACCGGAATCGACCAAGCTTCTACGATGGCCGCCAACAGTACCGACGCCATGCCGAAGGTGGCAAAAAAAGGCGCCCCTTCCGGACTCTTCCATTCAGCAAGAACCGCATCGGGCCGCATAATTATCTTCCGTCCATAGCCGATAACCAAGCCTGCATAAATCACCGCCGCAGCGATGCCGATACCCTCACCGATGGACGCCGGCAGCCCCCAAAGGACAGACGCCGCCATATAAGAAAAAGCCAGTCCGCAATACCCCATGACAATAGAAAACACAGCTATATTCATACCAATTCCCCCATATCAAAAACGCCGGCGCCGATCACGCCGACCAGTATATATCACTCATTATAGCGCATAATTATATCAGAACCAATACGTTCCACGAGAGATTTATGGAGTCTCCTCAATAAAAAATCTGCGCCTGTAATCGCCAACCTGTAAAACGATTATTTCGGCTTACACCTGCTATTCCCCACTATCGCAAAAAGCCGGCACTCAAAATTGCCGGCTTCCACGCTGTTCATTAGTCTACAATAATCCCCTCGTCAGCGATATTGCGATAATAGGGCAAATCCTCTTGATACGCCATGAATTCATCGTAAGGGATGACCGTCGGTGAAATAACCACTTCATACGTTAATTCCAAATCCGAAGAAACGTCCCAAACCTTTTTTAACTTCTCCTGCAATTCCTGACGATCACCATGTACAATGGCCGCCATATCAATATCCGAATCACCATCATCCTCACCGCGGGCATAGGAGCCATACAGAAGGATTTGATCAATCTCGCCGCCAAAGACATCCCGATACGCAGCGACCATGTCACGAATAACCGCTTCAAGCTTACGATCCGTACACCCGGAGTGTCTATAATCGCTCACAGCGTCCACCTCTCCTAATTCATCGACCCTCTTCAAGTTCCCCTTACTTCATAATTTCAACAAATACAGAAAATCTCCTCCTATCCCCACAGCGCTCCCACCAACCAATCTGTAAGGTCAATGAATGAAAAAGGCAGCCCCCATAAAGACTGGCTTTTTTCCTTCAAAACTCAGTCATCTCACTTCACGACGACATGCACTTTTTTCCCACAAAAGGCAATGCCATATTTCCATACCATCGAGATTCCACGCTGTTCAAAAGCTGTTTCATATTTTCGATCTTCAATCTGCTGTAAGGCTTCTTTTGCTTTTTCTTCTAACTGTTTTTCCCCATCGGCACTCTTAAATTCCATGACGACACCGGCTTTTGAAATATCTTTCGGAAAAATGGCCAGGTCAAATCTCCCATATCCGCTTTCATGATTCGATTCAACAACATAGTCTTTTCCTAAAAACAAGGCCGTCATCCCCAACATGAATCCGTGATAAAAACTTTCTTTATTCGCAGTATCGTACGTACTGGCAAAACAAAGGAGAATCCGCTGAAGCTGATAAGAGAAGTCATCTCCCTTTCCGTTCAGCAATAAATCGAAGAGCCCGTCAAAGGTATCCCGATCTGCCCCTTCGGCCAAAGAATTCAAAATCTCCATACTATACACTCGTTTAATTTCTTCATTGGGGATGCGCAGTAAATACCGCTCATAACTAGTCTGTACATCGGAAGCTACCGTTAAATAACCCGTTGTAAGCAACAGCGTGTAGAGTGCACTTTGGTCCTGGCCGATTCGTTCATAAACGACACCTTCATTCAAACTGACAGATATCGGCTCGTCATGTAAAAGTCCCTGCAATGACTTGATACGCAAGTAATCAGCGTGGGAAAGGAGCTCCCGCAGGATGGCGTTATTCGCCGTGTTAATCCAATATGGCATAGGAATACAGTGATGGTTGATATAATTGATGACCGACCATGGATTATAGATTTCACTGGTTCCAATACGGTATCCATCATACCAATTTTGTAATTCCGGAAGGGCTGAGGTGATGTTCAGTTCAGAAGCCATATTTACGACTTCTCCGGGCGTAAATCCAAAAACATCGCTATAGGTATCACTCAATACAGAGCATACCTCTAAATTATTTAATCCGCTGAAAACACTTTCTTTGGCAATGCGAAGTACCCCGGTCAGAACGGCAAAATCGAGGACGGGATTGGTTTTTAAGGCACTGCCTAAAAACAGGCGCATAAAGGCCATGCACTCCGTATAAAAGCCACATTCCCAAGCCTGCTGAATGGGAGCATCACATTCATCGATCAGCAGAATAACCGGCTTTTGGTAATAAGCTTCCATGATTTCCATCAATCGAGTCAAAGACCCGGCCAGTTCATTTTCCGTCGCCTCTCGTTTGATGATACGATAAAAATCCGCTTTCATCTCATCATCGATATCGTCGCTGTCGCAAAGATATTGATACCGCAGATACAGCCTCCGCAGAAAGAGCCCCCATTGATCCAGCATGCTCTCCCAAGACAAGTTTTTTAAATCTTTCAGCGATATAAAAATGACCGGGCAAGCGCCTTGGTACTTCATATATTCCGCCCCGGCTTTTCCAATATCGAGTTCTGAAAACAAGTCTTGACTGTCCGTTTTTTTATCGACAGAAAAGAAGTATTCCAGCATGCTCATAGTCAGAGTTTTACCAAAGCGGCGAGGGCGGGTAATCAAGGTGACGTCTCCGTGGCGGTCAATGAGCTGACGGATAAAATCGCTCTTATCGACAAAATAATAATTCTCGCGAACTTTTTTAAAGTCTTCAACACCAATCGGCATCGCTCTGTTCATCACGGTCACCCCTACAGTTCTCTTATTCTCATTATAAGCGAAGGTACTACACCTGTCTACAATAAGCCCACTTATACCGTTCGGCCCATCTAATTCCCGAATACCCAACAAGGCTGCCATCTTCCACAAGCTCATCGACAAATACAAGGTCTCTCAGGCTCCGCTTGGTTGAAACTTTCAGTCAGCCATTGCGGCCATCAATGTCTATTCTGGCGTAAATTGAAGTTTCGTACCACAGCGACTGGACAGACTGACCTCCATTATCTTATAAAAAAACGGCAGTCCCAGATTAAAGGGCTGCCATTTTTTCGTTTTACGACCTTTAATTTTACAATGCCTGCAATACACCGAGCATATCATCCAGTGTATAAGCACCTTCTTGCTGCAGCGCTCTCTTATCGAACACCATAAAATAACGATATTTACTGCCTGCTACAGACTGCCAACGACGACCGAGTTTTAGTTTTGTTTTGCTGTCATCACCGTCTAAATAATCTCCTTTCGATTCCAGCAGGATAATATTTCCCTTCATCGTACAGAGCAGAAAATCAGGATAATGATTGATAAAACCGTTGATGCAGAAGTCCTTACGGTCAATGATGCGATGCCACCATTTAATATTATCCAAGCCGACAACGGCATCGATGACCTTATTTTCAAAGATATTCATGTCATTGCGTTCGGCCTCATACAGCGATTTAGGGATAGAATCCGTAGCATCTGCCGGTGTAATGATTTTTGGCATCTGATAACTGCTTTGACAAATTATCTTGTTAGAATCCAGCCATTCATAGAAGGTCTTTTCCTGATAAACGGCTTGGAGCTGTTTGATTTTCGTCTGGATTTTGTTGGCGTAGACCGGTAGTGCTGTTTCCATATTCGCGACTTCATCTGCATCCATCTGTTCGATGACACGCCCTACATAAGCCGCAATATCGCCTGCTGAGCATGAATTATTAAACTTATTGAGCTGCCCACACAGCAACTTAGTACATTCACTTACTTTTTTAGCTTCCGGAACCCTCGCCATGTACTCCCGAAGATAGTCACTCTCCATTTGCCGAGTTCGCTGATATTTAGGCACAGCTTCTCCGTAGTCACTAATATCAACTTTATACATGTCACCTTCAGCCATGGCAAAATTAATCGTTGCATCTTGCTGTCTGAGTGAAAAACCCTCCAATAAATGAACCGGATTCAACAATGCATAGGCTCCGCCAAACAAGTCGGGAGTCGTTTCTACGCAGAACTGAGGCAGCGTTAATAGTTTTATTTCATCTTGCCAGTTTGTCTGAATGGAGTACTGATGCAGCATATTCCCTAACTCACCACCTTCTAGCGAAGATTCCTCGGAAGCCTTTAATTCACTCTCATACTGTTCAGCCTGTTCAGAGGCCTGAGAAGTCATATCCTGCAAAGTCGGCGAATCTTCGGACGAATCATTTACAGAAGACTGAAGCCCTACCTGCACCTGCCGGCTATCAATATCTGAAAAATTATCCGCTTCCGTAATTTCCGAACTATCATCACTTGATACCGTTTCTACCGACTCACTCTCTAAGTCTAAACTCATTTCTTCATATCCCGGCATGCTAATATCCGGCATTGGGGCAGCGGATCCCACGCGATAATCTTTGCGAGTAAAACCAGCTTCATTCAATCCTCGGACAACACTTTCTAACGTATAGTGGAAATCCCTTGACGACGTTAAGACATAGGCCAAGTTGAGTAAATTTTGTTCGTTCTTCTCCGCATAGGGCTGTCTCAAAATACGACCTAAAATCTGTTCTACGTCAACTTTAGACGTCTTATTGGCCAGTGAAGCCAAGATATAGGCAAAGGGGCAGTCCCATCCTTCCTTCAAGGCATTGATGGTTATGATATAACGAATCCGGCAGTCTGGAGAGAGCAAATCCACCATTCCCAATTCATCGACCTCAGCGGTCTTAATGGCAATCTCTTCTTCCGGAATACCGATATCCATCAGTTTTTCTTTTAGTTTTTCAAAAGTTTCGCTGTCTTCTCGAATATTCGGCTGTGCTTGAAATAGGACGATAGGCCGCACATAACGCCCTCCGGATTCAGCTTCAGATTTCGCAATCTGTTCCAAATTTCCTCTCAGTTGAATGGCATCTTGAATGACACTCTGTCGGTTCTGACGGTTGTAGACGATAACCGGCAGCTTAACCATATTTTCCTTTTTCAGTTCACGAGCATCAACATATACCAGTATATTGCTGTTATTTCGCGGCGTTGCCGTCAAATCCAGGACGAAAGAAGGATTTAGGTTGTTAAGCATCTCTGTACTCAAATCCGATCCGGCATTATGGCTTTCATCGACAATAGTTACCGGTGTCAATTGCCGCAAAACCTGCATCAGCGCCGTATCCGGCGTATTTTCTAAACGAAGTTCATGATACGGCAGTTCGACAGCAAATCGATTCAGATTGCCATTTTCCTGATAAACCTTGCGGATATCCTTTTTTCTACTTTTAATGCGCAGAGAATCATAACTCAAAACACAAACGGTCAACATTTCCCGCACCGTATCGGGAGAAAAGTTTTGTCCTGTAAGCAGCATTTCCTTTGTACAAACTTCCACACGGTTCTGAAAGTCCCGTTCCAACCGCTGCCGGTACGGATGACCGGGCGTCGATAAATTACGCACGGTCTGAGCTAAAATAGCATTGGAAGGCACAAGCCAAACCACGACTTTCGGGCGATTCGGCGGCAGATTATCAAAAAGATACTTCAAAGATGCGCAAGCCATGAAAGTCTTGCCGCCTCCCGTAGGAACTTTCATACAAACATGCGGAACCCCTTCAATGGCGTCATTATAAGACGGGACGCCGCCATCGCCAACAGCAATATCCTGTTTTCCCCAATAGTCTTTCCAGGCCTCCTTTAAGCTGTTGGTTTCCTGCAAGCTGGTCAAGTAATCCGAGAGATGGTCCATGACCTGTTTTTGATATGTTTTCAGTTCCATGCTGCCACCTCCTAAAGTCGTGCAATATCACGGGGAATCTTTTTAAACGTTATCTGAAATTTTGCCAGCTCCGCATCACTCAGTGTGCATCGGTCAGCATAGATGACATAATAATCGTCCTTCGTCTTGACAGTATGCAAAAATTCACGGTTCAGTGTCGTCGCCTCATCCTTTTCATAGCAGAAATAATAAGCAGTCCCTACATAAGAACCGAGATAATACGGTTCATCGGCCTTTTCTTCCGACAAAGACTGCCGCGTTTCCATGAAATAGATATACTCCCGAATCGTATCGATTGTGACTTCTTCATTGAGCAACTCTCCATGAAACAACGGTTCACCTAATTCATAAAAGCTAAAATTCCCGCCGGTCCCCTTCTGATGCTCTTTTGCTTTTTCGATGCCGATGACCTGCAAATGGCCGTCAACCATTTTTGGCCCTTCAACTTTATCATAAGAATCCTTGGCATCGTCAGCAATCTCCTTCGCTTCCGCAAAGAGATCGCCTCCATCCTTTATATTTTTCGTCGTAATAGCCGCATCATAGAGCATGTCCTTCTTATTCGTCGGATAACCGTGAATGACGCGCTTGACCCGTTCTGCCGTGATGGAATCAGCGTAATCTTCCATTTCCACCAATATAAAGTGACGATGACCTCCGTCCTTGGCGTTCATATCCAACACAGCATGGGCCGTCGTACCAGAGCCGGAAAAGCTATCCAAAACAATAGAATTTTTACTATCGTATAACGAAATAATCCATTGAATCAAACTTAAAGGTTTAGGCGTATCGAATATTTTATCTCCAAAAATAGATTTTATGACAGATGTCGCATCTGCATTGGTCCCATATCCATCTAACCAGGTATTCCATCCAAAAAATTTCTCTTCATCCCTTATTTTTTCAAAAGGGACCCATCTTTCATGCTGTCCACAAACAGTGATTCCTTCATCATAAGAACATTTTTCCCAATGTGCAGCTGAAGGATCTTCCAAGATTTTTTTCATAAAGGAATTTTCTTTTCCCCATCGCCAATATCCGTCTTTCCCATTATTCTTAACGGGATAAACAACCTTCCCATCGGGAGTGGTAATTCCAAACCATAGATTGGGTCGATCACTTCTATCAGATGTCGCACCCCATTTTCTTAATTCTCTTCCTTTTCTATATTTTCCCCATTTATCACTAAGATTTAAATTTCCTCCACTCTTTCCCTCTAAAGCCAAGTTTGTTTCAGCCGTTTTCCCATAAAATAAAATATACTCATGTCCAGTTCGTAAAGCAGTTTTCTTTTTCCCTCCACTTGGCTCAGATCGTACAGGAGCACAAGCCATGCGATTATTTACCCCAAAAATCTCATCCATTATAAGCCCCAAATTAAGAATCTCATTATCATCAACTGAAACAGCAATAAATCCATCATCCGCAAGTAGTCGTTGCAGTAATTTCAAGCGCGGATACATCATGCAGAGCCATTTATCATGGCGCGACAGGTCATCTCCTTCCTTACCGACGACTTCACCGAGCCAATTTTCGATGCGCGGATCCTTGACGTTATCGTTATAAACCCAGCCTTCATTCCCCGTGTTGTACGGAGGATCAATGTATATGCAGGAAATGCGCCCCTCATATTTGGGCAGCAAAGACTTCAACGCCAATAAATTATCTCCGTGGATAATCATGTTTTCGCTGCCGTTATCCTCAACTTTCTGGCCGTCTTCATCATAGCTGTACTGTCTCTCCAGCACATGATACGGTACTTCCAAATGATGATTTACAACTTTTTCTTTTCCAATCCATTCCAACGAGGGCATATATATTCCTCCATACTCATTAAATTTCAGTCTTCTGATTCGTCTATTTCTATTAGTATTTATAAGTAGGCGGCTACTACATCCTATGCAGGAACCGTCTTTTATTATTTCGCCTTGCCATCAATACTCCGCGTATCTAAACAAAGAAAAAAGCTCCGCCCCGTGTTGCAGCACAGGTCCGGAGCTCGCAAAATTGATATCTTTATTATATCAAATTTTTTCAGAAAAGTATATTTTATGCGAGGATAGAGAACCCCTCATATCAAAAGACAAAGACCTATCATCCAAAAAGACGATAGGTCTTTCGTCATGCATTCAGACCCCTTGCGAGGAAAATGGTAATACAACGCTAGAAGGCATATTGATTGGCTTACGGACAAACCTGTCTCAGTCCCCTATTGTATGACTCCCCTTTCTAAAAGGTGTCCAAGTAGGTCCGGGGCCTTGTAAGAATATCCCTCCCCAACAGGCAAGGCATGCAGCCAATACCCTACGACAAAAGTAGAAACATCAAAGCGTCAGATTCAGTCCCCTATAATACAAACTCTTTTTTTCTAAAAAAGGAGTCTATTAGCTCCGGGGATTTTGGTAACGTAACGGCGCACTGAAAGCAGCTTATCAGAATCTGAAATCCGATCCGTCTCAGTCCCCTTACGGGGATTTTGGTACGCTGACCGGCTATATGCGCGTAGCCATGGGCGACATCACGACGAGTTTCAGTCCCCTTACGGGGATTTTGGTAACGTAACCATTACGATGCCGAGTAACTCGCTGATGATGATCCATAAGTCTCAGTCCCCTTACGGGGATTTTGGTAACGCAACACGGGGGCGCTGTCTACGGTGTCCGTATCCCAAGACAGGTTTCAGTCCCCTTACGGGGATTTTGGTAACGTAACTTTTTTGCTTATTTCTGCGTTTGTAGCTGTAACGGGATTGTTTCAGTCCCCTTACGGGGATTTTGATAACGCAACGTTCAAAACCAGAACTGCTATCGCCGAAGAGGAGGCACAAGTTTCAGTCCCCTTACGGGGATTTTGATAACGCAACTAAAGAAGAAAACAAATATTTTGAAAGATTTGTGAGATGTTTCAGTCCCCTTACGGGGATTTTGATAACGCAACCGAGCTTATAAATGTTCTTATGATCGTATTGATACAAAGTTTCAGTCCCCTTACGGGGATTTTGATAACGCAACCCTGTCTCCCAGTACCCGCTCCCTGACTGGGCTCACAGGCAATTTTTTCAAACCTCGGCCTTTTTTCGCCTTTTTGGGGGACCCGGGTGAAAAATAAAAATCAGGCAATGTCGTTTATCCGCTTCGTTACGCCATTTATAGCCATTTTGGAAATTTTCAAACCTACGGGGTTTTTGACCCTAAAATAGGTTTTCCAAAGGTCAGATAAATTCAGTATTACCTTGACTTATCTCAAGTATACTTTTTTCGCTGCACCTTGTCAAACAACACCCCCCCCATACAGAAGGAAAAGCAGAACAAATCCCCAAGAAAAGCCATCACAGCCAATCTTAGGGATTGATGTTCCGAATCCAAAACAACGAAAAAAATTGTACCGGCCATTACAAAAGTGTTCCGTCTCCTACGGGGATTGGTGTCGTAACATTCATAATCAACCAGCAAAATGGCTTTAAAGTGTTTCAGTCCCCGTTCGGAGAGATACTATATTCGGCTCTTTCTTACATCAATCGTACCCACAAATGTCGCGCAGCCTAACCACTTGTCACTCAGACGGCGCAGTCGTCATGACCGATTAGTAAAGATCATCAGCATAAAATAATTTCTTTGCAGCGATGGCAAACAGTGGGACATCATCGTACTGCATATCGGGATCATTGTGCACGCGCGGCGCTATATTGGCTTTTGCATCCACTTCCATACCAAGACTTTTCAGATACTTTATATCCCAATCAGGGCGACGATGATTACTGATGCGGACAGCGTCTTTGATGTTGTTGCAGGTGTCGATAAGTTCTTGGTTGATATTGGCATGGACATGTTCTTGATTGTCTTTCTTTGAAAACGTTTCCTGCCCGTAATCGGAGTCAAAGTTCAACAGCAAGCCCTGTGGCTTCAACACGCGATGCCATTCCCGATAGGCCGCCATCGCATCGGGCAGGGTCCAGGTGAGATTGCGGCTGATGACGACATCGAAGGACTCCGATTCGAAATCAAGCTCTTGGGCATTCATCTTCTGAAACTTGGCTGCCACGCCATAGGCCAAGGCATTAATCTTCGCCTCATGGAGCATGGCCCCCGACATATCGATACCCGTCACGGCATGTCCCATTTTCCCTAATAAGATGGCAAAGAAGCCGGCACCGGTTCCGATATCCAGAATACGAAGTTTCTGTCCCTGAGGAAGTTTTTCCTTAAGCAGCCGGCTCCAAGCTTCCGCACTGGGACCTTCCAGTTCTTTTCGTCTCGTCTTGCTGAAATCATCGCTGCGAGAGTCCCAATAGGCCTCGATTTCGCGATTCAGCTCACCATACGTATCGATGTCTTCATTATATTTCATATTATTTGTCGCCATATCAATCGGTCTCCTACGCCCTCCTGCCGCAAACTCCGAAAGCGTTCGTCGGTAGGGCTTTAAAAATTTTCCATTCATATCATTCACTGTTATTAGTTTATCGAATATAATAAAAATTTATAAGCCCCCTATGGGGATAATAAAGAATGTTTTTATCATCTCTCGGGGAAAATGCCGATACTAAAGGAAATTTTCAAAAAACAGTCATTAACAAATCAATTTGCCATTCTTTCGTCGTCAAATCTTTGAATATAAGGCTTAATCTGCAATTATCATCGTTCAATATCCCCCAATAGGGCTTATATGTATACATTTTTTCATGTATTATTAAAGTTATGAAGAAAACGAAGAAAGGATGAGACATGTTGAATTATACGCTACAACGGTTGCTGCAGTTGATTCCCATTCTGTTCGGGATCACCTTTCTGTCCTTCCTGCTGATGTATATGGCGGGCAGTGATGCCGTAACGGAAATGTATACCAACCGCGGCGTTGAGGTGGCCCAAGAAATCATTGACGCGAAGAAGGCCGATTTGGGGTTGAATCTGCCCTTCTTCCAGCAGTATCTTTCCTGGCTTCAGGCGATGCTGCACGGCAATATGGGCACGAGCTATGTGACGGGAGAGGCTGTGCTGGAATCCTTTCTGCGAAAACTGCCGGCGACGATATTGCTGACGACACTATCGATATTGCTGACGGTAGTGATTTCCCTGCCCTTGGGCATTTTGGCAGCGGTCCGTCACAATAAAGCGGAAGATTTGGTTCTGCGCTTTTGCAGCTTTATCGGCAACGCCATGCCGAATTTCTTTGTGGCCATGCTGTTGATGCAGTTGTTGGGCATCCAATTGAACCTCTTGCCGGTCATCTCCGGCGGCACGGATTGGCAGAGCACCATCATGCCGACGATGACCCTGGCCATTGCCATGTCGGCGAAGTATTTGCGGCAGGTCCGTTCTACCGTACTGGAAGAGCTCAATAAGGATTATGTGTTGGGGGCTAAGGCCCGTGGGGTCAGCCGCAAGGTTATTCTTTGGAAGAATGTCATGAAGTCCGCCATGCTGACCATTATGACCCTGTTAACTTTGTCGATTGGCAGCCTTTTGGGCGGTACGGCCATTATCGAAAGCATCTTTATGTGGGATGGAGTCGGCAAGCTGGCCGTAGATGCCATCAATATGCGTGACTATCCGTTGATTCAGGCCTATGTCATGTGGATGGCGATCATCTATGTCGTGGTCAATCTGATAGCCGATCTGCTGTATCATCATCTGGACCCGCGTATCCGGCTGGGGGTGAGCCGCAAGTGAACGACGTTACGGTACGAATTCAGACCGTGAAAAAGGACCGGCTCAAATATAAACTGATTGCCTTCTCGATCTTGGCTTTATTACTGATTGCCGCTGCCTTTTTCAGCGAATCCCTGTGTCCGTATGACCCGTATGAACAGAATCTGGCCATTGCCAAGGCAGCTCCCTCTGCCGAGCATCTGCTGGGTACCGACCGTTTCGGCCGCGATATGTTCTCAAGGATCATTGCCGGCAGCTATACGAGTATTTTTTCTACCCTCCTATTGGTCGGTTTTATTACCGTGTTTGGCAGTCTCATCGGCATTGTCTGTGCCTGGTCGGGAAAATGGATTGATACACTGCTCATGCGTCTGGCCGATATGTTCCTGGCCTTCCCCGGCTTGGTCTTTGCCTTAGCCGTTGCCGCTGTGTTAGGCGGCGGTGTCCATAACGCCATCTTGGCCTTGGCGGCCATCAGCTGGCCTAAATATGCTCGTCTGGCCCGCAGTCAGGCCCTGGCCCAGCAATCAGCAACCTATATGCAGGCCGCTAAAATGGCAGGAAACAGTACATTTCAACTGATTTACAAGCATGTCATTCCCAATATTGCAGGTCCCATATTGGTCACGGCCATGCTCGATATCGGCACGATGATGATGGAATTAGCCGGGCTTTCTTTTCTGGGACTGGGCGCAAAGCCGCCGATTCCCGAGTGGGGCAGCATGATGAGTGATACCCGTAACCTCTTGGCGACTCATCCTTGGGTAACCCTGTCTCCCGGCGTGGCGATTTTTGTGTCGGTTATGGTTTTCAATCTGCTTGGGGATACCGTCCGTGACTGGCTGGACCCAAAGAATCGGAGGTAAGGATGAGCGGCATCATACGATATGATCAGGTAGATATCAGTTATAACGGAAGGCGGGTCGTCCAAGATATCAGCTTTGACCTTCAAGCCGGAGAAATCCTCGGCATTGCCGGCGAAAGCGGCAGTGGAAAGTCAACGTTATTGAAGGCTGCTATGGGCCTGTTAGGAAAAGACGGCCTCGTCACCCGCGGCGACATCCGGTATCTGGAAAAGAACCTGCCGGACCTTTCGGAAAGGGACATGCGCTCCCTCTGCGGACCGGAGATCGGCATGATTTTTCAGACTGCCGGGACTTCCTTTATCCCCATTCGAACGATACGGGCGCAAATCCGAGAAATGATGGCAGCTCACGGCCATACGAATAAAAAGGACGTGGAAACGCAGGCCCAAGATCTGCTGACAAAATTAGGGTTTACGGACCCCCGGCGTATTTTAGACAGCTATCCCTTTGAACTCTCCGGCGGCATGCAGCAGCGTGTGGGCGTAGCGGCGGCCATGCTCCTGAAACCGAAAGTCCTGTTGGCCGATGAGCCCACTTCGGCCTTAGATGTTACGGTACAAAAACAGGTCATCGAGGAAATGCTGCTGGCGAGAAAACTGTTTGGCACCGCCATTCTGCTCGTTACCCACAATATCGGCGTCATTAAGGCCATGGCGGACACGATGCTGATCATGAAGGATGGCCAAATGGTAGAATATGGAGACGTGCAGGAAATCTTACAACATCCCCGGACAAGTTATACGAAAAAACTGCTGGCCGCCGTGCCGAAGTTAAGGAGGTAAATGATGGAAGAACTGTTACGCGCAACACACCTCCGCAAAATTTTTACCGCTGCCGATGGAAATGATTTTCCGGCCGTCGATGATGTGACCTTTTCCGTCGGTGAAGGAGAAAAGGTGGCCATCATCGGTGAAAGCGGCAGCGGCAAGACAACGGTGGCGAAGATGGTGACACGGCTGCTCGATGTGACCTCCGGAAGCATCATACTGGAAGGCCAAGATATTACGAAAGCTTCCGGCAGAAAACTGCGGCAGGCCTACGGGAAAATGCAGATGGTCTTTCAGATGCCCGTGGAAAGCTTCGATCCTCGCCGGACGTTGGGAGACGGCATCACCGAAGGCCTGCGCAATCATGGCCGGTCCAAAAAAGACGCCGCGGCAGAATGTCAGCACCTCTTGGAACGCTGCGGCCTCGAATCAGCCTTTGCCGACCGGTATCCTCATGAGGTCAGCGGCGGTCAATGCCAGAGAGCGGCCATCGCCCGGGCCCTGGCCATTCAGCCTAAGCTGTTGATTCTCGATGAGGCCACGTCGGCCCTGGATGTAACCGTGCAGGCCGACATCCTGTCCCTCCTCGATGAACTACAGAAGGAATTGAAGATGTCTTATCTCTTCATTTCTCATGATATCGCCTTGGTTCAAGGCTTCTGCGACCGAGTCATCGTCATGCACGACGGAAATATCGTAGAGACGGGAACGACGGAAGAGGTAATTCGCCATCCGCAGCAGGACTATACGAAGAAACTCATAGACAGCGTACTATAAGGAGGAAATGCAATGAAATGGAAGAAACTGGCAGCACTCATGATCGGTGCCCTGCTGTGCGTCGGTGCCATTACCGGCTGCAGTCATGATTCGGCCGGCAGTAGTTCCGGCAAAAAAGTACTGACGATTGGCGACACGACCTTCAACAGCTCCAATGAAGAGCCCGATGTCAACCCTCATAACGCCTATGCCGGCTGGGCCTGTATCCGCTACGGCATCGGTGAGACCCTGGTCAAGTACTCCGATGACATGGAGCTCCAGCCTTGGTTGGCAGTCAAGTGGGAAAATACCGATCCCTTGACGTGGAAACTGACCCTTCGTGACAATGTCAAGTTTTCCAGCGGCCGTGCCATGGATGCCGCCGCCGTCAAACAGTGTCTGGAACATCTGATTGCCAACAACAAACGGGCCCAACAGGACTTGAAGATTGATTCGATTGAAGCAAAGGGGCAAGAACTCATCATCAAGACGACAGAACCGAAGCCGGCCCTGCTCAATTATCTCGGCGATCCCTATGGCTGTATCATCGATGTCGACGCCGGGTTTGAAAACGGAATCGTAGCCGGTACGGGGCCGTATATCGCGACCGATTTAAAGACCGACGACCATCTGACCCTCAAGAAAAATGACAACTATTGGGGCGGCACGCCGAAGCTGGATAAGATTACTATCCGCACCATTACCGACGGCAATACACTGGCCAATGCCCTGCAGTCCGGTGAAGTGCAGGCGGCCTACGGCATGGCTTATGAAAGCTACCCCCTCTTCCAAAATGACCAGTACAATATCTCCCAGATTTCTACGTCCCGCTGTTTCTTTGGCAAGATGAATTTCGATCCCGATTCAGTCTGCGCCGATCCGGCTGTCCGCAAGGCCATTGCCATGGGGATCGACAAGAAAAGTTTCGTCGACAAACTATTGGAAGGAAACGGATTCCCGGCGAACGGCGTATTTCCGGCAGGCTCTGCCTTTGGCGGCGATAAGGTAACCACCGAAACCTACGATCCGGAAGGGGCCAAGAAAGTGCTTGAACAAGCCGGCTGGTTAGACACCGATGTCGACGGAATCCGTGAGAAGAACGGTAAGAAATTGGTCGTAAAATGGCTTACCTATCCGAGTCGTCAAGAACTGCCGCTGTTGGCCGAATCGGCCCAATCCACGCTAAAAGATATCGGCATAGCCGTCGATATCAATAATACAGCCGATAACAACCAAGTCGTCAAAGATCCGAAGAAATGGGATGTCTATGCCATGGCCAACGTCCAGGCTCCTACGGGGGACCCGGAGTACTGGTTCACCGTATTTGCCGTAAGCAGTGCCACCAAGAACCAGGGGAAATACCACAGCGCCAAGTTGGATGCCCTGGAAGAACAACTGAGTCAAGAATTCGACCCGGCCAAACGCGCTGCCCTGGCAGTCCGGATGCAGCAGACCGTCCTTGACGATAACGCCTTTGTCTTCTGTTCTTTCCTGAAGATGAGCATGATTTCCAAGAAAAACGTCAAGAACTATACCTCCCATGCCTGCGATTACTATCAGGTCACGGCCGATTTGGACATCGAATAAATTTGTACTCGTCTCCAAAAATCGTGACACGAAAAACTCCATCTAAAATAACAGCAAAACAGCCGTTTACGTCACAGTGCGTAAACGGCTGTTTCATGTTGAAGTTTTATTTTAAGGACAGCTTCCGAACAACTATATCCTTCGGGATATTTTGATAAGATCATTCCGGTTCCTCTGCCAACAAGAAGTCAATGATATTCACATTGCGGATTCCATTGAAGTCTTTGATATACGTCCGGTCCATGGTTAGCACCACTTTTTCGTACTGATCGGGAATTTGCTGCAAAGGCGTAAGTTCCCGGTCCCTTGTTTTTTCATCCATGATACTGGCAGAAACCTGATAATATACCTTCCGTGTCGGTTTAGAAGCTATAAAATCGACTTCCAGATTCCCCAATTTACCGACCCCCACTTCATATCCGCGGCGCAGGAGTTCCAAATAGACGAGATTCTCCAAGACATGTCCATAATCTCCGCCGTGGAATCCCTGCAAGGCGTTGCGAAGGCCATTGTCCACTATATAGTATTTTTCCAATGTCTTGAGGTACAGTTTACCTTTAATATCGTAGCGATCAGCACGATAAAAGATATAGGCATCCCGCAGCATTTTCAGGTAATTGTCGACAGTCCCGGGAGTGGTTTTCCGGCCCTGGCTCGTCAAGTATCCACTGATTTTGCTGGTCGACACAGGATTGCCAATATTATCCGCCAAAAATCGCACAATCTGCTCCAATAAGGCCGGATCACGCACCGCATTGCGCTGCACAATATCTTTCATCAAAACCGTATTATAAATGCCGCTTAAAACCGTTTGAATGACATTCATATCCTGCGGCATGCCGGGAATAACAGGCATCCCGCCAAACTGTAAATATTGTTGGAAGGCCTCATCGATATGTTGTTTTTCATCCGGACGAAAATCCAAATACTCCCGGAATGACAAGGGATATACCTCTATCAATACATATCTCCCCGAAAGCAGCGTCGCAATTTCAGAAGAAAGCATCTTGGCATTGGATCCGGTCACATAGATATCGGCTTTCTGTTCTGCAAAAATAGAATTGATGGCTTTTTCCCAATTCTGAACGAGCTGTATTTCATCTAACAGCAAGTATACGTGCTCCTTCCCTGCCATCTGTTCCTGCAGGAGTTGATAAAGGGCTCGATAGTCCTTCACATCGTCCCAGAGCATGAATTCAAAGTTGATATGGATGATGTGTTCCGGGGCAATGCCATCGTTAATAAGTTTTCGTTCCCATAAATCAAGCAGCGTTGACTTTCCGGCTCGACGCATTCCTGTCAAAACTTTGATCAAAGGCTGATCCTTTAATTTTATGATTTTTTTTAAGTACAAGTCTCTATTTGTCATGTCTTATCACCTTTTTATATTATACCATAAAAAAATATTTTTTAAAAAAAGTTTTTACGGTATAAAAGAAAAACTTTTTTTCCACAAAAGGCTGACTACTGTCGGTTCATTTCGAGAGCGTTCAATAAAAAGAACCCTCATAAGTCGCTTCACATTGCGGTTTATGAGGGTTCCTATTATTTTATTCCCATTCAATCGTTGCAGGCGGTTTACTGGTAATATCGTAGACGATGCGGTTGATGTGGTCTACTTCGTTTACGATGCGGCTCGAGATTTTATCGAGGACGTCGTAAGGAATGCGGGCCCAATCAGCCGTCATGAAGTCGGTCGTCGTGACGCCGCGCAGGGCCAGGGTGTAATCATAGGTTCTGAAGTCGCCCATGACGCCGACGGAGCGGTTATTGGTGAGGACAGCAAAGTACTGGTTGATGTCGCGCTGCATGCCGGCATTGGCGATTTCTTCGCGGAAGATGGCATCGGCATCGCGGAGGATATCCAGTTTGTCTTTGGTGATTTCACCCATGACGCGGATAGCCAGGCCCGGACCCGGGAAAGGCTGGCGCCATACGAGGTATTCGGGAAGGCCAAGTTCAGCCCCGAGTTCGCGGACTTCGTCTTTAAAGAGGTTGCGAAGGGGTTCGATGAGGCCTTTGAAATCGACGACAGCCGGAAGGCCGCCGACGTTGTGATGGCTCTTGATGACGGCAGCATCGCCGGCACCGGATTCGATGACGTCGGGGTAAATCGTCCCCTGCGCCAGGAAGTCAACGGATCCGATTTTACGGCCTTCGTCTTCAAAGACGCGGATAAATTCTTCACCGATGATTTTCCGCTTCCGTTCGGGATCACTGACGCCTTCAAGTTTAGAAAGGAAGCGATTCGACGCATCGACGCGGATGAAGTTCATGCCGCTGTCTTTAAAAGCGTTTTCGACTTCGTCGCCTTCGTTCTTGCGAAGGAGGCCGTGATCGACGAAGATGCAGGTCAGCTGACTGCCTACGGCCTTAGAAATGAGGGCCGCAGCTACAGAGCTGTCGACGCCGCCGGAGAGGGCCAGGACGACTTTGCCGTCGCCGACCGTTTCTTTAATGGAGGCAATGGCCGTCTTGGCGTAGTTGGCCATGGTCCACGAACCGGTGCAGCCGCAGACTTCGAAGAGGAAATTATGGATCATTTCCTTGCCGTGTTCCGTGTGGAGCACTTCCGGATGATACTGCATGGCATAGAGTTTTTTCGCCGGATTCTGCATGGCAGCGACCGGGCAGTTCGCCGTATGGGCTACGACTTCAAAGCCTTCGGGAATGGAGGCGACGTAGTCCTGATGACTCATCCAAACGACTTCTTTTTCCTGAAGGCCTTTGAATAAGGGCGATGCCGTATTGACGTCGATTTCCGTCTTGCCGAATTCCCGCATGGTCGCATGCTGGACTTCACCGCCTAAGGTTTGGGCCATGAACTGCATGCCGTAGCAAAGGCCGAGAACAGGCGTGCCGAGCTGGAAGATTTCAGCTTCAATTTTCGGTGCATTTTCTTCATAGACACTGCCGGGGCCACCCGTAAAGATGACGCCTATAGGCTGAAGTTCCTTGATTTTTGCAACGGCTTTATGATAAGGGTATACCTCACAATATACGTGATTTTCGCGGACGCGCCGTGCGATGAGCTGGTTGTATTGACCCCCAAAATCGACGACGATAACGAGTTCTTTGGTATCCATTATGGCCTCCTCGTGAATGACTTTTTTAGCAGCACAGCTGCCTAAATGATAAGATCATATAATTATACCACAGGACAGCGTCCATGCCTAGCCACAAAGGAGGCGATTACTTCCATTCCCGATACAAATCCTTTAAGATGCAGGCCCGGGTAATCATGCCGACGACGCGATGGTTGTCGACGACGGGCAGGATCTTCAAGTGTTCAATGACCATGACGGCGGCGACCTGTTCGATATCGGCTTTAGGCGTGGCGATCATGACGTCTTTGGTCATCAGCTTCTTACAGGGCTGATCGAGGAGGTTTTTAAATTCCTTGACGTACTTACAAATGCGGTTGGTATACACTTTGGTGCCCATGAATGGCAGGCGAGGAATATGCGGCTTCGAGCTGCGGTACATGAGGTCGGCACTTGAAATGAGGCCGATGAGATGGCTGTTTTCGTCGACGACCGGTACGGCCAGGAGGCGATGTTTGATAAAAAGGCGAAATACGTCGCGAATGGGCGTATCCGGCGTGACCGATACGAATACCTTTTCCATGACGTCCCGAACGAGGACGGCCGGTTTTTCCGCTGCTGTTTCAACCGGTTCAACGGTTTCGACAGTTTCTTCTTCGACGGGCAATGAGTCTTTCTTCATGTCTTCCGTCATCTTCTTCTCCCCCTTTTAATCTTCGCCGTATTCACGGTACAATTCATCGAGAATATTGCCGCGCGTAACGATGCCGACAATGTGTTTTTCTTCAACAATAGGAATGACCTTCAAGTGTTCGGCTACCATGACGCCGGCAATCTGTTCGACATCGGCATCGGGTGCTGCAATGATGACGTCTTTGGTCATCATGTCGCGAGCCGTGCAGGCCAAAAGTTTCTTAAAGCCCTTATCGTATTCGCTGATACCGTTGTAATAGATGCTGGCACCGAGCAAATTGACGTAATGCGGAACGTGGGGTTTTACCTTTTTGTACAGTAAATCGGCGTCGGTTACGATCCCGACCAATTCTTCCTTGTCATTGATGATAGGAATGGCGGTGATGCGATTCTTTACGAACAGATTGACTAAGTCAAACACAGACGTTTCCGGGCTTGCCGTGATAAAAGCTTTTTCCATAATATCGGATGCAGTACGTTTTGCCATATAGTATCACTCCTTTAAAAGAAAACGGCACGTATGTCGTCTTATATATCTATTATACTATAAATATTAGAAAATATTAGACATAAAGAGGTTGATTTCCTGCTATGAGGTGAAAAAATCTCTAAAGACCGTCCCTTCTCTTAAATAACCCCCTCTTCATGAAGGCGGGCTATCTCTTCCTCTGTCAGATGAACTATGTTTTTGAGGATATCGTCGGTATGCTGCCCCAAGGTCGGTGCCGGACGAAAGGCCTTATCCTCGCAGCCATGGATTTTGATGGGCGTCCCCGGCACGGAAATCGTCTCCCCAATGGCAGGATCGTCAATATCCCACAGCATGTGACGTCGTTTTATGACCGGATTTTCGCACACACCCTTGGTATCGGCAATGCGGCCAAAGGGGATTTCGGCATCGGAGAGCTTCGTTTCCAGTTCATCCAGCGTGTGCTGCCGGCTCCAGCCTTCAATAATCGGTTTCAATTCGTCCGGATAATGTTCGCAGCGCAGTCTATTATCGGCAAATCGCGGGTCATCGGCCAGCTCCGATTTTCCCATAATCTGACATAAAGACCGCCAAAAGCGCTGGGTCCCGCAGACCAGGGCAAATTGCCCGTCGGCTGCTTTAAAAATATCGCAGGGCGCCACGGACAGATTTCGGTTGCCTACGGCTTCTACAATATCTCCGTTCAGTTCGTAGGACAGGGCCCCCGTTTCTAAAATAGAGAAAATCGTATCTAGCATAGAAACATCGACACGCCGCCCCATGCCGGTCCGTTCCCGCTGGAATAGGGCCATGACGATAGCCAGGGACAAATAGGTCCCGGAATAGTTGTCGGCAATAGACGATCCTACTTTATACATATGGTCCTTTTCACCGGTCATGCTCATGAGCCCGCCCATGGCCTGGGCAATGAGATCATAACTGGGGAGTTCCGCTTCCGGCCCTTCCAAACCAAACCCTGAAATCGAAGCGTAAATCAAGGACGGATTGATGTCTTTTAAGACCTCATAACCGAGACCCAATTTTTCCAGGGTACCGACGCGGAAGTTTTCACAAAGGACATCGACTTCTTTGATTAATTTTTTGAAAATCTCTTTGCCCTCTTCCGTTTTCAGATTGAGGGTCAGGCCAAACTTATTGCGGTTGATATAGGCATAATAGCCGCTGGCACCATTTTTAAAAGGGGCCCAGCCACGGGACTGATCCCCTTTTCCCGGCACTTCCAGCTTAATGACCTCAGCTCCCTGATCAGCCAGATGCATGGTGCAAAAGGGTCCGCTGTAGGCATGGGTCATATCGAGGATACGGACACCGGTCAAGGGCTTTGTCTTTGCATCTACCGACTGTTCTTTATGTTGTTCCATACAGATTCCTCCTCTTGATGGCACTTGCTCAGACATACCGGAAACGGGCTGACTCCCTCTATGGTGTTAGCAGCCGCCTCTAATGTCATGGCAATGGGATGCGAATTTGAATATAAAAAAATAGTGGTGCCATGAGAATGCACCACTATTTTAAATGACTTACAACGTTCAACACTGCGAAAAGAACCTTCTTCGACGGTGCAGAAATAAGGCCTTATTTTCCGCAGTAAGCGATGACTTCGACTTCGACGAAGACGTCTTTGGGAAGATGGCTGATTTCGACGCAGGACCGAGCCGGCAAGGTCTTCTGGAAATATTTGCCATAGACTTCATTGACGGCGCCAAAGAAATTGATATCCGTCAGATATACCGTCGTCTTGACGACATTATCGTAGCTGAGACCGGCTTCTTCCAAGATAGCGCCGACGTTCTTCATGCACTGTTCGGCCTGTCCGACGACGGTTCCGGCAACGACTTTGCCCTTTTCCGGGTCGATAGCGATCTGGCCGGACGCAAAGAGGAAGTCACCGGCTTTAATAGCCTGAGAATAAGGGCCTACGGCACCGGGAGCCTTTGTTGTGCTGATAACTTGTACTGCCATGTAAATGCATCTCCTTTAGAATGAATTATCATCTTTATTATACCTTAATCGCCATAAAAAAGCGATATGTTAGCCATTAGACAACGCCTTACGGTTCTTCATCGTTCTTGATCAGATGACCGTCTTGGTCGTACTTCTTCTTGTTAAGGCCGCAGGCGAACCAGGCGATGATGACGGCTGCCATGTAGACCCACGACGAGAAGATGGACATCCGCGTGTCAGGATTATAGAGCATGCCGATGGTGACCAGGACCAGGAACAGGATGCAGAAGTAGTTGGAATACGGATAGAGGGGCGATTTAAATTCGTGCTTAGCCATGACTTCCGGGCCCCAGGCCTTGCGGAAGTTCTTCTGGGCATAGGCCAGGACGAACCAAGCGACCATGCCGGGGAAGACGGAGGCGCTGTATAAATAGAGGAAGAGCTTCGAATTCGGAATCAGGTAGTTCAAGATAACGCCGATGAACAAGACGATAATGGTAACACTGATGCCGTTGCGGGGAACGCCGGATTTCGACAGTTTCAAGAAGCATTTCGGAGCCTGGCCGTTCTGCGCTAACGTATAAATCATGCGGGCCGAGCTGTACATGCCACTGTTACAGCCGGAAAGGGCTGCCGTGAGGACGACGAAGTTGATGATGGCTGCGGCCGACGAAATACCGACCTTGGCGAAGGTCATGACGAAGGGGCTGCCGATGTAGCTGACTTCGTTCCAAGGATAGATACAGAGAATGACGAAAATCGAGCCGATATAGAAAATAAGAATACGCCAAACGATATTATTAACAGCTCGTTTTAAAGTATGTTTCGGATTTTGAGCCTCCCCGGCCGTAATCCCTACCAGTTCGACGCCCTGGAAGGCCGCCGCAACGACGCACATAGCAGCCAGCATGCCGCCCCAGCCGTTAGGCATGAAACCGCCGTGTTCCCAAAGGTTGCTGAAACCGACGGCGACGCCTGCATTGCCGAAACCAAAGAGGATGACGGCACCGCCGACGATGAGCATGACGATGATGGTGACGACTTTGATGAGGGCGAACCAGAATTCAAATTCCCCGTAATACTTGACGGCCGCCATGTTGGCAACGGCGACGACGGCCATCCCGGCCAGAGCCGATATCCACTGGGGCAGCAAGGGGAACCAATAGTGGACGTAAATGCCGACGGCCGTGACTTCCGAAAGGCCGACGGCGACCCACAAGAACCAATAAGAGCAGGCCGTAAGGTAGCCGATAAAGGGGCTGATATACTTATGGCCATAGGTTGCAAAAGAGCCGGTGACCGGTTCCTGATAGAGCATTTCACCCATGATACGCATGATAAAGAACATGACGACGCCGGTTACGGCATAACAGATGAGGACTGACGGCCCTGCCATTTGAATCGTATTGGCCGAGCCCATGAACAGGCCGACGCCGATAGTCCCGCCAAGGGCGATCATTTCAACGTGACGGGGCTTTAAGCCCCGTTCTAAGTTCTGCGCCCCTTCTTTATGGTCTTCCATTTCAATTTCCTCCTTATTTCATCATGACGAAGTAATGATTGTCGCGAAGGACATTCATCAACTTTTCAACGTGCTTTTCATTGGCCGTTTCCAATTCCAGCGAAACCGCCGTCGTACCCATGCTGATACCGTGCTGGCTCCGTTCATGAGTAATGGAGAGGACGTTGGCACTCGTATCGGCAATGATCGACAGGAGCTTGACCAATTCGCCGGGAACGTCGGGAATGATGGTCTGGAAAAAGATCTTGCGCTGCGAGCGGATCAGGCCTTGATTGATGACCCGGGTCATGTTGTTGACATCGATGTTGCCGCCGCTTACCAGGGCTGCGACCTTCTTATTGCGGATGCCGGAGATCTTGCCGTTCATGAGGGCTGCGACCGGTACGGCACCGGCCCCTTCGGCAACGGTCTTACCTCGTTCGAGGAGGATCAGGATGGCACTGGCGATTTCCGATTCATCGACGGTAACGACTTCATCGACATATTTCTGACAGATGGAGAAGGTCAAATCGCCGGGCACCTTGACGGCGATCCCATCGGCTAAGGTTGCTTTTCCGTTATAGGCAATGGCTTGGCCGTTTTCAAGGGAAACTTTCATGGACGGCATGTTTTCCGTCTGAACGCCGATGACCTTGATTTTCGGATTGACGCTCTTAGCCGCTACGGCCAGGCCGGAAATGAGGCCGCCGCCGCCAATGGGGGCTACGATGGCATCGACATCGGACAACTGTTCCATGATTTCAAGGGCAATCGTCCCCTGGCCGGCAATGACTTCCGGATCATTGAAGGGATGGACGAAGGTGTAGCCGTGTTCGGCCGTCAATTCAACGGCTTTGGCTGCCGCTTCATCGAAGAAGTCGCCGTGAAGGACGACGTTGGCTCCATAGCCTTTGGTGGCCGCAATCTTACTCAAGGGCGCATGTTTCGGCATGCAGATGACCGATTGACAGCCGTATTCACTGGCTGCCAGGGCGACGCCTTGGGCGTGGTTTCCGGCGGAAGCTGCAATGACGCCTTTTTCCCGTTCTTCCGGCGTCAGCGATGCGACCTTATTGTAGGCACCGCGCAGTTTAAAGGAACCGGTCCGCTGGAGATTTTCCAGTTTTAAAAAGACTTTACAGCCCGCCAAATCACTGACCGAATTGCTGTACGACAATCCCGTCTTTTGGGCCACCCCTTTCAGCCTCTCCTGGGCTTCTTGGATCATTTGTAGGGTTACTTGTTGTTCACTCATGTTGTTTGCTGCAAAGGCAGCGTCCCTCCTTTTAATTTATAATAATGCGTTTTTGCTATCTTTACTATACGCTTTCGCCTGTCTATCGTCAAGAGAGTTACGTCCTATTAATCCTTTTACAAGAGACATATGTTTATATATTAAGGATTTTCCCTTATTAATTTTACATAATTAGATTTTTATTATGCTAAATTATAAATATCAAAAATATTTTAACGATGTGTTATCATTCTGTAACATATTCGCAAAAAAATAAAGAGTCATCTCAATGAGACAACTCTTTATCGTCTTGGTGACCCCTACGGGATTTGAACCCATGTTCTCGCCGTGAAAGGGCGATGTCTTAGACCACTTGACCAAGGGGCCATGGCTCCTCAAGTAGGACTCGAACCTACGACAAATCGGTTAACAGCCGATTGCTCTACCAACTGAGCTATTGAGGAATAACTCATTTCGGCCGCTCCGACCGGAACAAGTATTATTATACTAGAACTCCATAGAAAAAGCAAGTACTTTTTTTATAAATTTCACAAACTTCCCCTTCCCGCTTCACGAAGGGCCGGATCGGGACGGCCCAGGAAGTAAAAGTAGGCAATGAAGCAATAGAGCAAGGCCAACAATCCGATGCCGGCTCCGACGTAACCGATATAAGGCAAGAAGCCGTAGGCCATGGTCCGGCCGCCGATCCAAGTTCCCAATCCGATGCCGACGTTGAAGATGCCGGAAAAGATGGACATGGCAACCGGCGTCGCTCCCGACGGGACCTGTCGAATGAGTTCGGCCTGGAAGGTTACGTTAAACAAAGTCGACGAGCAGCCTAACATCAGGCAGACGGCCAGCATCCATTCCCATTGCGACGACGCCAGCTGCCACAAGGCGAGCATCAGGACCAGGCCGATGAAGCCCAGGCGGATGATGCCGTAGCGGTAGTGGTTGTAAAAATGAGAGAAAATATAGCTGCCCATGAGGCCGCTGACGCCGAGGAGCATGAGCGTCGACGTAATGCCGTCAGCACTGAACTGCGCTACCAGCTTCAAGAAGGGTTCGATATAGCTGTAAACGGTAAAATAGGCCGTCGCAAACAGGACGGAGATCAAGTAGACGCTGACGACGAGGGGATTTTTTAAGAGTCGCGGCAATTCGTCCCGCGAAAAAGACGAATGACTGCGCTGGGCCGGGACGAAACGGAACAAGTAGACCAAAACCAACAAGGCCACGACGGTGATGCTGACAAAGGTCATGCGCCAACCGGCATAAAGGCCGATGACCCGCCCCAAAGGAAGGCCGAAGATCATGGCTACGGACGAGCCGGTAATGATCATGCTGAGGGCCAGGGGCCGATGTACCCTGGTGACTAAGCGGGCCGCCATGGGCGCCGCAATGGACCAGAAAACGGAGTGGGCACAGGCGACCAGGATACGGGCCGCAACCAGCATGGGATAGTTGACGGCAATCCCCGACAGAAATTGCCCTAGCGCAAAGACGCTGAGCGTCGCCAATAAGAGTTTCCGCAGTTCAATGCGGTAGAGTACCAGCATCAGCGGCAGGGACAATAAGGCCACCATCCAGGCGTAGATGGTAATCATGATGCCCGTCTGGTCTTCGGTCATCCCAAAGGACTGAGAAATGTCAATGAGCAGCCCGATGGGCATGAATTCCGATGTATTGAAAATAAAGGCCGATACGGTAAGCCCTAAGAGGGGCAGTACATATTTTAAAGGAATAGTGCGAAGCATGAGAGTCCTCCTTTTTGCAAAATTGAACTTCTTTATGGTACTCGCCGTCCCTGTAAAAGTCAAGATTGTTTGGTATGCAAAAAAAAGAAACCTGCCATGAGACAGGTTTCTTTAAGGAGAGTACAGTCAGTGTATTCTAACCGGACGATCTTACATCATGCCGGGCATGCCGCCCATACCGGCCGGTGCTGCCGGAGCTGCCGGAGCCGGTTCCGGTTTGTCAGCAACCAAGGTTTCCGTCGTGAGGACGAGAGCTGCGATGGAAGCTGCATTCTGAAGAGCCGTACGGGTTACTTTGGCCGGATCGACGATACCGGCTTTAACCATATCGACATATTCTTCTTTAAGGGCATTGAAGCCTACGCCGTCTTCCGAGGATTTAACCTGAGCGACGATGACCGAGCCTTCGAGGCCGGCGTTTTCAGCGATCTGACGGAGCGGAGCTTCAACAGCGCGTTTGACGAGGTTGATACCGGTCTGAATATCGCCTTCTTCTTTGAATTCGTCGAGGGCCGGGAGGATGTCGATGAGCGTCGTGCCGCCGCCCGATACGATACCTTCTTCAACAGCTGCGCGAGTAGCGTTGAGGGCATCTTCGAGGCGATACTTCTTATCTTTCAATTCGACTTCCGTAGCAGCGCCGACTTCGATGACAGCGACACCGCCGGACATCTTAGCCAAACGTTCCTGGAGTTTTTCTTTATCGAAATCAGACGTCGTGTCAGCGATCTGAGATTTAATCTGAGCTACGCGTTCTTTGATGGCCTGAGCATCGCCGTGGCCTTCAACGATCGTCGTTTCATCTTTCGTTACGCGGACCTGGCGAGCCGTGCCGAGGTCTTCCATGGTAACGCTGTCGAGTTTACGGCCGACATCTTCTGTGATGACCGTAGCACCCGTAAGGGTTGCAATATCCTGAAGCATCGCTTTGCGGCGGTCGCCGAAGCCCGGAGCCTTAACGGCAACGGCTTTGAAGGTGCCGCGGAGACGGTTGACAACCAAGGTAGCGAGCGCTTCGCCTTCGACGTCTTCAGCGATGATGAGCAGTTCTTTGCCGGACTGAACGACTTTTTCGAGGACCGGGAGCATTTCCTGGATCGAAGCGATCTTGCGGTCCGTAATGAGGATGTACGGTTCGCTCATGACAGCTTCCATCTTATCCGGATCAGATACCATGTACGGGGAGATGTAACCGCGGTCGAACTGCATGCCTTCGACGACGGAGAGCTGCGTGCCCATGGTCTTCGATTCTTCAACGGTGATGACGCCGTCTTTGCCGACTTTTTCCATAGCGTCTGCAATGAGGCCGCCGACTTCTTCGTCACCGGCAGAAATGGAAGCTACCTGTGCGATGGAAGCTTTGTCGGAAACGGGGATCGAACGTTTCTTGATTTCTTCGACGAGTTTCGCCGTAGCTTTTTCAATGCCTCGTTTGAGGATCATCGGATTGGCACCGGCAGCGACGTTGCGCATGCCTTCTTCGATCATAGCCTGAGCCAGGATCGTAGCCGTCGTCGTGCCGTCACCGGCTACGTCGTTGGTCTTGGTAGCGACTTCTTTGACGAGCTGAGCGCCCATATTTTCAAAGGGATCTTCCAATTCGATATCGCGGGCGATGGTAACACCATCATTGGTGATCGTCGGAGCCCCGAATTTTTTATCGAGAACGACGTTGCGGCCTTTAGGCCCCAAGGTAACTTTTACGGCATTTGCCAAAGCGTCGACGCCTTTGCCGAGAGCACGACGTGCATCTTCATTGAACAAAATCTGTTTTGCCATCTTTAACACACTCCTATATGAAAAGTCAGTAGTTTTAATTTATTAGATAATAGCCAGAATGTCGCGTTCGCTGACGATTAAATAATCGGTGCCTTCGAATTTGACTTCCGTACCGGCATATTTCGAGAAAATGATTTTATCGCCAACTTTAACATCCAATGCAAGGCGTTTCCCGTCATCCAGAAGCTTGCCCGAACCGACGGCGATGACTTCACCCTGACTCGGTTTTTCTTTAGCGGTGTCCGGTAAAAAGATACCGCTTGCAGTTTTTTCTTCTTGTTCCAATACGCGGATAACGACGCGATCTCCTAACGGTTTTAACATTGTATATTCCTCCTTAGACGTAAGTTGCTAGTCTTTATCAGCACTCTTCACTTCTGAGTGCTAACTTACAATATATATATTAGCCATTAAAGGTGAAAAAGTCAAGGCTTGGGCCTCAACTTTTTCTTTAATGGCTCTATTTTTTTTGACCTTTTATCTTTTCAGCACCGGCAATGACCGATTCGGCCACTGTTTTCAAGGGTTTGCGGTTCTTCATGCTGTATTGTTGGAGGCGCCTGTAAGCTTCGTCTTCGGAAATATGATATAAATCCATGAGACATCCCTTAGCCCGGTCGACGGCCTTGCGCGTTTCGATCCGGTCGTTCATCTCTTCCAGCTGACGAGCCGCTTCCCGCTGACGGCTGAATTGGGCCATGGCGATTTCAATGGCCGGAAAGAGGTTGACCGGGCTCACCGGTTTTACCAGGTAGCCGAGAACGCCCGAGTCTTTTGCTTTATCGACCATGTCCTCCTGACTGTATGCCGTAAGGAGCAGCACCGGCGCCAATCCTTCATGACCGATCATGCGGGCAGCGTGGATGCCGTCCAGGCGCGGCATCTTGATATCTAATAAGACGATATCCGGCTTTTCCCGGCGCACCAATTCCAGGGCCTCCAGTCCGTCTGCCGCTTCACCGACGACGGTATGGCCGGCATCTTCCAGCATTTCACATAAATCCATTCGAATAATCGATTCATCGTCCCCTATTACAATGCGATACCCCATGGTTTAATCTCCCCTCTTTGACAATGGAAAGCGAATGACCGCCGCCGTCCCCTGCGGCTGCGCCTTAGAAAAGGCAATCGTTCCGTGCAGATCCTTTTCAATCAGCGTTTGAACGATGGCCATGCCGAGATGCTTTCGCGTCGTTTCCTTCTCGGCCTGGTCCATGCCGACGCCGTCGTCACAGACAGTAATGACGCAAGATTCTCCTTCACAGCGAATCGCAATGGAAATCACGCCGTCCGACCGGCCTTCAAAGCCGTGGATGATGGCATTGGTAATGAGTTCATTGAGGATCAGGGCCAAAGACGTGACGACATCGGAAGGCAGGAGCAGTTTATCGCCGGAAAACTTCGTCTCCACGCGGCATTCCTTACTGACCAAGCTGTGGGCCAGGAGGTTAAGCAATTTCTGAGCGACGTCGGACAAATTGATGTTTTCGTCATCGTCATAGGACAGGGTCTCATGGACCAGAGCAATGCTCAAGATCCGATTCAGGCTCTCCTTTAAGACGTCCCGTGCTTCGTCGCTGGCCGTCCGCCGCATCTGCATCCGCAGCAGGCTGGCAATGGTCTGCAAATTATTTTTGACGCGGTGGTGGATTTCCTTGATGACCGACGTCTTGACCATCAATTCCGCTTCTTTGCGATGGAGTTCGGTCCGTTCCGTCAAGATAGAAATGACGCGCCGCACCTTGCCACGCTGCAAAATAGGAATGACTCGCCGCGATACGACGGCATCGCCGACAGTGATATCGTCCGCCAGGCCGTTGGCCGCGGCCAAGACCTGTTTGCCGCCGGTCACATCGAGGCTGGTATTGTAAATATTGGTCCCCGTAATGATCCCGTGCTGACCGCACATGTGGAGGATACTGTCGGCCATGTCGTCGGCATAAATGACGATGCCGTTGCAGTTGACCAGAACGACGCCGTCCTGAATCGATAAGGGCCGGTACATGGAGTGAAAATCCATCGGCACTTGGAGGGACAAGAAGGCTGTTTCTGTCAACAATTCCCGGTTATCCTCGACGACGCCGACAAAGGCGATGACGGCAATGGTCCTGCCGCCGTTATCGACAAAGGGATAGGCCACAATGGGCGCTGTACGGCCGTATTCGATTTCCTTTTCCCCATGCATGGCCTTGCCGTCTTGAAAAACCTGAAAATTGAGCGGTTCTTCATAATGGGAAAAAACCGTCCCCGGTTCGGCCAGTTCATTTTGCCGCCCCTTCTGCAACAGCGGCGTCCGATGAGCGGCCAGGACCAGCGTCCCCTTACGCCGGCCGGGCACGTAGACGAAGAGCTCCCGGTGCGACAAGTCGCTGGCAAACTGCAGCAGCTCTTCACTATTTTGTAAGATATGGATCTGAACCGGCGACAGCGTGCTGGCTGTCCGGCAAATGGGTGCAAGTGCAGTCACGGAAATCCCCCCAGTACGGCCTCAAAGATTATTCCCCGGTAATCGGCAGGGCCGGTTTAGCATTGAGTGTCAAATCGGCAAAGCAGCCGGCCTTAGCCATATAGTAAGCCCGGCAGCCGATCATGGCTCCGTTGTCGGTGCAAAGGATCGGATCGGGATGGTAAAAGGCATAGCCCTTTTTATCGCAGGCCTCCTGCATGGCCGCCGACAGGCAGCCATTGGCAGAGACGCCGCCGGCCAGGACAATTTTTTTGGCCCGGCTGTACGAAGCAGCATCCATCGTCTTTTCCACCAAGGTTTCGACGACGGTCTTTTGGAAGCTGGCGGCGACGTCAGCAGCATTATAGGACTCGCCCCGCTGTTCCTGAGTATGAAGATAGTTGAGAACGGCCGATTTCAAGCCGCTGAAGCTGAATTCAAAGTTATGCCGTTCATGAAGGGCTTTCGGAAACTCAATGGCATCGGGATTGCCGTCTTTGGCCAGCTTTTCAATCTGCGGGCCGCCGGGATAGGGATAGCCCATGACCCGGGCAATCTTGTCGAAGGCTTCGCCGGCCGCATCGTCGCGGGTCTGGCCCATGAGCTTAAAGGAATTGTAGTCGTTGATCTGAACGAGCTGCGTATGGCCGCCGGAAACGACGAGAGCCAAAAAGGGCGGTTCCAGTTCGGGATGGCTGAGGAAGTTGGCAAAAATATGGCCTTCCATGTGATTGACGCCGACCAAGGGTTTATCAGCAGCAAAGCTGATGGCCTTGGCCGCAGCCACACCGACTAAGAGGGCGCCGACCAAGCCCGGGCCATAGGTGACGCCGATATGGTCGATATCGGCGAGTGTGACCTTGGCCGTATCGAGGGCTTCTTTGATGATGGGCATGACGTATTCGATATGCTGACGCGAGGCGATTTCCGGTACGACACCGCCGAATTTCCGGTGAATCGGGACCTGCGTCGATATGATATTGGAGCGAATGTGACGGCCGTCTTCGATGACGGCAGCCGACGTTTCGTCACAACTGGTTTCGAGTGCTAAGGTGTACATAGATTTCATCCTTTTCTATAATAAATGGCTGAGCCATTGATAATTTTCTTTGGTGCAGTTCATAATGTAAGCATCTTCTACGGGCTGGGAATAATAGTCCTTGCGGATGGCTGCCTTTTCATAGCCCAATTTTTCATAAAGGGCGATGGCGGCCGCATTCGACAGACGTACTTCTAAAAAGACGGCACTGCAGCCGTCATGAAAAAGTTCTTCCATGGCCGTCCGCAGCAAGGTTTCGCCGTAGCCGAGGCCCCGTGACGCCGGATGGACGGCGATATTAGCCAATTGACCTTCGTCGGCAATGAGCCACAGATCGGCATAGGCTGCCACCGTCCCGTCGCCGGTTTCCAAGACGTAATAGCGAGCGACGCGGTTATCGAATTCAGCTCGCAGGGATTGGTGAGACCAGGGGGAAGAAAAGGACGCCTCTTCAATAGCGATGATGTCCGGCAAGTCCTGAAGCACGGCCCTTCTGATCGTTACTGACATGGTGCGCTGCCGTGCCGTTTTTCCCAAAGGACTTCGGCTTCACTGCGGCGAAGGTACGACGGAGTCAACGTCATGCAGTCGTCGTAATCACCGGCGGCAAAGCGGACGTTTGCCCCGAGGGCTACGCTTCCGGCACGGGGAATGACCATCGTCGGCGGTGCCATGCGGAAAAGGTCGGTCCTGCCTTCGATTTTCCCTCTCCCCTTCAAAGAGCCGTCGCCGCAGAAGACGACGGGCTGTCCTTCACCTTCCAAGGTATCCAACACGTCTGTGAGCGGTGCGATATAAATGTCTTTTTCCGTCACCAGCTTCGTCCGATCCCAGCGGTAGACGCCGGCGTAAACATTACCCTTTTGGGCATCGATCAAGGTGCATACCCGGTCGGATGTACCGACAAAATTATAGGCCAGGCTGATAGGGGTGGTCACGCCGACGATGGGAACATTCCAGGCAAAGGAAAGGCCTTTGGCCGTCGCAAGGCCGATGCGAAGGCCCGTAAAAGAACCGGGGCCGACGGACACGGCCACGCCGTCGATCTGAGATTTCGTAACCGAGGCTTTGGCCAGCATGTCGGCAATATGGGGCATGAGCTGTTCCGAATGGGTCAGCCGTGCCTGAATCGTAAGTTCAGCCCGCAGGGTGTCTTCGTGGAGCAAGGCGACACTCGATACGAGGCTCGATGTTTCAATGGCTAAGAGCATATTTCTGTACCTCATTTTCTATAGACTGCCAGCGATTTCCGGAAAAGTCGAAGTGAAACAGGCGTTCCGTCGGGCTCATCTTTTCAATCGTGACGGTGGCTGCATCGTCAGGCAGGCGGTCCGGGAATTTTTCAGACCATTCGATGACCGTGACACCACTGTCGATATAGTCTTCAAAGCCCAGATCATCGAGTTCATATTCTTCTTCCAAACGATAAAAATCGAAGTGCTGAAGAGGAATCGTATTTTCATAGTAATTCAACAGTGTAAAAGTCGGGCTGACGACGACATCGTCAATCCCCATTCCCTTGGCAATGCCTTGGACAAAGTGGGTCTTGCCGGCGCCCAGGTCACCGCGCAGAGCCAAGACAGAACCGTCCGTCAGCAAGGGGCCTAAAAAGGCGCCGAGGGCGATAGTTTCTGCCTCGGAGTGCGTTTTAATATCGATCGACATAGGTTTATCTCCTCTCAAAGTGATCCCAGCCCTTGGGTAAGAGGACCGACTCTTTCCCGTCATGCTGCAGCAGTACTCGCCCGACGCCTGCGCGGACAGTACCGATAGGCGTAACGTCGGGATAATCGGCTTTAAGGGCTTTAAAATCATCAGGGGCCATGGTGAAGACCAATTCATAGTCTTCGCCGCCGTTAAAGACGAAGTTCAGCAGGTGTTTACCCGATTCGCCAGCCCAGGCCTTCAATTCCGCACTGGTCGGAACGGCACTGCCGTCGATGACCAGTTCCACGCCGCTGGCTTTTGCGATTTCATTGGCTTCACTGGCAAGGCCGTCGCTGATATCATTCAGGCTGTGGCAGCCATGTTTTACCAAGAGCCGGCCTAATTCGATGCGCGGCACCGGGCATTGATGGGCCTTTTTCAAGGATTCGTAGCCGCCCTTTCCTTGGAGCAGTACATCGAGGCCGCCCGAAGAGTCGCCGACCGTATGAGAGACGGCAATGATGTCCCCGTCCTTAGCGCCGCTGCGCCGCAAGGCTTTTCCGGCTTCGATTTCACCGAAAGCAGCGACGGTGATGACGGCACCTTCTTTCGCCATGACCGTATCGCCGCCGAGGATATTGACTTCATACTGCCGGCAGATATCCTTGATACCGCGATACAGTTCGACGACATCATCGATTTCCATGGACGATGTCAGTGCCGTCGACAAGACGACCTGCGTCGGGACGGCTCCCATGGCTGCAATATCGCTGAGATTGGACGCTACCGATTTAAAGCCGACGTCATACCACTCGGCCGTCTTTCCAATAATGAAGTGGCTGTTTTGGACCATCGTATCGATGACCGTTACCTGCTGCCAGCCCGGCGTCGTCCGGTAGACAGCGCCGTCATCACCGATGCCGATGACGACATTTTCCGGATGATATAAGGTATTTTCTTTGATAATATCGATTAAGCCGAATTCTCCGACATCTGAAATTTTCATGACAAAACCTCCCGGTCTTTATGCTTCATACGAAATTCCATGGTCTTCACACCATTTCTTGGCAATCTTTTCGAATTCCATCTGCTGGAAGGTGTACCAATATTTGACGAGTCCCATATTCCGCAGTTCCTGTTCGAGCTGGCTTAAGGACTTACCGGCTTCGATAGAGGCAGCAAAGGCTGCACGCTGGTCGGCATCCTTCATCATAGGAACAAAGCCCTTTATCATTTCGGGCAGATCCAAATCGGCCTGCGTCGGCAGTTTGATATAGTCGTCAGGATGAGCCGCTACGTCATTATCGGTCGGTTCATTCCCGGGAATTTCAGTCACTAAGGTCAATTTGCCGTCATCTTTATGTACATAGAATTTAAGGTACGGATTATTTAATTCAAAAGCTTTCAATAAGTCTTCCAATTGAACTTTCATCGAGTATACATCCCTTTCATCTGATCCAACGTATTTACTTATTATAGCATGGATAGGACACTGTCAAAAGGAAAAAAGATTCGTAAAAAAGCCATCAACAAAATGTTGATGGCTTTTGATGGTGACCCGGTAGGGATTCGAACCCTAGACCTACTGATTCGTAGTCAGTCACTC